>Ga0209191_1000297_pt1 | contig 39551 bp, 41 predicted proteins | sample S_130626_EF_Meta_FD_187320 | JGI IMG/M metagenome (GOLD analysis project Ga0209191, IMG submission 187320) | Freshwater microbial communities from Lake Simoncouche, Canada to study carbon cycling - S_130626_EF_MetaG (SPAdes) (version 2) | ecosystem: Environmental > Aquatic > Freshwater > Lake ...
GGGCGCACCCTTTAAGAATTGAGGCGAACTGTCCAATTGTGGATCAATGAACTTGCCCGGCAAACCCGCTCTTCTTACCACTGGAGGTGGTGGTGGAGGAGGCGGAGGTGGTGGGGGCGGCGGCGGGGGAGGCGGCGGCGGAGGTGGAGGAGGGGGTGGCGGAGGTGGTGGTGGTGGTGGTGGTGGTGGTGGGGGAGGAGGAGGGGGCAAAACAACAGGAGGCTCAACAATCACAGGAGGTTGAGTCACAGTTGTCAAAGGAGGTGTAACTGTAGTTGTAGGTGTAACTGTAGTTGTAGGTGCAACAGTCGTTGGAGTAACAACCGTGGACAAGGGTGAAACAGTCGTGCTTGCTGGAGTAACTACGTTTGAAGGCGTAACCACATTTGAAGGGGTTACAACATTGGATGGTGTAACGACATTTGATGGCGTAACCACGTTTGACGGCGTGACAACATTTGAAGGCGTGACAACGTTAGACGGTGTAACTACATTTGAAGGAGTCACAACATTTGAGGGTGTGACGACATTCGACGGTGTGTTTGTGGCAGTCGCGGCTTGAACAGCAACACTTGTTGCATCAGCTACGCTCATACCGTTAGCCACAGCAACTTGCACTGCGGCGTCAATTGCAACAGTTGAAGGTGTCCCAGCTTGAACAGCGGCAGTTACGGCTGAAGTGACTGAATTGCTTACATTTGCACCAGCATTTACAGACGCAGTCACAGCACTGTCCACAGCAGAGGCCGCGCTAACGCCAGAGTTGATCGCCGCCGTTACGGTTGGAGCAACTGCAGAACCTACATTCCCATTTGTTTTTGCCGTGTTATTGATTGCGGTGGTAATGGCTGTATTTACATCAGCACCAGCATTTAACGAATTACTGACACTTGTTGATGCGGCGTTCGCTACAGAAGTTGCCGCCGCACTTGAAGCACCAGTAGATGGAGCTACAAAGCTAGTTGTAGTATCAACTCCTGTTGATGGCGCTTCAGCCATCGCAGTGATTGAAGTAGGCGAAGACAAAGATGCTGTGTCTGTTGCACCTGCGGTGCCTGCGGCGCTACCAAACGCCAACGATGCGGCAAGGCTTGCTGTTGCAAATTGGTTTTTTATCCCATCAAGAATAGATTTTTGGCTAGACGGATCTTGTGACATGAAGTCAATGGCTTCACTGCTGACTTGGTTTAAGCCTTGATTAGATGTGTCGCCGGGCTTTGCACCAAACTTTGCACCACTTGTCAGCAAAGACGTATCAGGCGACACCGCAGTACGATCAGCATCAGCAATCTGTTTGGTATCTACACCACTTCCCGCTCTCGTAGCGGTAGAGATGCCACTAGAAGTTCCTACAGCGGCTGTCGTTGCAATGATGGTATCTTTGAGCGCTTTTTGGAAATCATCAAACGAAGCGTCTTTGCTCAAACCAAACGAAGCAAATTTGTCCACACCAAATTGAGCAATTGTGGTCAACAACTCGGATGCGTTTTCATTAAGCAAACCGCCGCCAGCTTTGGTTAAAGCATTGACAATCTCGGTTGCAGAGCCAGTGACTGGGATGCCCTTCATGATGGCCTTCATGCCGGGAATGCCCAACATCTCGCCAGCCACCTCAAGCGCAGTCATAGCCGCTGTGCGTTTTGCATTGTCTTCAACACTTAAACCAGCTTTGGCACCCTCAACCCACGAGTTGTTAGCCACCACACCAGCGATGGTGGCAACGCCAGCCATAGGGCCACCAAGCGTCCACGCCACAGCAGACTCAATGCCTGAGGCCATACCACCAGCAACAACCTTCTCGTTTCCGACCAACTTAGACATCGATTTGTCTTTGTCGTTGACCAACAAGTCCTGAACTTTGGCAAAATTGTCTGTGTCTTGACCCATCAAGTCGCCCAAGAATTGAGCACCACGAACACCAAGACCTGCAATATCTGCGGCGGCAACATTGCCTGCAGATTTGGTTACGTCCAGAGCGGTTGGGATAAATCCCTTGTCAAAAGCTTTAAGTTCAGTAGTTCCAGCAGGAACAGCTACATCACCAGCCCCTGTGGGGTTCATTGTTGCGGTTTGCTTTAACAGTGTGTCAATGACTTTAAATGTCATTGAATCTGCACCTTTTAACAATGTGGCTTTTTGTGCATCAGTAGCGTTAGCATATGTGTTAACGAACTGAGACATTTCATCTTTAGTCAAGTCCGCAGGATTAAACTCAGCACTACTCAAGTTTTTGTTTAACTTGTCAGTAACATAATTTGTGATTGTTGCGTTAGGAATTGTCGAGGTTGTTTTTGTGCCAGATAAATCTGGTCGCTCTTCAGCGGTGGCAGTGCTGTAACTCTGACCATTCCATGTAAATGTTTTACCTGCTCCAAGACCTTCACGAGCAATTCTGAATGCTTCACTACGCGACGGCGCATTGGCAATGTTGCTGTTTAATTCTTCCGCTTTAACTCGGCTTAATTCTGTATTTACTTTGTTTTCTAAACCACCCACGTTGTAGGTTAGACCGCCATACGTGAATTGGGTTGCATTAGGATTTCGAGCTAAAGCCAGTTGTTGTGCTTCTTGTGGAGAGTCAGCATCAGCATTACCTACTGCCACAACGTCTGCCGCTTTACGTGCAGTAGCGGCATCTTGTGCGCCTTTTAAATCACCAAATTCAGTATCTTTTGCTACGGCTGTTGTTGTGGGCAATCCACCAGTAGTGGTTGTATTTGCGGCAATCTTGTCAACTTCCTTCATGGCGTCCAAGGTTGCCTGTGTCTTAGTGTCAACACCGCCCAAATTAGAAGCTACGCCTGTAGTATCTCCAGCAACTTGAAGACCACTAGGTGGCGTGGTTGCATCTGCAACTGTGGTCAGGCCACTTTTTGTTGGAGTAAAGTAAGGAGAAACAACTTGATCTGTTGTTGCATTCTTAACTTTTGCCACTTCAGCATTTGCGGCGGCAATAGCTGTGTTGATGACAATCTGATCCAATGGCTGACCTGAGATAGCACCAGTCACGGCGTTGATAGCCATTTTCTTTTGTACAGGGGTCAGATCTTTGAAGCCATCAATATTGCCCATGAGTGCATCAACAGCTCCACTTGTGCCGCCAGCAACAGCACCCTTGAGCATAGCCGCACCAACATCTTGACCGCTCAGTAAAGCTGTACCGCCTGATACTGCGGCATTCTGAAACGAATTTGTCAGAGTCTTTGTAAGCTCTGGTGACAAGCCAAGATCTTTGATGAAGGATGTACCTTCTTTGAGCGCGTCAAGGCCGGGGATCTGCGCACCAGCATAGCTAATTGCGGCACTCTTGATCGCATCGCCAATATCTTCACCACTAAGCACCTTAACAGCCATGTTTGCGGCAATCTGCTCAGGGATAGACAAACCACCTGTTGCTACAGCCAACGCAATCTGACCAAGTGGGCCAAGATCGTCCATGATCTTTTTTAGATCATTAGAAGAATGAGCAGTGGTGTAAAAATACGGTTTGCCTTGTGCGTCAAATTGAACCTTGTAGGCGGTGTTTCCCTTACCTGCATAGGTTCCTGACCACGTTGCTGAGTCACCTCCGTCATAGTCTTTAATCAGAGCTTGACCAGTGATTTTGTTGCCAATGACTTTTTCTGTTCCAACAGGTGCAACGTAGGCAGTGCTATCGCTTCCAGCTTCTCCGCCATAAACAGTCTCAGTTTTAACTAAACTCGGATCAACAGGATTTCCGTTTTGATCGGTGTAACCAATAATTTTTGGTGAGTAGAAAGTCTGGCCTTCACTGTCAGTTACCAATTCGCCTTGCCCATATACAGGCTGTACAGCAACATCTACTTTTTTATCAATCAATCCAACTTGATTGATGTCTGTGATACCAGCGGCGGCAAGCTGTTCAGCCATGTTCTTAGCATTGGCTTCAGCAGAACCGAATCCCTCACCCTTCCACTTGGAGGTAAGACCTTGTCCAATAATTTGATCTGCTAATTTATCGGCAACAGTGGTGTCAATGTCGTAGTTTTGACCTTGAAGTTGAATTGTCTTTTTGTCTTCTTTGGTAGTATCTTGGACGCTGGAAAGACCGCTAACTGTAGATGTATCGACAGCTTCAGACGTATCCAAACCACTGTATGCGGCTTCAACTTGCTCTGCAGTAATTCCAAGATCCGCCGCCGCAGTCAGTATGTCTGCCTTGCTTGCGTTTGGATCTGTAGCCAACGTATCTGCTAGCGCTTGGTTTACTTCTTCCTGCGTGTATGTTGTTTGCTGATCAGCAGAAGTATCTGTTAAGTTAGAAGTAACCTGTGATAAGCCACCCGTGACTGGAGCACTCGATGTGCCAGCAACAGTAGATGTGTCAGCGGAGGTGTCTTCAAGAACAGAATTTTTGTCAGCAACAACACTAGATAAACCAGAAGGTGGTGCAACATAATTGTTGTAATAATTGCTTACTTCATCCGCACCAATGCTGTAGCGACTACCAATCATGTCAGCTAAACCAGCGTTGGCTTCTAACCCGCCAATACTTTGAACTACGGCGGCAACATCATCAGCCGTAGCATTAGGGTTTGCGTCAAACCACGCATCAACTTGATCTTGTGTTACTGCCATTTTTATCCTGCCAAGCTCATAATGCCAACCATTTGTTCTGCCCAGTCTTGCCATGTCTCGCACATGCGCTGATCAGGAATAGCTGATTGACCAAAAAGTCCAATACCGTTAATACCATCGACCCAGTCGCGCCATCTCTCTTCTGGGACTGTACCAATGTCATTGGACGAAAACAATTCCGCCATAAGACTGCAGTACAGATCCCATTCCATGTTGCGAGGATCGTAGGTGACCATTATGGGTTACCTGTAGAACGCTCGTCGCCCATGTCGGCACTTATAAGAATCCTACCCATGAAGTAATCGCCATTGAATGTGTTTGATTCAAACTTTAAACGCAGTTCACGACGTTGTTCACGCATGTCAATTTTAAGGGTTGTATTGTCAAATACATAAGCGTCAGAGATTTCATCTACGTCATCTGCGTAGCCTCTACCAATCACGAACAAACTCATGTCGCCGTTTTGTACAAAGTCAGGTTCAACACGCTCGACACGTAGCCAACGGTTGTCGCCTGAGAGCTGGGGGTTGCCCGGCCCACCCGTGACCCAACCCAAGTTATTTGTCTCAAACGATGAGCGAATAGCATTCACGTTCGTCAAGTACACCTCGTCCACACCAGTCTCGTGTTGCCACAAGGTGTAGTTGCCCTCTGAGTTCTGTACGTTACCGCCCCAAATAGGTTTGCGGAACACTTCGGAGAACGTGCCTGCAGAGCGCTGTGCGCCGGGCGACTCGCCTGCGTCATACCAAATCTTGTCACGCACGTTGTAGATGATCGCGTCCGTGCATTCCGTGGCATCCCCTCTTGGATAGAACCACCAAATCTCACCCCAACGAGGAACCTTTGTACACCACACCTTTTGGCGCTGTGCATAGTTCAAGTTGTCAAAAAAGTGGTTTTGGTTTGCAGTATTGGGGATCTCTTGAACAACACCGTTGTACATCAAGAAACGATCCACTGCACACCAGTAGAAAATGCCGTCGTACTCGATCACGCATTGACTGGACATGATGGAGGTCTGGCTTGTCAGTAGGTCATACTTCCAATAGAAGTTGATCCCATTGACGGTGCTAGGGGTGTATGTCACGCGAATCAGGGAGTCCAATGACCAGAACAGACCTGCCGGCGAAGTTGTACCGCCACGCAACGGTAGTCCTTTGACGATCTTACCTGTGGCAACGTTGTTCGCATTAGCATCCGCAGATACCCAATTTGAGAAGTCCCCAGCGGCTGAGTTCTGGATCAAACCGTTGTTACCGTAGACAAACAAATAAGGGTGCATCATGACAACACCACCAGATACGGAAATGTTGTTGTCAAACGTAACTGTGACGGTTCCAGTCGTCATTGCGGCTGAAGTTGTCAGCGTAGTTGTTGCACTGCCTGAGAAGGCCACACTAGTACCCACAGCACCGACTGTCTGCGTGTTATTGACGGTGTAGGTACCTATCCCCCCAATACCCGTTCCACGCGCTGTAATCGTCGTATTTGCAACAACACCAATTCCAACACCGCCAATGATGGTTTGACCTACTGTCAATGACCCGTCGTTAGCGGCGGTAACGGTCAATGTGGTGCCAACAATATACCCAGAGAAAGTTACGTTTGCAGTAACGTTTGTGTTGGTGATTGTGGTGCCTGCCGTGATACCAGTCCCAGAGATTGTTTGACCATTACCCACCAAATAGTTGGCACCATTGAGGATGATGGTAGATCCGTTCAGATAGCTACTTGCAACAGTGAACACGCCAACTGGAGCCAGTGTTGTTCCTGTGAAGTCACCAATCAATGGTTTTGTGTTGACGGTGGAGTCAATTGCCGCCAAGTTTTGACCGGGGTGTGCAATCAAGTTATTAACCGCACCGCCAGATGAGTCATAACCAATGTCAAACTGCCACAGATTATTGGCGTTTGTTGTAAACCCTGACAGCGTGAAATCAACTGGGCCAAACCCAATACCGTCATCGTTATCGGTTGTCCACTGCTGAAGGCCATCATAAAAACCTGCAACCACGTAGTTCAGACCGTCTTCGGACGTCATGGTCATGCCACGAGGAATACTTTCAGCGTTTAAGAATACGCCCTTGTATCCACCCATCTTGCGTGGCAAAGCATTCTGAAAGCGAACCCATTCACCGTCCACATAAGTAGAGGCGGCAAACAGGGTGCCGTCCCGTTGGATGCCGGGCTTTACCTGAAGTTGTATGACCTTCGCTGTCATTTAGAAAGTTCCGCCAAAAATACCAGTCGTAGCAGTTATTGTTGTACCTGAAATTGCATTTGTAACCGCCAACCCCGTAGAACTCAATGTCATGCCATTGGTTGCGTTAACTGCAAAGCCAATTTGATTAGATGCAGGCAAATACAAACCAGTTGTCGTACTTCCTGTGAAGTTCAAAGATGGCGCTAGGACTGAACCTGCCGCCAGTGTTGCTGACGAGAACGTACTTGATGAGTTGGACGTAGCACTGTAAACATTTGTACCATCGCAAACAACAAACGCTACTTGACCTTGGTTCACAACAAGAGTTGCTCCACCAACTACAGCCGTTTTAAACGTAAGCGTAAATGCGCCTGACGTATCATTTTGCAAAGAGTACAGTTGAACTGTAGAAGGCAAAACAACAATCTGATTCGATGTTAGAACACCCGAATACTCTTGAATAATGTTTGCCCCTTGAGCCGCTGTAAGCGTCAAAGTACCACCAGTTACCACTTGGGCTAACTGAGTAAACGCAAAGGTGTTTGATCGACCATATGCATAGGTGCTGTAACCTGTAGTTCCATTTGAAACAATCACCAAAGACTCAGTCAACTGTAGCTGTTGGTTTGCGTTGCCGTCAATTGTGTCTGTACCTACAGGTGTAAGGGTCAGAATACCACTGCCACTGTTTCGAATAATGGTGAACCAATTGTTTCCAACAGTAGCGGCGGAAGGGAGCGTAAACGATCCAACTCCGCTAGTCCACACGTTGAATTGAGCACGGTCTGTTGCATCGAGAACTGCACTGCTGAAATAGTTTGTGACGTTGTAGGCTTGATTCAATGTCAGCCCACTTGCCAACAAGCCATAACCTGCCAAGGCACTAGCATTTGCAGAAGATGTTCCTGCGCCAAAAACAACTGTTTGCCACACACCGTTTGTTGTGGAGTTGTTGGTCAAAAATATGAACTGAGAGATGCCTGAAGCAACCGCAATGATCGTATTTCCACTGTAGTCCGTTACAGTAAAAGTATTAGATCCAGTGTTACGAACGATCAATGATTGACCAGTGGAAACCTGTGAAGCAGGAGGTAGCTCAAGCAACCATCCTGTAGCAGTTCCAGATGATGTAGCAGTTACGTCAATGATGGAACTTGCAGGTGTTGCATCGTTGCCGTTGATAGGCCATTCAAGCTGAAGGTTAGCCGTCAGAGATATGGACTCGTAACTGACCTGAGACGGTGAAATCGTCTGACCTGAAAAGGGGTTTACATATGATGTCATGATCAATTATCCACGGCAATAGCTGAACGATCTGCGACACGCAGGGTATCTTCAGTTTTAAGGGCGGCTAAAGCTTCGTCAAACATTTGTTTCCAAAGCGCCAAACGCGCATCATTCTTGAGGAACGGCGCAGTCTGTTTTAATGTGCCAAACAGCATGGCATTGGGTGCATTCTGAGTCAGCCAATTTGTTTGAGCCGAAGACGACAACGGCTGTAAACGTGTGTAGCAAAGTGCTTCAAAAGCATAGGCTTGATTCGGTGTAGGAGCTACAATCCAATGCTCATAATCGTAGTCAGCGTAATACAAGGGTATACCTGTCGCTGTGACGTCCTGAGCATATGCGTTCAGATACTCCAATTTGCGAAGTAGTATGGGTTGCTTTGAACCTTCATTGGAAAGCGTCATTGACACTGTTTTACGCCAACGAGCAGGCTTGGCAATGACTGCATTACCAATGTTCATGGTAGCGTCTACCACTTCCATTTGACCCAAAGTCTTGATGTACTGGGCAATTTCAAACTCGCACAGCGTGATAAATGTCGGGATTGCTTCGACTACGGCGGCGTCTCTACGCTCCAGATACTGAAGCACCGTACTCGTCAGCGAGTCGTATGTCATTACCCAAGATGGAGTTGTTGCCATTTTATCTTCTCTGAGTTCGTTTATTCATTTTAGTCTGCCTTTTAGCTTGTGACAAGGCTACTTGCTTGCCACACCTTTGGTTTTCTCAAAAGAGCGCATACCAGCAATACCTAAAATTCCTGACAGGATAACCCACAGTTGGTCAGCTTCAAGCACTGGAGGTGGATCCATGCCCACAGGCACCCAACCCATAGCCTGTAAATACTTCCAAGCCCACTGAAACAGCGGGTAGGCTAGGAACTGGTAACCCATAGCCGCCACACCGATCCAACCGATGGCAGGACGCCAGCCGCTAACAAACACGCTAGATGACGCCGCTTCAATCTTGTTAACCTCGATCTGGGCTAGGTCTGTAGCTTGGTCTATTTTTTTCTCTTCAAGATCGAGCTTTCGTTGCTCAATCTCCATCTCCATCTTTTCTTTGTCGGTCGTGATTAGGTCGCCAGCAACCTTACCAACAGCTTCAATGATTGATCCAACGGCAAGCAAGCTCATTTCAAACCTTTCAGTGTGCGATTCAGCCAGCCCTTGAGGAACTTGACTTGCACGGGGTTCTTGTTGCAAATCTCAACGTATCTAGCAATTTTTGCCAAGGCGTATTGCTCCTTAAACCGTTGACCGTCTGGAATCTGGTTGAGACGCTCAATAGTCTTTGCCCCGATACCACCGTCAGGGGTAGCTCCAACGACCAATTGGGCGAGCTTCACAGCCATTCCCATGCCTGCATTTACACCAAAGTTAAAGATGGTGTTGGCTACGTCTTGGTTTGCAATCTCGTTACCACGCATCTTGTCCCAGAACTCCACACGGTAGAACTCACGCACCATAGGCGTCAAGGAACCACCAAACTCTTTACGATCTACCAATGCCCAACCTTGCCACTGTGGGTTCTTGTTTCGGGCAATACCAGCGTAGGTCATGCCACCTGTGTCGCCGGGTACTTCGTGTAACAAATAGCCGCCCTCGTCGGTAATCATTTGCTCAAAAGCAGGTTCAAACTGTGCCATGTTATTTAGCCATTTCAGTTGATGCTAGGTTGATACGAGTCTTAACAGCGCCAAGGTCTTGTGGTTCTTTGGTAAACCCAACAGAGACATAGCCCTCAAACGCGCCCATTTCGGGAGGAATAGAGCCACGGCAGATGTAGTTCACGCCCTGTTTCTCTTCCCAGTCCGATGTTTTTCCAGAGGCAACCAGCTTGTCGCAATGCACCTCGCCATTCATCATGGCAATGACGGCGGCATTACGGGTAGCATCTTTGCCAAAAAGAGTGGAGTTGTAACCATCAAGAGTAGTGTCTCGACCCTTTGGGCCATACGAAAGAAGCGTGACCCTGCTGTTTACAACAAGCGCCACCTTGTGAACCAATACAGTTTCAGCTTCTAAATCTTTCTTGAGTCTTTCAGCTACGTGCTCCAACACTTTGATTTCTTTAAGCTGAGGCTGATGGCTTGAATTTGTGATGGCGTTAAGAATGACTGTTCGAGAGTCCCAAGCAAAGTAACCAGCAAAGAACAGGAACGACAACAGGATTACCGTGAACAGCTTGAAAGGATTGTCTACCCACTCAATTAAACCAATTACTTTGCCAACGGTGCTGTCGTCTTTTTTAACTTCAGGCTTAGGCGCTGGAGTTTCCACTTTGGGCTTAGGCGTCCTGCGCTTTACAGGAGCTACCTTAGCTGGGGGTTTCTTTGCTGTGACCATGTTCAAACCAATATGTCTATTTTGCGGTTAGTAAAAATCTCAAGGCTCAGTTGATTTCGTTCTGCTTTCTTTACGTACAACTCAAACTCAAGATCATCAATTTTGTCCTTCACCTTCTTCATCTTTAGGGCTTGCTTGTATTCCTCTTCAAGCCGCTGTGTCCTACGTTCAAGCGCATCTGTCTTAGTCGGATAGTCGGCGACATCCAGCATTGGATACCACTTGTGTATGGGCGGAATCATTGTGAATAAAGATCCAATAGATGTAATTTATAGGCACTGCCAACCAAAGCAGTATTTCCAGTACATCAATCATTTCTTCTCCCGCTCAAGTGCATCTTTATATCCATGAACAACTTTGTTACGTAGCCATGTGGAATCTGAAGCACCAGCCCACTCTGCCAGATTGTTCCAAATAACCACGTATTCTGAAGCTTTGCAGTGGTTGGCATTCTGATCGAGCCACGCCATCATTTGCTTGTGGCGCTCGGTTGGATCGTGTACTGTGTAACCAATCCCGTAGAACTCGCGGACGTGACAGCCATTCTTGGCTACGGCTCCAACTAGCCCTAACAACAGTAACAGCAAGAACCAGCGCATTTACCATATCCCAGCCCATGCAATCATGTAAGTGCAGAAAGCCACAAAAAATAAGATTGAGATGGCGGCTACTACAACTTCCACCCAATCCCACATGCTATAGCCCCAAAATCTTTTTGACGAGTTCTCCAGCAACGCCGGGGCCGAACAGGACGCACACGATCACCCCATACAAGAGGTACTCAATCTTCGTCATGCGCTTGTCCCCATCACGCAAAGAGCGATCTATGCTGTTGTAGCGTTCGGTACAGATGGCTTCATGTACGGCAAGCTTTGTCTCTACTGTTTCCATGATCAGAAAGTAATAGAACCAGAAGCTGTAAACTTGTAGACCCGAAAGCCTCCAGCCACAGTAATTGTTGGTGAACCTGTTGTAGCTGTTGCGGCTATGAATGTGTCTGGATAACGAAGGATGACAATACCTGAACCACCAGCGCCACCAGTTTTAGCAGTACCTGTAATATTACCTGCGCCACCACCGCCACCACCTGTATTTGTTGTTCCAGCGCCCCCTGCCACATCTCTCGCACCCCCATTACCACCCCCACCAACACCACCCGATGCGCTAACTCCTACGGTGTTTCCACCACCACCACCACCGCCTGCATAAGTGGTGACTGTTCCGGAAATGGCTGAAGCAATACCTGCTCCGCCGTTACCGCCGGTATAAGTTTCTGTAGCACGAAGACCAGCAGTACCTGCGCCACCACCGCCAGTGCCGGGGCCGGTTACCGCGCTAACATTAGACCCTCCGTCATTTCCTTGCCCTGAAGTCGCAGTACCTCCAACACCCGCGCCACCTCCGCCGCCTTGACCGCCACCAGAGCCGCCATTGCCGCCATTAGTAACACCGCCGCCGCCAGCGCCACCACCGTAACCGCCGCCAACAGCCACAATACGACCTGTAGTTGCCGCAGAACTTGTGGCATCAAAAACGGAATTGCCGCCCGCACCACCATTACCATTAGACGTTGAGCCAGCAGTGCCAGCCGCACCAACAGTTACAAAGTAAGAAGCACCAGCCGTAACTCCTGCGTATCCCGCAAGCACTCCACCAGCACCGCCACCACCGCCCATATTGGAACTGTAAGCCGCGCCGCCGCCTCCAGCACCTCCAGCAACAATCAAATACTCAACAACAGACGGCGGCAAGCTCGTCCAATTCAGGTTTTTAACCGCCTGACTGACTTGACTCAGTGTCCACATTCCGTTGTATGTTGGCATCTCTTGCTCCGATGATTAGGCTGGTGTTTCTGGAGTTGGCGCTACCACTTCAACCCAAGAGGTTGTAGGTTCATCCCATTGAAACATCTTACCTTCTACAACAGGCATAGCTGTAGGTGCGTCCCACAGGCAAGTGTTTTCGTTCAGCACCCAACTTGGGAATGGTGAAGGCGGAATAAACGCATCACGGCCTGAGTCGTAGGTAAAACCAATACCCGCGTAATTTTTACGCAGTGGTGTATCGCCAAGCTTATGCTCACCGCCTTGTGTGTTGTATGAGGTCTGAACCCAAAGTGCTGGGTCGCCCCAGTGACCAAGGTTTAAAACGTCCTGCTCGATGACAATGACTTGCGTCACTACACCGTTCTCTACTTTTGCAAAATGGCTCATAGTTGCTCCTTAGAAAATGATTGAACCAGAAGAAGTCCAAGTGTAAATTTGATACCCGTCAGAATAACTTACTTGGGGGGAACCTGTCACTAAAGCTGGTGCTGAATTGATTTGTGGGTAACGGATGATGACAATTCCTGAACCACCGTTACCTGCTGGGAATGCGGGGCTTTGTCCGCCAAGTCCAGCACCGCCGCCGCCGCTTCCAGTATTTCCTATAGCTGATGTACCCGAAAATTGCGTAATTTGAGACTGCGATGATCCGCCAACACCCCCACCCCAAACTGGAGGAATTGCTAAACTTTTAGATGCATTGCCACCTACTCCGCCACCACCACCACCTGCGTAAAATACACGTAAACCTGTGATTGTGGAGCAGGTTCCTGCGCCCCCCACGGTATTAGCGCCATTACCATTAACTGCGGTATCTCCAACCGACCCCGAACCACCCCCGCCACCAGCAGGGAAATTAGCGCCATCAACGCCTGCACCTCCAGCAAACCCTTGCCCAGCAGTTCCAGCGCCTCCGGCTCCTGCGGCATTGACTCCGCCACCGCCTCCAGAACCACCAGCACCACCCGCCGCAGGCCCACCTGCACCATACCCACCACCTGTAGTAGATATAGAGCTAAATACAGAACTTGAGCCTTGTGAACCATTACCACCGTTACCGCCAGCGCCGCCTGCTCCAACAGTTACAGTCAATGCAGTACCAGCCGCAACAGAAAAATTAGCCGCAGTTAAAAGCCCACCAGCGCCGCCGCCACCTCCGTTGTAGTAAGCAGTCGCACCACCACCACCACCGCCAGCAACAACCAAATACTCAACAGTATCAGGAGCGCCAGCATAAGGATTAAATGCGCGTTGGGTTACAGCAGTGTGAGTGCCGGAACCTGTGCTATTGGTGTATGTAGTAGCAGACCCGCTAATCGTTGTAGAAACTTGGCAGGTGTTTACGCTAACGCTAATAACGTAGTAGTTTGTGTTTAAAGAAATGCCCGTTGGCAAAGTGCCAGTGGTTGTGAACTGCACTGGAGTGCCAACAGGTGGCGTTGCCGCCGTAGAACCGAATGTAAGGTCTGGTGTATTTGCAAAAGTGACCGTGCCAATCGACACGTTGATGTTCTGCCCTGCAATAAAACCACCCAGTCTATTACTCATGTCTATTCCTTAGAAGGTGATTGAACCACTGGATGTCCAAGTGTACACACGGTTCTTGTAGCCCGTACCTGTGAATGGAGACAGTTGGTTCCAACTGCCAGCAACAGTAGTTGATGCGGGAGCAAAACTGTTTGTAGAACCGTCTGCAAGATATGCCCCAGAAACTAAATTCATTAACAGCTGAGTTCCCGATACAGCAGTCAAAGGTGTTGTGCTTGGCGTAAAGTTGCTTGTGTATAAAGCTGTGCCAACAACATATCTAAAATTTGATATGTATCCGTTTGTGTAGTACCCGTTATAGTCGCCCAATCTTCCAATTGTCATTGGTGTAGAGCCAGATGTTACTGAACCAGCAACAGTAACTGTCCCTACTGATGTTCCATTGACATACAAAGTCATAACGGTACTGTTTCTAACAAGGGCAATGTGATACCAAGTGCTGATGTTCATTGTTGTTGATGATGAAATAGTGTAGCCTGTGCCGCCCACAAAAACTTCACCATTAAATAAATTGCTAGCATCTATACCAATATCAAATATTCTTGCACCTAAACTTGAATTATTTTGTCCAGCAAATACTTGCGATCCACCAGCAGACCTATAGGCCCACATTTCAATTGTAAAATTGCCTGAACCTAAATTAAATGCTGAGTTTGATGCATACTGTATAAATTGCGTACTGCCGTTAAAAGCAATACTACCCGACCCACTTGTACTTACAGTTGGTGAACCTGTTGTAGATGCCGCCGCCGCATATACGTCTGGGTATGAAACGATGACAATGCCAGAGCCGCCAGCGCCCCCAGTGCCAAGACCACCACCACCACCGCCCCCACCTGTATTTGCAGTGCCCGCAGTGGCGGCAGTGCTTGAACCACTCTCACCTCCCGCACCTCCACCACCTACGCCGCCAGAACCTTTAACTCCAACATATGCGCCACCACCTCCACCACCAGCGTAGGCAGTTACAGTTCCGTTAATAACAGAAGCAATGCCACCTCCGCCATCACCCTTACCTCCAGTAGTACCAGTTTTTGCGTTAAGACCAACAGTCCCTGCGCCGCCGCCTCCGCCACCATGTCGATACGATGTGCTGTCAGAAATACCAACACCGCCAAAATTACCTTGGCCCGAAGTCCCTGCGCCGCCCGTAACACCGCCCTGCCCAGTACTGCCGCTACCCCCGCCAGAACCGCCAGAACGACCCAAAGTCTCTGCTACTGCCGCATCAGAAGCTCCGCCACCGCCACCGCCAACAGCAGATATTGCGCCAAATACAGAGTTTGAACCATTTGCACCAAAAGTGGTTATACTGCCCGCGCCGCCAGCACCAACAGTAACTAACAGAGCTTGTCCGTTTGGTACTGGATCAATGCCTAGCAACAAACCGCCAGCGCCACCTCCACCACCACCGTTGTAGCGACCGCCACCACCGCCTCCAGCCACAGCTAAGTATTCAACTGCGGGTGGTTTTTGAGCGGGCCAGCCACCTTGCTGAACAGCTTGAACAACTTGTTTGAGATTAAATAAACCGTTTGCCATAGAACCTCAGAATGTGATAGTGCCAGAGGCAAAAAACTTATACACGCGCCATCCGCTTGCAATGTACGTTTCGGGGCCACCTGTTGTTGATGCGGCGGCTATTTGATAAGAAGGGTAGCGGATAATCACTACGCCAGAACCGCCTGCTCCAACGTTGCCAACTGCTGGCCCACCTGATCTTCCGCCTCCGCCACCACCGCCCGTATTTGCTAGTCCGTCTTGACCATTAGCTGTTGAGGTATTTGAAGTGTAAGAGCTAGCACCACCAATGCCACCGCCATTACCCCCGCCACCCGCACCCCCTAAACCGCCCATTTCTGGGTTGTTAGAATAAACATCACCGCCACCACCACCGCCACCAGCGTAAAACAATCTTACGCCAGTAATTGAAGAAGCAATTCCAGTTCCGCCATTGCCAGCGCGTTGGCCTGTACTAGCATCTATTTGAACGCCGGGCAAACCTACGCTTCCAGCACCGCCTCCGCCACCAGACGCTCTTGCGGCGTAAGTTCCGCCATTATTGCCTTGTCCGGGTGTTCCCAATGTGGTTCGGTCGCTTGAATCGCTTGCTTGAGAGCCTCCAGCACCTGATCCACCAGATGTACCCGCGTAATAGTAATTCCCACCCCCGCCACCACCAACTGTAGAAATGTTTCCAAAGACGGAACTTGTCCCTTTTCCACCAGCATTTCCACCACCGTTACCAGCAATACCGCCACCACCAATTGTGACGGTAATAGATGTTCCGGGTGTAATGGGATACCCCATAGCGGTTAAAAGACCGCCAGCACCACCTCCGCCAGCACCAGCCGCCGCGCCGCCACCTCCGCCAGCCACGACAAGGTACTCCACCGTTGTTACAGGTGAATTGATGCCGTCAAGCCCGACAGAAAGAATGCCGCCAACTCTATCAAGAGACATAGTAGCCTCCTATTAGGTGATTGCTTCAAATGTGGCTGTGTAGTTCAGTGCGCTACCTGTACCGGAGATCACGCCTACAGACTGGTTCTCAGTCACATAGAACGATGAAGTCTTGTCGGTAACAATGACGGAAGTGTTCGGGGGAACGCTCACTTGGTATGCAATGTAGTAAGGTGTACCACTTGCATAGGTAGCATTGTTTGAAATAGCCACAGTACAAGTTGCCGCAGATGAAGTGACGTTAGCCACCACAATGCTGGTCACGCGATTCACTGTGTTAGCCGCAGGCGTTAAACCTGTTAGCGCCGTAGAACCGTTGTATGTCCATGCAACTGAAACAGATGTATTAGACGGGATAACGTATGCTGAGTTACCGTAAATACTCGTGACGTTGACAATGTTTGGATTTGCCATGTTTGCTCCTTAGAATCCGAAGATCATCGCCATCGCGATGGATTTACCTGTTGAAATGCCAGCGGAACCAAAACTTAGTGTCCCACTACCGTTTGTCACTAGCGCTTGACCGTTTGTTCCATCCGCTGTTGGATAAATCAAATTGGCTGGGTTGTTCATAATGCGCTTGACAACACCAGAAGCATTCTTTGTGTACAAAGTCATGTCCGCATTGGCAATGTTTAAAGCCAACTCACCGTTGACCAAATTGCCAGCGGACGGGACTGTCGTCGCTGTAGTGCTGTAGTACAGCGAAATAGGGGTGAAATTTGTTGCCGCCATTAGAAGGTTCCTCCAGAAATACCGCCAGTTGTGCCTGTCCCAACAGTCAACACACTCGTTGACGAATTATAGGAGAGATTAGTTGCTTGAGCTAGTGCGCTTGAACTAGAAGCAAATATGACTCCGTTGGCGGTAAACGAAGACAAATTCGTGCCGCCATTAGCGGTTGGAAGGACGCCCGTCACACCAGAAGTCAACGATAAACTATCCGCTTGGGACAAGTTTAAGGTGTCTCCAATCTGGAGTTCCTGTACGGACGTTCCGCTTAGAACAAGTGAGTATTTGGATGCCATTTTTTAATCCTCAGAAGCAAGTTACGTTGACGCTGGTAACCCCATTGTGCAACAGCACAGGGAAGTAACCATTTGCAATTGGAACGTCAACTACTGTTACGCCAGAGTGCAATGTGACAGGGAAGCCAGTGGAAAGCAGTTGCCATGATGGAACACCACTAGCTACCCTCAGAGCATAGCCTTCAGTGCCAATAGCCCTCTTAGACAACGTCGTGGAATTTGACGCATACAGCAAGTCACCAGTGGTGTATGAAGTCTGACCAGATCCACCATTTACAGCAGTCACTGGAGCCGTCAAAGCAAATTGAGTTCCTGTCAGCGTTAAGCCGTTGCCTGCTGTGTAGACCTGAGCTGAAGAGATCTGAGCAAACGTAATAGCTGTCGTACCAAATGTGATCACACCTGTTGTCGTGCAGACGTATGTTTCACCAGCACCAGTGCTACCAGCTTGCACAAAGAAAGCGTCGTTGAAACCTAGAGCGTTAGGATCACGAAGACCGTATGTGTTTGCATCAGTTGCTCGAGTCAAAACCCAATTGGTTGAGACTGTACCAACAACCGTGACCGTGTACACGCCGTTCTGAGCTTGAGCTGTTTGGTTGTAAATCAACACACGCATACCAACGGTGGTTAACACACCGTCAATTGTCAACGCCGCTTGTGTACCTGCGTTGGTCAATGTAGCGCCAACACCAGACGAGCCGTTGTTGTAAGTTGCATTCAAGTTACCAGCAGTATCTGGAGACTCAACGTAAACAGGGCTATGGTATGAAATACCTTGAGTAACCAGTCCGTCAACATACTGCTTTGTGGCGACTTGCAACGCTGTAGAAGGATCTTGCGTAACAGCTACAGAAGTCAAACCACCTAAGGTGAGTGACGTAGCGCCTAGAGCAATGTTTGTTGTACCAACAGTAAGTGAACTGTTTGACAACTGAGCATTCGTAACGGTGCCGCTCAGATCAGTCGTTGGGACTGTCGGACTAGCGGTCATGGCTGTTACGCCAGTACCTTTAACGTAGCCAGTCAGTGTGTTTGCACCAGTACCACCATTGGCAGGGTTTAAAGTGCCTGCAAGAGTAATTGCACCACTTGTTGCAGAGGCAGGTGTCAGACCTGTAGTTCCTGCACTGAATGTGCTCACCAGAGCGCTTGTGCTACTTGCCGCAGTAAGCTGACCTTGTGCATTCACCGTGATGTTGGCGGCTGTATAGCTACCAGCGGTCACAGTGGTGTTGTCAATCGAAATTGTGCCTGTTGATGTGATTGGGCCACCAGTCAAACCAGTGCCAGTGTTGATCGACAGAACGCCAACACCAGTAGAGGCAAATGAAGTCCACGCTCCATTTAAATAACCTTCAAAAAGAAGTGAATCGGTGTTGTACCGCATCATTCCGTTTGAAGGGCTTACTGGACGTTGTGCAGTTCCACCAGTGGGCAACTTCACGTATGCGGTGCCGGGCAGTGTTGGATCAGTTGCAATGCTCACTACAGGTGTAGTCGAACCATTTGCAACAGCAATTTGACCTGCAGTTCCAGACACAGAGGTCACAGAACCATCGCCTGAACCCATTGTTGCCCATGCACCATTCACATAAGCTTCCAAACGATTCAAGCTTGTGTTGTATCGAATCTCACCATTGTTTGGTACAGCAGGACGTTCTGCGCTTGTTCCAGCAGGGACTGTAAAACCTTCGGTGCCTGAAAGAACAGGATTGTTTGCAATTGCAATTGTTGGGTTGCCAGTGCCATTTCCATTGGCTACAGAAATTTGATTTGCGGTGCCAACAATGTTCACTGCTGTTGCAGTGGAACCGTTTTGAATTGACAGCAAACCAGTAGCAACACCTATATTGGCAATTGCACTTGAAATACCTGTTAATTGGAATGTTGGGTTGCCTGCACTTCCATTTCCATCGGTGACGCTTATACCGCCACCTGAAGTGCTAAGGGTACGTGCTACGAGGTCATTTGAGCTATTTTTGGCAACAACTCCAGTGCCAATGGTGTTCAAATCATTTACAAGACCTGTAAGCTCCAAACGGTAATACGATTGTGCTCCGCCATCTGTAAGGCTAAAGTTGCCGTCAGTCGAGAAATAACGACTGTTTGGCAGAGTAGGTTCCAGATTTTTAGTCAGGAACGTTTGTGTCTGTGTTGGGGATGCGGCAATTGCACCCGTAGTTGTCTGTACCGTCACCCCATTTTGGACAATCGGCACTGCCTCATTTCCAGTAATGGTTCCTGCGGATGGTAGCTGAGTGATTTGTACTTGTGCTGATGCCATATCAAGGACTCAAAATATCGAGGTTACCATTCTGTTCAGGAGTGGAAGTATTACCCTCGGTGGAAATAATAAACTGATCATTACCCCCTGTTACCAAGGAATTATCATCAGTCGCAACACTAACATCTGGACGGGGATATTGCAACGTAATTTTTTCAGTTTTACGTGCTGGAAGTCTGTAAGGATCTTTCTCGTCCGCACACCCTTGTTGACACACCTTCAGACCCGGAAAATTGGGGTCTGGTTGTGCCTCAACAATTGCTCGCTTCATTTTACAACGATCACAGATAAAAATCGCTATTGAAGCATTGCCTTCGGTGTTCAGGAATCTTGGCATGATTACCTTGTGTACACACCTATGTTCGGAGCAAAGTAGATTGGCGACTTATCACGCTCTTCTTGCTCCGCCATGATGAAGTACTTCTCAGCTTGATTTTCAAGATAAGTAATACGTGCCAAGTCAACTTGTGGCAACTCCAAGCTCATCTGGTGAGCCAGCATGCTCTGAATTGCCAACATCCAACGATCAGGGATAGCCAATTGACCACTCAAGGCACCAACATCTTCAATCTGGCTTGAATACCACACCGTCATTTGGTAGAAGGCGTCAGAAGGCGTAGGCCACAAAGTGATCGTAGCCTGAGGAATTGTGCGGTTCAACCAAAACTGAAACGGTTGATTAGCTGTGAAATTTTTGTTTGGCAGGTTTGTGTAGTCGTCGCGGTTCAAGCGAGCCATCGTGATTTCAGTGGAGTTAACTCCAAGGTACCACTCACGCACAGCCAAAGTTGTTCCACCAGTAGCAAGAAAACGGTAGTACTGGACGTTTGCGCCGGGGTCTATATCTTCCCAAATCCACTGTCCGTCAGTCACGGTGACGCTTGTACCCGTGTACAGCGTAGTCCATGTAGTGCCGTCAGTAGATGCTTGGAACGCATAACTCCACGTTGCGCTACCACCACCAGCCACATAAGGCATAAAGCCAATAGAGCCGATGTATTGAGGTTGGTTTGTACCGTAGTTAACTACAAAATTGCCGTTTGCAGTTGTTTGTTGGCAATACGTTGCAATGTCGCCATCATAGATATTGGCAACAGTTCCGCCTGCCGATGTCGTATAACCACCCGTAGGACGTGTCATCCAGCGGTATAGAGCGTTTAAAACGTCATTCCCACCCACAGGTAGCAGGTACTCGTATTTATTCGGCTGGAGGCCGTATACGTACTTCTTGATAGCAAAGTACTGGATACCTTGATTGATCAAGTTGCTTAAAAGGAAAAACAACGATTGTTTTGCGCTCAAAACCTGCTCAGAAGTCAACTCCTCAGCCAGCTTACCGCACCGACGTGCTCCGTTGTCAATCAGGTTTTGAACCGTGACGACTGTTTGACCGACTGTGCCGCTGTATGCCATGTTATTTCCTTACCATCCGGGGCAATTCCACCGTTGCATTGAAGCTCGCGCTCTACTGCCTTTTTCGCTCTTCTCAGCGACTGGCCCCATTCTCGCGCAGAACGAGTCCCTACGCGCACCACCTTGCGGTTGTGGTGCCTTTAAATTTGAACCTGTCTCGCGGTTGTACTTGGCTCGACCTTTTGCAGTCAAACCAGCACCCTGTTTTGCAGGGAGCTTCTCACCACGACCAATAGCTAAAGATGGATTCTTTGCCATGATTACCAACAAGAGTTAGATTTTTTAACCGCGCCACCAGACTTCTTAGGCACATTTGATTTGCGATGCTCACCAAGTGATAGCTTAATGAATTTTTTTAATTGGTTAGGACGGTCAGCTTTTTCACGCATAGTCTCTTCCCGTCTTGCGTCTGTATCGTAAGCAACTCTTTTTGCAGTAGGATCATTTATGGCATAAATTTCACGCCTATCGGTTTGACCTTCGCGTGGCATCCTGTGTTGTGCATTCATGTAAGTACGTGCTCGTAACTTATCTTCAAGAGGGTGAAAATAATTTGGCGCTCCGCCTGCGCTCATTTTGGCTGTTCGGGCGGATTGTCTGAAGGCTTTAGACGTTGGCGCACCTTCGCTACCAACTCGGCGCATTTTCTCGCCAGACCCTTTAGCGATTCTTTCACGTTTTCGATGAATATTTTCATATAGACCTTGTTTCATGATTTACCAGCAGGAACTGCCACCTGTTTTGAATGGAGCGGGTTTACCTTTGCCAATCTTTTCAGACCACTCTTTACGAGCAGAATCAGCAATTGGTGCTTTTGATGTTTTAGCTTTGAACTTCAATTTTTCAGATTGCTCGCGACGTCCCCATCGATCTTGAATCTTTTTGTTTTCTTCTGTATCACCAGCGCGTTTAGCCATCATGGACATGTTGCTAGCCGCCGCATTCTTTCTGCGCATAGACTTCTGTTTGTTTAAAACAGCAGAGCTAATGCGAGGGGTTTCTTGCGGCTCATCATCTTCATCTTTCAATTGACCAGTAGCGCTTTTGTAATCCCAATCGCTGTCATAGTCATATGGACTCATAGAGCCTCCAGTAGCCTTTTTAGCCATACGTTTAGTGCTGTAAGCAATTGCTACGGCTTGCTTTTGGGGCTTGCCTGCGGCGATCTCAGCTTTAATGTTTGACTTGAACGCCTTGTCAGATTTTGATTTGATGAGCGGCATGGTTTTCCTTAGGTGTAAGACTTAACCATCTCAAGCACAACGGTGTATGTATCGCCAGAACTTGCGTCAGAAGTACTAAACACAATGTTACCGTTTTTACCTGTACCAGAATTATTAGTAATGCCGCCAAATTTTGAAAAGTCATTTTCGTAATTACTATTTACGTTTGACAGGAAAAAAGGAACGTCTGTTGTTGCGTCCCAGTACATACGTACTTCCATGCCGTGGCAAGCAGAAGTGATCTTTGTAACTGTCACACCACTACAAGCTTTTCCAGAATTACTTGCGGCAAGACTAGAAGCGGTTACTTTTGTAACTGCTGTTTCACCAGTGCCATCACTGATGTTTGTAAATTTCATGATTGCCAGACGCTCACCATCGAGTAGCGTTTGACTTGTAACTGCATCAGCCATAATTTATTCTCCGATAAAAAGTGGGAGCCGAAGCCCCCACCTTACTTAACAACCGCCGCCACGCTTTTTGCTTGCAGGAGCTACAGTCACTGATTTCTCAGTCTTTGTAACACTACCAGCAGGCTTGGGGGTCATACCCATCATGCTCTTCGCACCTTGAAACAACTTGCTAGGAATACTACGGATGGCTTTCGCCATGTCCATTTCTTCCTCGCTTGGCCCAATGGATTTATCGTATGCGCCTTTTGATGCGTCTACGGTGCTTCCAGTGTTATAGCGTTTCGCTGTGCCACCATGCTTATAGCGAGAGTGTTCTACTTGGTTCTTGGCTGTTGAGTGAGCATCTTCAGCGTCATCAGTGTGTGAGTCGCCTTCAGTTAGATACTTACCGTCAGGAGTATAGAACTTAGTTCTGTACTCTTGCCAGTCACGATCCTTGTAAACTTTAGCTACATGTCCTTTAGGGCCAGTGTAGGTCTTCAAAAGGCGGAGGTTTGGTTTCTCCGCTTTTTCAACCTTACCGCCTTTAGCAAAAGTCCCAGACTGCAGACTGTTTGCTATTGGCTTTGAGACTGGCTTTTTGGGCATCGCGACGGGTTTGCCTGTATCAACAGTTCCCCCCGTCGCGTAGGCTTTTTTTGTGGAACCACCCATCTTGTAACCACCACCATTAGCCTTAGCAACGCCACCAGTTTTATAGCCACCGCCATTACCCAACTTCACACCACCAGTGTTGGCGGGTGAATGATCGGGTTTGGCTGTAACCATCTTTGTCTCGCCCTTGGTTGACTTGATGATGCCACCATCTTTGAAGCCACCTTGACCGTTGACAACGCCACCAGTTGCAAACTTCTTACCAGCCATAGCCTTCTTGATCATTGCACGATCTTGAGCGGCGTCTTCATGCTTGTCAGTCTTACCACCTTTTTTCATCAGGGTAGGACTCATAGCAGGCTTTGCCATCATCGCTTTACGACGAGCCGCCATAGACGGTTTCATGGGGCTAGCCGCAGGCGCTAAACCACCACGAGCAGGCGTAGCTGGCATTGCTTGAGCAGGCATAGTTGACTGCATGGGCATGTACCCACCGTCCATCTTATGCTCTACTTTGCCGCCTTTCTTTAGCTTCAGGATAACTGAAGGCTCAGTGGTCATCATTTTGACCATTGGTTTAAATTGTCCCATGTTGCTCTCCTTATGCTTGTGTGACGCCAAACGCGCCAACACGAGTTGCATTCGGGCCTGCCGCAATTGCTGGCAGGGCTATTCCCATTACAAGACGCTTGATACCGTCACAAGCAGACGAGGGCAAATAAGTACCCCTCACATCACCAGTGGTTGTGGTTGCTGTGGCGGTAGCGGCAACAGTCATAGTTCCAGCATCTTCAGCCAAAGTATTGTCCCAACCAGCGCGGGTAACGTAGCCTCTATCAATGATACGCAATGGTGCGCCCAAGATGTCGGTTGTACCTACCGCAACAGTTACCACACTTCCGCCAGAAGCAGTAACACTAGAGATCTGGTAGAAGGCTTTTTTACCATTGACAGTTGTTGACGCCACTGTTCCTGTTGCAATTACCTCGCTCATGGCTTGACCGTAGTAGTCGTAACCAGAAACAGTAATGTTGACAGAAGTTGGTGAACCAGCACCAGTGGTTGTACATACGGCACGAGGGCAATCAAGTTGCAAACCTGTTGTACCGCCAGTAATGGTTGTTGATGTAACACCAGCACCTGCGGCAAGCGTGAGCGTGGTAGCAGTTGTGATGGCGGCGGCAACAATGTTGGTCGTCAGTTTTGCCTGTGGTACAGCGTCCCAAATATAGACGCGACCCAATGGGCCAACACCTACAGTCATTGTGGATGGGTTTTGCAACAAAGCATTACCAGAGCCAACGATTGTGGAGCTTGCTACAGTTTGTGAGGCACTTACGGTGTAAGTTCCTACACCGCCAGAACCTGTACCAAAAGCGGTAATGTAAGTTCCATTGGTAAGTGACGTTGAACTGTCAATAAACATACCAACAGCAATATTGTCACCAGAAAGCATTGCGGTGACGGTTAGTGTAGTGGTAGAAATTGAACCAGTAAAAGTTGCAACAGCAGGGTAGGTGTCCGCACCTTGATAGGTAACAGCGGAACCTAAAAATAGGTCATCTGAAAATTGTGGCATTTGATCTTCTCCTTGAAAAGCTTGATCAGATTAAAAAAAAGGGGTGGAGTATATTCCACCCCTTTGGCTTAGACGCCTGCTGTGCCGTAAGCGGCACGAGGGTCAGTGAAGCCAACGTCGTAACGCTCTGTCGCTTTGTAGCGCATAGAGTCAGTCTCGAAGTCACCTTCCATAGTCTTCTCCAGACGACGGCGCATCAAGAGCTTGAAGCCCTCAGGAGCGTCGGTCTGAACCCACCATGCTGTAGGGCTAGTCAAACGTGACAGAACAGCCGCGCCTTCATCCAACAAACCGATGGACTTAACAGGGTTGATGTCATTGTTTGCGTTACCTGTACGCAAGACAGATTTCAAGAGAACTTCAGCTTGGAAAATGTTGCCGGGAGCCACGATCAATTGACGTGGAACCAAACGAATTTTCTTGCCGTTGTTGTCAACTGCTTGACGGATCTGGATCAACATTTGTTCCAAAGAAGTCTGGGACAAGTTGGCAGATGTAGCCAATTGGTTGCTGAATGTACCGTTCACGATGGGGTGAGCAGTATTGGTCAGGGACACGCCGTCGCCACCGGGATACGATGAGCTGAAAGCTGTGTTCAACACGTTAGCTGACAACAACTCTTTGGTTTCCACCAAAGACTGTGCCAAGTGACGTGCATAAACTTGACCGATACGGATGTGATCACCGTCTTCCACCAACACTTTGGTCAGAGCGAAGGCAAGGCCATACACTTTGTACACATAGCGTTTGAGGAACAACACACCACCTTGTTGGTACGTCACAGGAGTGCCGTCAGGCAACTGAGGTGCCGCGCCGAAACCGTACAAGACGGGTTCTTCGTGGTAGTTACGGGGAATGCCATCTTCTTCACGGAACACACGGCTCCATTCGTCGGCTCGTTGGTCATAGACTCCATCGAAGCACTCGTTGAGAATAGGTTCAACGATGCTTCTAAAGTCCGTACTGCGCATTGGGGCGGCCATAATTTATGCTCCCTTTAAATTAAGCAATCGCGGTGACAGCACCGAAGAATTGCGAGTTAGCGATAACGACACGAACGATGGTGTATGAATCACCCCATGCATTGTCAACGTAGGGTGCGAGGTCAACCACACGAACTTGGGCTTGCGAACCATTGCCAGCCGCAGAAGCGGAGTTCAAGGTTGCTTGTGACAGACCAGTAGTGGTCGAGCCAGCAGTCAAGTTGTTTAGGTTGAACTCATTACCGATTGTGGTTTGAGCCATAGAACCGTCAGCTTGGATTTCATAAACGATGTTTTGATCGTTGTAGAAGTAAGCTACGCAAGAACCAGTGGTGTATGCAGTAGATGCAGGCCAGTAGTTGCTCACGCGACGACGTCCAGTAGTGTCAGTCCACTCAACACCAGCAAACGCACCAGCGATAGCGCCAGTAGTTGCGGCGATACCAATGGTACCGAGAGTGATACTGTTAGCGGTCGTACCGTATTGAACGGGTTGACCTTTCAAGATGTTGCTGGCATAGCCAGACGTAATACCATTCGCAAGCGCTTGTGCGCGATCCAGACCAGAAGGGTGGAACGCGGGGCGCAAGCCGAACGGAGCAGAGGTTGAACTCATAATAGACTCCTTTGGTTAGCCCGAAAATACGGGCGTTTTGCTTGGCTGTTGATCAAAATTACCAATACCTTCACCCTCGACATCCACAAGTCGCTTACCGTTGCTGTCGCGCTGACCTTGCAAGCTTTCCAATTGAACACGAATCTTCTCAGCTTCTTCACGAGGTTGGTCGTGATGATGATGCATCATGATCTCTTGGAATACATCCATAGGTAGTTTGAACAGTAACATTTCGTTACAAGAGATATACCCAACATGTTCTCCCGCCTTCACGCGATAGTCTTCATACCCCGGTAACTCTTCAGATTTAACTGGAACGTACCCTAGGCGAATCCGCTTATCGATGGAGTCGTAGCTGTTGGTTGTCGAAAGCCAGCAAAGGTGCCACCCATCCATGTTGGGCAGTTTTGGCAAGGCTGATTGCGTCCACTCCTCGCTCCACATCTTGCGACGTTCCTGCGTAGAAATGAACTTATCCTCAGGTGCTGTGCGGGTTGCATCCTCGCTTCCGCGATCCTTGCGTCCACCAGCGTTGAGAGATTTTTTGAGACGTGATTCAGTCATGATAGTTTTCCAAGTATTAGTTAACGGGCGCCGTTTGCACGGTCATATTTGATGAAGTTTTCAATCATTGCTTTCTTGCGCGTAGGGTTGTCCCAAGCGCCCACTTCCTTCATAGCTTTGACCCGTTCGGGAGAAAGCACGAATTGTGTGCGGTTGTTACCACCAAATGCGGCTGAAGCTTCACGACCTGAACTACCCACAACGTTCCTCGGTTTTCTAACAGCAGAATTACTGTCGTTGTTGTCATTGTAGCGGTGTGGTAATGCTTTTTGCAAGCGATTATCTAATTCATCCCAATAATCTGGATCAGAGGGGTTCATTCCTTCTGTAACTAGCAGTTCGTCAACCTTTTTGGCGACTTGCGAGTCACGGTCTGAGGTATCTGGGCGATACCATGAATTACGACGCATCCAGTCAGCGGCATTGCGTTGCACTGTAGGGTCAACAACAGGTGTGTCGTTGCGATTTTGTGCTTCACGCTCTGCAGATTGCTTTGCACGAGCAAATTCGCCCACTGCGGCTTGCGCTTCGTTCCACATCGTCTGCGCTTCCACCATCGCGTCACCGTCACCAGCTTGTACAGCCTCGGACAGCTTCATCTTGGCGTATTCCAAGCGCACTTTCTGGTCTTCTAGGTGCTTGTCAATACGTGCGATCTGACTATTCTTAGTCTCACGCTCCACATTGGACAAACGACGCTTGAATTCTTCGTTTTCTCGTTGCAGTTGTTGCAATCGAGCGTCTTTTTCCTCATTCGTCTTGCGAATCAGGTCTTTTTTAGACCTACGACGCGCTCTTTTTGCCGCTCTTACAGCATCAGAGTCATCAGGATGGTCATCTTCTTCTGCAGATACGTCACCGCCAGTGCTTCTCTCGGCAATTTCGTCTCCATCTTCAGAAGAAAGCATACTTTCAGGCAGATCAATCACTGCAGAGCCGTCTTTCGTCTCTTCAATGTTCAAATCTACTTCTTTTTTGTCTTCAGTACTCATGAAATTCTCCGATTAAACATAAGCCTTGAATGAAAGCGGATCGTCAGTGACTCTCGCAATCAATTCGTGGTCGTTGATGGTCATAAAAAGAACAGGGTCTTCGTTACCCTCTTCGTTAGGAACCTCGCGCTCCCAACGATCACCGCCCCATTTAGGTACTCGCACGTAGTCGCCTACGCTTGCCCAGCTACCTTCGGGCCATGACTCCATAGTTTCGCGGTTCTTAAAGGCCAGAGGGCCAATCTCCACCACTCGACCAATCATGTTCTGCCACTTTTCAGTCTCTTTGGTTTCGGCAACCAAAATGATCTTGCTGGCAGTTGTCTTTTTGATGCGTCGTAGCTGTACAACTACGCGACCACCGAACGGCTTTTGACCCGGACTCACGTCGGGGAAAGCCCACTTTAGCTCCTGTTCATCAGGTACGCCTTCACTTCCCGAAATCGTCGGGATCTTTTCTCTCTCACTCATACTCACTCCTAAAAATCACCATATTTCAGGTGCATCGTTAAAGCACTTTTCAGCGCGGCCTTTAGCCCCAAGGATTGGGGTTAATCTTCTCTACCTTCTTGCTCTTGCAGGATGTTGTCCAGTGAATCAAGGGTGTACTTCAACCCCTGATACTCACCGACCATCCGTTGGTATGACTCCCAGTTGAACGCATTCCCCAAGGCAAGGGACTGCGCCAATTCTGCTTGTCGAATCTTGATCACATGGATCAATTGTTCAATCATTTTTTCTTAGCTTGAGACAAACCACCTTGGGGCTTACCGTTACCCTTAGGTTGCATGCTTTGGCCTGAGAGCTTCTCGCCCATAGCCAAGCGCTTGTGCTGGGGAACCAACACGCTCTTTTGTTCTTGATCAGATGTTGACATTTGGAACTCCTTGAGGTTGTGGCATGCCTTCTGGCATACCTTGTTGCGGCATCTCTGCCATTGGTGCGCCCATTGTAGGCGCAGGTTCTGGTAATTGCCCAGTGGCAATGTCTGTAATTGTTTGATGTGTCAGCTTGGCATTCTCGATGGCAATCTTTGTCTTGTTGTCTTCGAGGTGCTTTTGCATATCCATCTGCAATTTTTGAGTGTCGAGTTGCAAACGAGCCTGATCCTCTTGCGTTTTGCGCTGAGTCTCTGCCATGTTTGTGTCTTTGACAACTTGTGCGTCTGGCGGTAGCACTTGCTTCTGTGCATCTTTGCGCTTCTGTGCTTGCTGAATAAGCGCTTGGAACGCTGGAGCAAACTGCTCGAACACTTCCTTTGTATCCATACCAACGTGAGCACCAACAGCCGTGTAAAGCTGGTCAATGGTGCCTGTGAGCATTGGATCATCGTAGTTGTCCACGGGCTTACCGTTGCGAGACTGAGCCACATAGCCATTTGAGCGGTTCAAGTACCACAAGGTCATGTGTTGCTTGATGTGCTCGATCAGGTTGTTCAGGTAGCCGGGATCTGCAAACGGTGACTGGCCCAAGAATGGGTTCATCGCAAATTGCAAGTGATCCTGAATGTGAGCAATGTGATCCTGTTGCATGTAGGCATACGCAGGTTGACCAATCAACATAGCCGCATTCTCGTCAGCAGAAGTGCGCTGTTCAGGCGATGGAACATCCTTCATCAACTCATTGATGTTGGGGATCTTCATCTGCTTCAATGAACGCGCCAGCACTTTGTTCATGTTGAACTGCTCAGGGTGCTTATCCGCCAAAGACAACACAGCCTGCATTTGAGCCATACGCTGAGTCTCAGAGAAGATGTGCGGATCAGAGACAGGGATCACGTCCGTGTTCTTTTGGAAGTCTTCGCGGCTGATTTCCAGATCTGCTACCACGTCAGACTTGCGCATCTCGTCAAAGTGCCAACGGTTTAGCCGGCACAAGATCTTCAACACACGGGCTTGCGACTCATGCAAACGAGCATGAATAGACGAGAACACCGCCGCACCCTGCTCAATCAATGCTTGAGTGGTACCTACAGGGGCATTAGCGTTGACGTCAGCGATTTTTTCCTCTGAGGTGGACACTACCCCCTTCGCCGCTGTATCTAACCAGCCTAGGAGCCTAAATAAGACCTCTGAAGGTGGGTTAAATGGCATAGGCATCGCAATCTGGCGAATGTCTTGGACGCCGGGCGCTCCCTCAATCTCCACAATCTGGGTCACATCCACCTGCTGGGACTGACCAGACATCTTCGCTCCCTTGAGCTTCAACATGGTCGCCGCATTGTTGATATGGGCAGAGTCCAATAAAGCGCGTAGAGAGCCTGTAAGAGCCGCTGACAGCCCTCCTATGAGGTGTGGCAGACCAATAGCATAGGCACCACGCCAAGGAATGAACTTGAACTCCACAATCCAATCCAGCTTGGTCATCGTCTCGTCTTGCTCTTCCCAGTTACGGTACAGACCAATGACTTCGTTGTCCAACTCGTCGATCATTAGGATGTAAGGAGCCATCTCACCCTTGGTGTACTTGTCTTCTTTTAACTCCAAGTAAGTGTAGATGTGGTAGACGTTACGCAAGCCATCGTCGTTGTCTTCAAACTTCTTACCTTCAATCTTGTTGGTCGCCTTCTGAGCCTTCGTCATTTCAGGCTCCATCGTGTTAGGGATCATGTCGATGTTGCGGTACATACCGCTGACTACTCGACGATTGAATTCCCACGCTGTGATCTCATGCACCTCAGCGGCACGTTGTGCTGTGTAAAAGTTGCTAGCGGCAAACGGCAGAATAATCCTATCGATTGGAACAAACTCCACGCAGGGACGTTTCTTCTGCTCGTCAAACCAAATCTTGAAGTACTGTGAGCCACCCAATGGCAACTGCGTCAGCAACTGCTCTTGCTCATCCCTGAACTCCTCGATCTGCTCAGTGATCTGCCAATTCAGGTAGTCGCGTTTGCGCTCTGCCTTCTCAGATTTAATGTCGTCCATCTTGCCCAGCACCTTAGTGCGAACAGGGCCGTCAGGTGGGAACATTTCTTTGATAGCTTTGGCGGCAAAGTCAACACAGCCCTCAGCCATAGCAGGGTGAACCACCTTGCTGGCACCCATGAAGGTGGCGCCGCCGGGCGCATCATTGCCCATGCCAGTGCGCTTGATACCCTCTTCGTACTGCTTATCTCTCTGCTCACGCGCTGACTTGTCCGTCTTGAGCAAGTCGCTGTAGCGCATTGCCAGCTTGCCAAGGTCATACTCGTCATAGGACTCCGCCATGTTGGAGTAAAAGTCTGGATTCTCTTCAGGGCCACCGTCAGGCATCGTGACAACAGCCGATCCATCAGGCATCTCCTCGATCTCAGACAGATCATCAGGCAGATCTACGTCAGCACTGCCGTCTTCATTCTCAGTGATCATGGGATCTTGTGTTGGGTCAAGTTCGTCCATCATTTGGCTTTCTTGTTACGTGTCAGTTCTAACAACATGGTGTCCATGTCTTTGTTCATTGTAACTTTGCGTTTGGTATTCGACAAACCGTGTTTTGCAACTGGTTCATGATCATGTCCACGCATAGCTAAGTGACGTTGTGCAACCACGTTTTGCTCAGGGAACGCATGGAAATCATCATCGCTAAAGCCAATGTGACGACCACCAACTTGACCGCCTCCAGCATAAAACTTAATTGATTGTGGTGCGCGGTACTCTTTGTTAGAAGCTTTAATTTGATCTTCTGGTTTGTCAATTTCGTACTCGCCTTTGTTCTCAATTGCATGCTCGATGTGCTTGGGGCTTACATTGTGAGTGAATGAAGTCTCGTGACCAATGTTACTTGTGGACTCAGTAGGCGTGGTCATCAAGATGTGACCAGCGTCTTTGCCATTTTTAGTTTTAAATTTATTTTTGGGCAAGAACTCAGTGTCTTTGAAACGTGAATCTGTAGGGATCATGTGATCCTTAGTTTCCATTTCACCAGTCTTTTTGTTCTTTTTACGAATAGGAACGTTCACCAAGCGTGGGTGCAAGATGTGTTGCTTCTGGTAGTCATAACGCTTTCCATCAATGGTTTTATGACCATAGTGAGCCTCGTCTTCGCTTGAAGGCTTGCCGTTGCCACCAAAATGTCCTTCTGCGCCTTCTTCTTTCTCTTGCGGTGTCAACTCATACTGTTCACGTCCAGTCGTCCAGTACTTGGCGTGAGTGATGTGCTTCTCCATGTTCTTAGACATTTCAGAGCCACGCTTAACGTCAGTCACCATGTACGAACCCTTTGGTGGCGTCTTGTGACCCTGTTCGTTTTTAAAGTCACCCTTGTTGTCAGACGCCATTATGGTGTTGCGAACACGGGCTTTGTCGCGAGCAATATTCTCGCTGATCTCTTGACCCTTCTTGACCTTTGGGCCTACGTTCGAATGCGTCACATGGTAACCATTCTCAGGGTCATGCAACTCATTTGTCTTGCCGTATGAGTTAGCAATAATTGGTGGCTTGTCGTTTACTTTACGTTGTTCATTCAAGTGACGGATCACGTGGCGTGAAGACACGTCAGTCTCGTCCACAACATTAGGACGGAACAAAAGTCGTTGATTACTTTTGTCTGCTTTGTTTGCCGCATCACGCATTGATCCTGTATGAGCCAAAATCCAATCGCGTGTCATCTTGGGGTCGTGCTTGGCTTGTTCGTGTGTTGCACGACGAACAGCCGCATGCACGTACTGTGATTCGGCATTGGGTGCAAAGCAGGTACCACGGCTAGTGTCGATCACACCCTTTGAGTCTTTACCGCCACCACAGCCCTCTGTTTGACCGGGGCAAGTGTTGATGATGTGATGCTTTTCATTCTTGCCGTGTCCAGATGTGTACAGTGCATGACCTGCCACACCCTTAGAAGCAAATCCAACATGGGTACGACCTTCTTCGTCCGTCTCATGACGCACAGTATCCAGCTTCTCAGACTCGTCCAGCGTGTTGTTCTTGGAACCCAAGTGTTTAGCGGCTCGCAAACGTGCAGTCGCTTCTTTCTCTGAGGCTAACTGGTCTTTGAGTGGCTTGGCAAAGTGATCCTCAAGTGTTTCTTTATGGATCTTGCCCGTTTGACCAATGCTCAAGGGATCACGGTTCTCAGAACCATAAACTTCAGCACGTGCTTTGTTGATGTCTTTAAGTCCCGGCACCACAACTTTCTTGCCTTTTTTGTTGATCCAACTGCGACCATGAAGCATATGGTGCGGGATTACAATACCAGTCACTCCGCCAGCGCCTTCAGCTTTAACCAAAATGCGTTTGGACGGCGCTTTCACCTCTTCTTCATCATCATCGTCGTCGCTTGCCGCTGGTGCCGCTTGTGCCTTTTTCTTAGCCGCCAACTCAGCTTTCATCTCGTCAACTGACTTAGCGCTACCGCCCTTAGCCAAACCTTGGGGCTTTAGAGCCGCCATCGCTTGTCCTTGGGGGGTCATGCTCAAGATGTTGCTTCCAGCTTGCTGTGGTTGCATTGCGCCCTTTACAGGCATGCTGTCCATAGGGGGTTGGTCAGCCATAGGCACCTGCCCCATGCCGGGTTGCTGACCCGGTTGGCTGGGCATCAATTGGTGACCGGGCTGTTGCTTGCTCATGTCGATCCCACCAACAGGAAGATCCCCTTGCGACGTGTCTATACCGCCTACAGGCATGCGACCAGCGTCTGGGCTACCAGTGGTAGGCACATACGCTTTAATGCCCATGCTGGGGGCTTCCTCGGCGCCAATGGATTGGAGTTGATTCAGCCCTTTGAATCGGTTCATCATCTGAGCTTTGACTTGTTCAATAGGTAACACAGCGCCTCCTTCGGCTTTGCGAATAATTTGTTGCTTGCCTTCTTTGCCACTTACGTAGTATCCGTTGTGACCTGCTTGCTTGATGGCACTCTGAATGCGTGGGTCTTCAACAAACTTGTAGCTACCCTGCGACAACACGCTAGCCAAGTGTTTAGCCGCATCAGGGATCTGATTGAAGTCCTTGTGCTTGGCGGCAATGCCAGCGACGTTCTCAACATGTGATGGGTTGTCGTAGTCGAATGGGCTTCTCACTTCACCACCTTTAGCTCGTTCCATAACACCACCACTGTAGTCATCATAATTTTTATACGATGGAGTTGACTCCATTTGATACTCAGGCATCTTGTATGACATCTGTTGGATCGGCTCTGGTGGGGTTGGTGTCTGCTCGACCAATGAAGCTTGCTCCAACGGTGATACTAGTTTAGTCGCGTCCGCCATCTGATTCGTGTTGTTTTGCACGTTATCCGCTGGTGTGATTGCTGTCAATCCACCAATAGGATTGGTGTTGGTATTTGTGGTGTCTACAACGTTCTGCGTTGGCTGGTTTGCCTTGTACGCATCTGCAAACTTGTTGATGTAATCTGCTTTTGACTGCTCATTGTTCAAGTGGAAACCAGATTCATCCATCAAGTTCTTCTGGTTCAGCATCCCAGACATGGCATCGACAAGAGTCACGTTTGGATTGTTGTTCGCGATGTCGCTGTACATCTCGTTCATCACCAAGTTGGGATTGTCAATCGCTTCTTGAAATGAGTTAGCAAACGGCTGGGCAGACAAGATAATGCTCACGCCGCTTTCACCAAGCCTAGACACAATCTCATCTAGGTTGGCGCGGGTGATCGCTGGGTCTACACCAGTAGCAATGTCGTTAGCTCCGATGTCCAACACTACGGTGGTGCCGGGAGCAAAGGTGCCTCCATCCCTTTCAAACACGTTCAGTTGGTTCAGCACATCTGCTGTCTTGTACCCACCTACCGCTGTGTTCGTAACGTCCTGACCAAAGGCTTGATTAGCAAGCTTAGTGTTCTGATCACCAGCCAGCCAGCTAGCACCAGACAATACGACGCCTTTTAATTGGTTAGGCTTTTTAATGACGTCTTGAAGGATGCCACCATCAGCCATGCGCACAACTCCACCGCTTGCTTTGCGCATCAATGCTTGGCGCATTTCATGTTGGCTTGGGTTTACTTTGCCGCCTTTGGCTTTGTAGTTTACATACTCTTCAGCTTTAAATTCATCAGGGGCAATCAAGCCTTGAGCAGATCCACCCTGAGCAAAGCCAAACGTCTTCTTTGCAAACGGTTCAGTGCGCGGTAGGTCAGCCATGCCAGCCTTCTTGTTGATGCGCTCCACCTCAGCGTCGGACAACACCTTGTTGACTTTCATAGATCCACCGATCAACCAATTACCCGTCATGTTGGGGTTGGTCTTATATCGATAGTGTCCGCCTTTGGGGATCTGATCCGTGATGTGCGCCTTCACTGGAATGACCTTGCCTTGTGCATTGGTGCCACGCTTGGTAGCCTCAGACTGCCAGTCCACATCATTAGGCATCTCGACCTCAGCCCATGCATGGTTAGATGGGCGACGATCAGGCGCTGTCTTTGATGGGTCGGACTTCTCTCCAATGTGGGTAGCCATAGGCAGATCACCAGCATGCCAGCCGGGTCGGTAGGCAAGGTCGCCGATCTTTGACTTGACCTTACCGTTTTTCATGTCGCCTTCTTTGGCGTCCACCCACTTGTTCATCTCAACTGGGGTGTTGGCGTCTACGAAGAGTGGGAAAAGTTTGCCGGGGTGATCCTTATGCACACGGAACAGCTTATACGCCTTGACGGTGCTCTCGGGTTCTTTGGCTACTGATCCACCCTTTGCCATGTTCGTTATCGCTGACTTGACTTTGCTTGGGTCTAAGATAATGTAGTCATTGTGGGCGTCACTCTTCAAGGCGTCGTAGCCTGCATCGATGTACGGCTTTAGCTCGCTTGGTTCGCCAGCCATTAACCTAAAGTCCTCGTCAAGGACATGCGCAATCTTGGTCGCTGACATGTGAACGGGCATCACGATTTTGCCATGCTTAGACGCATAGTCTGGGTCGTCGGTCAAGTATGAACCAACATTGAACCGTTTGAATTCTTTGTCCGTGCCGTGATACAGGCGCTTTACATGCTTGGGTTGCTTTGCAGTCTTACTTGCCAATTCTTGGCGCATTTGTTCTGTTGTAGGTTGCACTGTTCCACCTCTTGCTTTGTGTATTACCTGACGCGACACGATACCGTGACCGACGTCGCGCTCCTCCTCGTACCGCACAGGATCATGCATGGGGTACAAGTGTTTGGTCGGCGTATTGATGTCGAACCGCGATCCCTTGGGGACTAAGTGGTCGCCCTCCATCGCACGGAACTGTTTCTGGTTCACCACCTTCGGCTCACCCACCGTAACCTCACCAATAGCCTTAGCCTTGCCTTCACCAGTGCGGACAATCGCCACGCGCTTACCAACATAGGGGCGCAGTGTGTCGCTATTGCGTGACTCAAGGGTCTTCTGCCCATCGACAATCATGTCAGCGTACCTCAGCCCTGCCTTGGTATCGCTCGCTACATTGATGCCCATAGGGGGCTTGCTTGGGATCATGGAATGTCCTTCATGAATGCCGCCCATTATGCCTTCACCAACATGGCACGTCCACACTTTTCAAAGTGTAGTTAACTACAGTTTTAAACTGCATATGGGTTTTCTCTTCCACGCGCACGTTTGTTGTACTCGTCGGCGTCGTATATGTCGTCCTCGTCCAGATCCTCGCGAGGTGGTGCATCAATGCTGATCCAGCCGGCATCACGCATGTACCGTAAGCCCTGTGAGATGCAGTCAACGAACTCGTCATGCGCCGTCTCAGGGAATGAGCAGATCTGGCTGACCATGCCTTCAGCCCAGTCCCTCACGAATCCCTTGCGCTTACTGCTCTCAGGCACCCACACACGCCCTGCGCGGATGATGTTGGACACAATGCTTAGGCGCTGGGTCTTGTCCGCTCTGCCGGGGTTGTACCCAATCACAGGCAGGTGCGCTCGTTGCAAGTCTTGTATAAGACTGATGCCGGCGGCTTTGTCCTCCACCAGCAGTAAGTCAACGCGCTTCTTCTCTTTGCCTTCACCGTACACCGACTCGAACTCGTCAATGATCTTGGGGCGCAGATCTGGGTAGGTCAGCTTCTCCTGCCAGCAGTCGATCACCATCACGCACATGCCGCCGTCCATTGGCTTGTATGCGCCCAGTGTGATGCACCCAGTAGGGTCGTTAGCTTCACCGTCTTTGTATCCACAGTCGTAGCTCTGGATAATGAACTCGAACTTGGGGAACGGCTTGTTGTTGGGCCACAGCTTGAACCATTCCCTCTTGACGATGCCGCCCTCTTCAGGGTCGATGATCTCGGCGTGGATCTCTTGCCGGCCTAGGTTCGTACCCTCGTACTGCAGGATCTGCTTTTGGAATGATGGCGCCAGATTCTTCATGTTGCTGTACGTGCTGGCGCGTGTGATCACCACGTCGTCACCCTCACGGTCAATCAACTCCATCACTACCTCTTTGGGCTTTGGAGTTGTGGAGCATATGAGCTTGGTGCGTTGGCCCAGTCGTATGCCGAACTGGATCATGTCCCACGACTCGCGCAAGTACTCCCATGCCGCTAGCTCGTCCAGCCAGCCACCGTGGAACTGTGGGCCCCGGAAGCGCTCTGGCTCCGACGCTGGTATGCCCTTGATGAAGCTCCCATTGATCAGGTGGATCTCGTGCAGGCTGGAGTTGTACTTGGCTATCAATGCAGGCGGGATCACGGATATAAGCCCTGAGTCACCCTCGAAGCATGTACCCTTCAAGTCGCCGCTGGTAGGGGCTGAGACAAGCCATCGTGTGTTGGGTTGCTCCCATGCCCATGATGCCAAAGTTTCAGCGGACGCCCTAGTTTTACCGGCCCCACGACCCGCGAGCATCAGCCATATGTTCCACCAGTCACCCGACGGCTCTATCTGGTGCTTATGCGCCTGTTGGCCCAGCCACTTCAACTGCCAATTGATAACCGCCTGCTCAATGGGATGCAGGGTTTCAAATTCCTTTTTGATGCTGGGATCGTCCAGCACCGCATCTAGTGCGCTCATTCTGATTGGCGTTGCAACTTAATTGACTTGAGCAACTCACCGAACACGTCCACGTTGTGCTCAATCACCAATGGCTTGTTGTCGTCACCTACATGCTCTTGACGCGCCAGCTTGGGTATGTGGTACTCCACCACCGACTGGAACATGTCAAACGCTTTGGCTGGGTTAGGTGCCACAACGTATGCACCGTCGGCATCCTGCACACCCTCAGCGACCTTGTCGAGCCATCCAGTGAGCCTGTGAGCGTTTCCATCAACAAATGAGGCTATGGCCTGCCTTGCCTCCGTTGTGGCCTTGTTGGGGCTTCCTGCTGGCCTTCCTGCACCCTTGTTAGCTGTTGCCATGATCATCTCCAATAAAATCGAATTGTTTATTGTATATGTTAGTGGTTACCAACCAACTCGTCCACCTGATGCTTTACGAATAACCTTCATGGGTTTATCCACCTTTTCATTGACTTCAATGTCATCTGGTTTGACTTTGTGTCTGTCCAATACTTTCCACAAAGCATTGTTTAGGATCTCGTCTTCATGGGTGCTTGGGCTGATCTGTTTGTAGCCTTCGTAGGCTTCGCGCACGTCGTCGCCATGCACGGTTACGGTGTCGAGGTGCCTACCATCTTTGTGGGTGACATCCCATGCACGGTCTTTGAACTTGTACTTCTCTGCCATATATGTCCTTTCACGCAATTGTTTCAGCGCATTCATATGGACGTGAGTTTAACCTGAAGTTTGTTTGCTTGTGAAGTCTTTACCTGCTTTGTATCCTTTGTTGTATTCCAACATGAGTCTGTATTGGAATACGGTGCTGAGGTGCTCCATGAATTCGATTGCACTCTCTTCGGCGTTTCCCTCAAAGGATAGGTAGTTGTCGGCGAAGTCCATCACGCCTATTTCGTCGCCGTTCTTGTTGTAGAACGAGATCTTGCTGTCGTGCCTTGGCATCTTGGTGCCAGACTCTTTGCCTTGTGCGCTCATGATGTCCTCACTCTGGTGAACTGTTCAAGATGCGGTGCTCTGCCCAGCGCTTGTAACTCTTGAGTTCTTTGTTCTCGGCTTCTAAGCGCTCCACCTTGCTCTGTAGATTCTTCAGGCGGCTCATGGCTTGGTCGATCCAGTCCTTCACCTCCATTGGCATGCTGAACTCTTGTTCCTGCTTCACCGTCTTTTTGGGTGTAGTTAACTTCACCGTCTTCTTTGGCGCGGCTTTCGCCGCCACCTTCTTTGCTGTTGCCATTAGTGTCCTTTTGAGAGTTTGAATTGGCGCTCACGGATGGCATCGATCTCCGCCCACAACTTGATGTAGTAGGGATCGTCCGTGGGCAGGTGATTGTTCAACTGCAGTGTAGTGTGGCAGTCCTGCAATGCGCGTAAGCACATGTTGGAGTCGTACTCCCTGAACTTGTTAACGCAAGTCTCGCGTAGTTGTCCGTAGTTCATTCTGTGTATCCCTTCAAGTATGCGCGGACAATGTCCATGTCTCGTGCAGATACAGTCCATGAATCAGCGTTGCCGCCGTCGAGGATCAAGCCGCCCTCACCCTTGCCAGAGTAACCGTCGTTGCCCAAGATGGTGCCAACGTAGTAGCGAGTGATGAACTGCCCAAACTCTGTGTGTGGGTAGCGAGCATCATAGAACTCCACCAAAGGCTTGTCGCTCTCATTGGTGAGTTTGAAGTCA
>Ga0209191_1000298_pt1 | contig 39519 bp, 49 predicted proteins | sample S_130626_EF_Meta_FD_187320 | JGI IMG/M metagenome (GOLD analysis project Ga0209191, IMG submission 187320) | Freshwater microbial communities from Lake Simoncouche, Canada to study carbon cycling - S_130626_EF_MetaG (SPAdes) (version 2) | ecosystem: Environmental > Aquatic > Freshwater > Lake ...
AATTGTTAGACTTTTTAAAAAAAGAAAAAAATAACAAAAAATGTTTTGAAAACACTAAAGAGAATTCTTGGAGAAAAGGCAACGAGATACCAATTAAAAAAAGACAGCTAACTAACAAACACGCAAGCGAATTTGAAAAAATATGCAAAAAATACGATTACCCGCTAGACAATACCGAAAATAACAAAAAAATATTCTTTTTATAATAGATATATAGATAAAGTATTGAAATATGTATTTTGATACAATTGTTTATAAACAAAAAGGAGATATATCATGGCAGATTACATTGCAAAACTAGTTCCTTCATTGTTGAATTTCGCTACCGAAAGTGGCCTAGACACCTCTATCGACGCAAATGGCAATTCTCTTCAGAGAACCATCAATTGCTTAGAAGTTGGTACTGCTGGCGCACGAAAATCAGTAAGCGTTATCGATGGCGAAGAATTCAGCGATGTTGAACAAACTCTACTCAATGTAGACGGCATCATTGCTGGCTAATTTAGTTCAATAATATTAAAAAAGAGATTCGAGCTTACTCGGATCTCTTTTTTAATTCCAATTCAATTCCAACTTCATTAAACATTTGTTTTGAAAATTCAAACTCTTCATTCCACCTTTCATTGTCGTTCACGACACTTATAACTTTTTTAATTCCAGATTGAATTATAATTCCAGCACAAGCAGAACATGGCATTAAAGGCCATGTATAAATAATACAATCTTTTAAATCTATCTTTGCGAATATAATTGCATTTCTTTCTGCGTGAACAACATATTTATATTTTAAATTTCTATCATCGTATCTTGAATCAAAATCACTAACGCCTTTTGGGAATCCATTATATCCCAAAGAAACGACTCTTTTATCTTGATCTACAATTACAGCACCAACCTTAGTGCTTGGGTCTTTAGACCAAGACGAAACTAATTTGCACAATTCTAAAAATCTATAATCCCATTTTTCATCATTAGATAACGACAATTCTTCAGATTCAAATATTTCATTGAAATTCATTTTTTACTTTCTTTTTTAGGAGGAAGAGAATACATGAAATATATAGCACCAGAATCATTCTCGAAAAAATTCTTTATATTGTGAGTGGCGAAAAAACTTCTTTTTTTTAAAAAAAGCTGTGCGTTTAAATTATATTCATCGACATAACAAATAATTTCAAATCTAGTTTTGTGATTTAATTTAGATGTTAAAAAATCTAATAATTCTGTTCCTATTTTTTTGTTTCTATGATCGGGATGTACTGCGAAATTAACAAGCAACACATGCTTTGGCTTCATTTCGTAAATAATATATCCTATCATTTTATTATCTAACTCATAATAAAACGCTGCTGTCTTTTCCCTTGTCAAAATAACTTTGAAGTCTTTTTCGATCCAAGGTGTCGGAAAACAAATGGACTCCAATTCAATCAAGTCGTTTAAGTTTTTTTTTCTTATAGGCAGTATTTTTTCGTTCATTTTAATTCTCCGATTCTCTGATTTGCAATTTGACAATACTCACTAGAAACTTCACTGCCTATAAAGTTTCTCTTATTTGTAATTGCCATTTTAGCAGTAGTTCCACTTCCCATAAAAGGATCATAAACCAAATCACCTTCATTGCTCCAGCTAACTATATGATCGTTAGCAAGTTTTTCTGGCATTGGGGCTGGATGCTTGAATGCTTCTTTATCTTTCGAAGTATTTCCTCCACCATTAGCATACTTCCAAACATTATATCTCATGCCAAAATCTTCACGAAAAGATCTTTCGCCACCATGAACTCCTTTATATTTGTTTTCTCTATCTTTTATTGGGTTGAATGTTTTTGGAGATCCTTTGCTGAACACAAACATATATTCAAAAACTTGATGATACCTAGTCGAACTCGGATTTGAGAATCCTGTTTTTTCATAAATCATAGTGTCGTGAATTTTAAATCCTATATTCTTAAAATACAGAGCTTGTTCGAAACTAGTTCCTGTTTCTCCCCCATCTACACTCCCATCGGCAACAACCCAAACAACGACACCTCCAGATTTAGTCACTCTATACAAACTTTCCGCTGTTTTTTTATAATCAAAAATATAACCATTATAAGTACGCAAATTATCATATGGAGGACTCGTCACAGTCAATCCAACAAATCCATCATGCATTCTCGACATTGTTTCAAGACAATCTTCATTGTAAATCCGATTGACATCTATCATTTATTTTTCCTGATAATGTTCCATACACTTAAATCAAAATCCAACATTTCTCTGTTGTCTATGATGTCCTTAGATTTTTGTTCTTTTGAATTGGTTGTTTTTTTTGTTTCTGGTTTGTTCGAACTTATTTTATAAGTATAATCTTCAACGCAAAGCTGTCTTGTATGAATCAAAAAACATTTAACGACATTGTTTTTCAAACCTTTTATTTTTAAAAATTCTTTAAACGAACAAGTGCGAAGATTGATTCCAGAAAAAGCAAGGAGTATAAAAACTATAGCTTTTTCGTTATGATCTTTTATCGCAAAATTTTTAATTTCCAATGGAACATTTGTTTTATCAACCATGCTTCTTATGCTTTGAAAAGGAGAAAGTTTTCCTTTATCATTCCATTTATCTAAAAATGCATTTAAATTTTTAGCAACGGTCAAAATATCATTATCTTCAGCACACAGCCAAAATAATATGTTTTGTTCGAGTTGGTGGTCTGAAAAGGAATAATGCTTTGCATTTTCAAAATCAGCCATTTAATATATCCTCTATTTGCTTGTCTTGATTGTAACTTACATCGGGAAAATCAGCCGACCTAGTATCTTTCAGCTTTTCGAATTCTTTTCTAAGAGTGTGACCACGATTTTGAGCATTATCGTGATTTCTATCCCAAGCTCTAAGATACGCTTTTATAAGCCCAACCGTTTCTCGCTTTGAAAGCATTTTTTTATAACTATCGATAACCACAGTATCTGTTTGAGCTTTCGCCTTTGAATATGTGTCGGAATTTCCCTGATCTTTAACTTGAATGTATTTTTCGTTATACAAAACATCATATTCTAATGATGCTAAGGCTAATTCCTTTTGAGCCAATTCAAGTTGTTTTCCAAAGTAATCAATCCATCCATACTCTTGTTCCATGAATTTATTGATATTGGCTTCGTTAAATTTCATGTACTCTGGATCTAACCTGACATCTTTGCCACATACCACTACAACAATGCATTCGTTCGGAATTTCGTCTAACATTTGAATTACCTCGTTTGATGTTCGTACACACATATTAAAATATATAATTAAATTTAATCAATGCTAGTTTGTAAAATTTACAATCATTCTTCATCGTCAAATGATTCTGATTTTTTCTTTTTACCACCAGCTTTAAACTGATCGAAATTTAAATCTTCTGTTTTCTGAGAATTCGAAGTGCTAAATAATTCTTTATATTTTTCATTTGTTATTTCATACAAATCTAATGTACCCATAGATAAATCAAATCCTATTTTAAAATTGAACCTTGATTGTCCATTTCTGTGTTTTATAACAAATACCCTTCCTATCTCAGCATCCTTCTCGGAACTTTTTTGATTAATAGACCAAAAAGCATCAAGTGGCTTATATTGATCAAACGATGTTCCTATGTTTGATTCGTCAATATATTCGTTTAATTCTAACTTCGCTGCTGATTGATTTGGTTGCAAACATGTAAATGTACAATGATTTTGTTCGACCCCGAAACCTCTTAAATCTCTTAATATTCTATAAGCAGACTCGTACTTCTTAACAGTCGGGTCATCTTTCATTTCTCCGACATAATCGACAATAACTAAATCTGGCTTCCAACCTCTAAGAAGCAATTGAGCGTGATAAGCTCTAATACCATTGACATCGATCATGCCACCGGGAAATTGCTTTACAATTAAAAGATTAGAATTTTCTTTGTCCTTTTTAAATTCTTCAATCGTACTCTTGACTTGATCTTTATTCTCTTTTAATAAATTTATATCAATCTTTGTAAATTGTGATGTAAATCTTGTTGCTATTCCTATCTCGTCCATTTCCATGGTTAAATATAAAACTTTATGGCCTAAAAGAACATTAGCAACAGCAGCCTTCGAAAGAGCCAAAGACTTGCCAGTACCGGGCAATCCTATCCATGAAGCTATTTGTCCATGAAATAAGCCACCTCCAGTCAAATTGTTATCTATAGAAGGAAATCCAGATGTGAATCTATCCTTACCAGCGAACTGATCTTCCATGCGATCAAACATCAAATCTATATTTAAAAAATATTCAAGTCCCGGTTCATATGATCGCTCGATTAACATAGACTGACGCATTTGCTCGTAGACATACGCCCAAGTCTTTTCTTCCTCTGGTGCCTTTTTCATTTTTTCGAGACAATTATGAAATGCTACTTTTACCGCTTGTACTTTAGCAAAGTAGAACACTTTATCGATAAGGTATTCTCTCGTATCAAGTCCGGGAACATAATAGCTATATAAACTTCCTAATTCAGCACAATGATACAACTGAATAGTTTTATCTTTGTCTTTTATCTTTGAGGTGAGTTCCGTGTTCATTATAAAATGATCAGGAATAGAATTCTTTTCTTTGAAGTAATCAAATAAAATCTTCGATATCAGAACATGTATTTCATTTGAAAAATATTCTGGTTTTAATTTATCGATACTTTGAATCAACATGTATTTATCAGTAAGCAACATGCCGAGCAGTTTCTTCTGGAACATATCGTCCCATGAAAACTTCGTCTGTTGCGTTTCTGGATTAGTTAACGACTCGATTATTGCTTGTTCTTCTGGTGTCAAACTCATTTTGCTTTCTCCTACTTACGAAATAACATTAACTAAGCAGAAGAACAATATCAGAAGTTACAAATTCGTACCAAGATAATCGTATTCGGATAAACTAACTAAACCTGATCGAATAGCTTTTTCTCTAGTGATTTTCTTACCCATGCTCTTCTGACCATTCCAAACAATCGCTTTACAATAAGTCGAAAACTTTGTGTCGATTTTTAACGATTCGGTTTTACTTGGTCTGATGTCTTTGGGAACATATTTTTTAATCAATTCGTCTAATAACTTTTCTTGAATGGGTCCAAATTTTTGTCTATTCGCACCGTGACGAGTTCTGTTGTTCCACAAATTTTGTAAAGTTAAAACTAACTTTTTATTTTTTACGGTCTTCTTGATGTGTTCCTTGGCCAACACAAGTGAACTTTCAATATAAATCTGTCTCTTGTAATAAGATCCTGCACGAATAATAGAAAGTTGAAGCTCTTGGTTTATATCATCTATGTCTTCGACACAGTTGTTTTTTGAATTTTTCTTTTTTAATTGATGTGCTGCGTAATAACAAAGTTTGCCAAATTTTTTATCTAATTCAAAATATTCTTCTGATGTGATTGGAAAATTATTGCATATCTCTTTCATTTACTCATCGCTTTTCGAGTGACTTCAAGTTATTTAAGTTAGTCCCCCCATGACAAGCCACTCTCAATCTCATGCCGGGACATATTTGTGATTCACCAACAAGAACCTTTTTCGCTTCAATAGCCACTTCTTTCCAATTATCATCTTGTGCATATACATAATAACCATCATGTACATGATAACAAATTCTAGTCTTATGCTGTATTTTTTTCCATAACTGAACTAATTTTTCTAAACAAATTAATGATGCAGGTGATTGAATACAAAAATTGCGAGCCTTATAGAAATTTTCAGTAAATGTTCTTCTCTTGCCAAAATAATCACTTATTGTTCCTTGAGATTCAGCCAAAGACACGAAGCCTTTGACATAATTTACAGATTTAAAAAATATTTTATTTATATTACTACAAATTTGTTCGGCAAGAGATAATTGGATATCCGCTTGTTCAGCAAGAGTCCGTGCCGACATGCCATATATAGTCGGTAAAAATATTTTTTTTGCTAAAATCTTAGAATTGTCGTCTGCAACGCTATTTGTTATAGCCGCAAATATACTTGAATAAATATCTGGTGCTTGAATCAATTCTAATAACTTTTCGTCATTAGCCAGATAAGCCAATACAGCAACTTCCATGCTTCTAAAATCAAAATTCAAAAATACATTATAAGGAACGCATGGTTTATATTTACCTTTTTGATCTTTTGATAGCGTGTGAGGGTTGTAACCTTTGATCCTTGAGTTGGAACATAGCATTCTGCCATTATCTTGTCCGTTTATAGAATAATGAGCATATACCCTATCCTTAAGCTCGCAATCAAGTAAAGGAGTGTTTTCCATCGTAGGAACTACTAAAGTAATTAAAGGTAAATAAACAGAATTATATATGTTGTAAAACTTATCCCAATCTTTATCTGTCTTTAATTTCTTGAAACGAATCAAAGCAGACAAATAGTTAACTGGTTTTTCTTGTTTGATGAAAAAATACGATTCGATAATCTTTAAATCAAGTACTACAGCTTGAAATTCAACTAACTTCCCAAAATGAAATGAAACATAAGAAACGAAGTCTTTCCAGTTCCACGCAACTACCTTTGATTGCTTTGATAATACAGTGCCTTTTAGAACCTCAATAAGCAGCGGTAATTCCTTTATCTCTATCGGAATGCTACATTCTCCCTCAGAAGAACAAATACGCAAAATTTGCCTTGTTTCAGAGTTTGTAAAATCAATCGAATCATTTTCTAGACTTATATAAAAAGTACTCGAAGTACCGCTAATCGAAACTATGTCTGAAATGAACTTAATCATAGATTTTCCCTAAATATATTTGTTAAATCAAATCTAACAAACACTTACATAAAAAACAATAGACAGTTACTTTTAGTTAAATAGTATTATTTTTACGTACCGAGGTCCCGACTTAAGGGTAAATGGATTTTTAATTAAGGTAATTAGTAATACCTTAATTGTTACTTCCATTAGCATTATGTTACTTAAGTTAAGAGTTAATATTTGAAACAATAGTTTCACTTAAAAACTTTAGTAACTTAAGTTAACAACCGAAAGTTACGCTAACATTATGGTGCGTTTGTTATGGTCGCCTAATCTAAGATAGCTCTAGAAAAACATAAGGTTAATTAAGTTTAACTAAAGATTCGGGTGGTTTTTCCTATCCTAGACTACCTTGACCATTGGAGAAGAATACTGCTCGTACAGTATTGTGTTTAACAACTAAGACTTCATCTGGGTAAGACGCTCCAAGGTTTTTTCATTAAATTACTCAAGGGAACGCAGCCAATCATAAAATAATGGAAGGATTAGAGCCTTCATCTCAGTATTCAAAGTTTTCAAAGTATTAATTTACATTGTTACTTTAATTAAAATTATTGCAACCCTAATGTAATAAATTTGAATGATTTTTATTTTAAAATATGATTACTTATTGAACCCAAGAGAAAAAGGTCTCTTATCGTGAATAACAGTAATTATAAAAGAGTTTTCTTTTTCTGAAGGTTCAGATTGAACTAATATTCTTCCTATTCTAACTGGATTCCTTGTTTCTCTTGAAGTTTTAGTATGTTTGCCGTCGCTACTAAATTTTAAATCAGATTCCCTATCGATTAGTTCTTTTATAACCCATTTTTTGACTTCTTCTTTTGCTTTTATTTCAGTGTGGTTATTTGATGTATACTTCCAAATCCAGCCTTCTGTGTTTTTATCAGGTTTCCAATTGCTATTATCGCCTATTTTAGAATAATCAATTCTAGTCATCGAATAACTATTTTTATCTCCCAAATTTAAACTTTTAGGTTCAGGTTTAATTTTTTTACCTCCAAACCCAAGATCTGTTAATTTTTTCAAACCAATACCACCAAGAGTACTGCCAATTCCAACAACGGCTGCGCTTTTAAGGAAATCCCTACGATTCATTTCATCGTAAAGTTCTGGATCTCGTTGTTCTAAAAATTGTGTAAATGATGTCATAATTTATATATTAATTAAAATGTTAATTTTTTGGAATGGCGAGTTAAATAGTTTATGTTAAATAATAAAGATACATTCTTTTCTCACGAATTCAATAAAATGCTCGAAATGGCCATACAAAAGTACAAAATGACAGCAGAAGAAGAAAAGGCCTACAAAATAACTTTGTGTTGGCACGATTCTTTAAGAAAATTGTTCCCTGATATGGCATCTGGCAGAAAACAAAAAGGAGATCCTAGAAAGTCTCTCGTTTTCAAATATTGTTTTAAGCTACAACGAGAAACAAAAGATAAATTACCAGAAGACGAATACCACCTTTATGTTTTCGCTCAATTAGATATTTTAAAAAGAATCAACATAGACAACAACGAAAAGCCACTTATAAACATAAATTGTTTGGCTGGCGAAAAAGCATGGAAAAGATGGAAACTATGGAAATACAGATATGATGCTCTTGTCAAACAAAAGAAATCGGGAATCAAAAATGTAAATGCTCCAATTTCTATTTCAACAGAAAAAGTAATTCTCGGATTGAAGAATACATATGAATTTTTAAATAAAAAATTAGGAAAAGATTATAAATTCAAAGATTATAAAGAAAAAATATTAAACAATGATTTTAAAATGTGGATAATTTTACAAAAAATAAGTCCATATTATCTAATACTCTCAAATTACTTTGAAAAATGCAAAGATTCAATAGATTTAAATAAAATAAACATAGATTTAAACATATACAAAGTATCGATTAACGATAAGACCAAAAAAATATATGAAGTTTTATTCTATAATGAATTGAAATGAAAATATCTTTTATTATCTGTTTGCATTCATCAAGAATTAAAAATTTATTTCAATTGTTAAGGTTTTTAGAAAAAAGAGAAAAAAATCTACAAGGTTCTGAATTATTAATTTTGTTTCATGATTCTTTCAATAAAGATATAACATCTTCTTTTTTTGATATTAAAAAACACAATTTAAATCTACAAATATACAATAAGCCTTTTATGTGTAATTTAGGCGTAGAAAATTCTATTAACGATAAAATAGTAATTTTAGACAGCGATAGAATATTGCCTGAAAATTATTTTTACAACAATGCAATTACTTTAAGTGAAAATGATTTTGTCACGGTTGGATACATTAAACAATGCGAAAAAGAAGAAGACGATGATTCTATTGAAAGCGATTCATTTAATTACACAGAAGAAGAAAGATCGAAAGAAAATAAGATAAATTGTAGAAATTTATTTTCTGGAAATGTTATGTTCTATAAAAACAAATATAAAGAATTAGGCGGAATGGATGAAACTTTCTTAGGTTATTCTTTTAACGATAATGATATCACACAAAAAGTTTTAAATAATTCAAGTTGCAATACCGTATATCACAATCAATACGAAATACATTTGTATCATGAAAAACAATTTTTTTATAAATCATATTTTTTCACTAAAGAAGAAAAAGAAGTAAATTGCGTAGCCAACATGTTAAAATATTGCAATAAATGGAATATCGAAGTCAACGAAAGATACAGAGAAGCGAAATTGTATGTAAAAATAGCAAATGGCTTAACAAACGAAGCGATTAAAAAAAGATTCTTCGATGAATACAATAAAGTTAAATTTGGAAAATTTATTTAGAATTGTTTTTTAATAATGTTTTTCAACCAAATTAAAAATTCTCTTTTTTGTTTGTAGCCAGATCCAGTCTTAATTATCTTTTCGTTTTCATCGACAACAATATACCAAGGAGTAGATTCGACTTTGTATTTCAAAAATACATTTTTGTTCTTTTCGACATCAACATAATATTTAATATAATTATTGTCTGAAATATAACTGTTTACATCCGAGTCTTTTAAGGTTTCGAAGAATTTATCGGACCAATCACATGTAGAATCTATAAAAAATAATATTATTTTTTTGTTTTCTATTTTTGATTTCTGGACAATTTTTTGATAATTATATGATTCTTCGTTTTGCGTATAATCATTATTTGTTAATTTATCTTGACTGATGTGATTTTGAGGTCCAGCATGATCTATTTTCGTCAAAGAAACAAATATAAACATGCACATTAAAAATGTAAGACTCAAAGAATAGTTTATGTATTTTTTTTTCATGAAAAATCCTAATATGTCATAAACGAATTATTTATTACGGTTACTATTTCATCCATTGGTTGCGAAGGAGCGAACCATTCGTTAAAATCTGAAATTTGAACTTTCCAGCTATGTTGTCTGGTATCTGAATCAATGTCGTATCCCCATGCCTTTATAATTCCTGTGGTTTTATTGAAATGAAGATCAATATCGAATTGTTCTGCTCTCGATCTTGTTGGAGCTTCTACGCCACCACCTTTAAATTCATATATGAGCTTGTAATAATTTTCACTCATTTTTTTCATGCCTATTGGAAACATTATATAAGAAGGAAATACAGCTTTACATTTGTTCCATAGTTTCCAAGCAAGTTTATCAAAGTTTTCACAGTTAGCAGACGCATGATCTAAATTTTCTTTATTTAAACCTTCAATTATACTTAAACAATTTTCAGCATAAGCTATTTCGCTGTGACCAGAATATGTGTCATCAAGATCTATTACATTCTTTGTAATCCAAGTACTATTTCCGACTAAATCTTTTATTAATTTTCTTATTACGATTCTATACGAACCAAGAGGAGTTATTTCTAATTTTATCGCTCCGGGATCAGAACCCCATTGAACAACATTTTCCCAAAAATTTACTGGTTCGACATCGTTTATTTTATGTCTAACTAATTCATTTACAATTAAATTAGAATCTATGTAATTAATAGGCTTTTCACCATCTTGCATGACGCTTCCACCTATAGTTTTTGAAGTCTGAACTTCGAAACCATAATTGGCAAATTCAAAAAATGTTTTAAAATTACTGATGATGTTTTTCATATCTATCTTATATAGAGCTACCAAGGAACAAAATGAACAAATTGAATTTTAAATTGTGGCTAGAAGAAAGACATGGATTCGACTATTACAAGGACTTGTTGTTAAAATTTTTAAACTTAGAGGGCAACAAGAATGGCATGTCTACTAGCATTAAAAGTCTAAAAGAATCTGGTTACACAAATGAAAGTCTTAAGAAAAAAATATTAGGATTAGGAGGCATTTCTGATTTAAATCAAGACACAATCGATGCCATGATTGATATTATAGACAATAAGGACTTTTCTACTGTTGGCGATATAGTTAGAGTTTTATCTCATAATGAAATTAAATAAATTACCTAAAATTGTAATACCAAATCTTAAACATACAAGTAAAATAAATGTTTTATATTTAGCCGACACACCCAATTGGAGTTTTCATTTCAAAGGAATAGATTACAGAAAACATCTTCCACAATTCGATATCGATATAGGTTTTGCAAATTTAAATTGGATCGATCAAGTAGAAAAAAAACATTACGATATCATTCATCATTTGCATGAACAGTATTTTGCTGAAACTAAAGATTTAGTAAGTTTCGTGAAGTATCATAATTCTAAAGGAACAAAGGTTGTGCTTACTATAAACGAAGTATTATCTCCTTATGAAATTATGATTAAAAAAGATAGGATATCAGCATTCAATTGTGTTTCAGTAAACAATCCATATGTCTATGAAACTATGATTAAAAGTGGATTTGAAAACATACACCTTACATATGATGGCGTTGATTTAATTACTTTCTTTGTAGAAAAACCATTTGATCAAAGAGATTTTATTGTATTTTTTTCATCAAGTATGATGCGATTAGAACACAAGGGTTATTCTATTTTACAGGAAGTAAAAAACAAGCTATCGAATTATAAAGATATTTATTTCGCAGAAATATATGTTGATTCTTTCAACAACAAAAGAACATTAAAAGATATGAATAAAATTTATAATGAATGTAAGATTTTTTTGTGCCTATCCAAATCGGAAGGAGGTCCGTGTACATTATTGGAAGCATCTGCTTGTGGATGTGTTCCTGTGTGTACAGATGTTGGTTACAGTAATTATTTTCGTAATTGTAATATTATCGAAAGAAATGTTGACTCATGCGTCAATAAAATATTAGAATTAAAAAGCGATAAAAAGAAAATTCAATTAATGCATCATGGTATTGTCGATGAAATAAAATCATGGGATTCAAAACATATGTCACAACAATGGGGTAAATTCTTAATCGATTCATATGAAAATAATAGCATCAATTGTTAAAAACGAAGAAGACATCATCGAAACATTCGTGCGTTACCATGCCGTGTATTTCGACAAAATAATAATTGTTGAACACGATAGTTCTGACAATACAAGAAAAATTTTAAACAAGCTACAAACTGAATATAAAAAACTTGATGTAATTGAGGAAAAATCTGTTTGGCACATTCAATCACAAATATCTACAAGAATATTGAATGAATATAAAGAAATAGCTGATTGGTTTGTGTTTTTAGATGCGGATGAATTCATTGTTTTTGATAAAAAATTAGAAGACATAGTGTTTGAAGACAATAAATTGTTAATGGCGTGTTGGTACAATTATGTTCCTACTATAGAGACTAATGATAAAAACATATTAAACACAATAACACACAGAACAAAAACTATAAATTTAAATCAACTTAAAGCTATTGTCCACAAAAACATATTTAAATCATGTGAAGGATTGTATTATGTCGAAGGGCAACATGAAGTACATTATGGAAAAAATGAATACATTAACAGAAATACTACTAAACACATTAAAATATGTCATTTTCCAATAAGAACAATAAATCAGATGAAATCCAAATATTTAATTGGATGGCTGTCTAAATTAGCAAATCCAAATAATAAAAATTCAAAACCAGAATGGTCACATTGGAAAAAGATATTCGATATGATTAAGAACAAAAAAGAAATTACTTTTAAAGATTTACAAGATACGGCTGCTGGATACACATACGACCACAAAGATACAAACTATGATTTGATTTTCGATCCTGTATTAAACAATGTGTTTCTAGAATACAATGATTTAATAGAAAATAGGGATTCTTTTTTGAATCTTACGGATTTCTGTGAAAAATTAGCATGGGAATTTTCTCGGTTTAAATCAATATAGATCCAAAGTAGTTGCCCATTTTTGGTCTGCGAATGGTAGGAATTCTCCAGAATACTTCATCCCAGAATAATGAAATGGTATAAATGTGTAAGATGGTAATATGTTTATATTTTTTTGTTTGTATTTGTGAATCACATAAGTTAAAAAAATTGGACCAACATACCACCATGCTGGCGATATAGGTAAATTTAGTTCTTCAAGATTCGATATGCATTTTTCCATAAGTGGATTGTTGGAAGCACAACCTAAGATAGCACATGATACTACTCCTCCTCTTATTTTTTCGTTTTCATAACAAGAAAGGAATTCATAGTTTCTTAGTTCATCGCTCAATGGTCTCAGACATTCACTGTCGGCATCAATGAAAAAACCTCCATGTTTATATAAAATTTCATATCTCATTATGTCTGCTTTTCCATTAAATTCTGGCATCTTATCGATAAGACTTTGATTGTGGAAATTTTCTTTTTCAAGTTCTTCTTCGTTCCAAAGAATGTATTCGTAATCGGGATTTTTTATTTTCCATGTATCCATCCAATTTAAGGGTGGTTTTTTGTTCCCTATCCATAATTGATGTATTTTTTTGGGAATGTTGTTTTCTATTATTTTTGGTTCTATCTTGAAAAAAGGAGTTTTTATTGATTTGGAAGTTTCATCGAATAAAGGGAAATTCATTTTGATTCTCGCATTTACTTTTTTAAATTTTAAGGTACGCTGATGTTTTAACAATTGGAGGCAATATGAATCCTAGCATATCAGATTGGATTTTGGCTAGTATACAAATGGAAGATCCTTCTTTATATCAAGAGCTTTGTCAATTGTTATCTGAAAGAAAAAAGAAAATAGAACAAGGCGATGGCAATGATAAAAAACCACTTGACAACATTTAATCGTTATTTCAGCCTAACAAGATAAGGAAGTCACCATGAAATATGCATCTATAGATATCGAAACAAGCGGGTTAGATCCTAAGAATCATGATATTTTAGAATTCGCAGCGGTTCTTGATGATTTGAAGAATCCTTTGCCGATAAAAGATTTACCAGTTTTTCATTATCATTTAAATAAAAAAGAACCTTACTGTGTCGACCCCAAAGCTATCAAGATACATAGTAGAAATATATTATTAGATATTTCGAACAAAGTCGAAAACAATTCACCTTACATTTGCTATCCAGAAGAATTGTTCACAAGGTTAAGTAATTTTCTTTTTATAAATGGTTACAACGATGATAATGAAAAAATATATTTAAATGTTGCTGGTAAAAATTTTGCAACATTTGATTTAATGTTTTTACAAGAAAAAATACAAAAAAACGATTGGTCTAACATTTCGTTTCGATCTAGGGTAATAGATCCTGCTATACTATATTTTGATCACTTTAAAGACGATCATTTGCCTAATATGGAAACGTGTTTAGATAGAGCTTCTATAAAGGAAAAGGTAACTCATAACGCTGTAGATGATGCTATACAAGTAATAAAGCTAATTAGGCGTAAATACAAAATACATTTTTAAATTAGAGAAAAATCAACATGTCGAGTAGTCTGGAAGATCACGATGTTGTTTTAACCATAAACAACGATGTTTCTATTTGTACCACCACCAATCAAGATATTCTAAATGTTTTATGGCAAAGTCTTAGGTTTAGAGATAGAAATTATTTTCACAATAGAAGATACAAACAAAAGTTATGGGATGGATACATTGATTTTTTCAATAAGACTAGCGGTAAATTTTTGACTGGATTATTGCCAGAAGTAATCTTGGTAATAAAACATCATAATCTTAAGATATCATATAACGACAAAAGAACTAAAACTAAATTTGCGGTTGAAAGCATAGACAAAGATTATCTCAAATTTAAAAATCCAAGTCTCGAATTACATGACTATCAAGTTGATTTTGTAAATCAAATTATAAAACACAAGAGAGGAGTTATTTACGCTCCTACATCTGCTGGGAAAAGTTTTATTATGGTTAGTATAATAAAATCATTACCACCTAATACCCCTATATTGGTTTTACAAAACAGAGTCGGATTAGCATCGCAAAACTACGAAGAGATCAAAGGCTGGGATATACCAAATGTTGGTTGTCTTTGGGGAAAAGAAGTACATCCAAATATAATAACTGTTGCAAGCGTCCAATCGATCTCAAAAATCGAAAATATTTTACCAAAAATAAAAGTTGTTATAGTCGATGAAATACACGACATGATGTCGTCAGGACCCAAATCTGTTTATAAAAAATTGAAAGGTGCTGATATAAGAGTCGCATTAAGTGCGACTCCTTTCAAATTCGGAGAAAAAGATAAGGTGCAAAAGTATGGCGTAAAAGGATTTTTTGGTCCAGTACTTAAAACTAATTCTGTAGAATCTGGAATTCTAACTACTAAAGAATTACAAAACAGAGGAATATTGTCTACATCAAAAGGTTACTTTATACCAGTAAGATCACCTGATTTGCCACATGATATTTATATCGATGCCGTAACCAGAGGCATAGCAGAAAACAATGAGTTTCACGACATGGTTAAAGAAATAGCGATAAGACAAAAAGGAAGAACTTTGATTTTGGTAGATAGAATCGCACACGGAGACACATTACACAAAATGATTCCAGACTCTTTGTGGGTTCAAGGCAAAGATGATTCAGCAACTAGAAAATTTGTAATAAAAGAATTACAACAAAGTAAGGAAAATTTAATCGCTATCGCTACTCAACAAATATTTAACACGGGCATTAATGTGTTTTTACATCAATTGATTAATGCTGCTGGCGGACAAGCTGATCACCAAATTATACAGCGTATGGGTCGTGGATTAAGAATATCTTCGGATAAAGAAGACTTGAAATATTTTGATTTTATATTTGATATAAATCCTTATTTGCTGGAACACAGCAAAAAGCGTATTAAAATACTAATAGATCAAGGACACATTATTAAAGAAGTAACTTTAGATGAAGCGTTAATTGTTTAAAGTGATTTTATTTTATTTGTTTTGTATTTTTCTAAAAATTTATCAATATCGTATTTATCAAAATTAATATTTATATTTATGTTGTTATTTTTAATTCTTTTTTGTAATTTAATGCTCGGTTTTAAATTATATTTTTTGCATATTTTAATCGCATTGTACATATACATAACATCACGTTCTTTGCCTGAAATCGAATAATTATGTTTTAAATGTAGTTCCAAGCATTGTATTGTTTCAAAATCGAATCCTTTTAAATAAGTTTTATAAAAATAATCAGTATCAGCTAAAGCTGGTCCTTCAAATTCGAGGCTTAATCCTCCTGATTTATAATAACTTGTTTTAGTGAAACCAGTGTTTCCACTCATTGGATTTTTACCCATACTTAGAAATTCTGTATTCGGAGGACATGGAATTCTGTGATCTTCTTGGTATGACTCCCAATTAAGATATGGATTTTGTCTACATTCTTTTATATAATTTAAAGAACAATTTTCTTTCATGGCAACTATTTGAGAAGAATAAACAAAAGTATTATTTTTTATTTTTTGTTGCAATGTTTGTAAATAATGTAATGGTAATATTCTGTCGGAATCTAGATACCATATTTTTTCGTATGCTGATTTTTCGATTCCAAGATTCCAAGCGGCAGCCCAATTAAAGTGTTTGTTTGGTCTTTTGCAGAAAAATATTTCAAAATCTTCTGGATAAATATTTGTTTCTTCGCCATCTACAATTAATATTTTTTGACAGTCTTCGTATCCCGGCATTTCTTGTAAACATTCGTAGAATATTTCAAACTGTTCTATTCTATCTATGGAATATATTACAAATATACTTAGCATATAATTATATATTAAATAAAATTAAAATAAAGTTGGAATCCATATGATGCTATTTTTAGCACGACTAGCAGCTGTATATCGCCATCGGGATGTGTCGCAAAAATTATTCTTTTCTTCGTATACGATTATGTCATCCCATTCATCTCCTTGGGCTTTGTGACATGTTATTGCATATGCGTAATCGAAAGGATTTTTAGTACTTCTTTCTTTTCTGAAATCGTTTTTTTCTTTTCCAAACTGATCAGGATCGTATGGTACTTTTGTGTAATTCACATTATTAGATGTGAAAGATAATTTTTCATTTTTATGAACCTTTGTTACTATTCCTTGCATTCCATTGAATAGTCCTTCAAGATGATTGTTTTTTAGGCATATTATTTTTTCACCAATTGCAATATACGAAAAATGAATTTTCTTATATTCTCTTACTGTGGTGTTTATTTTTGTTCTAGTTTTATTGTAAAGACATATTACTTGATCATAATCCGCATAATGATTTGGTTTAACTGCCGAACAAGTTACTATTTGAACTCGACTGCTACTAGGAAAAGATGTTGGTGATTTTCCTTTTCTTAGATGTTCGGCAAAGTGAGCGATTTCTCCAGAGTTTCTGTGTATTTCTTCTAATTTCAAATCTGGATTACGCATCAAATTAAAATCATTAGCATTGCTGATTGGTTCTAATTGACCATGATCGCCAACAAATATCAAAGGCAATCCTGTGTTTACTAAGTCGTTATAGATAACAGAGTCTACCATAGAGGATTCATCTACAATTATAATGTCGCAATTTTTTGTTATATTATAATTGCATACTGGCATCCATCCTTCGACATTGCCTTCACGATCAATCATCGGAGTATAAAGTAGGCTATGAATTGTTTGACATGGTACGTCTTTGTTTTTTAAAACATTTACTGCTTTTCCTGTATATGCAAGAACGATTGGTCTTATTCCAGCTTCTTCATATTTACCAACAAGATTGCTAATAATGGTGGTTTTGCCAGTTCCAGCATATCCACCAAGGGTTTGTACTTGTTGTTTTTGATGATTGTGAAAAAGATGATCTATTGCACTTTGTTGTTCTGATGAAAGCATTTTTCGCTTCCTAGCGTTAGCCTTGTGATAACCATTCCTTGAAATTTAACTTAGAGAACATGTTAAGTGGTCTGCTTGGATCTTGCAATAGTTTTTTTATTTCTTTTTCTGCTTCTGTGTCTAGCAAGACCTTCCATGCTTTTTCTCTTGTGTGTCTTGTGTATTTTTTGAACACCTTGGATAAATTGTCTGCGATATCTACGATTGCACTTTTTATTCCAGAATCTACTTTTTTATTATCTTTTTTATTATCTTTTTTATTATCTGCCATTTATCCTCGTGTTTTGCTTTGTATGTAAAATACATAAGATTTTTTACCCATACCTTCTTCTTCGAGACTTGGAGAAGAGGTTTCTCTGAAAGAAACATTTAATTTTGTTGTTTCGCTCTCATATTTTAAAAATTCTTTTAGCCTAGAAATTACAGATTCTATAAATTCTGTACTTCCAGTAATTCGAATAGCGTCTTCGCTAAAGGTCGATCCTTTGTGGTCGTTATCAACTGGTTTCATTGCGATTGGCATTCCCAGAGGAAGTCCTTGCCAAAGTCTCATGACTTCTTCTTTGCTCATACTCCATTTTTCGCCAGTATCTTTTAATCGTTCCTGATCGACTGATTGTTGTTGTGAAACAGGTGATTTTACAGTGTTTTTAAAATCTGCATTGTTGACAAATGTAGAGTCTACGCCTTCTTGTTCTTTCAAATTTATATATTCTGAAAATCTAATCATATGTGTATTTAATGTTTTGTTATCAAATTTTTAAATAAAAAGAGCCTTGGTAGCTTAATAATTTTTTAGCTACCAAGGCTACACCTTATATTCCTCGTAAAAATTATGTGTGGTTTTGATTGGGTAAGTACCAACACACATTTTTGAGGAGAAGCAATATTCATCCTATAGGTTTATTATATAGTCATTATTACTAAAAAAAAAATAAATATCTTATATAAATAGATTATGCAAACATTTTTAGAATTCATTAAAGTTCGAAGCAGTCTTTTTATGGAAGAAACTCCTCCACCGCCAGCGGCTGGAGCAGCACCTTCCGGTGGCGGTATGCCACCAGAAGCAGCACCTTCTGGTGGAGGTGCGCCACCACCAGCTATGGGAGGCGGTATGCCACCACCAGCTATGGGTGGAGGAGGAGGCGGTATGCCACCACCAGCTATGGGTGGAGGTGGTGCGCCAACTGGACCTGTTCAAAAACCAGTTGCTACAAAAATAGCAGCAAAAAATGTTTGGGATCTCATCGAAAAAAAATATGGTGATGGAAAATCTAAAAAGTAATATTGAAATATATTTTTAATCATGTTAATTTAACAAATGCATATGATTTAAATTTTTAGCACCAATTAAAGATAAAATTTCATGAACAAAGTTCTTCTTTTTTCAGACATTCATATTGCGACCCATAAAAGAAAAACAGAGAGATTAAATGATTGTCTTAATGTTTTAGATTGGGTCTTTCAGACGGCAGAAAAAAATAACATTAAAAATATTATTTTTGGTGGCGACTTATTTCACGATAGACAAAAAATAGAAATTTTCGCCTATCAAAAAACATATGAAATTATAAGAAAATGGTTAAATACCAAGAAATTTAATTTATATTTGTTGCTCGGTAATCACGATTTGTGGTTTAACGAAAAAACTAATATAAGTAGTGTGATTCCATTTTCTGATATTTCAAATATTCGTGTGATATCTGAAGTTGAAAGAATTAAAATAGATGATCACAATTGGGATTTCATACCGTTTACACACGACCCAATCGTTTCAATAAAAAAATTAAACGAAATAGATGGCAAAAAAGAATACGCAATTGGCCACTTGGCCATAGACGGAGCTAAATTACACACCAATGTTATTTCTGATGTTGTCATAGAACATGATGGTGACATGGTCGTTGTTAAATCGGAAATATTTAAAGGATACAAGCATGTTTTTTTAGGTCATTATCACGCCAGTCAAAAACTAGATGTGAATGTTGAATACATTGGCTCTCCATTGCAACTTTCGTTTGGAGAAGCATTTCAAGAAAAACATTTAATTATTTTCGATCAAGACAAAAAAGAATGCGAATACATATTGAACGATTTCAGTCCAAAACACTTAATCATTAAATCAGAAGATATCGATAAACATGATCTTGAAAATAATTTCGTCAGAGTTTCGGTTAATGATATTTCTTCTTTAGATGTTTTAAATTTAAAAAAAGAAATAATTTCCGAAAACAAATTAGGTTCTTTAGAAATAAAACAAGTAAAAGAAAATTTATCAGAACACAAGATCGATAATGCAAAATCAATTTTATCAAAAGGTTCCGACATGTTGAAAGAGTACATCAAGGTCGTTCCGCACGAAGGTCTTGATGATGGTAAACTTTTAGAAATTGGAAACATTATTTGCTCTGAGTCGAACTAATAAAATATAATTAAAATTCTAAAGAATCAGTCTTGCTAAAACAAATAATTTATAGTTATTTGTATCAATGAAAAATTTAAAATTCAAACACATATCCGCCTATAATTTCCTTTGTTTTGGTCCAGAAGGAATAGAGATTAATTTCGAAGATCATTCAAATGTAATTTTCATTCAAGGGTTAAACAAAGACGCTAAATCGAACAACGAAGACGCTTCGTTATCGGAAGAAAATAAAATATCCAGCAATGGCAGCGGGAAGTCAAGCATACAAGAAATAATCGTCTACGGATTATTCGGTAAGACCGTAAAAAAGCACACGGCACTTAAAAAAGATGGGGTGATTCATAATCTAGTAGGTAAAAATTGCAAGGTTGTAATTATTTGGGATGACTTCAAAATAGTCAGAACAAGAAGCAAAAACACTTTGCGACTTTGGGAAAGCGAAGAACATAAATGGGATGACACCACAGAAATAACTACTGGTTCTATGGATGAAACTCAAGTTTTAATCGAAGACAAATTAGGATTAAACTACGAAACATTTTTAAGCATATGTGTTTTTTCCGATGATCAAAGCAATAGTTTTCTTGAAAGCGAAACACCAGTAAAAAGACAAATTATTGAAAACTTATTGTCATTAGGTGTTTATAGAAAATGGCAAGAAAAAGCCAACGAAGGATATAAAAATAAAAAATCTAATATTTCTTCATCGACTAAAGAATATGAATTAATGGATTCTCACAAGAAATCATTAGAAGCAAAACAAGAACAATTAAAATTCAAAAGTACTTCATGGCAAAATTCTATAAAATCAGAAATACAAAAACTTAAAAACGATCTTGTACTATGCGAAAAAGAATTAGAAAATTCCGATTACTCAGAATTAATTGATATTTACAATATAGCACAAAATAGAATTAAAGAACTTAATGATTTAATCGAAGAAAACAAAATATCATTTAAAAAACTAGCTGATAAAAAAGAATTCATAGATGATAAAAAAATAAAAATTACAAACGAGATTGAAGCTATAAGGCCTTTAATTGCAGAAATAAAACTTGTTTGCAGAGATCTTAAAAATAAAATAACCGACATACAATCACATATAGACTCGTTAGCTTCTAAAAAAGATCATAAAGTTTGTAATTATTGTCATGGAGAAATAGACCCGAATAATATCGACTTCGTAATCAAAGAAGAAACAAATGTAATTGAAAAATTAAAATTGCAAATAAAAGAAAAACTAAACGAATTAGTTCCTTTGGAACAACAACAACAAGAAAAAACTGAAAACTTTAATAAAGTTATATCAATAGAATTAGAATTTAAAACAAAATTAAACGAACTAAAAACAAAGATAGAAAACGACACTAAGGAATTGTTAGAAAAAAGTAAAATCAAAGAACCACAAGCCGAATCTAAAACAATCGAACTTCAAACAAAAATAAAACAAATCAAAGAATCTATAAATCAAAAAATATTAGATGTTGCGAATAATGATCCTTATACAGAAATGATAAAAATCGGTAAAGAAGAAATAGATGATTGCTTGGTTAAGAACGACGCTAAAATAAAAGAAATAAAATCAATAGAAGAAGAAATTCCATATTACCAATTTTGGTCTCAAGGTTTTGGCGACAAAGGTATAAGGAAAATAATTGTGGATGAAATAATTCCTCAATTGAATAACCGTATAGCTTTTTGGCTTCAATATTTAAACGATAATGTAATTGATCTTAAATTCGACAGTGAATTTAATGAAGTAATTGAAAGAAACCCTCCAGATGGAACTCCTTATATTTATTACGCAATGTCTGCTGGTCAAAGAAGAAGATTGAATTTAGCTGTTTCACAAGCATTTGCTGATGTTATGAGTGTTACTGCTGGCTGTTCTCCTTCTTTGATGTTCTTAGATGAAGTCACAACAAACATAGATCCTTTAGGAGTACAAGGGATTCATAATATAATCCACGCTTTAAGTGAGGAAAAACAGGTGTTTATAACTAGTCACGATCAAGATTTGATTAAAATGCTAGAAGGTTCTGATGTTATTCAATTAATTCATCAAAATGGTTTTACTAAAATTAAAAAAGATTAATTTTTTTTGATAAAAATGAAAACTTTAATCTTAAATACTTTCCCTAGAATTTTTAACTGGAGTTTAAATGTCAACTAAAGCATTGTCGGATTATACTTTTGCAAGTCGTTATGCACGATATGATAAAACTAAAAAAAGAAGAGAAACTTGGCACGAAGCGATTGAGCGTGTCAAAGGCATGCATCTTACGAAATATACAATGGTAGCAGATGATATTAATTGGGCATTCGAACATGTTCACAATAAAATAGCACTTGGCAGTCAAAGAGCATTACAGTTTGGTGGAGATCCAATTTTAAAGCGTAATGCAAAAATTTATAATTGCATTAGTTCTTACTGTGATAGACCTAGATTTTTTCAGGAATGTACTTGGCTTCTGCTTAATGGTTGTGGAACCGGATTCTCTGTTCAACGACACCATGTTGATAAATTACCAGATTTTCACATTTCTAAATCAACTGATTTATCAGAAGAAAAAATTTATAAAATCGATGACAGCATAGAAGGATGGGCAGATGCTCTTGGAGTATTGACTGCAAGCTATAGTCCGCATGATGAATTTTCTGATTTCCATGGCAAAAAAGTAACTTTTGATTATTCTGCTATTAGACCAAAAGGTTCATCTTTATCTTATGGAGTAGGCAAAGCACCCGGACATGAACCACTTGAAAAAGCATTAGAAAAGATTCGTGAAGTTTTTAATAAGTCTGTTGATTCTGGTAATAAAAAATTAAGAACAATTGATGCATACGACATAATAATGCATGCTTCTGATGCTGTATTGTCAGGTGGGGTGCGCAGAAGTGCGTGTCTTGCTATGTTTAGTGTCGATGATGAATTGATGCTTAATGCTAAAATTGGAAATTGGTATTATGAAAATCCACAAAGAGGCAGATCTAATAATAGTGCATTATTGTTAAAAAACAGTACGGGAAGAGAAGACTATCATCGTTTATTTGAATCTACTAGGCAGTTCGGTGAGCCGGGAATTATCTGGAGTCATAGCACTGAATCTTTGTTTAATCCCTGCGTCGAAATTAATTTGTACGGTTATGATGAGCAAGGCAATTCTGGATGGCAGGCTTGTAATCTTTGCACTATAAATGGATCAAAATTACAAACTAAAGAAAATTTTGCCTTGGCTGCAAAAGTTGCTTCTATAATTGGAACTTTGCAAGCTGGTTATACTGATTTTGATTATCTTGGAAAGGTTAGTGAATCTATTATAAAAAGAGAAGCACTTCTTGGTGTTAGCATAACTGGAATCATGGACTATCCGAGTGTAACTTTAGATAAAAATAATCTTCGTGAAATGGCAGGTATAGTTCTTCAGACCAATGAAGACATTGCAGATAAAATTGGAATTAATGTTGCAGCAAGAGCAACTTGTGTAAAGCCAGAAGGAACAGCAAGTTGTTTGCTTGGAACATCTAGTGGCGTTCATCCTGCACATGCACGAAGATATATTCGTAGAGTTCAAAGTAACGCTACTGAAAATCCAATTCAGCATTTTAAGACTTACAATCCTACTGCTATTGAAAATTCAGTATGGAATGCAAATGGTACTGATGAAGTAATTAGTTTTTTAATTGAAATGCCAGAACATGTAATAACAAAAGACAATATTTCTGCTGTTCAACTTCTAGAAACCGTTAAATTGGTTCAAGAAAATTGGGTCGAAGCTGGTAAAAGACCAGATAAATGTGTGCATCCTTGGATGTCTCACAATGTAAGTAATACGATTAATGTCAAGGAAAGTGAATGGGAAGATGTAGAAAATTTCATTTATGAAAATCGTGAAAGTTTCGCTGGTATATCTTTGCTTGGTTCTACGGGAGATTTAGATTACCCACAAGCTCCGTTTACTAAAGTTCTCACAGTTGAAGAAATAGTTGATAAATACGGAAAAAGCTGTATTTATGCTTCTGGTTTAATTGTTGATGGACTTCATGCATTTCACAACAACCTGTGGCGAGCTTGTGATGCTGCTTTGGGCGTTTTCGAGGTTCAAGAGCCAAAAGTTCCAGAAAAATTAAACGATGAAATAATGCATAAATTGCAGTCTGAATGGGTACACTGTAATTTGCAAAAAGATTGGGTTCGTAGAGCCAAACAATTTGCAGAAAGACATTTGCAAAACAACATCAAAGAACTTACTTATCTTTTAAAAGACATAAACAACAATAAATTATGGGAAGATTTGACTAGAGTTTACAAGGATGTGGATTATAGTAATATGCACGAAGAAGAAGATAACACCAAACTTATGGAAAATGTTGCTTGTGCTGGCGGAGCTTGTAGTACTTTTTAAAAGGAGTTTTATAATCCGTGGAAAAAAATATTGCTTGCAAAAATAAACCAGTTTATTCTAGCTGGGTAAAGGGTTCCATTGATGGTATGCGTGTAGATGCAATGAGAATTTATCTTGAAAAAAATAATTGGCTGGAAGAAGATATTTTTTTAAATGTTTTTAATATTGTTAAATTTAAAGAAAATTTTAGCCAAACAGAAAATTTAAGTTTCGAACAGGCAGTTGATGCAGTCAGAGCTTACGAAAAAATGTCAAAACTATAGGTTTAACGGTAAAAATGGAATTTGAAAAAGAATATTATGTTCAAGAAAGTTTAAAGATGATTGATCGATACTCAATTATATTTAAGAAGAAACTTTCGTTAAGTTGGGACAAATATTTCAATTTTTGTTCCAAACAATTAAAAAATAGTCCGTATTGGTTATGGATTTTTCTTTGTGGTTTAGAAGATACATTGAAAAATGTATTTGATTTAAAGCCAAACAAAAGAAAATTGTACATTTACGAATCTTCTTCCTTAAGAATAAAAAAAATCACAAGAGATTATTATAAAGATAATGATTATTTAAACTCTTTGTGATTTGGAGCTAAAATGGCGAAATATATATTTGTAGCTGGTGGAGTTATATCTGGAACTGGCAAGGGAGTGAGTGCGGCCAGTATAGGATTGCTTCTAAGATCAAGAGGTCACAATGTCACGCTTATTAAGTTCGATCCTTATTTGAATACTGATGCTGGAGTTTTGGCTCCAAGAGAACATGGTGAGTGTTTTTTATGTGATGATGGTACTGAAACAGATCTAGATCTTGGTCACTACGAAAGAATAGCTGGAATTAATGTAAGTAAATTAAATATATGCACAAGTGGCAACTTATACGAAGAGCTTATAGCAGAGCAAAAAAGAGGCGATTATCTCGGAGAAACAATTCAAGTTGTGCCTCATGTTACAAATAAAATAGAAAAAAGATTGCTTAAACTTGGCGAAAATCACGACATTGTTATAGCGGAAGTAGGAGGCACTGTCGGAGACAACGAAAGTGATCCTTTCTTCGAAGCTATAAGTAAATTTAGACTTAGAAATAGTAAAAATGTTTTGATGGTTTTGGTCGCACCTGTTCTTTGGGTTCAGACGATAAAAGAGTTTAAGACCAAGCCACTGCAAAATTCAGTTCGTGATTTAAGAAAATACGGATTACAGCCAGATGTTGTATTTTGTAGATGCGATAAAGAACTTCCAGAAAACATAATTAAAAAAATATCTGATATTACAAGTGTACCAAGAGGTTCTGTGTTTGATGCTCCAGATGTGTCATCGATTTATCAAGTGCCTATTGCTTTTTATGATAGACATGTCGATGATCTTTTTGTTGATTTATTGAATTTGCAAAGAACAGGATGCAGAATTCAAAAATACAAAGAATTAGTCGAGAAATATGTAAACAACAACAACATGCAAACAATTAATGTTGGTATTTTTGGTAAATATGACAACTGCGATGAAGCGTATATGTCACTCAAAGAAGCCCTGATTCACGCTGGTATAGCTAATGATGCTAAGATAAACATCAAGTGGATCAACGCAGAAGAACTTGAGAAATATAAAGATCAAAGAGGTATTCATAAATATTTTGATGAATTACATGGAATTATAGTTCCCGGTGGGTTCGATGTAAGAGGAATAGAAGGAAAGATAAAATCTATTCAATATGCAAGAGAAAAGAAAATACCTTTTTTGGGAATTTGTTTGGGATTGCAATGTGCCGTTATAGAAATTGCAAGAAACATTTTATGTCACGAAGACGCTAATTCTTTAGAGTTTAACAAAAACACTAAAAATCCTGTGGTTCACTTTGTTGCTGGTCAAGAAAAAATGGATAAAAAGGCAGCAACTATGAGACTTGGTTCGTATGATTGTGAATTAGATAAAGATTCTATTGCATATTCTTTGTATGAGTCTAAAATCATCAAAGAAAGACATCGACATCGTTACGAAGTCAACAACGTTTATGTTGAAGAATTTAGCAAGCATGATTTTAATGTTACTGGAAGAAATCCAGAATCTAATCTAATTGAAATTATGGAATTGTCACAAGATGTTCATCCGTACTTTATTGGAACACAAGCTCATCCAGAATTCAAAAGCAGACTAACACAAGCTGCTCCGTTATTTAATGGTTTGATCGTTGCTTCTTTAAAATATAAAAATATTAAATCAGAAAAAGATACAGTGGAAGTAAATAAGATATGAGATTTAAAGAATTTTTAATTACTGAAAGTATGGGAATTATAGCTAAAGATCTAGGTGTGGTACTCACATCTTTACAGGAATATTTAAATGTATTAAATGATTTAAAAAAAATACCTAAAGAGAGTTTAAAAAGCGTTTGCGAACAAGCGTTCTACAAGATAAAAGGAATTATCCGTTCGGGTAATTTAAAAGAAAATTCCACAGAAGTGTTTAGATTGCAAAAAATTTGTTTTGTATTAGATAAAATTATAAGTAACGACAAGGATTTTGGTTATAAGGATTACTTTCCAAAAATAGTCTCTAATCTCGAAGAAGTGATTAAAAGTATTGGTTTGCCAATAAATAAACTAGCAAGTGCCGATTCATCCGAACCAAAGGATTCTGATTCTTTGGGTTCTACTATGAAAAGTGCTAAGGATAAGCCTCCAGAACAGCCTAAAGATGTAACAGCAGCAGTTAATCCTACAGAACCAAACACTCAAGCAGATCAATTGTATGCAGAGCCTTTGGGTGGCAGTTCTGGTCCTTTGAGTGCGTTTTAATGTGCGGAATAGCTGGGTACATAGGCAAATCAAAAGATAACAATTTATCATTTGAATTATTATCTAAAATTTTTGAACAAAACGAGTCTAGAGGAATCGATGCATCTGGATTTTGGGGATTTAATTATTCCGAAAAAAAGGTATTCACGCACAAGGAACCAGTAAGATCTGGAATTTTTATAAAAGACAAACCATGGAACGACTTGTCGAGTGTTGATTTTGATATACTTGTGACCCATTCAAGGGGTGCTTCAAAAGGATGTGGAGATCCATCAGATAATATAAACAACCATCCTTTTGTAAGCAAAAACAACGCAATAGCATTGATTCATAATGGAAGAATAGAGCCACACGAATACGAATCTTTAAAGGCTAAATACAAGCTAGAAACCGAATGTGATAGCGAAGTTTTGCTTCGCATATTTGAGTGTGAAACCGATGATTCTGTTCCATATCAAGATGCTAGAATAAATGCTTTGCACGATATATTTTCATTTATAAACCATGGTCACATGGCAGTAGCTATAGCGGAAATAGCCAATAATAATAGTAATTTATGGCTGTTTAGGAACAAACATAGACCTTTATGGATAGTAGATTTAAGAGAGTCTTTGGGTCAAATATTTTTCTTTTCAGATCCTGATTTGTGGATTGATTCTTTAGAAGCGATGTCTTCTGAAAAAAAGAAGTTTTTAGGAAAACAAATTTTCACTCAAATAGATGCAGATCAAATTTATCACATTGAACTTTCTGAATTTAAAGGTCTAACAATAGACAAATTCAATGTAACAAGGACATCTCAATACGAACCTTGGTCATACAATGGGGATCTTGTCGATAAGGTTTATGATTTAAACAACAAACTTGTATTGGAAAAAACAACAAAAGAAAACGATTCCGCAACAGAAGACAATCATTTTTATATAAAAGAATTATCCGAAACATGTAAAAACATAGAAAATACCAGCAAAAACATTATCAAAACAATTGAGTCTAACGAAGATTTATCTAATTTTGAAATAAAAGAAATATCCGAAGCATTAAAGGTTCATTTAAATGGTTTACAAATCATAGAGGCAATTTTAAATACATGATTACTCTATTATTTTATGAGCAATACAAATAATGAAGATTTTTTTGTCGACGATGTTTTGAGCGACATGAAAAACAAAAAGAAAAAAGTCGATGGCAAAAGAAAAGGCAACAGAACGGAAAGAAATGTAGTCAAAGTTTTAAATGATAGATTTGGAACTGGCTTTTCGAGATCCATAGGATCTGGTAATAGGTGGAGCCAGACATCTCATTTACCAAAACACGCACAAGATGTTTTCTCTGGCGATTTGGTTTGCCCACAAAACTTTTCTTTTTGCATCGAGAGCAAGGGTGGCTATGATGACATAGATGTTCATGGCTTTTTCAACGAAGGCAATTCTCAGATAGACGAATTCATCAAGCAAGCCGAATTGGACTCAGAAAGGTGTGGCAGGAAGCCTTTACTTATATGGAAGAAAAATAGGAAACCATATCTGGCATTTATAAAAGAATCTGACTTACCACATAAAAAATTTAATTATTATATGAATTATAAAAATTATATCATTGTGAATCTTGAAGAATTACTGAAATTAGAAGATGGTTTTTTCTTTATTAACTAAAAGTTCAATTTACACTTTGTAAAATATCGCTAAAATAAAATTATAGTTTTATTGTCACACAAGGAATAGTTCCATGTCGCAAAGCGATGTTTTACGAACCAAGATGGCATCTTGGATTCAAAACAAACAAAATGTATTATTTATCGGCAAACACGGTATTGGCAAAACATCTTTAGTCAAACAGGCATTCGATGATGCTAAATTAAATTGGCTATATTTTTCTGCTTCTACTATGGACCCTTGGTGTGATTTCATAGGAGTTCCTAAAGAAACTACAGAATCATACAAAGGCAAAGATATTAGTTATTTAAAATTGGTGAGGCCAAAAGCGTTTGCGACTGGCGAAGTAGAAGCTCTTTTTTTTGATGAATTAAATAGAAGTCATAAAAAAGTCAGAAATGCGGTGATGGAATTAATTCAATTCAAGTCTATAAACGGAGAAAAGTTTCCAAATTTAAAAGTTGTTTGGGCTGCAATAAATCCATTCGAAGAAGAAGTTTATGATGTGGAAAGGCTCGATCCATCGCATCTAGATAGATTTCAAGTACATTATAAATTACCTTACAAGCCTGACCTAGATTATTTCTCAAGTAAATATGGCGATAAATTCGCAAAGTCTGCAATAGAATGGTGGAACGAACTTAACGAAGAAGAAAAAGAAAAAATAAGTCCAAGAAGACTAGACTATGCACTCGATACATTTAATTTCAAAGGTGATTTACGAGATGTTTTGCCAGTTACTTCAAATGTATCCAAGTTAATAGGAGCGTTGACGCATGGCCCTTTGATTGCGATCATAGAGGAACTGATGAAAACTAAAAACAAAGTCGAAGCTAAATCTTTTATAAGCAATGAAAACAATTACGCATCGGCCATAAAATACATCATCGAAAGCGATACTATGATGAAGTTTTTTTTGCCATTATTGTCTAGAGAGAAAATCGCTTCTGTTATATCAGAAGATGATAGTGTTATAAATTTCGTACTCAAAAACATAAAAGAAGAGGAAGTTTTTATGGATTTGTGCAACGATATTATAAAAGCAAATCAGAATCAAGCATTGGTTAAAAAGATCAGAAAATCCCTAACTGAAAATACGAATCTAAATGATGCTTTGGTTAATTTTAGAAAAGAAGGAAGAAACACAGTTGTTACTTATGCTTTAAAAAGTAACTCTTCTTTTTATATTGATATTTTAAAATTCGATGAATCTTTAAAACCATCTAGATTACCTGAAGATATTTGGGCTGATTTTTTAGAGTTCGCAAAAACAATACCAGAGTATATCAATGTCAATGATGCCAAGTCTTGTTTGACGACTATGAACGCTTTTTGTTTGTTGGTTCTAACAAGCGATTTCAATAAAAACAACGCTAATACAATACCGGGAATAGTAAACAATTGTCTTAAAAACATATCAGAAAAAGATCGCAATGCGTACCAAGACATTTCAAAGAACAACTTCTTTGTGATTAAAAATGTTTTAGAAAAATGTAAAATCGCAGGATCGACTAACAAAATAAAATTAGATTGGTAGAATAGATTGAAAATTACCAACGAAGAATGGATGGACATCGCACTGCAACTTGAGTGCTATCATGCGATATTTAGTAAATTATGGCACATGGGAAAGCCTGTATTTACTCAAGACATTTCTACCGCTGCTATTAAATTCAATAAAAATGGAGATTTTTTAGAGTTTGTTTTCAATTATGATTTTTGGAAATCCTTAGATGCAAACAATAAACTATTTGTTATTTGTCATGAAGCGATGCATGTTATTTTAAATCATGGACACAGAAGCAAAGACTCAAAAAACAAAAACGCTGCAAATGTAGCTATGGATATTGTGGTCAACCATTTATTGGTTGATAGATTTGGATTTATTAGAGAGAAAATATTAAATCACCAGCAATATTGTTGGATAGATACAATATTTAAAAATAAAAAATCAAAAATAAACTCCGATGAATCTTATGAATATTATTATAATAATTTTGAAAAAAAATACGGAGACGGAATGCCGGGAGATGGAACTACAGAGCCTAAACTAGTTGATAATCATGATTATTTGAATTCGACACAAGAAGATGGTTTACAAAAACAAATATATGAAAAATTCTTACAAGAAATGTCAGAAGAAGAATCAAAATGTATAAAAGAATTATTAAAAGAATCCAACGAAGCTGGTAGATCTCTTGGTTCTTGGTTCGACATATCGCTTAAAAATAAAAAAACTAAAAAGAAATGGGAGACAGTTATAAAAAAATGGGAACTATTAGATAAAAACTATGATTCTATAAAAGATGTAGAACAGTGGGCTAGAATCAACAGAAGAATGACTAGTTTATCAGAAGGTATGTTTTTACCAAGCAATCAAGAAGTTATAGAATTTGAATTTGAAAATAAAAAGATAGATGTTTTGTTTTTCATAGACACAAGTGGTTCTTGTATTTCGTACAAAGATAGATTTTTTAATTCTGCAATGTCATTGGACAAAGATAAATTTCAAGTTAGAATTTTTAGTTTCGATACAGCAGTAGAGGAATTTGATTTAAAAAACAAAAATTCATTCTATGGAGGTGGCGGAACTTCTTTTGTAATTCTTGAAAATTATATCTACAAAATGATCGAAACAAAGCAAATTACAAAATATCCAAATGCTGTTTTTGTGATAACAGACGGATACGCCTGTGATGTTATAAAGCCAAAATATCCTAAAAAGTGGCATTGGTTTTTGACTGAATATTCTTCTGAGAGTTGTATTGATAAAAATTGTAATATATTTAAATTAAATAACTATGAATGAAAAAAGAAGAAGAGGCATGACTACAAGTCACACCTCTTCTTCCAAAGGGAGATAAACCATCAAACAATTTGTAACTGATTTTTTTCAGATACAAAAATACTATCAGAAAATGTTAATTCGAACCAAACATCGTATATGCCTTTGTTTAGTTCGGCTGTGTCTATTTGGTAAAAGGCATAATGTCTTTCACGAAAAACTATAATTTGTTTGTCTACAATTAATCTCAAATCTTCTTCGGCAGGTAGACACTCACCACAGGCAGCAGCTATTGATATTTTTAAATCCGATATAACCGCAAGGTTTTCATAAAAAGCCTGTAAATCACTACCTTTTGGCGTGTTTGGAGTGACTTGCACAGTAAGATATCTCTTCGATCCTTTTACAATTCTATTTGGCCTAAATTGAAAAGAAAAATCATATGTAGGCGGTACTGGAGATGCAAACCATAAATCTGGGTATACAGTAAAATAATTAGTTATCGACCCAGATCCACAATCATCGGTATCCGTGAATGTTATGTTCCATACATCGTAATATTGCCCAATGCCAAATTGTGGTGGATCAACTTGAATTTGAGCCAGATACTCACCAGAATCAACATTTTCAATTTCTGATGCTTGTATGGTCTTTATTAATCTTTGGCCTTTTGGATTGGCTTCGGAAACATTGTAAGGATCTAAAAAATATATATCAATAGATGTTACATTAGAAACATTTGTTTTAATGTTTGAGTTATATGTGAAAAGCCTAAGATTTATCGAACTTCCACAAACAGGATTTTGAAACCTTTCAACTATTGCCATTATTTTCTTTTTGCTCTCCTGCGTTCTTTTTCTGCTTCTGCGTGTTCGTCTTCTTTTTGCTTTATGAATCTACTTATCATCCATTTTCTTAAGTTTATAGGAAGCATCATGCAATTCTTATAATCCATGTGAAGATTGTATTGATAGAAGAATATCTCTTCGGCCATTCCAGTCCATAATTCTAGACTTGCGTATTCGTCGCCTTGCGGCGACGGGGGAAGAAAAAACTTGATTCTAACGGTAGTTCTATATTAAAATCTTGCAAGCAACTTGCACAAATGATTTCGACATTTGTATCTACTCCAAACGGAGGTTCGTTAATGCACGATCTGATGTGAGAAACATCGTTGATCGGAAGGTTCTTCAATAAAATTTGAAGTTCGTTTTTATTTGTTATGCCGTCAATATCGACCAACAATTGTGCGGTTCTATAAGTCAGAGTATCATCGGCCGCTCCGTCACCAAACATCTTGATTCTTCGATCACGATAATCTTGAATTTCTTGTTCGTCACTTCCAGTGCCAAGTCTATAAGTAAATTCTAATTTGGTGTTTGGAAGTGTATCTTTTAAAATAGGACCAAAATCATCTGGACATGCATCTAAATGCAAAGAATTTAAATTGATTGTGGTATTGAATTTCTTAGCACACTCAGGACATTTTATTTCTACTTCGTATTCTGGAGAATAAGAAATACCTCTCAAATAAATAAGCAAATATGTTCTGTCTACAGAGAGAAGATCTTGTGGTTTTACCTTCTCTTGTATGCATCTTTCGAATATCATATTGATGGCTTGTCCTTTTTTAACAAATCTAGGAGTTGCTAAAATTTGTTCTTCTTCTCCGGTCATTGGCCTGACATGAATTATACCCTTGGATAATTCTCCATCGTAAAACTTACCACGAGATGGCAATTCAATTTCTTCATATATTCTGTTGCTATTTTTAAGAGTGGCTATAAGGTCTTTCAAATGATCAGAACCAGATACTTGAGAATTAGATTCTTTTTGTTGGCTTACATTGTTTTGTTGATTGATTGCCTTTAAAAATGCTTCCGGCATAGCACCTTCTATTCTTGGCTTGGGAACATCTGGATTTTGATTATTGATCATTGGATTAAATGATTCTGCTTGATTTGATTCTGTTCTTTGTGGTTTGAAAATTTCATTTGAATCTGCCATTTGAATGCTCCTAAAATATAATATTATACCTAATAACTAGTGAAAATAATGTAGTATGATAATTTTAAATATTTTAAATTTTGAAAAAATAATTTTTTTAAACAAAAACATACAAAATTATTTTAGAACTAATCATGAAAAGTTATACAATGAGTGGCAAATTTTAATATATAATAATAATAAAAGTGAAAAATTTAAATTTTATATTCGAATGTTAAACGAAATGGAATCAAGACAATTACTTTGCGATATTGAAAAAATATTAATGGATCAAATTGTAGTTGAAAATTTTGATGTCGGACTTGTTAAACACTATAATATAAATCTAGAAGAATTAGAAAAATTTGAGTTTTCGAAATACAATGATTTTAAAAGTTTTTCTATTTGCAGGAACGAGAAAAAAATCAATATAACTTTTTGGAGATAATAAACATGGTAGACTTTATTCTTTTTATCACATCAACAATAGGTATGTCACACATTATCGTTGACGGATCTATATTTGAAAAATTCAGATTTTACATTAAAAAATATTCGGAGAAATTAAAGATTCCACATTTGGGAACAATAGTTGAATGTTATATGTGCAGCGGAACATGGTGTGGGTTTCTCATGGGATGGATATGGCTTACAAACGAACCATTTAAAATATTTGCGTGTGGTTGTGCTGGTGGATTCGTTTCTAATTTAGCTGCTATGTTTATAAATTACATAGAGTCTCTTACGATAATTAATTTACCGCAACCTGTCGAAGAAACAAATCAAGAAACAAGCCAAGAAGATGCGTAAAAATGGAAACAAATAAAGAAATAATATTTTATTGTTCTAAGTGTCACCACAAGAAGATAACTAAATCTATTGCAGATTACAAAGAACACAATGTTTCTTCTGTGCCGATTTTGTACGACAATCAGACCAGAAAAGTAAACAACAAAACAAGAAGGAAACAGTTTAAATGTCCTTCTTGTGGATATGTGATCATTCCAAAGTTTATAAACGAAAGTCAGAATGAACAAGAAAATAACGCTGTCGGAAATTAAACAGGCCCTAAAAGATTCTAGATTTAGACAAAAAATACCACAGCATTTTCAGTCCGAAGTTACAAAATTTCTTTCTAATCCCAATTGTGGATGCAATGCTCCTCTTTATCGCAAGATAGTTTCAGAGTGTGGCCACATATTATCTGATTATTTTCCTGACAAAGAAGTAAACAAAGAAATAATAGAAGAAATAAAAAAAGACGAAGGTTCTTGGACTGTGATTAATTGCCATATAAATGAATTAGAAAATAATTTGAGAAAAATAAAACATGCTAAAGTAAACATAGCCATAGCAAGATACGAAGACGAAGTCACGGTTGTTGTGCAAGAGATTTAAATTTTTATATATGATTTTCTTTGTTTTTCTATATCATCGCAATTTTCAATCATTTTTTTTGGGTATTCTTTGTATTTTTTAATTTCAAGTGGCCACAGGTCTGTTTTTTTTCTTTTAGATCCAGCAATGATTGCTATTTTATAAAAACATTTAGCTTTTTTGATGTCGTTTAATTGATAGAAAATATCAGCAAGGCAACACCAAAATTCAGACATATCGGGTTTGTACAAAATGCAAATAGATATGTATTTTATGGCACTTTCTAGATTTGATTTTTTAACACACCTCACCATAGACAAATAATAATTTATCATAATTTGAGCCATATCATTTTTTCTGGAATGAAATAGAAATTCCTCGGCTTTATTGCTGAATTCTGTCAATCTGTTGCAAGCCAAAAAACAACACGCAAGATAATATCGAATACTGTTTTTTGATGGAAACATGCTTTCTTGCTCTAGGAAATAGATTAGAGCTTTTTGTTGATCAAGTACATCTGTGCTGTGTATGTAAACATCTAGTAGCTTGCTGTTGGCGATAACCGATTCGTAGTAACTGTTTAAAAACTTGTAATTCGAACTTTTTCTGAACAATCTTAATTCTTTGGTTATTGTGTACTGGTTCATCACGCAAACAGAAAATGCTTTTTCGTTTTCAATAACAGAAAATTTATCTATTCCGCTTATAATGGTTTCGTTGCTATCGATGAAAAACAACCATTCAGAATCAGATTCTTCTGTGGCTTTGTTTTTCATTTCATCGTAATTTTTTGTTTTTTTATAAAAGTTTATATATTTAATTTCATTAATTTTACAAAAAATTTTGACATCTTCAAGATTGAAACTATCCAGAACAAGGTAGTCACAGTTTAATTTTTTTGTAGATAGAAAACATCTTTCGAAATTAGATTTTTCTTTAATGGTTATTATCGTCGTTATTTTTTTGTTCGTTTTCATCAAAGAATTCTTTTATTATTGTTTCAACGACTTCGTTTTCGTGAGTTAAATTGTTTTTTGCATAATAATCAGATAGTCTAACATAATTTCTTTTTGCGTTTGGGTTATTTATAATTTCTGTCAAAATACTTAAAATGTCCATAGTTTTACTTTTACTTTCTATATTAACTTAGTAAAGGTTAATTAATTTATGACACCATCAATAGCTCCAATTCGTGACGATTTAAACAATTCAATACCTTGGGAGGGTGATTGCATAAACCGACCATGGTCGTATCAAATAACTGCGGTAATACCAGTAATAGACACCGTAGAAGAACTTAAAATTTGCATTGAATTGCTCCAACTACAAACCATCCAGCCATTTATTATCGTTGTGGATACTGGCAGCACAGAAGATAATTATAAAGAAATAGAAAAATTACGAAGCGAAGATGTAGAGGTTCACAGCATACGATTGAATGGTGTTTTGCACCCAAGTGATCTACCTGCTATCGCTATGGATCTCGGATTTTCTTTGTGTAGATCGGAATATTTGTTTGCCACTCATTCGGATTGTTTCTTAAAAAGAATCAATCTATTGGAAGATATGCTTGATCGTTGTTCGAATAAATCTCCAGTGGTTGGTTATGAAATAACAAAACGCATGCACAAAGATTGGGAAGGCATGATCAGTCACACATGTTCGATGTACCACATGAAGACAATGGATAAGATTGGTTTTGGCTGGAGTCTAAGAAGATTGGCGAACACATTTAATATAGAAGATTATCGACCACACCCAACAAGACCAAATTGGCCAGATACAGAGTTATTAGGTAATTATATATTGAGAAACAACAGCATAAAACCCGAGATAATAGGTAAAGAAGAAAACTTCATGAGGACGCTAGATGAAAACATAGATCACTTTAGAAGTCACACATCAGGAAAACTTTATTCTCATGAATACTATAATATATCATATCAATGGTATTTAGATGCAAGAAAGCAAGCCCTTGAAAGAATTGAAGATTGGAAAAAAAAATGGCAAGAAAAAAACTTTAACAATCAAGAGGTTTGATGGTTCAGGAATATTTAAACAATAAAACATTTGAGATTTTAATTTCCGTTTTTCAAAATATAAAAAAAGAAAAAAATCAATTGTATTTTATATCGAACGAAATAACTTGTACTTTAAACGAAAATAAAAATTACAAATCACCAGAAGTTTGGCTTGAAATTCAAGAAAAATACAAAGTCTCAAATAATAAATTTCAAGAAACACAAGAAAAAATAGCATTTGCTTTTTATACTTTATCAGAAAATATAGTTAAATATGCTAAATTTAATTTAATAGATCAAGATGATGCTGTGCAAGAAGGGGTCATGATATGTTTTGAAAAAGTAGATAGATTCGATCCTTCTAAGGGAAAAGCGTTCAATTACATGACCACTTGTATCTTAAATCACTTTAAACAACTGTACAGATCCGCAAGAAATTATAACGATTTAAAAAGAAGATACTCCGATTTCGTACAACTTAAATTTGAACAAAATCTACCTTATATAAATAGAAATTTTAAAAAACATAATAATTCTTGATATTTAATTATATTTACAATATAATTAAATATAACTTATAGGTAATAAAATTATGTTTTATGGAAACGATGGTTTAGATCAACTAGAACGACAAGAAACACTAAAAAAACTAGAAGAACATGGTCTTGGTAAATTTGTAGAATTACTTCTTTCTAATGAAAATAAAGTTTATACTAAAAAAGGAAGACTCAACAAAAGTGGAGCTTGTAGGATATTAAATTGTAAACCTAAAGAATTAGAAGAAATGCTTTTGAGATGTAGGGACATACTTAAAAATATATACTAATTATTTCCCGTTGAACTTTGCACTCTTTGAAGTTCTACTTGCTGATTATTTCCCGTTGAACTTTGAACTTTGTGATCATTTACTTCTTCTTGGCCTTCTTGGTTTTGTACATAGGCACGATCATATCTAATAGTTACATCTACATAGACCACATCAGATACTGTCATGTCTAGTTCTCCCCAGTTTACTTCTTGGAAGTAAGGATTTTCAAAAACCCAAACTTCTATCGTTTCTCCGCATCCATCCAACATGCCAACTTTCATTTCGTTAAATTTAAAACCACCTATTCCTTCGATGCAAGAAGTTTCGTATTTTCCTTCTTTTGGATCATATAGTTTTAATAGCTGTTTCCAAACAGCATTGTCTGTTCCTTTTTGAATATCATATAAAGTTAAATTTATTGGTTTCCAATCTGGTTTTCCGGGAAAATAAATAGTTTCATTAAGATGTTGTGCTTCCATCTCTTTGAAACTTAGTGTAGGTCTTGCAGTTTTGTTTGGAGGCAAAATATCAGCATAATCAAGTTCATCGAATTTTACAAACCATCTGTATTTTCTTTTAAAGCATGTATTTGGTAAATTTAATTTTCCCAAACCCATTTCTCTTCCAGATCCACTTGGTGATGCCATGTTTTACCTCTTTATGTGAAAAAAGGTCTTGTGGTAAACAAGACCTTTTAATGTAGTAAAATAAATAAAAAATTAAGGTCTTATTGGGAAACCGCCACCAGTTGTCGGTTGTGCGCCACCAGTTGTTGGAGCGGTGCCACCACCACCGCCAGAACAACCACCGCAACAAGGTGCTGGTTGTTGGCTGCTGCATAAGTTTTTATATTCTGCTGATGCATAACGCAATGTTACTTCTACAGTAGCTTCTTCGGAACTTGAGTAATCAAGTTCTCCAAAGTTAATAGCTTGAGGCCAAGCGTGTGATAGAACCCACTGTTCCATCTCTCCTCCGCAACCATCATACATTTTCAAGGTGGCTTTACCAGCGTATCCTTGACTTCCTGCGTCTTCGGTGCCTTTTTTGCTCGCTTGATGCAATCCTTTGTCATCCATAAAATTGTACACAGTTGCGAGCCAAGTGTATAAACCAATGGTTCCGTTTTCTATATTTGTGTTGTCTGCTATATCGTAAAATGTAACGCTTATAGTTTCCCAAGTTCCCTTGCCGGGAATCCACATTTTTCCATGAAGATAATTAATTTCAGTTTCTTCAATTGAAATGTTTGGTCTTGAAGATACTTTCACTAAGTGTTCTTTGATAATTGCTACAT
>Ga0209191_1000299_pt1 | contig 39456 bp, 57 predicted proteins | sample S_130626_EF_Meta_FD_187320 | JGI IMG/M metagenome (GOLD analysis project Ga0209191, IMG submission 187320) | Freshwater microbial communities from Lake Simoncouche, Canada to study carbon cycling - S_130626_EF_MetaG (SPAdes) (version 2) | ecosystem: Environmental > Aquatic > Freshwater > Lake ...
AAGATGGTTTTAAATACCGCATGGTTAACGACAAAGACATCACAGGCACTCTTGATGCTGACGTTGATCTTGTTGATCCTTATTTGGCAAAGAAATAAACTAGGAGTAAGATATGAGCGAAGAAAATAATGATGTTACTAGTAACAACGAAGTTGCCCCAGAAATTCAACATGAGGCTGAATCCCAAGGTTGGGTTCCTAAAGAAAGATTTCGTGGTAATGAAGCTGATTGGGTAGATGCTGATGTTTTTGTAAAACGTGGTCGAGAAATTCTTCCTATTCTTCGTAAGAATAATGAGAACCTTGTTAAAGACCTTAATGCTACAAAAGAACAACTTAAAGAGTTTCGACAAGCAGCAGAAGAATTTAAACAGTTTCAACGTGAAACTTATGAACGTAAAGTTAATGAATACGAACTCCGTATTCAAGAGATTAAAGAAAGCCGTGCTCAAGCTATTAGCGATGGGGACGGTCAGAAAGTCAATGCTTTAGACGATGCATTGGACCTTGCAAAAGAAGAATACAAAGAGGCTAAACAAGCCGTTAAAGATGCAGATGTTGTTAAGACACCTGAGCCAGTACAGGCTGAGATTGATCCAGGCTTACAAGCGTGGTTAGATCGCAACACTTGGTTTGGTGAAGACAAACGAATGACTGCTGTCGTTAATGGTATTGGTGAAAGTCTTCGAGTAGAGTTTCCTATGCTTAAGGGACAACCATTTCTAGATAAGCTTGATGAAGTGTTAGCAGAAGAGTTTCCTAATAAGTTTGGTAAAAAACAAAGTATACGCAGTCGGGTTGAATCTGGGTCAGGTAGGCAAGGTCGCAGTAGTGGCAATGCTCAATCCTATGAGAATTTACCCCCTGAAGCAAAGTCAGCATGTGATCGGTTTGTTAAGCAAAAGCTTATGACTCGTGAACAATATGTTGCAGACTTTGACTGGAACTAATTTTTAACTTACACTAAAGGAAATTGATATGCCACGTGCACTAAATGAGTTTGAAAAACGTGATCGTCTTCTAGAGAAAATGGCAGATAAACAAGCAGCAGCCGCTGCTCCCAAACCTGCTGAAGATGGTACAACTCGAAAACGTAGGAATGTCTTTAATGGGACAGAAGCTAAAATAAGTGTTCGAACACAGATAGAAGGTTATCACCTCCATGTCTTTACAGATACTGGAGGACGAATTCAAGAGGCTATGGATAGTGGCTACGAATTTGTAAAACCTGATGAAGTGGGAGGCGTGAGTGAGAATGTAATCAGCCGTAATGGTGATCTTGGAGAAAGAATTAGATATCTTGTAAATCCTCGTGCAGAAGGCACGGAGCAATATGGATATTTAATGAAGATTCGGCAAGAATGGTATGAGGAAGATCAAGCTGAACTTCAGGCTAAAAACAATCGCATTGATGCTTCTATCCGCAAAGGGAAGATTACTGGAGATGATCCATCTTTCTATACCCCAAGTGGTGGAATCAAACTTAACTAATGTTTTATAAGGAGTCTTAAATGGCTAACGTAAACAAACCCAACGGATTTAGTCCTGTTGGTAACTTGCTAGGTGGCAAGTGGAATGAGCAGGGTCGTGTATACGCTATCCCTACCTCTGACACTACCAATAGCTATGCAATCGGTGATTGTGTAATGTCTGCTGCTGGTTCGGATGTTAATGGCATTCGTTATATCCAGAAGTGGGGCGGTGCAACAACTACCTCTGCTTTGCCTTTGGGTATTATTGTCGGTGTTCGTGTTGCTGATTCTAGCGTAAGCTTGGTTGGTACTACTTTGGACCTGACACAAACTTACATTCCCGCAGGTACTCGTACCACTGTGCGTTATGTATATGTCGTGGATGATCCATTTGTTTTGTTTGAAGCTCAGTTTAACGCTACGGGTGCAACCCAAGCTCAACTGTCTTTGAACGCTGCTGTGACCATCTCTGCTGCAAATCAAACATCTTTGTCTACAAGTTCACCGTTCTCTGATATGGTCCTTTCAGGTCCTGCAGTTACGGCTACTTTGCCAATTCGTTTGCTTGGTGCTGTTCAACGTGTTGACAATGAAGTTACTAGTGCTGCTAGTCCTTATGTCCGTGTGTTGTGCAAGTTTAACTACCACGAGTACGGTACTATCGCCTCTGCCTCTGGCTCAGTCGTTAACTACCTTGCAGTTTAATTAAGGAGAAATAAATCATGGCTGGTGTAATTACTACCGCATCCCACCCCAAGGCTCTATGGCCTGGTGTTAAAGCTTGGTGGGGACAAGTCTACAATGAGCATCCAGAAGAGTATGTTGACCTGTTCGACAAAGATACTTCTACTCAGAACTACGAAGAAGACGTTCAACTGTCTGGTTTCGGTTTGGTTCCTGTGAAGTCTGAAGGTCAAGGAACTGCATACGACTCTGAAATTCAAGGCTTTACCACACGTTATACACACGTTGCTTACGCAATGGGTTACATCGTGACTAAAGAAGAGTTGGATGACAACTTGTATGAGCAAATCTCTAAGAAACGTGCTGCTGCTTTGGCTATGTCTTTCCGTCAAACGAAAGAAAACATTGCTGCTAACGTGTACAACCGTGCTTTCAACAGTACGTATAAAGGTGGTGATGGTGTCGCTTTGTGCGCTACTAACCACCCTAATACTGCTGGTGGTACATGGTCTAACAAGCCTACAGTTGATGTTGACTTGTCAGAAGCTGCTTTGGAAGATGCAGTGATTGCAATCATGGGTCTGCGTAATGACCGTGATTTGTTGGTTGCTATTCAACCTAACAGCCTGCACATTGCTCGTCAAGAAGTGTTCAATGCTCAGCGTATTCTTCACTCTCAGTACCAAACAGGTAACGCCAACAATGACATCAACGTCATTGCAACTGGTAACTACTTGCCTGGTGGCTTTAAAGTGAACCACTACTTCACAAGCCCTCACGCTTGGTTTATCCGTAACACCATCCCTGGTGGTACTGGTATGAAGTACTACGAGCGTCATGCTGTCACGTTCGATCAGGACAATGACTTTGATACTATGAACGTTAAAGCTAAAGGCTACGAGCGTTATAGTTTCGGTTGGTCTGATCCCCGTGCCATCTTTGGCTCTAATGGTCCATAATTGTTATTAGTAACAAGCCCCCTCTCAAAAGGAGGGGGTTCTTTTTTAACTAAAGGAATTTAAAATGAGCTACGAACGTGAAAAAGAAAAGGGCAAGCGTCCTGATGTTACAGTCCAAGCTAAAATGATGGCAGCTAAGAAAATGGCTCCTACTAAAAAAGCGGCTGCAAAAAAGACTATGCCTAAAAAGAAAATGTAAAGTACAATTCAATCTTCCAATGACGCTTCAGAAATGGAGCGTTGTTTTAAACAACGTCAAAGGAACTTATCATGTCAAACCCAACCCGATTTCTTAGTGGTGTAGCCACTGTCCCCGCAAGCCAACCTCTTGGCAACTTCCCTTTTCCTGATCCATTTCACACTAGTGGCACAACTGGTTTAGATGTTTTTACCTACGAAAATGATTACACTGATTTAGGTGCTGCTGCTTCCCGCACTATTACTGGTACTAGCAGCACATTTACTCTTGTAGATGGTGTAGGTGGCATCGGTCGTTTAACTCCAGGTGGTGCTACTACTGCTTCTAGTATGTATCGCACTGCTGCTGCTTTTCAATTTGTAGCTGGTCAAAAGTTTTGGTATACCACACGCATTGCTTATAGCGGTGTTGGTGCTGGTATTACTAGTTACTTTGGTGTAATTAAAACTGCTGGTGCTACTACAGATAGCTTGTTGTTTAAACTTGCTGCTACTGGTGTATTGAGTTTTGTATCTACAGTTAACAACACAGCAACAACATTAGTAGCTTCTGTTACTACTATGACTGCTGCTACTTATGCTGAAGTTGCATTTTGTTATGATGGCACTGATCTGCTTGTGTACTTTGCACACAACTTAATTGCTCGTATTTCTAATGTGACCATTGGTTCTACTGGTACAACATTAACAAATGCTGCCCTTACTGAGATTGTTCAGATTACTCCTGCTGCTACAGAAACAGCTTCTGTTGATTTTGTATTGGTTGCTCAAGAAGTTGTACGCTAATAGATTAAAGTAAACACCACATCTGTCACAACAGTGATGGGTGTGGTTTCTTACTAAGAATAATTTAGTGTTAAACATAAACAAAGTGGGAGTCTAATATGGCTGATATGTTTCTTAAGAGTGGCGAGCAACCTCGTTATTTTGCTTTTAGTGGTGTAAATGCTACAACTACTAATCAAGCATCTTCACCAATCTATAAAGAAAGTCCATACAGTAGCTTCCAAGCTATTGTCACTGGCACAGGTGCTGTAACTGCAACTGTTGCTTTACAAGTGTCTAATGAAGCTGCTACCTTTAATGGTACTAAGTCTAATTGGATTACTATGGGTACTATCACTTTGTCTGGTACTACTACAGCTACCGATGGATTTACAACTGTGTGTCCTTGGCGTTATGTTCGTGCTAACGTGACTAACGTTACTGGCACTGGTGCTACCGCTGAAATCATTATGGGTGTGTAATCATGGCTGTTGCTACTACAAACCTTTATGGGGCTTTTGATAATCCTGGTGATTTTGGGATTACAGAATATGGAGTAGCTACCGATAAGTACGGGGTCATCCAAGACCCCATTACTTCTACAGGCAAATTGTTACTAGAAACAGGTGACGCATTGCTGCAAGAAGATAGCAGCTACATCTTGTTGTAATTTAGGATACCTATGACTTCAACTGTATTTACAACTGGAACTGTTATTGAGTCTCCTTGGCTCAATGATGTTAATGGTGCTACATACAACGGCACAGCCGTATACACACCTGCTGGTACTGGAGCTATTGCCACTACCATGCAAGCTAAGTTGCGTCAATCTGTTAGCGTCATGGACTTTGGTGCAGTATGTAATGGTATTGTGGATGACACTGCGGCAGTTCAAGCTGCTGTCAACTACTGCTTAACAGACCCACTTAGACCTATTTCTTTGATAGTGCCAGGACAATGTAAGCTAACAGCATCAATTAACATTGACCAAACAGTAAGTGTCACAACTCTAAAATTAGGTGACTTTAGAATTATTGGTCAAGGCAAAATGCCTGGCTTTTACACCACAACCCCAATTGTGATGTTCTCAGCAACAGCCAATCACACAGTTCAGTCTGTATCTTCAAACATTTCGTTTGAAGGCATTGTGTTTGATAACAATGATCGCACAGTTGCCGCATTTGTAACTGATGGCGCTTACATTCAAGTTAAGTTTCAGAACTGCCGATTCAATCGAATTAAGTGTATGAACACAACTGGAATTAATACGTTTTCGTATTCATTCTTGGCTTGTGAGATGCGTAACTGGGATGGTAATTTTTTTAGCTTAAGTTATACCAGTGCTAATGACATTACTTTTTCAAACTGCTACTTTAATGGTGGCTACAACTGCGTTGTCTTAGGTATTGTTCAAACTTTTAATTTTATTGACAATACTGCTGAATCTCTACAAGGTAGACCTATTAGCACCAATGGTGGTCGTGATATTTTAATTACAGGCAATTATTTTGAAGCTAATAGAACAGCGTTAGGTCAAGCATACGAAGTAGAACTTGCGTCAGGAGCATTTGCTCTTTATGGTTGTGTTGTTCAAGCAAACTTGTTTTATTTAAGTGCAGGACAAGTTACTGATGCTAATGATTATGCTGTTAATTATGGTACACCAGTAAGTGCTACTTCTATTGGGAATTGGTCTTCTGGAAAACTTAGCCGAACAGTAACCCCCGTTTTGGGCTCGTTTATGTCGTTTGGTGACGCAGATAACAAAACCAACGCAGCAGCCGATTCCATATCAGTTTTGACAGACTTTCAAGGCGCGTCTCTTGCACTTGGCACAAAAGGCTATTACCAACAAATCAACAACTACAACGTGCAAACTGTTGCAGTTACCAAAGCATTTGGGTCTGATTTGTTTAACGCAGCCGCTACAACTGACAACGCTGTGCTATTTACTCAACCAGCGCAGTCTTTGTTGCTGAACGTAACAATGGTTAATGATTTGTTGTTTGTTGCACCAAGCATGACTAATTTAGGAGTTACTGTTGGTGATGGTTCTAACGCCGCAGGCATTTTTACAGAAACCATGAATTTGACTTCTAATGCCCTTAACACCAAGTACAAAAATCGTGGAGTTTACTGGAATGGCGGTGCTGTTGGGACTGAATATTACACAACCACTGCAAAGGCTTGGTCAGGCTATGCCACGGCAACTGGAGCAAATTTAAACACTTTGACAGCGGGTCAAGTGACTTTCTACTTTACATATCGTTCTCTATAACTGGAGCAAATAAATGGCTGACTTAAAAATTTCCGCACTAACGGCATCTACCACTCCCCTTGCGGGAACGGAAGTTTTGCCAATTGTGCAAAGCGGTACAACTAAACAAGTTTCTGTAGCTAATTTAACTGCTGGTCGAGCCGTATCTGCTTCAACTCTTGGCGTTGGCGTTACCACTCCTGTCAGCATAGTTGAAGCAAGTTCAACAACCCCTGTTATCACTGCTTCACAAAGCAGCACATCGGTTGCAATTGACACTTTGGTTGGGGCGTTTAATGCTTACTCTTATGATGCGTCATTAAACAGCAAAGGTGGCGTAGGTGGCGTTCGAGTTTATTCGGAAGCAACATGGAATACAGGCGGCACACCATCGTATCTTGCGTTTTATACGCACCCAGGCTCGGCAAATAATGATACTTTGCTTGGTGCTGTGGTTGAAGCTGGTAGATTTGACTCAACTGGCAATTTAAAAGTTGCTATTGGTAATGTAGTCATCGGCACATCTGGCAAAGGCATCGACTTTTCTGCCACATCAGGCACAGGCACAAGCGAGTTGTTGGCTGACTATGAAGAAGGTACTTGGACACCATCCGACACATCGGGTGCTGGATTGACTTTGACAATCACTGGCACATCAACATATACAAAAATTGGCCGACAAGTAATTGCTACTGCTGACATTACTTATCCAGTTACTGTCAATGCAAGTTTGACACTTATTGGTGGTTTGCCTTTTACCACAGCCGCAGCACCAAGCGGTGCTGGTTCAATTGGTTATACCGATTACGGCACTTGGATTACCGCATCGCCTAGCGGCTCGGCCACAGCATTTAGATTTATTGGTGCAACTACTTTTTTGACAAACGCCCAATTGTCTGGAAAACGTGTTCAAGTCACCATTATCTACATAGTTTAAGGACTAATCATGGCGCTTACAAAAGCCTCCTATGCAATGATTACTGGTGCTGTAGCCAATATTTTGGACTATGGCGCAGTAGGTGATGGCGTAGCTAACGACACTGTCGCTATTCAAGCCGCTATTACAGCAATTGCCGCAAAGACAACAAAAGGCGCTGTGTATATCCCTTCTGGGAATTACAAGATTACAGCGGTTTTGACAGTACCTTATGGCGTGTCAATATTTGGAGATGGCGCAACAGCATCAAATTTGCAATGCGAAAACTGCGATGGTTTGCAATTCACATCGTTTGGATATCAGATCGGAAGTATGTTCTACGAGGATTTTGGTTTAACCGCCAATTCTGGAACAAATCGTGTTGGCGTGTTGGCGCTAGATGACGCATCAACACAAGATGGTTTATATCTAAACCGACTGCGTTTTTATGGATGGAATCAGTGCATTGTGTTGAGTTCAGATTGGAACTGCACAATCTCAGACTGTGTTGGTCAAAATATTAACCAAGCGGTCAATCTTGCTCAGGGTGATGGGCAAGCACTTGGTATCAGAATTATTAACAACCGATTTACCTACTCTTCTGGCGGTTTAGGAACGGCAGATAAATACGCAATTGTGCTATCTGCAACAACCGAATTTGTTGAAAGCGTCCATATTCTTACAAACCAAATTTTTGGCTTTGTCAAGAACGTAATTATTGTTAAAGGTTACTTTGTCAACATTGTAGGAAATGACTTTAGTGGCACTGGAAACGTCATTGAGTTTGATACGCCTACTGGAGGCTACACCATTCAAAACAATTTTATTGAAGTTGTTGGGGCATCTGGGTGTGGGATTTTAATTCCTTCTGTCAGCATTCAAGACGACACATACAGAACGGAAATCCAAAACAACAATATTCAAGGCACAGGCAGCGCGTCTGCTTACGGCATCAACATTGGAACTGGCACTGGCAATTTTCAATGGAATATTCTTGTAGATAACAACACGGTAAGTGGTTTTGCTACGGCAGACATTAACATTCGTGCTGGTGGTTACACAACCATTTCTAACAATCGTTGCATATCTTCTGCTGCTACACAAAGTATGTATTTGGACACAATTACTGGTGGCAGTGTGTCTGTTGAAAATAATCGTTGTTTAAAACCAATTACGATTGCTACGATTGCTGATTACACAGGCGGCAAGATACTTTTGTCGGGCAACATTGAAAACAATTTATTTCAAGCAACAAAACAATCTGCTGTGCCTACAACTGGCACATGGCGTGTGACTGATGTGGTAATGAATTCTGCGCCTGCTGCGGGTTCACCTGCTGGATGGGTTTGCACTGTGGCTGGAACGCCTGGTACTTGGAAAGCAATGGCTAATTTGGTTTAAACCGTACTGGTGCGGCCCACCAGCCTTAATGCCTGACTGGATGGTCAGGCTGGAAACAAGGAAATGATATGTTGGAAAAAGTTATCTCTGTCGATTTAATTGAAGTTGTTGAAAACGGCTGCATTCAAGTTCGCACCAAGACTGCTATCAAAGAAGATGGCGTTGAAATCAGTAGCAAGTTTCACCGCCATGTGGTTGCCCCTGGCGCTGACGTAAGCGCTGAAGATGCCAAAGTGCAAGCAATTGCCGCATCTATCCACACTCCTGAAGTGATTGCTGCATACGAAGCTGCCAATCCAGTTGTACAAATGCCCGAAATTCCAGCATAATATGCTGACAAACCGTATCGGCGAGGTTCACCGAGGAATCCAAGGATTCAGAAAACATGACTGAAGAAGTCCAAGCCCTAGCGGAAGTAGACTCCGCGCCAACCACGGATGTGACGGCCACACCTGAAGTTGCTGAAAGTACGCCGGAAGTAGCTGAAACACAGCCTGCCAAGACATTCTCGCAAGAGGAACTTGACGCTGCTATTGGCAAACGCCTCGCAAGAGAGCAACGTAAGTGGGAAAGAGAACAGCAACAACGATCTGCCGAAACGCAAATCGTGAAAGCAGCTCCGTCAGCATCCGTTGACCAGTTTGAAAGCCCTGAAGCCTATGCGGAAGCATTGGCATATCAGAAAGCTGAAGAACTATTGGCCAAACGTGAAGCGGCAAAGCAGCAGTCGCAAGTTCTTGAGAGTTATCACGACTTGGAAGAAGAAGCTAGGACTAAGTATGACGACTTTGAACAAGTCGCCTACAACCCTAAACTTCCGATCACAAACGTGATGGCAGAAACGATTCAGTCTTCGGACGTTGGGCCTGAGTTAGCGTACTATCTCGGCTCTAATCCAAAAGAAGCAGATCGCATCTCACGCATGTCGCCATTGAGCCAGGCGAAGGAAATTGGGAAAATTGAAGCCAAATTGGTTTCAGCGCCCCCAGTTAGAAAAACGACATCTGCGCCAGCGCCGATTTCACCTGTCACCGCACGCTCCGCTGGAGTGTCGGCTTACGATACAACTGATCCTCGGTCTACCAAGTCCATGAGTGCATCAGAATGGATTGAGGCCGAGCGCAAACGACAAGTGAAAAAGTGGGAAGCACAGAACCGCTAATTTTTTTAAAGGACTTTTAAAATGTCAAACAGTATTCTGACGATCGACATGATCACAAGAAAATCACTCGAAATCCTCGAGAACAACCTTGTGATCACCCGTAACGTGAACCGCCAGTATGACGACAGCTTCGCTGTTGAAGGTGCTAAGATCGGTTCAACCCTCCGTATCCGTTTACCTGACCGCGCTTTGGTAACTGACGGCGCCGCCCTGCAAGTTCAGGACGACAACGAGCAGTTCACCACTTTGACCGTTGCCAGCCAAAAGCACATCGGTGTCAACTTCACATCTGCTGAATTGACCATGCAATTGGATGACTTCGCTGAGCGTGTGTTAAAGCCTCGTATCAGCCAGTTGGCATCTTCTATTGATGCAGACGTGGCCAATGCGTACAAAACCATCGGTAACACCGTTGGTACACCTGGCACAACTCCTTCTACTTCTTTGGTCTTGTTGCAAGCCCAGCAGAAGCTGAATGAGAACGCAGCCGTGATGTCCCCACGTTACGCTACCGTGAACCCTGCTGCTAACGCTGGCTTGGTTGAAGGCATGAAAGGTCTGTTCAATCCTACAGACACTATCAGCAAGCAATTCAAGAACGGCATGATGGGCACTGGCGTGTTGGGCTTTGACGAGATCAACATGTCTCAGTCTATCAAGCAGCACACCACTGGCTCACGCAGTGCAACAGCTTCTACATTGGTTAAGACCCCCGGCGTTACTGCCGAAGGTGCAACTTCCATTTTGTTAGAGCAAGGCTCTGTGTCCACAACCATCAAAGCTGGTGACGTGTTTACTATCAGCGGTTGCAATGCTGTCAACCCACAAACCCGTGAATCCACTGGTTCGTTGTTCCAGTTCGTAGCTTTGGCTGATGCAACCGCTTCATCCGGCACTTGGACTGTGACTGTGGCTCCTATGTACTCCGCTGCAAACGCACTGGCTACTGTGGATGTGTTGCCTGCAACTGGCGGTGTCGTAACCTTTGTTGGCGCTGCTTCTACTCAGTACGCACAGAACTTGGTCTACCATAAGGACGCCATAACGTTCGCAACGGCTGATCTCTTGCTGCCAATGGGGGTCGATATGGCTGCTCGCGCAGTCCACAACGGTATTTCCTTGCGTATCGTACGTCAGTACGATATTAACAATGACCGTATGCCTTGCCGTATTGACGTTTTGTACGGTTTCAGCACAATTCGTCCACAAATGGCCTGCCGTATCTGGGGCTAATCTGAATACCCCTTCGGGGGTTTCATTTTGTAACATCTTTTAAAGGAATTTATCATGGCATTACCTAATGGTACAAGTGGCTATCAAGTTGGCGCAGGCAATACAAGCGAAGCGCTACTGATCGTCCAAGGCGCACCTCTTGCAATTACTGCAACAACTGCAACCCTAACTGGCGCTCAAATGGCCGTTGGTTTGATTACCAGCAACACTTCGGCTGACACCGTTGTTACGTTGCCTACTGTTGCTGATTTGGAAGCCGCAATTAGCAGCGCCCAAAAAGTCAACGCTGCATTTGACTTTGCAGTTGCCGTTGATGACACTGCTTATCAACTCACATTGTCTACCGCTACTGGTTGGACTTTGCTCGGTAACATGGTGGTGTTGGAAAACACCGGCGCCTTGTTCCGCGCTCGTAAAACTGGCGATGGTTCTTGGACTTTGTACCGCATTGCGGGCTAAATTAAATGGGGGTCTAAACAGCCCCCATTTTTAAAGGAAACATCATGCCATCAAATACCCAAGCGGTAGGTGTCGCGTATAGCGATCCTGAATTTACCACCTGCTATGCAAGCCAAGAAATTGGTTACGCAACTGGCGCACAGGGAACTGTGACACAAGCAACTAGCAAATCGACTGGCGTGACTTTGAACAAGTCTGCTGGCCGCATCACAATGCACGACGCAGCTTTGGCGGCGGGTGTAGCGGTGTCGTTTGTCTTAACTAACAGCGCAATTTCTATTAACGACACAATCATTGTGAACGTTTCTAGTAATACCACTGGTAGCGCTGCTGGTGCTTACACCACTTACGTTTCTTATCTAGCTGCTGGTTCTGCTTTGATCACGTTGCGGAATTTGACTGCGGCGACTTCTTACTCAGAAGCTGTCATTATCAATTTTGCGATCATCCACGGCGCAACCTAACCAAAAGGGGGCTAATCACCCCCTTTCTAATATGAACATTACAATGTTTCACCCCATCCACGGTGCTAAAGTTGCCACAATGGAACTTGAAGCCGAAATGGATGAAAAGAATGGCTGGACTCGCTATAATCCAGATACGCCTTCTGAACCTGAAGCGGCTCCTGTGAACGTGCTGGAAGTTAAGCGCCGTAGAAAAGTGACTACTGAAGAGGTCTAAGCATGACAACGTACACCGCTGGCGAACAAATCAATCGGGCGCTTCGGCTCCTTGGCGTGCTTGCTGAAGGTGAGACGCCCTCTGCGGCCACGTCCCAAGACGCCTTGATGGCGCTCAATCAGATGATTGACTCGTGGCAAACCGAGCGTCTGTCAGTGTTCTCCACGCAAGATCAAATCTTCTCATGGCCTTCAAGCCTTATCAGCCGCACCCTTGGCCCGACTGGTGACTTCATAGGCAACCGCCCCATTTTGCTTGACGATGCTACCTATTTCAAAGCGCCCAACGGCGTGTCGTATGGCATCAAAATGATTAACCAACAGCAGTACAACGGTATTGCTGTTAAGACCGTAACGTCTACATACCCGCAAGTGATGTGGGTCAACATGACGTTTCCTAACATTGAGATATACCTTTACCCTCGGCCAACACAAGTTTTAGAGTTTCACTTTGTGTCGGTTGAAGAGCTGAACAACCCTGCCAACTTGTCCACGGTTTTGTACTACCCACCAGGCTATCTGCGTGCGTTTACATACAACTTGGCCATGGAGTTTGCGCCTGAGTTTGGCGTTGAGCCAAGTCCACAAGTGCAGCGCATTGCGATGACTTCCAAGCGTGATCTGAAGCGCATCAACAACCCAGATGACGTGATGGCACTGCCTTACGCATTGGTGGCCAACCGCCAGCGTTTCAACATCTATGCCGGTAACTATTGATGAAGACGCCGATTCTTGGCTCCACTTACGTCACCCGAAGCGTCAATGCAGCAGACGCTCGGATGGTCAACCTTTTCCCCGAGATTGTCCCCGAGGCCGGTAAAGAACCTGCGTTCCTAAACCGCGCCCCTGGTCTAAAGCTACTCTCAACAGTTGGCCTTGGCCCGATCCGAGGTCTGTGGGCGTTCTCGGCTAACGATGGTGTTGGCTTTGTAGTGTCTGGCACTCAGCTTTACAAAATCAACAACGCCTACGTTCCTACGCTGATCGGCACGGTGGCGGGCACTGGCCCTGTCAGTCTGGCTGACAACGGCACGCAGTTGTTCATTGCGGCCAATGGCCCCAGCTACATCTACAACAACACCACAAACGCTTTTGGCCAGATCACTGACCCAGACTTCCCAGGCGCTGTGACAGTGTGCTATCTGGATGGCTACTTTGTGTTCAATCAGCCCAACAGCCAGTTGATGTGGGTGACACAGCTGCTAGACGGCACATCCATTGACCCGCTAGAATTTGTCAGCACCGAAGGCTCGCCTGACGGCCTGCTTGCCGTTGTGTCCAACTTCCGCGAAGTCTGGGCCTTTGGCACAAACTCAATTGAAGTCTGGTACGACTCTGGCGCTACAGATTTCCCCTTACAGCGCATCCAAGGCGCGTTTAACGAGTTAGGGTGCGCTGCCCCTTACTCTATAGCCAAAATGGACAACGGCCTGTTCTGGCTTGGCCGTGACCGCCGTGGCCAAGGTATCGTCTACCGTGCCAATGGTTACACCGGCGTGCGCATTTCCACACACGCTGTTGAGTGGCAGATCCAGCAGTACGCTGACATGTCGGACGCTATTGCTTACACCTATCAGCAAGACGGCCACAGCTTTTATGTGTTGATCTTCCCTACCGCCAATACAACGTGGGTCTACGATGCGGCAACGCAAGCCTGGCATGAGCGTGCAGGCTTTGTCGATGGCGCGTTTACCCGCCACCGCAGTAACTGCCAGATGGCGTTTAACAACAAGATTGTTGTGGGTGACTTTGAGAACGGCAACATCTATGCGTTTGACCTAGATGACTATTCGGACAACGGTAGCATCCAAAAGTGGCTACGTTCATGGCGTGCCTTGCCAACCGGCACTAACACCCTCAAACGTACAACCCAGCACATGATGCAACTCGATTGCGAGTCTGGCGTGGGTTTAAACCTTGGCCAAGGCGAAGACCCTCAAGTCATGCTCCGGTGGTCAGACGATGGCGGCCACACATGGTCAAACGAGCATTGGGCGTCCATGGGCAAGATTGGTCAATATTACAAACGTGTAATCTGGCGGCGGCTTGGCATGACTGTCAAACTGCGTGATCGCGTCTATGAAATATCGGCTACTGACCCTGTGAAAATTGCAATCATGGGCGCAGAACTTATGCTGAGTCCAACGAATGCCTAGCCCTAACGCTACGCCAACGCCGATCACGCCGCCGCGAGTGCCGCTGATTGACCCTCGCACGAATCTGATTGACCGCGCTTGGTACTTGTTCTTTCTGTCGCTCAATAACATTGCAACAAATGTTGTTGATGACGTTAACCTTGGCACTGATTCAATATCCTTGATTGCGTCTTATGACGCCGCTTTGCTGTCGGTCAATCAAGAACTGCAAACCCTGCCACCAGTAGTTACCCTAACAGCACCTGACGTATTGGGCGACTGTTGTTCGGCTTTGGTGTCCCAGACGGCTGAGATGCAAAAGCAGATTGAGGCTTTGCAAGTCCAACCGATTGTTGACGTTGCATCTATCACTGCCGCCATTAACGCTGCATCATCAGCGCCTGTTACCAAGACTGCTGACTTTACGGTAGCTGACAATGAGACTTGGCTCATCAATAACAAGTCAGGCTCGACTTGTACGGTAACTCTACCCACGGCAAGCGCATGGTCGGGTAGGTATCTGACTTTTAAGAACATGCAGGCTCAGACTTTGGTGTCTGCATCTAGCAACGTTGTGCCAATCGACAGCACCAGTGCTGGCACAGCAATCCTCTTGGCAGTTGTAGGAAATTGGGCGACAATGGTGTCTGACGGCACAAATTGGGTCATCATGCAACAAGCCGCAAACAACTGCCTCTTATTGGAGTAAACCATGACAGTCACCGTCAAAGTCCTCGTACCGGCCAAGTATGCCGAGAACGCCCAAACAACCCAGTACACCGCGACTGGCGTTACGGCCATCATCGACAAGTTCACCGCGACTAACATCACTGCCACGGCAGCGACTATCAGCGTGAACTTGGTCACAGTGTCTGGCTCGGCTGGCAACACCAACTTGATTACCAAGACCAAGACCTTGCAAGCGTCTGAGGTCTATACGTTCCCAGAACTGGTTGGCCAAGTCCTTGGCGTTGGCGACTTTATCAGTACAATTGCAGGCACAGCCAGTGCAATCAACATTCGCGTTTCTGGACGTGAGGTGACCTGATGCTTGTTCGCAAGGCTACTGAAACTGATTTACCCGAGTACATTAAGTTGGCGCAGGCGTTTCACACTGCATCGCCAATGCACGGGTCAATTGGTTTTGATGTGCCTGGTTATTCACAGTTTTATCTGTCCTCGCTACAAAACGACAGCATTGGCATTTGGCTTGCGGAAATTGAAAATAACATTGTTGGTATATGCGGCGCTCTTGTATACCCACTTTATTTCAACCCTTCAGCGCTTGTTGTACAAGAGCTATGGTGGTGGCTAACGCCAGCTTCACGGGGTAGCGGCGCTGGTGGTCAAATGTTCAAACAAATTGAGCAATGGGCAAAAGACAAGAACGCATCTGCATTATTTATGATTGCTTTAGAAGACAATCGGGCAAAAAAGATGGAAAATCTCTATATCCGCGCTGGCTTTAAGCCAATGGAACGCACATTTATCAAAGAGGTCACTTCATGGCAATAGGAACCGCAACCGCAATTCTTGGCGCTGCTGCACTTGGAGCGCTCAGTTCTAACAAAGCGGCTAAAACACAAGCTAGTGCCGCTGGTCAAGCGGCTGAGCTTCAAAAAAGTCAATATGAGCAAACACGAGAAGACCAAGCGCCTTATCGTACAGCTGGTTATAACGCATTAGCTGAAATGCAGCGCACGGCGGGTAATGTGCCTGGTGCGTTTAAATTTGGTAATGAAGCTATGTACCAAGATCCAGGCTATGCTTTCCGATTGTCAGAAGGCCAAAAGGCTCTTGACCGTAGCGCTGCTGCCCGTGGTGGTTTGATCTCTGGTGGTGCTTTAAAAGCGGCTACTCGATACGGTCAAGACATGGGTTCGCAAGAATATCAAGCTGCTTACAACCGTGCATTAACTGGATATAACACTGGTGTGGCCAGCGAAAACCAGTTGTACAACCGTCAAGCAGGGTTAGCCGGTATTGGTCAAACGGCCACTAATCTAGTTGGCCAAGCCGGTCAAAATTACGCAACCAACGCAGGCAATGCTATGGGCGCAGGCGCTCAAGCCGCAGCATCTGGTTATATGGGCATGGCAAACGCTGCCGGTCAAGGTGTCGGTCAGTATTTGAACTATACCAGCAACAATAATTTGATTGACGCATTGCAGAGAAATCAAAATATGCAATTAATAAATACTGGTGGATTTTCTAACACGCCATCGTATATGGTTAACCCAAATCGATAAGGATTAAACATGGCACTCGTTGATCCAAACATTGCAATGGGCTATAGGGGTGTAGAGATCCCTAATCAGTTGGCTCAATATAGCCAACTTTCGGCTATTCAAAACGCGCAAAATCAAAACGCATTAGCGCAATATCAATTAAGCGCGGCTCAGCGTGCAGATGAACAACAAACTAATTTGTATGCAGCCGCCAAACAACCTGATTTTAAATTAGATTTTCAAACCGCTATTCAATATGGTGCGCCAGGTATTGCGGCATTTAAAGCGCAACAAGAGTCATCTAAAACACAGGGCGAAATTAACGCTCAAGAAAGAAAAGCAGCGTTAGACCGTGCAGATGCTTTTTCAACTGCGTTAGCGCCGCTTGTCGCGTCTGTTCATGAAAAAAAACCAATTACACACCAAGATGTATTTGCACAAGCAAATCGTCTTGTTGCGCAAGGTTTGCTTAGAAAAGAAGACCTTGGTGCTATTCCAATGAACGCAGCTGAATTGCCAAAGTTTGTAATGAATATGGCAACGTCTACAGAAAACTCTCGCAAAGCATTGCAGGCTTATATGCCAGAAGCACTTGTTGCTGGTGGAAATATTGTCAACAAAAATCCTTTGGCCGCTGGCGGCATAGGAAATGTACTTGGCGATGTTTCATTGACAAAATTTGAAGCAGGTCGTTTGCCAATTTTGCAACAGCAAGCAAATATTGCAGGTGGTCAACTTAATTTGGCACAAGCCAAATTTGATTTTGAAAAAGCCAACCCCACAATGTCGATCCAAGAAGACCCAAGTGGTTTGTTGGCAGTCAATACAAGAACTGGCGTGGCCACTCCTATTGTTTACGGCCCCACCGGATTCCAAGCTGCACCCGCAGCCGCACCAGGCGCAAGCATGATGCGTCAGCCACCAGCGGCATTGCCTGGTCAACGCACTCCTGCCATTCCTGGCATGACCAGTGTGCTTGATCAGACTGCAGCGCCTGCTGCCATGACTATGCCTGCCGAGGTTGGTGGAAGAATGCCTGGTATGCCTGTAGGTGGCAAACCTAAAGAAGCACCGGCTAAATTTAATGACACAGATCTGCAATTGGCTGGTTTGGCTGGTTCTCTTAAAGAATTTAAAGATGAAGTCGGTAAAAATCTATTTACAGGTGCTAAATTTCTTCCATCTGGTTCAGACACAGCCAGAATGCAAGCTAAGTACACCGCACTGTTAATGGGTGTCAAAGATTTGTACACACTTGGCGCATTGACTGGCCCTGATATGTCAATCATTGAGTCACAAATTACCAACCCTGCTTCATGGTCTGGGAAAATGACAACCAAACAAGGTTTTGAAGAACAAACTAAAGTAATTGAAGATATGTTAAAACGCAGTTCAACAAATCTTGAAAATACTTATGGTCGCACGCCTAAAGCTACAAAAAAAGCTCTTGAATTGTTGCCAGGCGGTGCAAGCGGTGGCATATCAGGTGCAACCGCAAACGATCCATTGGGGCTTTTGAGAGGCAAACCATAATGGCCACACTTGCAGAATTCCGCGCACAGTATCCTCAATATGATGATGTGCCAGATGTAAAACTGGCTGATTCTTTGCATGAAAAATTTTATGCAAAGATGCCAAAAATGGAATTTTACAAGACCATTGGTTTGGGTTCGGCTGCGGCAATCCCTGGTGCTGAAGGCGTGGTAACTGGCAAGGCTGCACCTGAAGTTTCTATGCGTGACCGCATCATGGGCGTGATTGAAACGCCTTTGGCGCTTGGCGCTACCTTGGCCGGCGGTGCAATTGCTCCAATTGCTGGTGTTGTTGGAACTTTGGCTAGTGGCAAATATGGCACTCAGGAAGGCATTCGCGCTGGCGAACAGGCGGCTAAGTCTGTCATGTATCAACCGCGCACACAGACTGCTAGAGAAGCCTTGGGCGCTGTTGGCGAGTTCTTGCAACCAATTACTGGTGCTTTGCCACCAACACTTGGTGCAGCTGGTACAACATTAAACGCTTTGGCTCCTGCAACCTTGATGCAAGCAGGCGCACTTGCTCGCCCTGTTGTAAGCCAAGTAACCGCGCCAGTGCGCAATGCGTTGGCTAATGTAATGACACGCGAACAACAGGCAGCTATGCCAGGCATGGGTGCTGCCAATACCGCTGAAGATTTGATGCGTCAGCAACGGTTGGAGCAATTTGGTATTCGTGCTACAGCTGGCGAACGTGAAAAGAATTTACAAAAACAACAGTTTGAGTCAGATGTTCAACGTGGCGCCTTGCCTGGCGTTTCTGAAGATGTTAAAGCTAAATTAGGCAGAGAATATGGTGCGTTTAAAGTTGGTCAAAAAGAAGATATTTTGAATCAATTTGAACGTATGACAAATGAAGTGGTTGGCCCAGAAGGGTTGGCTATTGATCGCAGTGCCCCTCGCGCACTTGGTACTTTGGTTGATAAAACATTGGTTAATATTTACACCAAAAAGTTTGATGATTACAAAGCAAAATATGCCAAAGCAGACAGTTCTGGTGAAACTTTAGAACAAGTTCCATATCAAAGTTTGCTTGATTACATTAACACTAAAACGCCAACACGCCGTAAAACACTAGACCCAATTTTGGATGATGTGGCTGAATCTTTGGCTATGAATGATCCCCAAAAAACTGGGACTATTTCAATTCGCAGTTTAGAAGACATTTATCAACAAGTTGGTACAGCTAAAGATTCACCAAGCGCAAAACCATTAAAAGATTTGATTACACAAATTGGTGATGGTGCTGGTGGCAAATTATATCAAGAGGCTCGTCAAGCTAGAGCGCAATTGGCAAAAGATTTTGAAGATGTTTATCGCGTTGACAAATTGCTTGGCACAAAAGCTGGATACAAAGATCGTCAAGTAGCGCTTGATGATGTTTATAAACATATTGTGATTGATGGCTCATTAGAAGAAATGAAAACCGTCACTAATTTGCTTAAAAAAGGCGGCAAAGAAGGTCAACAGGCTTACAAAGAATTGACTGCCTTTACCTTACAACAAATGAAAGATTTGTTGCTTAAAAAAGGTAATGACACAGACGATATTCGTTTAAATAACTTTAATAATTTTGTTACTCAACTTGATCGAGAAGATAAACTTGCTTATATGTTTGGCAAGCCTGGCAGAGACAAACTTATTGATTTAAAACAAAGTATCAGCGATGTAATGGTTAAAGAGCCAGGCGCGGTTAATTACCCCAACACGGCTGGCGCTGTCTTGCGTGGCCTTGAAGCCTTGCAAAACTTGCCGGTTAAGATACCTGGCACTCAAACGGCTGCCGAGTTTGCGCGTGGATTGCAATACAAAAAACAACTTAAAGAATCTTTGAAGCAACCCAACCAGTTGGCGCCAAAACAGACAAACCAAAACGCTTTGACTAATAAGCCAGTTAAGATTGACTTAACCGGCATGGCCGAATGATGGACACCCAAGTTCTTTTCAACATTGCGGTCAGTCTGGCGGGGTTCTTAGGTGGATGGATCTTAAACAACATCTACCGTTCCCTTGAGCGCCTAGACACCGACGTTCGGGCGATGCCTTTGAATTACGTTGGCCGCGATGACTACCGAGCCGACATGCGCGACGTTAAAGACATGCTCGGCAAAATATTCGATAAACTCGATAGTAAGGTTGACAAATGAATGCGTCCGCTATTTTTTCTACTGCTGTTGCTACTGTCCGGGGCTACGGCCAAAGAGTCTTGCATCGTTTCCGACTTCTATGGTCTAAGCTGGCTCGGAAACCCGAGTGAGCGCCACCAGCGACTGTCTGAGTGGCTGACTATCAATGGCAGCAGTTGCTCGTCTGAGCAGTTAGCGGGGATATGGAATAGCCTGGCTATGTGGGCTGGCGTTGCGGATAGTTCGGAACTAAGGAGCAAAGTTCTGTATTATTACGCCAAAGCAGTTGAGAGGGAACGCAAGTGAAAGTCAGCTATGACAAATGGTATCCCGTAGTTCAACCAATGGCTATGGTGCAACAGGAAGCATTTATAAAGAAAGTGGAAAAGCAAAACGCTGAACATGCTTTGCAAGTGCAGATTGACAATACCGTTAAGAAGTTTCACCAGTATGAGTATGAGATTTATGAGTTTAGGATGCGTCAGATAACGCTGAACATTCAAATTGCAAATTTTAAACGTGATATTGACCTACTTGTGTGAGGACGTATGGAAAACACCAAAGACAAACTGACGTTCTATGTGACCTTTATGGTCAGCATTACGCTTTGCGTTTCGGTACTGGCCATGGTTATCTCGTTCATGCTTGGTTTGTGGGCCAAGGAAGTGGACAACGCTGAGATCTTTAAAATGATCAGCCCCGCCTTCTCAACCCTAATCGGCGGCATGATCGGTTTTCTATCAGGCATTAAACTCAACCAAACTGAGGATAAAAAATGATTGGATTAGATGCACTTTTAAGCGTGGGCGGCAAGCTCATCGACAAGTTAATTCCTGATCCAGAAGCCAAAGCTCGGGCGCAGCTCGAATTGCAAAAGATGGCGCAAGATGGTGAACTGGCCAAGATGGCCAACGAAACTAAGTTGTACGAAGTAGAGCAAGAAAACGTTACCAGACGCGCTGAAGCGGATATGGGGTCTGACTCTTGGCTGTCTAAAAATATACGCCCTATGACGCTTATATTCCTTCTGGCGGCCTATTCTGGCTTTGCTGTTGCATCGATTTTTGAATATGAGACACGCGGCGCTTACGTTGAGTTGCTTGGCCAATGGGGAATGCTTGTCATGTCATTCTATTTCGGTGGCCGCACCATGGAAAAGATTGCAGACAGGATTAAGAAATGAACCTTACAGAACACTTCACACTTGAAGAACTGACGCACACAGATCATCGTCAACTAGACAACACACCCAACGATGCAGAACTTGAAAACCTTAAACGCCTGGCTGAATTCCTTGAGCAAGTTAAAACTGTACTGGGTGGCAAGCCCATCATGGTCAATTCAGCTTTCAGATCAAAAGCTGTCAATGATGCTGTGGGTAGCAAAGACACTTCTCAGCATCGTGTTGGCTGCGCTGCTGACATTCGTGTACCCGCTATGACACCAGACCAAGTGGTGCGTGCCATCATTGCTTCTAGTCTTGGGTTTGATCAGGTGATCCGCGAGTTTGATCGGTGGACACACATCAGCATCCCCAACCAAGCTACTGGATCACCTCGCAAACAAGCCCTGATCATTGATAAGGCGGGGACTCGGGCATTTGTTTAGACAGGGTTCGGTAAGCCTCAATGGCCGTTTTAAGGTCACACTGTAGGTGCTGAATCATGTCATCTTGCTCACATAACTTGGTGTAAGCCTCACCGGCAAACTTAACCAAGTTGGCTTGGTTCCATGTAGAAAAGTCTGGTCTGTTGGTCATGCTCTCTCCTTGATGTCGTAAAACCAGTCATCGCCGGCAGACCACTTGCGTGTGCCGTCTACAGTCCACAATCTTTGCGCTGCTTGAAAGTCAGGAAACTTTGTCTCAGCCGATATTAGGCTTTGGTCATACCACAGGCATCGGTTGTTGGGCTGGCAGGCAAACTGGCCATTGTCTAGCGCAATCCAGTTAAACGACTTGTGTTCCTCGGCCTGCTCGGTAAAGCCGGTGTCTAAGTCCATGCCCTCGGCACAAAAGTCCACCGTGAACAAATAGCGCCCAAAGTGCCATTCTTTGTCTTTGCCCAAGAACTTGACGCCCAGGTTACGCAGGCCGATTTTTTCAATAATCGTGAAGCGGTAGCCCATGCAGTCCCACAACTGAAGCGTATCAATCGGCAAATTGCCATGCTCCGCGTGCCAGACATAAGCATGGATTGGCAGCTTGTCGTACAGGGCGCCATAAGCTGGCAGTAGGCTTTCAATGCGGAATACTTGGCCACGCAAGGCTTTGAGGCTAACCCAGATCGCAGGCTCTAGTTCGTTGTGCCCTTTGTGGTCGTTATACAAAAACTCGCGTTTTATAAAACATTTTAGGGGCGGCAATGATGCCACGATATAACTCATGTGCGTGTTTCCTTAATCATTGATTTCTTTCTTTGAGGGTGCGTCCATTTCACGGCGGTAATACTTAGCCGGCATCTTGGCGTTCTTGTCTAGCTGTTTGCGCAGCCAGTCAATGCCGCCTAGTTCTTGAAAGATCATCATGTGACGATCCGTGAGCCTGATCTGGCGTCCTTTAAGGGGTTCCGATGGTTTTGGGCGTGGCATTTTTTTTCTTCGTAAGTGCTTCATGCAAGCCGGCCAAACCACCAACGTGCTGACCATCAACAAAAATCTGCGGCGTCTGGCGTGCGTTTTCTGGCAGATCATTAAGTAATGCAGGGTTTGACTCAATGTCAATCTCAACATACCTAATGTTTTCAGCCCTCAAAATCATCTTGGCCGTATTGCAATTAGGGCATTTGCGTTTGGTGTAGATCAATATTTCCATGGGTGTATTTGCTCCTCTAGCGCGAATTTTGTTTGCAATGATCGTTCCATAATTGCTGAGTTTGTTTTCTTCATCCCACTTGTCAGCAATACGGGCGCATTCCTCACGTTCTATGTTGATTGCCGCTTTGATAGCATCAATCTCCCAGTGGTAAGGTTGCCCCTTTATTCTGTTTTCATGCTCAATGCGTGCAAACTCGTCATCTTCTTCTGTGCGTATCATGTTGTCTCCTAAAAAGGTATTTGATCCCATTCCCAATGTTCGCATTCAACCGTGCCGTGTACCCACTCCATCGGTGGCTTGGCTTCAAATTGTTTGCAAATGCCTGTGCTGAAGTTGTTGCAATGTAGGCAATTCACTTCGATGTTGCTGATCTGTTTGACTTGGCCGTCCAGATGCCTCTTGATTGCGTTCAGTTCTATCAAATTCATAATCTTTTACCTCTGTGTATTGTTTGTTTTTACGGGTTGCAATTCTGACTGGCTCATTGATCTTGTGTGACTCTAAGTAGTAAAGCGCCATTTGAGTACCAGCCGGCATAAACGTCTTGTCGCGCTTTAGCCACCAGTCCTGTGCCTTTTGCTTGGGGTAGCCAACATGGTTAAAGCACACCCACTCGCTGGCCACGCGCAGCAGGCCGCTGTAGTAGTCAACCCTCATGCTGTCAGGCTTGCCTTCTTTGCGGTGCATGGCGTAACCTACCCGAGTAACGTCATGCCAAACCAGTTCGACTGCCGCGGCTTGGCTTGATAGCAGCGCAGCATAGGAAACTTTGGCATCCATTGGCTTGGCTTCTTCTTCCCTGATCGTGCCACCGCAATGCACACACACAAGCGCAGCTGGTGCGTTGCGCTCACCGCAGTCTGGGCAGATGCTGTAGGGCGCTTCTTGTGTGCCTGACTTCTTTTTAGCCCTGCCTTGGATGGTGTCCACCGGCCCCAAGCGCTCCACCGTGTCGGTAAAGTCAAGCACTAAGCAATCGGTCTTGCCGTCTGCAATGCGAGTGCCTCGGCCCATGCCTTGCACATAAAGCACCGGCGATTTGGTGGGCCTGCACCAAACAATGCAGTCCACATCCGGCACGTCAAAGCCAACTGACAGCGCCAGCACGGTAACCAAACAGTGAATTTGGTGGCTCTTGAACTGGCGAATCAGGTCTTCGCGCTCTTGCTTTGGTGTCTCACCGCACACAACAGCGCTCACAATGCCCAATGCGTTTAGCTTCTCAGACAGGCTTTCAGCGTTATCGACACTCGGTGTAAAGGCAATCCATTTCTTGCGCTCTGAGGCAATCCTAGTGGCTTCTGCGGCCACTTTGGCAAGGTATTTTTCAACCTCGCGGGATAGTTCGCCAACTTTGTAGTCGCCATTGGAAATGCCAACATGGCTGGCATCGATGCGGGTGCTGATTTTCTCTGTTGGTGGAACCAGTGGTGCAATGAACTTCTGCGCAAGCAGCTCACCCATGGACACTCGGCTTGCGATGCCGGTGAACAAGGGATCGTCACCGTCAGTCAGCCAGACCTGATTGCCCCTAAATGGCGTAGCCGTCATGCCGACTGTCCTGAACTCGCACAACTCACCCAGCTTGGACAAGAAGTTGCGGTACATGCCTGCATCCCCTGCCTTCTGGCTCACTAGGTGAGCCTCATCAATCACCACGGCCTTGATGTTGCCAAGCAAGTGCGCGGCCTTGTGGATGCTGCCAATGGTGGCCACAATCACATCGGCGTTGTACTTCTTTGTGCCCAGGCTCGCGCTGACAAAGCCCACGCTGATAGTGTGCGGCAGCAAGGCTCTGAGTTTGGCCGCATTCTGCTCGGCCAGTTCTTTGGAAGGAACCAGCACCACAGTGCGCGGGTGAAACTCTGGCCACTGATCCCACATCTGGCGCACAATCTCAGCGCAGATCACCGACTTGCCAGCAGCGGTAGGCAACACCAAAAGAGGGATGTCGGCATCCCCCTGGTGCTTTGTCCACCAGCCAAACAAGTCGCTGACAGCGCGTGATTGGTACTCACGCAGGATCATCATCGCGCTCCAAAAGCATCTTGTCAGCCATGGCATAAGCGTTTTCTACGGCGCTTTTTCTGTCGCCATTGGCCAGCAAGCCAGTCAAGGCAGCCGCGGCAAAGTAATCACGCAAGGTGATTTGGTCAATTGGTGGGGTGTTCATACAAACCTTCCATTGTGTTGTTTGCGCAAGTCAAGCGCCTGGTCATCTGTCAGCATGATCTTGTCTTTGCAGGCATGGATCTCTTGGCTGCTGATGTAGTCAGGGTTCTTGTCAGGGTCACCATTGACAAACTGTTTGCCGTCAGCCATTTGGTAGACAACGCCATAATCTTCGGTGCTGTCAACTGGCATGGCCGTCTTGGCTAATAGGATGGGAATATAACGGTGACGGCTGCAACCCATGCGCTGTTCGTCTGTGGCCAGATCGATGCCGTGGCTGTTGCATGACCATCGGCCTTGGCCATCAATTTCTGGCGTGGCGTAAACGCATGACCGGCATGTGGGCGCCGGTACGTCCGTGCCGTGGCAAATAGCTTGGTAGTCGCAGAACTTGCACTCAAACCATGTTGGGTCAGTCGAGATGCCAACTGGTGGCTCAACACTGGTGATCACCGCCATGGCCTTGTCAACCAGCTTCTGTGCCTCGTCAGCGTCAAACTCCAAGCGCTCGGTGTAGATGTCGTCATTGTCTTTGTTGACCACCAGGTACAAGGCCCTTCGGCAACCGTCCTCGCCAAACTGATCAATGCTCCACTTCATGTATATTTGCATCTGCGCGTAGTGTTCGGGTTTGGCCTTCTTTACGCCATTTTTTTGCATTTCCTTGTACATCTTGTCAGATGCTGTTTTTATCTCCAGTATGTGCGGAGACTTCGGAGCCTGCGGCAAGCCCGTAATGATGCCGTCAGCATTGCCCTGAAAGTGATGGCCAGTTGTGCTTTCGCTGAATGACCATTGCTTGCCGGTGGTTGGGTTGATCTGGTAGACCGTGCAGCCAATGCTTGCTAGGTCTGAGTAAACCCTTGGCTCCTGAAGATGGCCAGACTGGAACACTCGGTAAAGCCGGCCAGAGAACTCGGCAGGCTTGGCCCATCTAAATGAGTACCAGTGCTGGCGCAGGCAGGGCTTACCAATGGCAGAGGCGCCAAGGTAAGGGCGTTGTGCTTCCGCGCCATACTTTGCCTTGTAATGGGCAAAGATGGCATCGGCCACAGGATCAGTAACTGATTGTGGAAGTAAGGCCATGTCAGCCTTTCCGTGCCCAAGCGGGTGCTTTTGGCTTTGCGGCTTCTTGCTCGGCTGTTGGCCATGCAGGCGTGTCGGCTACTGGCGCCGGTGTTGGTGCAACAGCTGGTGCGCTAAAACCACCGGCAGACTCATAGCCCCTGATGTTGTTGCTGGCCTTGTACTGGCCTTGAGCTTCCCGCACAGTTACGTTGATGCGAACTGGCTTGAAGTGCAGGGCGGCAGTGTCAAGCAACTTGATCACGTTCACAGCATGGCAAAGCGCAGACAATTGGCTCTGAGAGATGCGTTGTGTGTCTTCGTTGGTGTGTTGAATGTTCAAGTTTTCCCAGACTTTGCGGCCTTTGAACTGGCCATCAATGACCTCAAAGGTCAGCTTCAAGCCTTTGCCATTGCCAGAAGCTAAGTCACGAATGTCTGATTCTGTGATGTGTGCCAGGTATGTGCCGGCAGGCAGTGGGCCACTTACGGCCTGTGGTGCAACTGTAGATGCGTCAAAATTAAACTGAGCCATGATAAATTTCCTAAAAAGTTAAGTTACGAACTGGGGTGATCAAGACTGCGCTTGAGTAAGCGCTGCTTGGAATGCCGTCCAGTCAAGCGGCATATTCTGAAGGCCAAAGCGGTTACCACCGCAGTGAGCCGGATGGGGTTCAACGTGCAAGATGCGCTCACCAGTTGTGGTGGCTTTGGTTTCTTTCTTAGAGAAGCCTGCATCTGTCTTGCTGGTGAAGATACGGTAGCCTGCGTAGCCAATGACATCTGCCCATTCTTGCACCAGGCCGGCGGCCTTGTCGTGCAGTTTAAGGACATGGCTGTCATAGCCTTCGGTCAGCGGATCTTCAATGCGCTTGATCTTGTCATGCGCAATCAAGATGATGCCCATGCCTTTGGCAGAGCGCAAAACCTCAAGGCCAGAGAGCAAGTTGCGCCACTCTTCGGCTGCGGCCACATAGCCCTTACCAAAGCCTGGCTGCTCGATGTTTTTCCAATTGTTCTGCTTGCACACATACTCTTGGATCATTGGCTCCAACCAGTCGAGCGAATCAATGAACAAGGTCTGAAAGTCATGGTCCTGATTGATCAACGTGTCAATGGCCGCATAGACCTCGGGCAAGCTGGCCGCTAATGGGAAGGCGTTTGCGTCCACCGCATCGGCGCCGTCTTCGGTCAGGATGCCAATGGCGTTGGGCGCCATGGCTGCGAAGGTTGTCTTGCCAATCTTGCCTTGGCCCACTACCACAATCTTGGGTGAGCGTACACGTTTGGTCTTAGAAATAGAGGATAAATCGAATGCCATGTTAGTCTTTCAGTTCAATGGATGGTTTTGCGGGTTTGCTAGTGATGAACACCGCGGCCTTGTTGTAGGCAGCAGGGTCAATTTCGGATAATTGGCGAAGGTAAGCCAAGTTGACTTCGGCCTTCCACCTAAACGCACGCTGGGCGTTGTCTGATAGATCGTCATAGTCGGCGGCCAAACGATCAGTATCAACCGTGCGGTTCAGCTTCCAAGTGATGCTGAAGTCTTCGTCATTGTGTGTGCCTTCGTTGCTCTCAGGCTTGGCAAACTGCTCGGTGATCAAGCCCTCAATGCGCAGGCGCTCGGTTTTGGCTTCGTTCTCGGCCTGTTTAGCCTGGCGCAGTTGCGCCACCAAATTAGTAATCGTCATTTTTAAAGTCCTCAAGTGCTGTGGTTGTGATGTGGTCTACAAGGTACTGCAAAAGCAAGTGGCCAATGTCAACGTCAGTGCCTTTGACATACGCATTGACCAGTTCTAGATTCTCAGATGTGCCAGGCTCATTGAGTAAGCCATAGCTGTCGCGTGAGCCTTCTTCGTCTGGCGTGTACTCCAAGAAGCAGACCAGATCGACACCTTCAACTTCGCATTCGTACTGGGTAAGGCCGCTAGGGCAGACGGGTGTGGGTTTCATGCTGACCACCAGGCAACGAGTAGGACGGCCATGCCAACGCCAATGGCAAGAACTGTGAGAAGGTCAATCACTGCTTCGCCGCGGGCGTTCAACTTGGCGTTCTTGACTTCAGGGTAGTGAAAGTATTTGCTGTGTTTCATGTTGTGCTTTCGGGGGCCGTGGCCCCGTTTGGTTTAGTTTGTGAATTCGTTGTTGATGACTGCTTTTTTTGCATCTTTTAGACGCAAGCAAGACCAACGGAATTTGCCATCAACATGGATTTCCCAGCTTGAAGACAATGTGTTGCAGCGAAAGCCATAGTCCTGAACACGGACAATGGTGATGTTGCCTTGAGTAAAAACTGTTTTGCGGTTCATGTTATTTACTCCTTAGATGCGTGAAGGTTGTGTGCCAACTAACTCGCCATCCATGATTTTGAACATAATGGTCTTGGCAATGTTGAGGGTTTGGCGGGCGCGTTCTGTGTCACCAAAAGACATAAGTTCTTGAGCGTCTGACATCAGGCCAGCGACTACCATGTTGCCACCTGTAAACTGATATGTGATGGATTCTTTGACTGACTCAATGTAAGAGTCAATATCAGCAAAACCATACATTGATTCGTTGCGGCTAGTTTGTGTTGCGTTTGTCATTTTGTTTCCTTTGGCCTTTCGGCGTGATGCCAAGAACAATTTCGTTGGCATGGATTGATTATCTAGCAGATCGCTAGATGTCGTCAAGCGTTTTGCTAGAAATATTTAAATTATTTGTGTAGGTGCTTTCCCTAATACGGAATTGCTCAAGCAATCTGCTAGACTTTGCGTCCTATGAACACACAAATACCCCCAGACGAGCGCCGACAACTGGCAGAAAAAGTTGGCATAAACGAGCAATATCTCTACCAGTGCCTTACGGGCCGGCGTGAGATGTCAGCATGGGAGGCTGTTCGAGTAGAGCAGCAGACCGAAGGCAGGGTCACTCGGCAGATGGTGTGCCAGGGCAGTTGGCAGTCTATTTGGCCAGAACTTGTGGAGGCCAAAGCATGAGCAGCCTAACGTCTATTTTCCCCAATGGCTTCGCAGCAGCCACCGAGTCGCAAGACCTGATCAACCCTGAAGAATCGTTTCGCAGGCACTGCGAGGCGGCTGGTCTGCTGATCAAAGACCAGATCGTGGCAGATGGTGAGATCCACAGGGTGGCTCATGTGTCGTCCAAGAAGGGTGCGCTTGACGGGTGGTACATCTTGCACACCAGTGGCAAAGTTCCTGTGGGCATTGCCGGCTGTTGGAAGGAGCCAGTGTTTGAGAGCAAATGGATTGCAGATACTGGCCGTGCCATGTCGTTCACTGAGCGCTTCGAGCATGACAAGTGGGTGGCAGAGGTCAAAGCCAAGAAAGATGCAGACAGACTAGCATCTCAGGCGGTAGCTGCAGAGCGTGCAGAGGATGAAGTGGGAACATATGCGGATGCGTCAAATGATCACCCCTACTTAGTTCGCAAGCATGTTAGCGCCAACGGGATCAAGATTGATCGCGCAGGCAGACTGGTTGTGCCGGTGATCAATCAGGCGGGTGAGATTCTGTCGTACCAGACCATTGATGCAGATGGCAACAAGCGGTTCTTGAAGGGTGGCAAGATCGAAGGCGGGTTCTATGAGTTGCGCGGTAACCGCAAGATCGTGTTCATTGGTGAGGGCTTTGCCACCTGCGCATCGATCCATGAGGCGACTGGCTACACCGTGTTGGTGGCGTTTGATTGTGGCAATCTGGCCAAGGTGGCCAAGAGCGCCAAGGAGATGTTTCCAGGCTCCAAGATTGTGATCGGCGCAGACAATGACCAGTTCACGGAAGGCAACCCTGGCGTCACTAAGGGCCGTGCAGCTGCGGCACTAGTGTTTGGTGAGATTGTTTACCCATCGTTTTCTGATTCGGACATGGTGGACAACAAGCCTACAGACTTTAACGACTTGCATTGCTTGCAGGGCTTGGATGCCGTCAAAGAGCAGATTGAGCGCGTGGCAGGGCCAATGAAGGACAAACTGGCGTTTGAGTTCAGCAGGGCTGACAGCCTGCAACTCACGCAAATCAAGTGGATCGTGGATGACTACATCGAGGCAGACTCACTGGCGCAAGTGTTTGGTGACCCAGGCGGTGGTAAGTCCTTCGTGTCCATCGACATTGCCTGCTGCGTAGCCACTGGCAAAGCATGGCATGGCCATGAGGTTAAGCAAGGCAGTGTGTTCTACATCGCCGGCGAAGGTCATAACGGCTTGGCTAGGCGGTTCAAGGCATGGCAGTTGGGCAATGGGCAAACCTTGGACGGAGCGCCTCTGTACAAGAGCCACCGTGCGGCGCAGCTGTATGACGCGACTGAGGCTGCCGTTGTTGCAGAGGCCATTAAAGAGTTGTCACAGCAGGCAGGCACTGTGCCAAGCATGATCATCATTGACACCTTGGCGCGTAACCATGGTGGGGATGAGAACAGCACTCAGGACATGAATGCGTTCATTCAGCACCTTGACACCTACTTGCGCCAACCATGGAACTGCTGCGTTCTAGTGGTGCATCACTCTGGCGTGGCTGACAAGGATCGCAGTCGGGGATCGACAGCCCTGAAAGGCGCACTGGATGCAGAGTACCGCTGCCAGTTGGACAGTGGAACCAAAACCATAGCGTTTGAGTCTAAGAAAATGAAGGACGCAGAGATGCCTGCACCAAAGAACTTTCAGATCACGCAAGTAGACTTGCCAATCCAAGACAAGCACGGTTTGGCGGTCAAGGGTGCATACCTTACAGCTGTGGACATTAGCGGCCTGACCAGTTCAATCCAGAAGAAAACATATCTTGCGGGCAACCAACGCAAGACCTTAGACTGCCTTGTGGCCATCCAAATGAGCCATGAAAAGAACGGCATTTTGGACTTGGTAACCTACGATGAGTGGCGCGAGTCGGCCAAAGAACATGGCATTAAATCCAACCGATTTAGGGAAGTTGTTGATAGCTTAGTCAAAAAGTTGTTGGTTTTGGAGGACTCCAGAGGTTACAGAACCAGACCGAATATAGATGTGACGAACGAACCGAAACTTACCGAATCGGTAACCGAATCGGTTAATTCGGTTGAACCGAAACTATGAACCGAATTAACCGAAACTTACCGAAACTTACCGAAACTGCCGGCTCAAACAGTCTGATTTTCGAACCGAAACTTACCGAAAGGGTATATATACCCATTCGGTTTCGGTTCGTAAACTGTTTCGGTTCGGTTCGGTTCGGTTTTGGGAAAATCGGGCAAGGTTGGGTGGTGCAATGATTGAAGTAGAAATGGACATGAAAATCGTGTCGGTGGCCAACATGAGATTGCATTGGGCGGCCAAAGCTAGGCTAACCAAAAGTCAGCGGCAAAAGACCAGAATGGCATTGGCAGCTGTTGCACAGTCCTATGGCGTGGAGATACTGCCAGTCACCGTGGTGTTGACTAGGGTGGCTCCAAGAAAGCTGGATGGGGATAACTTGCAGTCTGGGTTCAAAGCGGTCAGGGACGGGGTGGCTGACTGGCTTGGCGTTGATGATGGCAGCGACATGATTGAGTGGCAATATTGTCAGCGCTCTGGTGGCCCGAAGGTGTACAAGGTTGAGATTGAGGTGATAACATGATGGCGTGCGCAGTTGCCATTGCCGCACCTTCAGGGAAAGCGCCAGTTGGCGTGAGTACCTTCTTTTTTAAGGAGTTTACAAGTGACTGAAAACTTGGCGTCAGAAATGACAGTGCAGAAACATCCTGGTGGCCGTCCAGTTGTTTATGGGATGGATAACCCATGCTGGCAAATCTTGTGCGAACAAATCTCGGAAGGTAAAAGTCTAAGCACGGCGATTAAGGCAGAAGGAATGCCATCGTATCAATTGGTGATGCTTACGCTCAGAAACAGCCCTGAGTTCAGAACCATGTACGAAAAGGCCGTAGAAAGCCGCGCAGACCGATTGGCAGAGGAAATCATTGAACTGGCTGACCAAGAGATGCCAGACGGTTTAGAAGGCCCTATGGCGTCTGCATGGGTGCAACAAAAAAGAATGCAAGTCGATGCACGCAAGTGGGTTGCAAGTAAGTTGAAGCCTAAGACTTATGGTGATCGCATAGACGTTGCCGTGACCGATAACCGAATCAGCGTTATGGATGCACTCAAAGAAGCAAAGCAGCGTGTGTTACGCGATGATAGTAATGTCGTGGATGCAGAGGTTAAAGAGGCGTGAAGCAAGGTTATGCACAAAACGCATAGATTTTGTATCATTACGCGCACGCGCGCGTGTTGCGTAAACGCAACGAAAAGAAAGCCAGACAACAAGAAAAGCATCGTCCACTTTATACAATGACCATTATGTTAAGTTGACCCTAAGTTATCCACAGAAAAAATACTACTCAGGCATTACAGTTTGAGTTATCCACAGGCAAATGTGGACAACTGTGGAAAACACCCTGTGGACAAGCGCCCACGGCCTGCCCAGCCGGCCAAGGGGGAGGGGGTAGGGCCGGCGCGAAAGGGCCGCAGGAACGGTAGCCCCGCGAACATTTTTTATTTTTATTTTTTAAAAAAATCATTTACCATCACCCCTAATGCAAACCACGATCTATAAGCCCGAAGACGAACAAGAGCTGATGGCCACTCTGTGGACACCGGCGATTGCCGATGACCCCGAGGCGTTTGTGTTGTTTGCTTTCCCTTGGGGCCAAGAGAACACACCCCTTCAAAACTTCAAGGGGCCGCGCAAGTGGCAACGCGAAGTCCTGCGGGAGATAGCCCAGCACATCAAAGACAACCAGGGCAAGATAGATTTCAACACTCTGCGCAGTGCAGTCAGTTCTGGCCGCGGTATTGGCAAGTCTGCGCTAGTGAGCTGGCTTACCATCTGGATGTTATCCACGCGCATAGGCTCAACAACGATCATTTCGGCCAACAGCGAAGCCCAGCTGCGTGCGGTGACTTGGGCTGAGATCACAAAGTGGTTGGCCATGAGCATTAACAGCCACTGGTTTGAGGTGGCAGCCACCAAGATCACGCCTGCGGCATGGCTGACTGAACTGGTTGAAAAAGACCTTAAAAAAGGCACACGGTATTGGGCTGTTGAAGGCCGCCTATGGTCAGCAGAGAATCCTGACGCTTACGCTGGTGTCCACAACTTTGATGGTGTGATGGTGATTTTTGACGAGGCCAGCGGTATTGACGACAGCATCTGGGCTGTGACGGCTGGATTTTTTACCGAGAACACACCGAACCGCCTTTGGTTGGCTTTTTCCAACCCACGGCGCAACACTGGCTACTTTTATGAGTGCTTTAACTCTAAGCGCGACTTTTGGAGTAACAAGGTGGTGGACGCACGCACGGTGGAAGGCACAGACAAACAAGTCTATCAAAACATCATTGACGAATACGGCCCCGACAGCTCACAAGCCCATGTTGAGGTCTATGGCATGTTCCCATCTGAGGGTGATGACCAGTTTATTCCGGCTGACATTGTGGATGAGGCCATGGCACGGCCCAAGTACAAGGATCAAACGGCGCCCATCATCATTGGAGTTGACCCTGCACGCTTTGGTGCTGACGCCACGGTGATTGCTATTAGGCAAGGGCGCGACATTGTGAGGATTGACAGGCATCGAGGTGATGACACCATGACTGTGGTTGGCCATATTATTGAGGCCATGGAGGAATTCAAGCCTGCCATGGTGGTGATTGATGAAGGTGGGCTTGGGGCTGGCATTGTTGACCGTTTGAAGGAGCAAAGGTACAAAATCAAAGGTGTCAACTTTGGCAATAAATCGGCAAATCCGATCATGTATGGCAATAAAAGGGCCGAAATGTGGGGAAAAATGAAGGATTGGCTCAGAACGGCAAGCATTCCCAAAGATAGGTTCTTGAAAACTGATTTGGTATCGCCTATGATCAAGCCAGACTCTAGGGGCACTATATTTTTGGAGAGCAAGAAGGACATGAAAGCCCGAGGTTTGGCCAGTCCTGACGCAGCAGACGCAATTTGTGTTACTTTTGCGTTTCCTGTGGCTCATAGGGAATATACTGCGAGGGAAACAAGCCGCAAGTACACTGACAGGACGGCGGTTGCAACTTCATGGATGGGCAGTTAAATGGCTACCAAAAAGAATGTATCTTTAAGCGTAGGTCGCGGTGAAAAGTTGCCGGTCAGCAAGGGCGCCGGCCTGACCGAGAAGGGCCGAGCCAAGTACAACGCAGCCACTGGCTCGAACCTCAAGGCGCCAGCGCCTAACCCTAAGACCAAAGCAGATCAGGGGCGCAAGGATTCATTTTGTGCAAGGATGGGCGCAGTAGCGGCCAACGCCAAGGATGGCGAACGCGCTAAAGCGGCTCTTAAACGATGGAAGTGTTAACATGAAAAAGCCCGGCTTATATGCCAACATTCACGCAAAACAGGCTCGCATAGCCGCTGGCTCTAAAGAAAAAATGCGCCAGCCAGGTGCTAAAGGCGCACCAACAGCTAAAGACTTCAAAGAATCTGCTAAAACTGCAAAGAAGAAGTAATCATGCCACTCGTCAAATCAAAATCACCCGAAGCCTTCCGCAAGAACGTCAAGGCCGAAGTGGCCGCAGGCAAACCAGTCAAGCAGGCTGTGGCCATTGCTTATGCGGTCAAGCGCGAAGCACAAAAACCAATGGCCAAAAAAGGTAAGTAATGCCTATAAACGCATTAGCCCCCGTGTCCGTAAATATGTTGGGTGTAACACCAGCCTATGCAGCTATTACGGACTTTAGCAAATACGCAAATTTAACAAGCGACAACAAAAAGTTAAAAGTTGACTATCAACCTTTAAATTTTGACGAGCTATTAAAAGCGGGCGCGTTTAGGGTAACTCATCAAGGGTTAGACGATGGGTACAACCCTGATCCTAAAGCTGGCTTTTCATTAGTATCTGCCTATAACGATGCAGTTGGCCCAGGCACAAGGGGCTGGAAAGATAACGAGCTTGCTTTGCCAGTGGTTAGAGAATTGATGACTCAACGGCCAGCAGATATAGGCGCACACAAATATATGCAAATTATTCAATCAGCTAGGGACTTAGGTTTGACGGACAGTCAAATCTTTGGTACAAAATGAAAGCACTGCAAGACTGCATCATCATTGAGCGCGATGTTGACAAGCACCCCTTGTTTGTGTTGCCCCAAACTGAAAAGCTAGGTACTGGCATTGCTGTTGCCATTGGCCCAAAATGCCTAGACATCAAAGTCGGCGACCATGTATACTTCGACGTAGGGCAAGAATTTAAGCTAGATGGCAAAGAATATGTCGTCATGCGTGAGCCTCATATTTTAGGGGTTTTGGAATGAATGATCCAACCGGAATAGTCGCCGCCGCTAACGTAGCTGCTGGCGGCAAACCACCAAAGTCTGATTCAGACATTCTGACAACCGCCCGCGCTCGGTTGGACATGGCCGTTGCCGCACTGGCCGAGTCACGCGAAGATGAAATTGACGATCTGCGTTTCTACGCCGGATCTCCAGACAACCACTGGCAGTGGCCTGCTGACGTGCTGGCCACCCGTGGCGCGGTGCAAGGTCAGACAATCAATGCACGCCCAACGCTCACAATCAACAAACTGCCGCAACACGTTCGTCAAGTGACGAATGACATGCGTCAGAATCGCCCAGGCGCACGGGTTATTCCTGTGGATGACGATGCTGATGTGGAAGTGGCAGACATTTTCAACGGCATGATTCGCCATATTGAGTACATCTCTGATGCTGACGTGGCCTATGACACGGCGTGTGAGAACCAAGTGTCCTACGGCGAGGGTTACATCACCCTGATGACCGAGTATTGTGACGAAAACACATTCGATCAAGACATTAAGATTGGCCGGATTCGCAACTCGTTCAGCGTCTACATGGATCCACTGATCCAAGACCCAACGGGTGCGGATGCCAAGTATTGTTTTATCACCGAAGACCTTACAAAAGCAGAATATGAGCGCCAGTATCCTGATGCCGCGCCTATTTCGACTTTACAGTCGCTCGGCGTGGGTGACCAGTCGATCAGCAACTGGCTCAATGAAGACACCGTGCGTATCGCCAGTTATTACTACATCGACTACGACAAAACCAAGCTGAATTTGTACCCTGGCAACCAGTCTGCCTTTGAAGGTACGCCCGAGGACAAGATGCTCAAGGGCATGTTTGGCAAACCTGTCAAATCACGCATGTCTGAGCGCCCACGGGTGATGTATTGCAAGATCAACGGCTATGAAATCCTTGAACAAAAAGAGTGGGCTGGCAAATGGATCCCCGTGATCCGTGTTGTTGGCAATGAATTCGAGGTTGATGGCCGTATCTACATCTCTGGACTTGTCAGAAACGCCAAAGATGCCCAGCGCATGTACAACTACTGGGTTAGCCAAGAAGCTGAGATGCTGGCTCTGGCGCCCAAGGCTCCGTTCATTGGCTATGGTGGCCAGTTCGAGGGTTATGAGGACAAGTGGAAGACAGCCAACACAAACAATTGGCCCTATCTGGAGGTCAATCCTGACGTTACAGACGGTCAAGGCGCAGTCTTGCCACTACCCCAGCGTGCCCAGCCTCCAATGGCCTCCACGGGTCTATTACAAGCCAAAGCAGGCGCATCTGAGGACATTAAGTCCACAACTGGCCAATATAACGCATCACTTGGTATGGGTTCCAACGAACGCTCTGGTAAAGCCATTCTGGCCCGCCAGCGTGAGGGTGATGTAGGTACTTACCATTACGGGGATAACCTGACCCGTGCCGTGCGCCATGTGGCTCGTCAGTTGGTGGACTTGATCCCTAAGATTTACGACACACAGCGCATTGCTCGCATCATTGGTGAAGACGGCGAGACTAAGATGGTCAAGATCAACCCTGACCAGCCTCAACCCGTCAACAAGATTGTCAACGAGCAGGGTATTGTGATCGAGAAGATTTACAACCCAGGTGTCGGCAAGTACGATGTGGTGGCCACGACTGGCCCAGGCTACGCAACCAAGCGCCAAGAGGCGCTAGAAGCCATGGCTCAGTTGTTACAGGGTAATCCCCAACTGTGGCAAGTGGCTGGTGACTTGTTCGTTAAGAACATGGACTGGCCTGGCGCACAGGAAATGTCCAAGCGCTTTGCCAAGACAATCGACCCTAAATTCTTGTCGGATGGCGAGGATGATCCAGCATTGCAGGCAGCGCAGCAACAGATTCAGGCCATGGGCGCTGAGATGGAGCAGATGCACCAGATGATCCAGAATGTCGGCAAGTCCATTGAAATGCAGGACTTGGAGCGCAAGGACTTTGAGGCTCAGATCAAACTGTATGATGCCGAAACCAAGCGTATTGCTGCGGTGCAAGCCGGTATGACCGAAGAGCAGATCCAAGACATCGCCATGGGCGTGGTTGCTGCGGCCATGGAGTCGCAGAACACAATGAACCAAATGCCTGAGATGCGTGAAGAGCCGATGGCCATGGAAGAACAACAGATGATGCCACCCGAACAACAGATGGGACTGCCAACATGAAAGCTGCCGATTTTATAGGAATACTGTTCCTAGCCCGTGATGTCACGCACAGTGTTCACTTGAACACGCGCAGTTACAGCAAGCATGTGGCGCTTAACATCTTTTATGACCGCATCATTGGCGCGGCTGACGACTTTGCCGAAGCCTACCAAGGCCGGTATGGCCTGATTGGCCCCATCACCCTGCATTCGGCCAAAAAGACGGCTAACGTCATTGAATTCTTGCAAGATTCTCTTGCTGAAATTGAAGCCGCAAGATACGATGTGTGTGATAAATCTGATTCATCACTGCAACAATTGATAGATAATATCGTTGAGATATATCTTCGCACGCTGTACAAGCTGAAATTCTTGGCATAAGGAAATATGATGGAACTACTTAACCCGATGAGCAAAGCGGATTTCCCCGCTTACACGGCAACTGCCGGTGCAAGCGCAGGCAACACAACCGCATGGAACGCTGGCCCTCAAGGCGTTTTGGTTTGGTGCGAAGTGCCTTGCTACGTTGAAGTGGGCGTTGGGGCTGTTGCTACCAGTGCCAGCACTCCGATCCCTGCTTACACGCCAATTCCTTTTTATCTGCAACTCAGTTTAAACGGCTCCCCTTGGCGTGTCAGTGTGCTGCGAATTGGTAGCTCAGACGGCACTGCGTACTGCAAGCCTATCAACAAACAATGAGCTTCGGTGTCGCCCTTCGCAATTCGGTGGCCATTGGCCTAGCTGGCATCGTCACGCTGTTTTCAGGCACACGCGACAGTGGTGCTTCAGTAGGCAATTTGCTGTGCGAAAATGGCGACAACCTCGTCCAAGAGGACGGTGGACAAATTCTTTTGGAGTGACCTAAATGGCCGTCAATCTTTCCCCCGTGGGCGGCGTTGCGGCCCAGTTTTTCACTAATACCGGCGCAGTCTTGATTGGCGGTAAACTGTACACCTATGCGGCTGGCACAACCACGCCTGCGGCAGCTTACACAAATTCTACTGGCGGCACTGCTTGGACAAACCCTATTGTTTTAGATGCCGCAGGCCGCGTGTCTGGTAGCGGTGAAATTTGGCTGACTGATGGCATTAACTACAAATTTGTGTTGAAAGATAGCAACGATGTTTTGATTGCCACATACGACAATATCAGTGGTATTAACTCTAACTTTGTTGCGTACACCAACAGCCAAGAAATTCAAACTGCAACCTCTGGTCAGACCGTCTTTACGTTGACCACAATGCAGTACCAAGTTGGCACTAACAGCTTGTCTGTGTTTGTCGATGGTGTAAACCAATACGGCCCCGGCGCTCAGTATGCGTACACTGAGACAAGTTCCACATCGGTGACATTTGTGTCTGGACTCCATGTGGGTGCTGTGGTTAAGTTTACTTCAACTCAGCAGCAAGGCGCAGGAGCAGTAGATGCTTCACAAGTGTCTTACGATCCACCTTTTACTGGCTCTGTCATTACAAATGTTGAAGCTAAATTAGGTCAATCTGTTAGCGTCATGGATTTTGGTGCAGTATGTAATGGTATTGTGGATGACACTGCGGCAGTTCAAGCAGCTGTCAACTACTGCTTAACAGACCCACTTAGACCTATTTCTTTGATAGTGCCAGGCCAATGTAAGCTAACAGCATCAATTAACATTGACCAAACAGTAAGTGTCACAACTCTAAAATTAGGTGACTTTAGAATTATTGGTCAAGGCAAAATGCCTGGCTTTTACACCACAACCCCAATTGTGA
>Ga0209191_1000301_pt1 | contig 39124 bp, 55 predicted proteins | sample S_130626_EF_Meta_FD_187320 | JGI IMG/M metagenome (GOLD analysis project Ga0209191, IMG submission 187320) | Freshwater microbial communities from Lake Simoncouche, Canada to study carbon cycling - S_130626_EF_MetaG (SPAdes) (version 2) | ecosystem: Environmental > Aquatic > Freshwater > Lake ...
ACATGGCTCCTGAGAGTAATGTACGCAAGCACAGAGCGAACTGTTGTTTTTGAACACGGTAAGGCTGTGCTTTGCTCTTCCATCCACCAAAGAGTAATATCACACTAGCGCAATACATACTAGCAAAGCAATGGAATATGGAGAAAACACAATGAACCCTTACTCGATACTCGAACCAACCTGTATAAGCTTCTCAGGGGGTCGGACAAGTGGGTACATGTTGTACAAGATACTTGAGGCTCACCAGATGAGCCTACCGGAGGAAGCAGTAGTCTGTTTTGCAAACACTGGAAAAGAGGAAAAAGCAACACTAAAGTTTGTGCATGATTGCTCTGTGAATTGGAATGTGCCTATTGTGTGGCTTGAGTACACAGAAGCCGAAGAATCAAAAGACCGTTTTAAGGTCGTGACTTATGAGACAGCCAGCCGCAATGGTGAGCCTTTTGAAGCGGTAATTCGCAAGAAAAATTACCTGCCTAACCCTGTTACACGGTTTTGCACTATTGAGATGAAGATCAGGACGATTGCCAACTATTTATTGTCAATTGGTATGTGTGAGAAGCGTAGCCACGGGGAATATATGTCTTGGGTGGGCATCAGGGCAGACGAGCCTAGACGAGCCGCCAAGATACCTAGAGACAGGACTCCCTTGGTTGCTGCTGGCGTAACTAAGGAGATGGTTGGAGAGTTTTGGCGTAATCAATCTTTTGACCTTGAGCTGCCCAACATCAACGGGGTGACTTACCACGGAAACTGTGACCTTTGCTTTCTAAAAGGTGCATCACAAACCATGAGTTTGATCACTGAAAAGCCTGAAAGAGCAGTTTGGTGGGCAAAGATGGAAGCATTGGCATTGGCATTGGCAAGCAAGCCAGACGGGGCTCGTTTCCGCAAAGACCGACCAAGTTATGCCAGCATGATGCAATTTACAAAGGATCAAACAGACATGTTTGACCCGAACGAAGAAACTATTGCCTGTTTTTGCGGAGATTGATATGACACATGAACTAGCGATGAAGATACTGGACAAGGTTAAAGAAGGAACACCTTACCCACAGAGGGTAGTAGACAAGGCACTGGTAATGACAGGAGATCTGGATGAGTTACAGCAGGAAGGTAGTAAGCAATGCGGGGGACAGGGTACAACTTGAGATAGCACTGGCTAGAGAGTTGTATAGAACATGGGAAACAACAAAAACCCGCATTTTTACAAAAGAACGCATTGAATTGATCGAGCGCCGCTACTCTAAAGGATCTGTGGAGAGGGTTCGGAACTACATGAATATGATAAAGAATGGGGAATTGGAATGACTTTTCAAGTAATGTTCACAGTGGAAGGCACACCCATAGGCAAGGGTAGGCCCAAGTTCGCCAGGCGTGGAAACTTTGTATCCACATATACACCCACAAAAACCCGTGACTACGAAATCTTGATAGCAGAAGCTGCTAGGCAAGCAATGGGATCTTCTGAGCCGCTAAAAACGCCCATAGCGGCCTATATCTACATCACAGTACCAATCCCTGCCTCTTACTCTAAAAAGCGCTCTACGGCCTGTTTAGATGGTTTAGAGAGGCCATGTAAGAAGCCAGACATCGATAACATCATTAAAGCCTTCTTAGACAGCATGAATGGCATTGTCTATGACGATGACACCCAAGTGGTCAGCCTCCACAGCACAAAACGCTATGGGACTATTGGCATGGTTGAGGTGTTGGTAAAAGAAGACATCTAAGGGTTTGTCCTGATATCAAGTGCAATCAAGATGATAGACACTTGAGCTTCAACTTAATGGAGTCTGAAATGAAACTAAACGGTAAAACAGTACATGGCGTAGAAATTGATGGCGTTGACCATCGTGATGCGCCTGATTTTTGTGATGCATTTTTTTCGTATGCTGAATATGAAGATGGCACTGAGCTTACTGATGATGAGCTTGATGAGCTTAAAGACCAAAATGGCGACAAATTGTATGAAATGATTTGGGAAGGGATGTATTGATATGAAAACACTATTCCCTTTGTTTTTGTTTGGCCTGATAGTCAACATTGTTGGCATATTTGTTGTATTTGCACCACAACTACCACCATCGCACCCAGAATGTTCAGTAGCAGGGTTTCACCCTGACCTGTCTGTTCAACATAGGGCATTTTGCCGTGAATGGAATAAAAATGGACAAAAATAATTGGCCTGATAACTGGCCCTTTCCACCCTATCCATTGAGGAGCAAATAATGGTTGCATATTATTTTCGTGTCATGCAAGACGGCAAACCAAATGGTTACAGAGGTTTGGTTTTCTCAGACAGTATGGAGAATCTTCCTTATGCTATTGATGAGTATGTCAATCCTTTGGATGTAGAGATAAAAAAGGCTAATCACGGTGGCTATTGCAAGCATGTCAAAGTTACCGTGCATATAGATGATGACGATGAGGATTACGAAGTTGAACAAACCAAGTTTGAATTTGGTGAAGAAGAATCTTTAGTTGACGAAGATGAAGGATGGAAAAAGCCTAATTGGAAAAACGAAAAGCATTGGCTTGGGTTTAAAGAATTGGGGTTGTCTTAATGAAAGCGCAAACCAAGCTAGAAATTGGGGTGGTACTGGTGTGCATCATCTTTATAACCTTGATTGCATGGAGCTTTTATGAGTGGCTGGCGTAAACGACAAATTTTGGAAGAATTAATGAAATCTAGACACCCTGCTATTCGTGAATTGTTGTTGGCTTCAAAGGACGGCTTAACAGTTAAGGAGATAGCCGAACATTTTGCTTGCAACCCAGCTACTATTTATAACTGCATGAATTTGATTTGCGGCGTATATATAGACCGTTGGGCGGGGCCTAACCGAGGCCAATATTCGGCTGTATATGCGTGTGTAGAAACGCCTGAAAATGCTCCACACCCCACAGAAAATGATTTACCCGCATCAGTTTGGAGACATGATGGAACTGGACGATCCGTTTGACTACCAAAAGCCCAAGTGGCTTGTCTTGGAAGAGCGTGAGAAAAGACGAGCAGCAAGGGCTAGAAGATTGGGTAGACCTATAGGGACATGGGGCGGCAACAGAAAGGGCGCTGGAGAGCGGTTCAAGAAGCCCTATGACAGTAAGGTATTCATCAAGCACACCCGCATCCAGTACAGCCTACTTCTTGACCTGGGCAACGGTGACATAAATGCTGGCGTACAGAAATTAATAGACACTAAATTGGATGAACTATGAGCGAAATCGACCCTAACAAAGCAATCAATTACATCACTGCCAACTCGCAAGCATTTGCCAAGGCCAAAGCAGATAGGACCTTTGTAGAGAACAACCTGCGAGTGGTGAAGTCTGAGTTGATGAATGAGGAAGAGGGTACGCTAGGCCACAAAGAAGCCTATGCCTATGCCCATGCCAACTACAAGCAACAATTGGTGGCCCTCAGAGAGGCTACTGAAATAGAGGAGAATCTGCTGTGGATGATGAAGGCAGCACTGGCCCGAATCGAGGTTTACAAGGTGCAGGAATACTCTAAACGTGCTGAGTTGAGAAATCTTGGATGAACAACAAGCTAAACGCCCGTGAGAGATTGCATTTGGCGCTTATCAAAGAATTACCTTGTTCAGTATGTGATGAGCCTGGACCCAGTGATGCCCACCATGTCAAGCAGCACAGACAATTCACTTGCATTGCCTTGTGTAAATCTTGCCACCAAGGACCATTACTTGGCTGGCATGGGCAAAAGCGTATGTGGGCTATCAAACACATGGATGAGATGGATGCTCTCAACATAACTATCCAACGTCTGCTAGATGGCCTACAATAACGTTAAAGGAGCCTATCATGGGTGAATTCATACTGACTTTGCTACACGCAGCTACCAATACTCACATCCTGCATTGGCAGACCAAAAGCTTTGCAGAGCATTCAGCATTGGGTGAGTTCTACACTGAACTGCCTGAACTAATTGATGCCTTGGTGGAGGCCACACAAGGTGTGATGGGTGAGATCATTCAATACCCAGCAGACTACTACCCACCAGCAGAAAATGGCTTGCAAGAGCTAAAAGAGCTGCGTGAGTATTTTGTAGATAATCGCAATGTAATGCCACCAGACAGTGAGATCCAGAACCTGCTAGACAGCATAGGTGATAGAATAGATTCAACGCTTTACAAGCTCAGATTTCTCAGTTGACCGTGGTCCTCTCCTAGCCCTGCAAGGCTATTAACCTCTTTCGGGAGGTTTTTTTTCGTCAAAAGTTTAAAAAGGGTGGGCAAAATAAAAAAGGGGTGGGGTCATTTTTACAAGGGCCTTAGATTTTTTGAGGGGGGGGGTCCTTTCTGTACGCAAAAAAACACCATTTTTACCCCCCTAGACGAGTACTACATAGGGTTTACCCTAGTTCTCGTGTGTTTTACCCCAGTGGTTTTTTCGCAACATTGTGTTTCCATACAGTGGTTTTTACGCAACAAAGCATAGAACCGCGCATAAGCGCATAAACGCAAAAGACATAGCTACCTATTCAAAAACCACAAAACACGCTTAAACGCTTGTTTAAAGGCTTTGCTGGGTCATTTCCATACATAACGCGCACGCGCACCCCTACAAACGCACGCACCTATGCACGCGCACCCATGCACGCACGCGCACGCACCCAGCGTGCTACAAACGCACGCAAGGACAAACGCGCACGCGCATACAAACGCACGCGCACGCGATAGAACAAAAAAACCCGGACTAAGCCGGGATTAATTTATGCGGTTTTCATTGTTTTCTTTTTATGCTGCTTTTTGTTGAACTTGCATAAAATCGTAATTTAAACCTTGATAATTGTCTGGATCATTTCTCATTGGCATTACTACCACTAGAGCATCATTTCTTCCATTGTGAACAACCCCCGACTGATCCCCTCTTTGCGACAATGAATAACATTTGTCTTTTTTATCGCCGTAATACATTGCTAAAGCTTCATTCGCAGTGCAAAGATATTCTGGCTTGAAATAACTTATTTTTGGATCTCCAAAGGCTTCACGCGATGGAACTACGCGGGTGATGTCTGGATAACGTGCATCTATTGCTTGAAAACGGGAATTTCCTAAGACGTAATACCCTTTAGGCATTGAATCAATGGTTTCAAGCATTACTACTTCAGATTTTTTATCTATTGCTTTGATAACTTCAGCAGGAACAATGATATCAAAACCCAGGGCTTCTGGAGCTTCTATTGTGTCAATAAGACATTGCCCGGCAAAAAGAATATGTCCATTTGTCCCGTAAATCATTGCAATATCACGGTGATTTATTGAAATACAAACACCTTGCAAATAATAACGCAAGTCTTTTTTTGCCGCACAAAGTAATGCAGCGCGTAAAACATTGGTTTTGAGAGTAATTTTCATTGTGTGACCATTTCTTGAATTGTTAACCCTGTAAAGCACAGGCAACAAAACCCCATTAATGAGGCTTTGCAGTTTATGCTTTACATATAAATGAGAAAATACGCTACCATTGGACTTGATATAATGATAGCAAATATAGTCGCATGGAATAAATCAGTAATAAAGCTTTTCATTAAAATATCTCTTTTTTAGATTCTTCTAATAACATGCAACCCCGCATGCAGATTTGATCAATGGTTTCTTCTTCGAGATAATCCATTATTGAATACCCTGATGCGTTTCTAATTGAATCAATGGTTTCATTGTATGTACCGCTGTAGTCGTATTCATAAGCCATGCGGACAATGACAGTTGCGCCACCACAACCTACAGTTGCTTCAAACTCGAATACAGCATCGCCACCGATAGAGTCTTTTTGGTCTTGAGTAAGCATGGTTTAACCTTTCACCAGCACATGGCAAAAATCACCATTAGGCAATGTACCCTGGTGCAGCTTTCCATAGTAACGTTCATCTGTCCATTCAAGCTTCGCAAGCAATGCTTGTGCAGCTTGCATATGACCATCACAATCATCTAATTCATAAGGGTATGCAATAGTGATTGATCGGCCCCAGCATGTGGCTTTGATCCGTGCGCCCTTACTATTTGTGGGGCGCAATATTTTAGTGTGAATGGCTTGCATTGTGTGATCCTTTAAGTAATGTTGATTTGATCTGCTACCAGGTGATGACCTAGTAACCACAATATAACGCTGCAAAGCATAAAAAAACATAGGGATAAACCCTAGGTTTGCAAACTATTTTCACTTGATCATCATTCAAGTGCACATTGTGGTTATGCAATAAACGCATAAATATGGTGCTGCATGGGATTGCACTCTGGTGAATGAATGAAAAGAAAAAGAGAGATAAAAACCCAGGGCCTGTATTGGCACTCTATCAGAGGGAAACACTAGGACAATGCACAGCCATTGAAATAGTTTCCAGCGCCATGCTTGAGACAATGCAAAACACTGGAAAACCATAAACACATCGGGCCCTAGTGCTTGCCTTTTATATGCGCCCTCTAGAGGAGAGCAAGGCCATTCAGGCTACCCACCCACCACCCCACGCTGATACCCCCCTAGAAAGCCTCATAACCCCCCTAGATCCAAGAGGGGGTAGGTCTGGATGGTGACGGAAAAGAGGGGGCCCGCTCACCTCTCCCCACTTTTTCTTTAAAAACTTTCTTTGCCAGTACTAGCAACAAACAAAGAATAGAACTACAGTAATACAAACAATGCTGAAACCTCGTTAAAGTGCCAGAATACACGGGTTTATACAAAGAATTGCCAAACAGGAATGTAGTACTTGCGCCCTTGTATAAATTTTTTTACCTAAAAGTTTTTTGGTTGCTACAATTCAGGCATTGCAAGGAGAATGTATGGAATGGAGATTGGCACATCCGCTCGATGACGTAGATGACATTGTTGAGATGGCAGACACTATCTTTGGGGTAGAGGCTGATGGCATACTGACGAGGGACAGGAACGTCTTTAGAAAGCATGTAACGGTTACTGCTACTATGCAGCTGTTTGACAAGGGCAGAGAATTCCTTGCTGTTTGCAGAGATGTGGATAAGTTGGTTGCGTACTGTTGGTTTGACCGTGGTGGGTATACAACATATGCCAATGAAGAGATCAGCAATGCTAAGTTCCACCACCTTGATTTGAGTCTTCCGGTTAGAACCAGAGTGAGGTTACTTAACGAGATGATTGATCAGCATATATTGTGGGCCAGTAGCTGGGGTATTCCGGTTATATGCTCAACAAGTATTAGAGCGGAGCATAATGGGTTTATGAAGATTCACAAGAAACGTGGGTTTACTGTTAATGGCTCTTATGCTTGGGGACGCACTGCAGAATTATTAAAGGAAATGAAATGAAAATACCTAAACCCAATGACGCAATATATGGAGATATTCGTCCTCAAGATTCTAATGTCACCAGTGAAGAAGAGAAACAAAAGAAGCGTGATTATTATCAGAGAAAGAAAGCTGAACAAAAAGCAATGAAGTTAGCTACTGGTAAGCAAGAACCTAAAGAGCCAAAGGTTCCGGTATTCACCACTGGTCGGCCTAAGTCGGTGGTTAACCGAGTAACTGAATATGGCGCTTTGTTTAACAAGCTCAATGATGAACGTGCCGCCAAAGGTCTACCCCCACTCAAGACGGCAATGGAAGTTTTGATTGATGCGATGCAGTCTGATGAATTGGATATCAAGGACAAGGCTAAGATTGCTGATAAGCTTGCCCCCTTTGAATCCTCAAGAGCGCCTATAATTTCGATTGAGCACGTTAACAACGTGAACAAAGAGGAAGAGGTGTCTGCTGATGATGCATTAGATGATTTCTTGCAGTCTCTTCGCAAAGTGTGATAATAGCAATACTTTCATGAAAGGTTAGTATGTCTACAAACTTCCTGTACGCCCAAGCTCCTAATCGCAAGGGTAACGTATCTAAGCAGACCGTATCCAAATCTGGCGGCTGTACAAATGTTACTGCTGCCAAGCACGGCACAGCAACCCCTAAAGGCAACCAAGGCGCTCCTAAGGCTTCTGGTAATGTCTACCCTGTTGGCAACAAAGTGTCTGTCAGCACACATGCTGATTACTGTGGGACTATCAAGAATGATGGTTACATGAACAGTGACCGCAACAACTATCTAAAGTGAGGCCAACATGTCTGCATACGGTAAAGTAATTTCTGGCGGTAAAGCCATGACAAGCGGTCTAACTAAAGGCATTAATGACAAGTTGAAAAACTATGCTGAAAGCCACAAGTATTCCGCAATGCTGGCTACTGCTGTTGGCAAGACGTTTAATCAGAACCCTTTGTCAGATAACCATCTGGACAACATTAACGGTTCTAAATTCACCACACCTAAACTGCCTAAAAAAGTATGAAGCCAGGTCTTTACGCAAATATCGCTGCAAAGAAAGAACGCATAGCCAATGGTTCTAAAGAGAAGATGCGTAAACCTGGCACAAAGGGCGCACCTACTGCCAAGGCTTTTAAAGAGTCGGCTAAGACAGCCAAAAAGAAATAAGGATTGATATGAAAATTGCAAACTTTAAACGTGATGAAAAAAACAAGATTATTGCCTTGGATGCTGAAGGCAATGAGACTTATTTGGATTTTGGTTATGTGGCAGAACACAAACCCCAAGTTGGTGATGACTACCCAACAATTGAAGAAACTTCAGAATTTGTAGCACCCATTGAAGAACCTGAAGCTCCCGTTGAAGAACCCGCAGCACCCGCTGCATAACTTAGGAATAGCATGGCAACGTATGATATTGACGCACTGAAAGAAGATCTTCCAACAGCTAAAGACCTAGCGCAGTTTGTGTACGACAGAACACAGATTGCATTAGACCTTATTGGTAAGCCAAAAGAAGATCAATACCAAGTCGCTAAGAACGCCCTTGAAGGCCGAAAGATTCCTTCCGAATATGTAACGGATGTCAATCCCTACATTGACAAAAAGGAACTGATTCCTGAGGACGATCTGCCTCCTCTTCCTGAACGCCCTGCTGACTTGCCAGATATTGAGTCGCGAATTCATTATTTTGGTGCAACAAATATGCCCCACCCATCCAACCCTCAATCGGATGAAAAGGTCGCTATTGATTTCCGCAAGTACGACAATGGCACGGTGACGTTTCAAATTGTTGGCCCCGTTTTTCAAGTAGCTGTGGGTGAGCGCCTAAACAAGTTTGGTCAGCGTGTGCCTGAGAAATACACATGGAATGACCCCCGTACAGGCGAGACTTTGATGAAGCGCCCTGATGGGACATACACTGAGCGTGGTCGCAAGCTGTTCCAATATTGCTCTGGCGAAAAAGGCGGTGGTATCTGGGGCTTGATTGACCGTGATTTGACTAGCATCTCTTCTAAGAACATTGTTGATCCGTGGGCGTAATGGAAGATCAATCTTCCGTCTTTCGTCAAAAGCTATCGGCTCAAGCAGAAGTTTGCGCCCGTAAGACTCTTGAGTGGTTACAAAAAGATCTTCAAGGAGATCGGACTCTACCCCCTCAAGACGTTTACTATTTAGCCTCTGCCGCTGATTTGCTTTTGTCTATGCGTGACCTGTATGGCAAAAAGTGAAGCCAGTGACTACATCCAACCGATCTACAAAGATCGAGCCTTAAAACATCTTGTTAAGTTGGCTGGTGGCAAAAAGGCTACCAACCAAATGGACTCTGACCAGCTACGCAAGATGATGGCGGCAAGAGATACCATTGCCAAAGACATGCAGTACAACGCTTTGAAATGGTTCAGGCCATTCAAGTATCAGACTGACTTCTTTGAAACTGGCAATCATTTCACCCGCCGAGGAATGATTGCGGGTAACCGTACCGGAAAGACCATTGCGTCTACCTATGAGACTGCCTACCACCTGACAGGCATGTATCCAAAGAACTGGAAAGGCAAGAAATGGGACAAACCCATTATTGCGATGGCGGCTGGTGAATCTTGGGAACAAGTTGCAAAAACGCTACAATCCAAATTGTTGGGTTGTGACGATATCAAACAAGCATACAAACTAGGAACGGGTGCTATTCCTTTGGAAAGCATTGACGAGAAGTCATACCGCACCGATGGTGCAAACGTCCTGTCTATTGAAATCTGGCATTCTTCTGGTGGCAAATCCAAACTCTACTTCTCCAACTACACACAGCAAGTGCGCCATCTGCAGGGTTTTGAACTTGACCTTGTTGTCTTGGACGAGCAACCCCCTGACGAGACATTCTCAGAGCTTGTCATCCGTACTGCACAACGCAACGGGCAGGTACTGTGTTCTTTCACACCACTCAAAGGCATGTCAGGACTTGTTCGCAGATTCTGGGACAGAATAGAAGGCTACACGCATATTCGAGTAACTTGGGATGATGTACCCTTTGAAAATGAATGGGGTGAAAGCTTCTTTAGCCAGAAAGAGCGGGATCAGTTAAGCCGAGACTTTATGCCTTGGGAGCGAGAGTGCCGTATAAACGGTATTCCTTTAGTTGGCAAAGGCGTAGTATTCCCGCTGCTCAAATGGCCTACCTATAAGTCTACAGACATTGACCTAAGAAACAACTCCAAGATGGAAAGATTAATTTCTTTTGACTTGGGAATTAAAAACGACCCTACGGTTATCAGTTTCTTTTTTAGGGATCCTGTGGAGGAAATCATCTACCTGCACCGTCAAGTAAAGGTTGCCCAAGGGGAAACTCCTGATGAATACGTCCATTATTTGATGGACAAGGAGTCAAAAGGCGTTCCAATAGCACTTCCGCACGATGCCGCCCAAGCGGGAAGGTATACTCTGACTGAGCAATCTGTCAGGGAAGTATTTGAGGACAACTATGGCCTTAATTGCATCGCTGGAGCTATATTGAACCCTGTAAACGATATGGGCAAGGTAACTAACCACAAATCTTACGGAATCAATATAATGCGGATGGGGATGGAGCGTGGAACATTTATGATTAATGAAGCATGTGTCGATTTCCTTGATGAGGCAAGAAACTATGCTATTGATGATGCTGGCAAGTTCAGTGATCCTGATGACCACATTGACTCTGCTCGTATTGGCATACTTGCACTTATTCAAGGTCACGGTGAGTCATTAGTCAGTCGAGCGAATACATTTGAGTTTCGCAGGTTAACCGCTGTTGAAGGCAAGGCGCAAAGGATCTAATATGTTGGATAAACAAAACATCATCGTTGAGTACATTGAAGCACCTGCTGGCAATAAAGGAATCGTATTCCAAGTTGCCCATGAGGTGTATCTCAAGATGGTGGACTATCTTCGCTTAACCCAAGCCAAGAACACATTTAACCGCCTATCCGACTATCACTACCTGAACATTGCTGTTAGCAACTCCACTGAGCCAATCCGAGGCATTGATTACATTCACCCCGTAGTGACACCTGGCGTAGATTACGCTACAGCTATCATTACTAAGTGCTTGATGCCAAACGGTAAAGTCAACTTTGAGTTTGAGCGTTTCAGTGAAATGGATGGCGAACAAGCTAACCAAGCCACCGAAATGGTCAAGTACATGGTTAATTCCAAGAATGATTCATACGCAATCATCAGGGATTGGGCGCAAGACTCTTTGTTGCACAAAAACGGCATTGTTATGGTGTCTCCCGTGCGTGAACCTATCACCCAGTACAAAGAAGTTGAAGGCACAAAAGACCAACTGCGTGTTTTTGAGACTATGGCTGCTGAAAAAGGTCTGACTGTCAAGCGCCAAAACATGCGCCGTATTGACGTTGATTTGCAAGGCGTGATGCAGGAGATGATGGCTCCTGATGAAGAGGAACAAGTCAATACTCCGCAAGAAGATATGAATGAGGCTATCCGAGCCAACACTGTCTATCGTGCCAAATACAAAATGACCGGATTCTCCACTTCGGTGAAGATCAAACACGTTGCCCAGCATTATTTTGTTTGCAACCCAACAATCCCCAACATTCAAGACCAAGATTTTGTGGGTTTCTATGACCCAATGACACTCCATGAGTGCAAATCACAGTTTCCGTATGTAGACCTTGAAAAGCTTGCAGATCATGCCGCCTACGGCCCTGCTGGAGCCTATCAAGCTGGCGCATTGGAGAACGATTTAGCACTTCATGCCCGTGATTCCACTCCAGTGCCTGGTCAAGGCGTTGTGGCCTCCGCAGGTGCTGACCGTTACAGCCGAGTCATCATGCTGACCACAGCTTGGATCCGCAAAGATGTGGATGGTGATGGTGAAGAAGAGATTGTGGAGTGCTGCTTCTCAGGTTCATACGTTTTGTATGTCAAGGAAGTGGATTTCATTCCCTTGGCGGCAATGTGCCCAAAACCTATCACAGGAAACTTCTTTGGTTACTCTCTTGCCGAGCGCCTTGTGCCTATGCAAGAATATGCAACCTCAATTGCCCGTGCAGAGATGGCTTTTGCAATGCAATCGTCTACTCCAAGGATTGGCGTAAACCCAGAGTTTATTGATGCCGAGGAAATTCAGCGTGGCGTGTCAGCTATGTTTGTTTTGGACCGCAAATTCGATCCTAACAAGCACATCTACGAGTTTTCGCCAATGCAAGGCAACCTTGCCTACGTCCAATCGTCTATGGAGCGGTTTGAGGCCGACAAGATGGCAATGATTGGCATGACAAGCCCTGGCGATGTGCTAAACCCTGAAGTAATGAAGGATGGCAACAGCGGTTACAAATTGCAACTTGCTATGGGTCCTAACCAACTCATCCAAGACGAGATGGTTAAGAACTGTGCCATTGGTTTGCGGGATGTTTTGTACATTGTTTGGAAAACGCTCATCCAGTACGCTGATGATTACAACATTCAGCAACTGGCAGGTGTATGCGGCAAAGGCAAGCCGTTTATGGATGCCATCTCAATGGATAACTATGAATTCATTGACCGCAAGCTGATTAACATTGATTTGGCTTTGGGTTTTATGTCGGATGAGAACCGTTTAACCCGCCAACAGTTAATTGGTCAGGCTCAAGCTCAATTTACCCAAATGATGATGCAACTGGATCCTAGTGCGCCCGAATTGTTTGCCAAGGTACGCCGCCCATTTGAAGATACCTTGCGAGTACTGGGTGTCAAAGATGTGGATGCCTATTTGCCAACAATGGAAGAAGCCGCTAAACTTGCACAAGCAAAATCTCAGCAAGGTCCTAGTGCAGAACAGAAAGAAATTCAATCTAAGACCGATCTTAATAATGCTAAAGTACAAGAATCTAATACAATATCTGCATTGAACATCAAGAAAGCTGAAGATATTGACACTGATAATATGTTTGAAGCATTGGCAGCAAAAAGAGATAAACTTACTGCTGTACAGATTGATTAAGGATTGCAATGAAAAGCTTGGTATTGAATATTCGTGAATATTTTAATCGGCGCACAAAAGGCTCCGATTCACACAAGGAAGCTGATGTAAGTCGAAAAACTCTAGTAATTGAAAACGGGGAGTGTGCTTCCCGCCTCATTAAAAACGAGGATTTTGCATTGCTGTTCAACCTTTACAGGTTTGATTTGCTGGGTCGGTTGGAGGAATGCCGAACTGATCCAGAACGTATTGAAAACGCATTTAATATTGCTGGGGTCCGAGATTTTATTGGCTTCATTGAGAAGACAGAATTTCTGGGAAAAGTGGCAAAGAAGTCCATTAACTAACAGAAAAGAGTAAACTATGTCAGACGTAATCACGCAAGTGACCGCCCCTGAGCAAACTGGTATGGCGAATCCCGCCGATGCTATCGCTGCAATGATTGCCGCTAACAAGCGTAACAATCCGCAACCCGATGGCAGTTCACCACCACCAGCAGGACAAGAAACGAAAGTTTCCCCTGAGGCGGCTCCTGTAGAAGAAGCCGAACCTGAAGATAGTAATGTTGATGAGCTGGAAACTGAAAGCTCTGAAGAAACTGATGAGGCCACCGATGGTGTAACCGATCCGGTTAACTTCTTGGAGTTTGCAGAGCAGAATCCTGACATGCTGTGGAGAATCCCCAATAAGGACGCAGAAGGCGGCTTTATAGAGATCCCAGTATCCAAGGCGGCTGCTATTTTGGGTCAAGGCAGTGCTATCCATGAAAATGCTCGTAAGCTTAAAGCCGAAAGAGCTGATTTTGAAGAGTTAACGTCAAAGCGAATTAATGAGCTTGATGGTTTGCAGATAGGGTTGGAGTTAACAATTGTTCCTCAGTTGCAAACAGCAGCAGATGAGCTAATTACTCTCCAGCAATATAACCAGCAATGGCAGCAAATCTATCAGAATGCGAATGATCCAGCCGAGAAGTCACAGGCAGAAGCGGCTATACGCCAAAATGCCTCGCTAATCGAGGAAAAGTCGCAGTACATTAAGTCGAATCGGCCTAAAGTTGAGAATTTCTTTCAGCATCGAGCCGCTTATGTCCAGCATCAGTTGGAACAAGCAAGGCAATCGTTTACTGATAAGGAATTAGCAAACAAGGCTAACTTTACTGAACTTAGAGATAAGCTAGGTAAAGAATGGAAAGGTGCAACGGGTTCTTTTGTTCCTGGTGTCCAGAACATTGATCTGGTATCCGGTGATGAGTATCTGTTGGGGTTAATTCGGGACGGTATGAAGTTCCGAGAAGGACCTAAGATGCGAAATGTGGGGAGTTCATTGGCAGCAGCCAGTAGACCTGTCACAAAAGCTAAGACCTCACCAGAAAATGATGTTGAGAAACTTCAAAAGCAAGCTAAATCAGGCGATAAGAATGCGGCACGGGATCTTTTAGCAACAATGCTTGCAGCAAATAAACAGCGCAGGCGTTAATCAGGAGTTTTTGAAATGGCAACTATCACCTCTGCAAACCTTGGTAACGGCAATGGCTCGTATACCACCGACATCGTGGTCAAAGACCTCGATATGACTGTCTCTAACTATGTTAAAGACCGTACCCCTCTAACCAACATGGCAATGAGCAAAAAACGCAAAGTCAATTCGACTCTGCACATTTGGCCCGTTGACTACTACCGTACTCCAGCCTTGAACGCCAAGTTGGAAGGCGCTGCTGTTGCCGCATCTGATGCTGTCAACAACACCCGTGCTAACTGTGGTAACTACACACAGATTTTCACCACTGTGATCGGTGCTACTGGCACTGCTCGTGCTGTTGAACAAGCTGGTGGTGACCCACAAGCCTATCAAGAAGTCAAGCAATTGACTGAAATCATGTTTGACGTTGAGCTGCAGATGGTTCGTGCCGATGGCGCTTCTGTCAAGTACTCTGGTCAAGCTTCCAGCCAAGGCTCTTCGCCTAACAACGGTCGCCGTTTTGGTTCGTTGTATTCGTTTGCTGGTACACGTTCTGGTAACCCTACCAGTGGTACTGCGGTTTTAAACTTGGCAACTTCTGATGGTAACGACACAACCACTACCACTAGCACCAACCAACCTTTCAATGGTTTGTTGAGCAACGCTGGTTTGGGTTATTTTTCGTTCTCCACTGGTCAGACTTTGCAACAGTTTAGTCCTTTTACCTACAAGCAATTGGTTACTACTGCTGAGCAGCGTTTCAATGCCAAGATTACCAACATGGTAGTCCCAACATCGATGCGTACTCACATCTCTGACCAGATGCCTACTAGCCGTTCTATCAACCGTTTTAACCCTGCTGACAAGGGTGACACGATTGGTACTTACGAGGGTGACTTCAACTACACCTACCAAATTGATGACTCTTGGGTTATGGACCAAACTGGCGCAGATAACACATCTGCCTTGTTCCTGAACCCTGACGTTATCCAATGGGGTAGCTTGCGTGAACTTGGTCCTAACAATGAAGTGTTTAGCTCTGCTGACGCATCTTTGGACCAGTACATTATGGAAGGCACATTGATTGTGCGTAATCCAGCGGGTGTGGCTGTTTTGGCTGGCACTTCTTCTTCTGGTGCTGCCGTAACTGCTGCTCGTACATCTGCACAAGTTCAGCGTTACCTGAGCTAAACTTCAAGGGGGCTAATCACCCCCTTTTTTTAATTTATTTTTAAGGAAAAATCATGGCTACATTAGCATGGAAAGAGTACAACTCCGCATTTGTGTCTGACGTTAACACTGGTGATATCACTGGCGTTCTTGGAACTCAAGGTCAGGTTCAATATTTCCCCCGCATTTTGAGCGAATCTGGTATTCCAGTTATTGTTGCTAACAGTGGCACTATTGCCACAAATGGCACTGTAACTTTGGGTACTGCGTTGGCAACAACCTACGCTTCTGCTTTTGTCTACTTCCCAGCTTCTGCTGTGTCGGGTGACTCAACTGGCGGCATCTACTATGTGGTGTTTTCTAGCACTACTGTGGGTGTGGTTTATGCTGGCAAATATGGTGTTGCTAACGGCGTTGGCGCTGTTGCGTTTACACCAGTTATCCCATCTGGCACTTTGACTGCTGTTACGGGTTCAAATGCTTCTTTCACTGGTTCTACCACTGAAACTACTTTGATTAACGTAACTGTTCCTGCTGGTTCTATGGGCAACAACGGTCAAATCGTTGTTACTTCTAACTGGTCTTGCAACAACTCCGCTGGTGCTAAAGCAGGCGCTGTGTATTTTGGTGGAACTACTATCGGTACTGCATCTTCATACACTACTTCTACTGGCGGCAGTTCTATGAACTCCATCCGTAATCGTGGTGTTTTAAATGTGCAATCTACCCAATTGATTGGTGGAGCAGCGGCTGGCGCTCATGTCTACACAGCAATTGATAGTTCTGCTTCTGTTGCAGTCACCATTACTGGTGATACCGCTACAGCAACTGACCACATTGTTCTTGAAGGCTTCACAGTTATGATGTTCCCTAAAGACTAATCTTTCTGAAAGGGCTTCTCACAAGGAGGCTCTTTTGGTAAGGTATTGTTATTGGATTAAATATGAATGATGATGAAGTTCGCATAAATGAAGAATACTATTCAGGCGGCATTCTTGAAGCTGGCATTGATGGTGTATTTCGCCATAATGACAAACTATTTAATGAAGTCAAGTCTGGTACTTGGTCGCAAACCTTTAAAACTCCCAACATTGATTACAAGGTTGGTGCTGTAGACGGTGTGCGGTATGTCCAGTATGACCAAAAGAATGTTGAAGAAGTAAAGCAGTTTTGTAAAGAGCGTAGGGAGTTTCATAAAGTTCATGGAACAGACAACCCGTTCTTTGCAGGTACTGCTCACATGATGCAATTGCCTAAATGTTTTGCTCATGAGATCAGTTCAAAGTGGTTTAACAACCGTCCTTGGGAGTTAATCAAGCAAGAAAAGAAGGACAAGATCTTGTTTTACGCCATCGTCAATGAATACTACAGTGATTTTGTTTGCCATCCCACAGGCAAGATCCCTCTGCCTTATAATCCAACAATACCTACGAAATAAGGATGCTCTATGGCCCTATTCATTCAATCTGCTAACGCTCTTGTTAGCCGAATCGCAAGTTGGGTAGGGGCAATTCCAAGCAGCATAGGCATAAACGCTTCGTCATATAACTCTTCCACTGGAGTTATTACCTGCGCTTCTAACCCATCTTCTTTGGTTTTGATAGGTGATTTTATTGGCCCCAATATGATGGGTCCTTTTGCCGCTGTTTTAGCTGTTAGTTCAACCACTATCACAGTCAATGACCCAGATGCCGTATGGACAGGTATTACCTATCCAACGGCTATTCTGAAACTGCCTTCCGCATCAGCCTTAGAGATTCAAGCTTGCATCCAAATGGCTGAGCTTAAGATGCGTACCATTGAGCTTCCTGCTCTGCGTTCAGACCCGTATGCCACTGTCAGCCCATCAACGCTGACTACTAATGCACAAGGCATGGCTCCTATCCCTTCGGATATGTGTTTTCCAATTTTGTTCTTCCAAGAGTCGCCACCGTCTAATCAACCGCCAGGCGCTACTGCTTTGGGTCCTTGGATTGTGTATGACCGTGTGGGTGACCGTGAGATTATCCGTAGGCGCATGATTGACCAGTTGTACATTCGACCTTTTGGTGTGCCAAGGGTTATCCGTGCTTCGTTCTCTGAAGTTGGCCCAAACTATGTGTTTACGCCAAACCCAGGTGATAGCGTGGTCATCAAAGCCTACTACCAAAAGACATTCCCATTCTTGTTCAGCACAACAGGCGATAACCTGAATCCTATTGTGCAAAGCAACGGGGTACTTGCGTCTTTCCCTGAAGGCTACCTGTATGGTACGTTGTCGGCTTACTACGACAAAAACAAGAACGTAGAAGAATCACAAAAATGGGATGCCCGATTTGACGCTTCTTATGGCTTGATTGAAGATCAGAACTACAAAGGCAAGTGGCGTGGTGGTGATCAGCACCTTACATCTGAATTCCAGCCCCGCAACTACCGCTACAGCTTCAAATAAGGAATCAACATGGCTACAAGTGGTCTTTATGGAAGTACTGCATCAAGTACAGTAGCCCTGCCTTCTGGTTCAGAATCAACTGGTCTGTACGGCAACAATACTGTATTTGGTGGGACTTACTTTGAATATCTGATTTTTAAAGAGTCAGCTACTGCGCCAGCAACTCCTACGGGTGGGTCTTGGGACTTTACAACCAACATAGGAACACCTCCTACTGGTTGGCTTAACTCACCCCCTGTTGCTCCTACCAACACTGTTTGGTTGTCGCTTGCAATTGTCAATTCTAAGACTCCTACAACATTGGTGTGGTCAGTGCCAGGACCTTTGGTTCAAAAAGGCCCCACAGGACCTACAGGAAGTGTCGGAGCCACCGGACCAACAGGAGCCGCCTCTACCGTTGCTGGACCTACGGGGTCAGTTGGATCTACAGGACCCACTGGCCCAACAGGCTCCACAGGCGCGGCTTCAACAGTAACGGGGCCTACTGGGTCTACTGGGCCTACTGGATCAACTGGAGCTGCTTCAACTGTTGCAGGTCCAACTGGACCTACAGGCGCTACGGGCGCGGCTTCCACGGTAGCGGGGCCAACTGGTCCTACTGGTGCTACAGGAGCAGCATCTACGGTAGTAGGCCCTACTGGTCCTACGGGAGCTACGGGAGCTGCTTCTACGGTAGCAGGCCCCACAGGCCCCACAGGTGCGGCATCTACAGTCGCTGGCCCTACTGGAGCAACTGGCCCATCGGCTACAGGCCCCACAGGCCCGACAGGAAGTACAGGCGCAGGTGGAACTTTGGGTTATTGGGGTTCTTTTTGGGACACAACAAACCAAACTGCTGCGGCAATCAACACGCCTTATGCAATTACTTTAAACAGTGCTGATCCTTTAAATAGTGGAGTTTCAGTTGCATCAAGTAGCCGCATTACATTTGCTTATACAGGCGTATATAGCCTGACATTTTCTATTCAGTTTACAAATACAAGCACAGCAAATGGCAACACTCAAATTTGGCTAAAGAAAAACGGCACAAATTTAGCTGATACAAATTCTCATTATGATGTTCCTGATAAACAAGGAAGTTCTTTTTCATCAGAAATTGTTACTGTTAATTATGTTTTAAGTTTAACGGCAACTGATTACATCCAAGTATTCTGGCAAACAGCAAATACAAGCGTAACGATAGAAACATTGGCAGCAAGTGGTGGTTATCCTAGAACACCATCAATTATCTTTACCGCAACTCAGGTAATGTACACCCAGCTTGGCCCAACAGGAGCGGCGGGAGCTACTGGACCTACTGGACCCACAGGCCCAGGCACTGTTACTTCGGTTGCTTTGTCTGCCCCAACCATATTTACTGTAAGCGGAAGCCCGATTACTACGTCAGGAACATTGGCTCTGACTTACAGTGGTACAGCATTGCCTGTTTTAAATGGCGGTACAGGTCAAACTACGGCAAATACGGCATTTAATGCACTTGCTCCTAGCCAAACAACCAACACAGGCAAATACCTGACCACTGATGGCACAAACACATCATGGGCGGCTGTTGGCGGTACAACAATCACTATTAGCAACGACACTGCTACCGCAACTGCGGTATACCCATTGTTCTCTGCTGCAACAAGTGGTACTGCTTCAACGGTCTATACGGGTAATGCTTATTATCTGTATACCCCATCTACGGGTGAATTACAAGCCAAAGAGATGGTTTCAACAAATGGTATTGTGGTAAATGGCACAACAGTATCATCAAGTTATACAATCAATACTGGGACAAACGGCATGGCACTTGGGCCAATCACTGTTGCAGCGGGTGCAACGCTGACAGTTGCTTCTGGTCAACGGTATTATGTTATTTAAGGATTAAAAATGGCGATTATCATTGACGGCAACGTAACCCCTACTGCTGGTGCGGTAGCGATAGGTAACGGCACAACCCTAAACTTTACGTCAGCGGGTACATCTGGTCAGCTTCTTGTGTCCAACGGTTCAAGCGCACCTGCTTTTAGCTCAACCATTGCAAGCTCAACGCTGACAGCGCCTACGATAACCAACTATACAGAAACCTTGTACTCAGCTACTGGTAGCTTAACCGTGGCGTTAAGCAACGGTACGATTCAAAAGATAACCACAAGCGGCAGTACTACAATTACTTTGCCAGCCAGTGTGTCTGGCAAGAGTTTTACGGTGATTGTGAGTTACGCTGCTGCTGACGCATTATCCTGGGCGGGTGGTACAACATTGAAGTGGGCGGCTGGTACAACTCCTACTGCAACCAGTGCTACAGGCAAGTTTGATGTGTTTAACTTTGTGCAAGATGGCACAAATACTTACGGCAGCGTCTTTGGGCAGAACTACTAATGTTTAGTGCAACCAAATCATCAGGCCCATCGGGTTACAAGTTAACCCGTTCTTTGCGACTTCGTGCAAGTGCAAGTTCATACTTAAACCGGACTCTTACAACGCCAACAGACACCAAAAAATTTACATGGTCTGGTTGGGTTAAACGGGGAATAGTAGGCTCTGCATACAACATATTTTTTAACGGTACAACTAACGCATACACTGATTTTGAAAATTTTGGTTTTTCAAATGGCAGCGCGGCGGCGGTTGATTCTTTGACTTTTGAACAGTATGTACAAGGTAGCGGGTATATTGTTCGTGTGACTACAAGTGCAGTTTATCGTGATCCATCTGCTTGGTATCACATTGTGCTTGTGTGGGACAGTGCTAACGCAACGGCAGCTAACAGGGTTTTGATATATGTAAACGGGTCACAAGTAACTTCGTTTTCTACTGCTACATACCCAGCACAAAACACAGCGTCAAAGATTAATGCATCAAGTTCTGTAAATTATTTAAGCAACTATGCGGGGGCTTATTTTGACGGTTACCTTGCTGAAGTTAACTTTATTGACGGTCAGCAATTAACCCCATCATCGTTTGGCTCAACTAACAGCACCACTGGCGTATGGCAACCAGCTAAATACACAGGCACATACGGCACAAACGGGTTCTACCTGCCCTTTACGAACACCACAAGCACAACGACCTTGGGCTACGACAGTTCGGGCAACGGCAACAACTGGACAACCAACAACATCAGCCTGACTGCGGGTGCGACATACGACTCAATGACTGATGTGCCGACACTGACAAGTGCGACTGCGGCTAATTTTGCTGTGCTGAACCCGTTGGATAAAAATAATGGCACTTGCTCAAACGGCAATTTGTTGTTTACAGATTCGGGTGCAAATTCTTGGGATAATTCAAGAGCAACCGTCATTCCAAGTTCTGGCAAATGGTATTGGGAAGTTACTGCAACAAATAATACAGGCGTTTTATGTGCCTCAATTGCAAGCCCTAATATGCCCCTTGGCGTTTTGCCGGGGCAGTCGAGCAACTATGGCGTGACTTATTACACCGATGGATATTTGTACTACCTCACAACCTCACAAGCCTCTTGGGGGAACTCATGGACAACTGGCGATGTAATTGGCGTTGCTTTGGACATGGACAACGGCAAGGTGTGGTTCAGCAAAAATAATACTTGGCAAGCAAGTGGCGATCCTGCTAATGGGACAAACCCAGCAAGAAGTGGATTGCTTTCAATTGATACTCAGTGGGGGCCAATTTCTGGAACTTATTACAATGGAAGCGCCCAAACATTCAACTTTGGTCAGCAAGGTTTTACCTACACCCCACCAAGCGGCTTTGCTGCGCTGAACACATACAACCTGCCAGCCTCAAGCATTCCAAACGGTGCGGCTTACATGGCGGCTACGCTGTACACGGGTACGGGTGCAACGCAGACAATTACAAACACGGTTGGCTCTGTATCATTTACCCCTGACTTTGTTTGGGTTAAAGCCAGAAGCACTGCCAACTCGCATTTGTTAGCTGACATTGTGCGTGGCAGTACCAAGGTTTTGCTGTCCAACGATACAGCGGCAGAAATTACCGATGCCAACTACACCACTTTTGTGTCTGGTGGGTTTAGCGAATCTGGCAACGGAAATGAAAATAACAACAGTGGCAAGGCTTATGTCGCTTGGAACTGGAAAGCTGGCGGCACTGCTGTATCCAACACCAATGGCTCTATCACATCGTCTGTAAGCGCCAATACGACCAGCGGGTTCAGCGTAATCAAATACATTTCTAACGGTACAAACGGCGCTACGGTGGGTCATGGTTTGGGTGTAGCCCCAAGTCTGGTGATTGTGAAATGTACTTATCCAACCACAACACAAGCATGGGCGGTATACCACGCATCATTGGGGGCAACGCAATATTTGACATTGCAGTCAACTGATGCCGCAACCACATCATCGGCATATTGGAATAACACTGCGCCAAGTAGCTCTGTGTTCACCATCGGCACAAGCAACGATGTAAACATCAACAGCAGTGTCTATACTTACGCCGCCTACTGCTTTGCCGCAATCAAAGGCTTCTCCGCATTTGGTAGCTACACGGGTAACGGGTCTACGGATGGGCCGTTTGTGTACCTTGGATTCAGGCCACGGTATTTGATGTTAAAAATTACAACAACTGGCGGTTATTACTGGATGATTAAAGACTCATCCCGTGACCCATACAACACAACATCTCATGAACTTTACGCTAACGTAGTTGATACAGAATATACGGCATCTGGATATGCATTAGATTTTTTATCTAACGGGTTTAAAATAAAAAATGCCTCTCAGTCTAATAACGGAAGCGGTGACACATACATATACATGGCATTCGCAGAAAACCCATTCCAAAATTCTTTAGCAAGGTAACCCCATGTTTGCAATCGTCCAAAACAACACCATCGTCCAACTTGTACCAGAGGGCACAGCCTTTGAGTTAGACGGAGTTCAGTACCCCGCCAACTGGTGCAACCTGTCTACCCCAGAAGAAAAGACCGCAATCGGCATGGTCGATGTAATCTACGGTCAAGCACCGTCAGACATCTACTATTGGGTAACCCAAAATGCGCCAGCCTTGGTTGACGGTCAGGTTGTAGTCACTTACACCAGCACCCCCAAGGACTTGGACGCTACCAAAGCCAATTGCAAGTCACAGATCAATGCTACGGCCTACAGCCTCCTGTTGCCTTCAGATTGGATGGTAGTCAAGGCCACCGAGACAAGCACACCGATTGATCCAGCGTGGAATACTTGGAGACAATCCATCCGCACAACGGCGGCTGATTATGTAACTGCAATCATGGCGGCGGCTGATATGCCAGCCCTTGAAGCGGTGATGGGTAGCATCACTTGGCCTCACGATCCTGACTACGTTGGAGTTTAATAATGACAACAATCATCTCCGCAGATAACGGCTCGGTCAGCGGATCGGCTGGCTTAAAGTCTACTGCTGACTCTTCGGGTATCTTGGTGCTTCAGACGGGAGCCAATACTACTGCTGTCACCATTGATGCAAGTCAAGTTGTAAGCACAACTAACGGGGTAACCATTCAAGGTTTAACAGTAGGCCGTGGTGCAGGTGCTGTGTCTACCAACACTGCGGTGGGTGCTAGTGCTTTGGCGGCTAATACAAGTGGCGTTGGTAATACAGCACTTGGGGATAATGCGCTTCTTTCAAACACAACCGCTTCATACAATACCGCTTTAGGAAGATATGCGGCTCAACAAAACACCACAGGCGGCGGTCTTACTGCTGTCGGGCATCAGGCACTTGTTTCAAACACTACAGGCACTGCAAACGTAGCAATAGGTGGGTACGATTCTAGTTCAGGAACATTTGCGCCTTTATATCAAAACACAACTGGATCAAGCAATGTTGGTGTTGGTGTGGGAGCATTGCGTTCAAACACCACAGCCTCAAACAACACTGCCGTTGGGTATCAGGCAGGGTATTCCACATCAACAGTAAATGGAACAACTTATCTGGGTTATCAAGCTGGGTATGCCGCAACAGGGGGGCAAAACACTTCTGTTGGGTCGCAATCTGGATACTCACTCACGGGAACGTACAACACTCTTGTTGGTATTGGCTCTGGTAGCGCAATAACATCTGGCAGTAAAAACTCTGTCTTAGGTAGCTACAACGGCAACCAAAGTGGCCTAGACATTCGCACAGCAAGCAACTACATCGTACTGTCTGATGGGGATGGGAATCCAGTTGCCAGTTGCTCTGGCTCACGAACATGGATTTTTGGTGATGGTGGTTCTAGCTCTGGTCTAGCTGTTTTGCTTGCCCAAGCAGCAACTAATAATGGCCCAACACTTATTGGTCGCACTGGCAGCTATGGATCACAAACTGCTCGTTGGTATATCGGCTCTGACTCATGGATTAAAGGCGGCACAGATTACGATTCGCTGACCATTGCATCTGGTTCAGCAGCGTCTGGCGGCGTGAAACTAACTTCTGGGGCAACTTCTTGGGTTTCCGCTTCTGATTTAAAACTTAAAAATATCACAGGCAGTTATGAAAATGCTCTGTCTGACATTGCACAAATCCAAGCAGTTAAATTTACTTGGAAGCACGATGCTGGCAATAAACCTTGCGTTGGTGTGATTGCCCAATCTGTTGCGGCTGTTGTCCCCGAAGCGGTTGACCGTGTTCGCAATTCAAAAGAAGACGAAACCGAATATTTGGGTGTGCGTTACACGGAACTTATTCCATTAATGATTGCATCTATTCAAGAACAGCAAGCCCTTATTGAATCACTCACAACCCGCCTTACGGCTTTAGAAAATCCAGCATGAAAATAGCTGTTTACGCCATCAGTAAAAACGAACAGCAGTTTGTTCATCGCTTTTGTGACTCTGCCAAAGATGCTGACCTAATCCTGATAGCAGATACCGGAAGCACTGATGACACGGTTAAATTGGCTTTGGAGTGTGGAGCAAGAGTACACGACATCTGTATTAGCCCTTGGAGGTTTGACAAGGCCAGAGATGCCGCCCTATCGCTTATTCCAAAAGACTTTGATGTCTGTATCAGTTTAGACCTAGATGAAGTCATGGAACCTGGTTGGCGTGAAGAGATAGAGCGTGTTTGGACAGCAGAAACCACCCGTTTGCGGTACAAGTTTGATTGGGGTTGTGGAATCTCTTTCTTTTACGAGAAAATCCACCACCGTCACGGATATCACTGGCATCACCCAGTGCATGAATATCCCCGTCCTGACGGCAGGATTACAGAAGTCTATGCCCAAACAGACATGCTTTTGGTTAGCCACCACCCAGATCCAACCAAATCCCGTGGGCAATACATGCCCTTGTTGGACCTTGCCATCCAAGAAGACCCGCTATGCCCCCGCAATCGGTTCTACCATGCACGGGAATTAACCTTTTACAGTCGATGGGAAGAGGCCATAAAGGCCCTAAACGCTTATCTGGCTATGCCACAGGCTACTTGGCAGAATGAACGTGCCTATGCCATGCGTTTGTTGGGTAAATCCCATGAGGAACTGGGTCAAGGTTGGGATGCTTTGAAGTGGTATCGCTTGGCAGTAGCTGAAGCACCTAATACCCGTGAGACTTGGGTGGACCTGTCCATGTTCTGTTACCGCAACAGTATGTGGATTGAGTCTTATTCAGCAGCCAAATCAGCCCTTGCAATTACCAATAAAGAGCTTGTGTACACAATGGACCCTTTGGTCTGGGGTGAAAAGCCTTGGGACTTGGGTAGTATTGCTGCTTGGCATCTTGGGTTAAAAGAAGAAGCTGTCGGATTATGTAAAAAAGCTTTAGAATTCAACCCTACAGACACCCGACTTATTCGCAATTTAGAACAGATGTTGGAGCCTACTACGGTGGAATAACATGAGCGATTACCAAAGATTACGAACCCCGTTTCCCCAGATGAGCTTCACACCAGATGTGCCAAGCAATGCATTAGGGCCAAACGAATACAACAGTGGGCGTAATGTTGAGGCTGATGTGCGTGGCATCAAGAAAATCTATGGTGAGCAAGACATTCTAAGTACTATTCCCAACCTGCCTATTTTTATGGATGGCGGTTTTCGGGGTGAAGCGCAATGGGTCTACATTATTGCCACACGGGACAGCTCCAACCGTGGTCGCTGGTATTTGATCACTACTGCTGGCATTTCCAACATCACGCCAGGTGTAGGCGCTAATCCTGCGGCATACCTGACAGGTTACACGGAAGATATTAACATCACCACTTCTTGGGTGGGTAACGTCTTTTTCATCAATGACGGACTTACTTCTCCCATGTATTTGTTGTCCACAGCAACAGAAATCTACAAATACGATGCTGCTCCAGACAATTATGTTTGGAACTATGACCTTGATGTATCGGCTACACGAGCGGCATTTGTCAGAAACTTTTGTTCTCCAAACGTAGGCAACATCTTGATTGCAGGTAATCTGACCAAGGATTACATTACTTCTGGATTGACAATCAATTACCCGACTACAGTCCGGTGGTCACAAGCCTTTGCAAATACAGGTGTACCCGCCACTTGGGTCCCTACCTTGTCTAACGTGGCTAACGAACAGGAAATCCCTGTGCGTGGTCCTATTGTTGATGGCTTTTTCCTTGGTGGTAATTTCTATGTCTGCTCTTACTGGGACACAGTTGTCTTCAGTCCAATTGCTTATCAAAACAGCACAGCGCCTATTTTTGGTGTGCGACTGTTTAATCAGGGCCGTGGTCTTATTAACAATAACTGCTGGTCTAATACTGATACCAACGTATATGGTGTGGACAGTCGTGACATTTGGGTATTCAATGGTTCAGACTTTGCTCCGCTAGGCAACCAAAAAGTCAGGGATTATTTCTTCCGTAATCTGTCTACAACGTATTCTGATCGTATCTTTATGATCAACAATACTCAAAAGAATCAGATTGAGATTTATTATCCTGACCTGACTTCTTCTGGATGGTGCAATCAAATGCTGTCATATCGCTATGACTTGCAGATCTGGAATGCTCCTAAAGACATTGCCAATGCCTGTATGGGGGCAGAAGCTCCTATTTTTACGGGTGGCGTGTTTAAGTTTGCCTCTCGTACAGTAACTTATGCTCCTGCTGGCGCATCCAGTAAGCTGATTCAAACCAACATTGGCAATTCGTTTATCAACAGCGCAGCAATTCCTGCGTTGTTTGAACGCAACAACATGGTTTTACAAGGTAGCCAAGGGCCTGTTCCTTATTCGTCCAAGGTCTACATCCACCGTGTTTTGCCTGAGATTGCAGGTACAGGCGTAATTAATATTACCCTTGGGGGCGCTAACTCTACTGCCCAACCAGCTACTTACGGTCAGACGGGATATGTAAACATAGTTACAGATAACCCTTGGGTAACTACTCAGCAGAACAATGTACGTACAGTGTCCGTCAAGGTAGAGTCCAATGATGCTACAGACGCATGGAATCTGACGGCACTTAACTGGCAAGCAACTGTTGTTGAGGATGCGTTCTAATGCCTTTTCTTCTTGACGGTAACCCAACATCTTCAGAAGTCTCTGAGGCAGTTAATTACCTGCTCAGTAATTTCAACACAACGTATTCAGCAGATTCTGTATCGGGTCAGATTTCAGGTCCTACAGGTCAAATTGTTGGCTATCTGTACAAATACATTGCCATTAAATATGCAGACAGTTTTGATGGTTCTTTAAATTTTAGCAATACGCCAACAGGTCGTTTGTATTACGGAATCCGTAACAGCAACGACATTACAGAATCAACAAACCCTGCTGATTACACTTGGCGGCAAGTAACTGGTGGTTTTGGCACAACCAAGTTTGTTTGGTATATCACTGCTGGTGGAAGGCAGATTCAGTTTGCTGCTCAAAATGCTTCGCCTGGTCTTGGATGGGTTCAAGACGCTGGTGTATCAATTAACCTTGATATTATTACTTCAACAAGTGTAGGCCCAGGATTTCTTGCTTATTTTCAACCAGCTAGTTTGCAAGTAATTCGTTCTGGTAACCCATTAACTCCAATATTTACCGGAGTCACACCTAAACTGTATGCCACTGCTGGTGGTGCTTTGGCTACCTATGTAACTGCTTCAACAGATACTGATCCTACATTTGGAAATAATACATGGCGTATTGGTAATTCATCTACAACTGGATTGGGTGATATTACTTATAACCAGATTACTATTGGTTTGCCAACAGACGGTGGTGGCTATGCTTTATTTCCTGCTCCAACAGCAATGTCAGGCACTCCAGCTTCTTTAAGTGTTCCTGTGCGCTACAAAAGCACCACAGGGGTAATTACTCAGGCTAATGTAGCTATTGTTCAATTTGTCTTTTCGGACCAAGGCGCATCCGGTAGCCAAGTCGCTTACCCGTCTGTTTATCGGTGGGATACATCGATTCCTACGGTTACAGGTACTTCAACTTATATTTGGTCTGCAGGTACGTTTAGTCCAGATCCAAGTGGGTGGTCTGCTGTTGCTGGAGCATCAACGCCTGGGTTTACGCTTTATAGGGCGCAGGTTACATTAATTGCACCAGCAGGTACAACCACTTCAACCATTAATTGGACAACAGCTAGTGTGTCCTCTATTGGCTATGCGGGTGGCAATGGGCTGTCTTCTAGGCTGACATTTGCCCGTATTGCTGGCAATCCATCACCTGTATCTGCCACTGTAACCACCACAGGCAGTGCATCATTCCCAGTATCTGGCTCATGGGGATTGACTGCAACTTGGGGTGGTGTGGATCCTAACCCGACAAGCACCGACTCTTTATATCAAGCTGATGGCATTTACGACCCTGCCACTAACATTACATCTTGGACCACACCCTACATTTCTAGCTTAAAAGTAGGTCAACTGTCTGCCATTACGGTTAATACCGGAACATTAACTGTAGATACTGGTGGCTATTTAAAAGGTGGTCAGACTGCTTACAACACAGGGACTGGTTTTTTTCTTGGATATAGCGGAGCAAATTACAAATTTTCTATTGGATCATCTACTCAAGGATTAACTTGGGATGGTTCTAATTTAGCATTAACTGGAAATTCATCTATAGATATTAGCGGGTATGCAAATTTTTCTGGTTCTAATTCTATTGGTGGTTTATTAACAGCAGTTAATGTTGTTACTGGACAAAATTACGGTTATGGGTTAATTGTTCGATCTGATTATCTCCAAAATACAGGAGTATTTGCCTCAAATATTTCTGGAAAAGGAGTTGTTGGGCAAGTTACTGGTAGCATTTATGGCGATAATAATAGTTCTAATATTGGAGTTTATGGTCACAGTTCATCATATGCTTACCCTGGTACAGGTGTAAAAGGAGAAAGTAACAATTTGGGAGGTTATGGGGTTTGGGGAATAGCCACTAGCCCATCAGGTATTGGTGTTTTAGGCGCAAGTGATTCTTTTATTGGATTGGCTGGAACATCAACTTCTGGCTTTCCATTAGTCCTGTTAGCTAACACCGCTAACCCTGCAATGGTTATATTGCCAGTGGCATCACTTCCTTCCGCTGCTCAAGCGGGTTCATTGCATGTTGTTGGTAATTCTGCCAATAGTGAATTGTGGTTTTACAAAGGTACAACCCTTGGTTGGGTTTTAATTGCATAAGGATAAAATATGGCAAATTACAAACAAATTAATATTTCAGGACAAGAATATCAGCGTTGTTATTCAGTAAACATTTCCAACCCTTTAGATGCTGTTAAGCAAGTAGGTTTTGCTGAAGAAAAGATTTATGTCTTTGATCAGACTACAATTAACAAACAAGTTGCTGGTTGTGGCGTGAAATACGATCCTGCTGCAACCTTTCCAATTCTCGATCCAGTAACGGGTAGCCCCACTGGTGAAACCGCAACGCAGGCTCAGATCTATCAAATGATCTATTCTCTGTATATACAAACCGCCACTGCTCGTGACGCTCAACAAGGATAAATCATGGGAATGCAATCAACCTCTATGCAATCACCTTATTCTTCTGCCCCACAAGGCAAAGGACAGGGCTTACCTAACCCAGATGCTCAAATGTCGCCTAACCAGCCTACTGAAAACATAAGAGATGAAATGATGCGGAGATTCCCGCAACAACCTGCTCATCAGATGGATATGCCTATGGGTGAGCCTAATGTGGAGCCTCCTGTAGGTGCTTCTAGACTTGATGCAATGGCAGGCCAAACGCAAAAGATGCAAGGCCAGATGTCACAAGGCAAAGGCCAAGGAACACAGGGTGCTATCACTTTTCCTGGTCAAGGTGGTCAGCCAGCAATGGGCCAACCTAATGCTTACCCAAATACTGTTAAAGCAAGCGATAATACGGGTATGACGCAAATGTCAACAAATCGTCAGGGAAAAGGCAAAGGTTGACCAATGTATAGCAATGAATTTGTAAAGCTTGAATGGTTTGGGGGGGATGTAGATGCTTACCAAATGACTTGCATGTTTGTAGAATTGGCGCATACATGGGATGATTTGATAGACAAAGATAAGGAAGTCACAGAACAGCAAACAAACAATGCATTTGCTTTGTGTTTGGTGTATTTGCCAACCAACAAGTTTTATCAACGAATTCAAGCTCAAATAATTCCAATGTGGTTAAACGTGATTTCTTCTTACGAAACAGCTAACCATTTTGAAAGAGAAAAAGATCCTCATGGTATTGAAATAGCTCACAATTTGCGATGTGCGTCAGGTCAAATTATTGCTTATGCAATGTATGTGTGTTTGGGACCTGTTGAGTTAAGAAAACACCTTCCTGATATGTGGAAGGCTGTAGTTTTTGAACGATTTGATGAATATCAAAAGGAGCATTTAGATGTTTAAGATAAAAAATTTAATCAATTTTTTGATGCCAAGGCTAACCATAATTAGTATGGGTGGTGGCAGTTCTTCGAGTACGCCTACTTTAACTCCTGAACAAACAGCACTTATTAAAGCTCAAACAGGTTTTCTTACTGGCACAGCCTTTCCTGCATATCAGCAAACAATTACGGGCGCTGGCAATCTTTACGGAGGTTCTTCTGGCAATGTATCAGGTGCAGCAAATAACGCCTCAAATGTAGCCTCACAAACTGGCAATCTTCAGCAAGCAGCGGGTAGCGCAGGTCTTACGGGCGGCATGAGTGGTTTACAAGATGCAGCTCAATATCAAAAAAATGTTGGTCAAATTTTAGGTCAAGAAGGTGCTTCAAAATTGGCGGGATTGTTTTCGCCTGAATATCAAAAACAACAAGTTGCTGCGGCTTTGCAGCCTGCTATGGAGCAGACCCGTGAAGCAATGAGTGGGCAAAACGCATCGTATGGTGCTGCTGGTGGACTTGGATCTTCTCGTGCGGCATTGGCTCAAGCCAACTTGCAATCATTGAGCAACCAACGAATGGGTACTGTTGCTGCTCAGACCCAACAAGGTATTGAAGCAAACCGTTCTGCCGCAAGTCAGGCATTGTTAAGTGCTGGTCAAAACGCCACAAATCAATCGGCAGGGTATCAGCAAGCTTTAATGGGTGCTGGCGCGGCAAATTTAAATGCCGCCAATCAATCTGCTGCTGCTCAAATTGGTTATGCAAATGCGCCAATGGACTTGTACAGCAAATACGCATCAATCATTTACGGCACTCCGCAAGGTTCTACAACTCCAAACTTTTCTGGAACTCAAGGCTCTAATAGTTCTGGCAAGGGTGGTAGCTTTGGTTTTGGAAAATAATCATGGCTGATTTTAAGTTTGATTTTGCAAACCCAGTTAACCATGCTGATTGGGCAAAGTACGCTGGGTTTAACAGAACAACAGGAGCGTTGGCCCCTGTTGCGTCACCTTCTTTGTCTGGAATTAAGCCTCCTGAATCCATGTCGCAGATGTGGGAAGAAGAAACCAAACCAATATCAGAAGCTTGGAGTTCAGCTAAACAATTTGGAACTCAAGTTTTGGGTGGAAATTTTGGAGGTTCATTTAACTCTGCCATTAACCCAAATGAACAGACTACATCGCCTACAGAAGCTCCAATAACCAATCCTTATAATTACAAAAGTCAACTTGATGATGAAGAATTAAGCCAAGGTTTGGATAATTTAGATGGCATGGATTTTATTTCTGCAATGGCTTAATAGATAAAGGATACAAATCATGGCTACTGCTGTTGCTCCACCAGAAACAGGCGCGTTAACCGAAAAGGTTGCCGTTGTTCCTCCGAATGCAGGAGATAATTTTGTTGCTCAAGTGACATTAGAGCCTACTTCTGTTCAGTTTCAAGATCTTCCAGAACGTGCTCAAGTTATCACTAAAAACATAGTTAAACTTGCCACTGGTGCAGCAACGCCTGCAGACAGAATTTCATTTGCAAGCAACATTGACCAGCATACCAAAGAGTCTTCTGCTGAACATCCTAATACGCAACCACAATGGGGCAAGATGTTTTTTGCCGCTATGGACAACAATTGGAATGATGTTTACAAATATTACAACGGTGGTGCGGTAAGGTATGAAGCAGCCAAAGACCTCAATGGCAAAGTCTATTGGAAAGGTTATAACGAAATTGGTGAGAATGGAATTATCAAAAATTACGCCGACAAACGTGATTTAAGTGATAAAGAAAAACAAGAAATTAACGCTCGTAGTGGTCTTATTTCCAAATCTGATCAAGATGCCATTAGAACTCTACCTTGGACTAATGGGAAAATTAGTTCTGAAATGGTTACCAGAGGTCTTACCGACCAACTAAAAGTAACCACCAACGCTGCTTACGCTACTTCAGCAAATGCTTCTGCATCCAATCACAACATTGATGAGCAGATCTATTTAGCCAAGAAGAACCGCAAAATTCTTGACTTTGTTGGCACATTGCCTTCTGATGAACGTGCCAAATTGCTTGGCAACATCAACAGCTACAACACAATCAGTAATAACAAATCCAATGAAAGAAACAAGGCAGTTGGTGCAAGTGCTAATGATTTAACAAGTCTTGGTAACACAGCCAATGTAAAGGCTGGTTTTGGCGCAGAAGGTCAGGCTGGTGGCGTTGCTCCTCCGTCTGGGTCTAATGTGTCTGCTGGTGGCGCAATGGGCGCTTCTGCTAACGCTCAAGTTGGTGTTGCAGCCAATGCCCGTGATGCTACTTCAGCAACGGCATCTTCTGGTCAGACAATGCAAGACCAGCGTAACTTGCAATCATCCATTATGGCTGTATTGCAAGATGTTATTAAAACGCCTCAAGAGTTTCAAGACTTTGCTAGATTGCAAGCTTTGAATGCACAGAATGAAGCTGATGCAAAGAATGTCCCTGATTTTGTTAAGCCAATTGGTTTTGTAAACCTTACAGGCACTGACATTTTTACAGGTGGTACTGATGCAGTTTTGATGAACCGTGTTCAACAACAACGCAACAATGCTTTGATGGCTGCTTACTCTGCTCAATTAATGAGGGCCGCAAGGAAAGTAGCCGCTACTGGTCAATTGGTTGATCAAGATGCTTTAAAGCAAGAGTTTGCTGCATCGCCTCTTTATCAAGCCATCAACAATACTTTTGATGAGAAAATGAACATTCATTTGAAGGGCCAAAGCAAATATCCTAAAGGTACATTGATGGTCAATGAATCTAATCAACTTGTGATCAAATAAGGATTGATATGGCAGACATAAAACAACTATCGGACGATGAATACAACCGGATGATGCATGGTAGTTTTGGTCATGCCGCTATTACTCAAGCCATTACTCAAGATGCTTTGCAAGTTGCACCACAACCTGCACAGCAACCAAAAACTAGCCTTGTTCAAGTTAACCCTGTTATTCCTTCTCCAGTTAAATTACCAAAAGCCAATGCCGCAATGCCGCCGCCACAACCTGGAGAGCCTGACGCTGCCGCTGTAGCCGCTCAAGTTAACCAAGCTCGTGAGGCTTTGCGTATTTCTACGCCCCCTCCAGCCCCACCAAGTGCTGTTGATCATTTAAAAGATCAAGTTCTTGAGAATTGGAAAATACCAGCTATTGCTGCTGCAACTTATGTGGGAGCTAAAGCAATTGAATATGGCGGGAAAAAAGCCATAGAAAAAGGTAAATCTGTTTTAGAAAACAGACGCATAGCTAAAGAAGCTAATGCAAATATCAACCGCAATGTTGATATACCTTTTTTTGAGCCACCTCCTCCACCGCCACTTTTCACACCTGGCGTTCCAGAATCTAAATTGGCTGTTGAATCTCAGGCAAAGTTTGGCGCTCCATTAGCTGATGTAGAAAAGCATTTCAACGTCAAGATTACCAATCTTAAAGATGCTGAAATCTTAACCAACAACTACAAGAATTACATGAATTCTTTGTCTGGTGCTGTTTCTAACCAACCAGCAGGTATTCCTACTGGAACTAGCCCAATGAATTCTTTGATCAATCAAAGACTTTCAGAAACACCTGCCGCACAAAAAATTGTTTCTAACGAATTGCTGACAGGCACTGGGAAACCTGCATATGCTGGTCAAGGTCCTGCTGCTGAATTAAGGACAAAAGGCAAAAAAGCAGGAGAGCCATTGCTGAGAAACAACTATGCCAAAGTAGAAGATGTTCCTGCAGGATATGCTTTTGTTCCAAATGCTCAAAACATTGATTCATCTAGATTAATGATAGGACAACCTGAATATACAAATGCGTATTCAAAGCGTGATTTTCCTTCTTCATACGAGGCTTCTATTTTAGAGGCAAATGAAATTAACAGAGGGTTAGGTAGGCCCACTCGTGCAGAAGCAAAAGCAGCGGGTCTTGCTCTTCCTCCTCAGACTCCTGGAATTACTAAATCTGTTCTTGAAAGTAAAGAAACCCCTTTTATGGGCACAAAAACGGCAAAAGTAGGTGGCATATTGGGCGCTTTAATTGCTATACCTGACCTTGTAAATGCACAAACTGTTGGTCAACGTGGCATGGCGGGAGCTAATTTGCTTGAGGCTGTATTGCCACCAGGATTCACAATGTCCGGTGCTGGTGAGGGTTCTAGTAATGTTCCAAGCACGGCTAATGCTATGTTATTGGGAAGCCCTTATGCTCAGTCTCCAGAAGCCAAGAAACTGCGTCAAGAACAAGAATACGTTCGCAAAGTCGGCGCTGGTCGTGGCATTGCTCCTCCTTCTGCATACTTCAGGTAAATCATGGAATATCAATCTCTTATAAACACTGGCGCTGGCATTGCTTTTACAGTGGCAGGATGGTTTGCCCGTGAAATGTGGACTGCTGTCAAAGATTTGAAATCAGACCTTGCTAAACTGCGTGAGGAACTTCCTAAGACCTACGTTACCCGTGATGACAGCCGTGAAGACATTCGTGAGATCAAAGAAATGCTAGGCAAAATATTTGATAAGTTAGACGGCAAAGCAGATAAATGATTGCTGTTGTTCTGGCGCTGGTGATCAGCACAGAATATAGGTGTGTTAGATGGGGTTGGACGGGTGATGTTTACAATCGGATAGTCTATTGCCTTGAATGGAAAAAGGTTGAAAAGAAATGATTGACCCGTTTGAAGCCCTTGACGCTGTGAATTCAGCAGTCAACTTGATAAAGAAAGCGGCTTCTACGGCTCAGAACGTGGAGTCACTTGGGCCTTTCCTTGGGCGTTACTTTGATGCCAAGGCCAATGCTTTACAAGTGGTGGTTGAGTCCAAGAATGGCACGTTTAAAGGCTCTGCACTTGGTAAAGCAATGGAGATCGAGATGGCGCTTGCTAAGCACCGCCAATTTGAAGATGACTTGAAGAACAAACTGTTTTACCCAAACCACATGGATTTGTGGAACAACATCAAGATCAGAGCCGCCGCAATGGAAGCTGAGTTTGCCAAAGCTGCCAAACGTGAAAAGGAAGCCGCTATCAAGAAGAAACAAGAAATGCAACAGGCTATTGAAGTGGTTCTTGGTTTAATTACTGCTGGGTTATTGTTGGCAATGGTTGGGTGGGGCATTTACCAGATAAGACCTCATGGATGAGATCGTCAATGGCTTCAAAAAGTGGTTCAAATTGTTCTGCTATGTGGCCTGTGTTTGGTGGTTTTTGGATTTTGTGAAAGCGTTACCCGAACCATTGGCTAAACGAGCAATGGATAAAGCATTGAGTTATTTACCTTTTTAAGGAGCAACTATGGATTGGCTTAAGACTATCGCACCTACCATTGCAACAGCCCTTGGTGGGCCTCTAGCGGGGCTTGCTGTCGAGGCGGTGAGCAAGGCTATTGGCATAGACCCAAAGGACGTTCAAAGCACCATCAGTGAGGGCAAGTTATCTGCTGACCAGATAATGATGCTCAAGAAGGCCGAGATTGACATGGCGGCTCGTGCTCAAGAGATGGGTTTGGATTTTGCCAAGCTGGGCAATGAAGACAGGAAATCTGCCCGTGAGATGCAAGCAGAGACTCGCTCTTACATCCCTGCTGTTTTGGCTATTGCCGTTACCATTGGGTTTTTTGGGATTCTTGTAGGCATGATGACCGAAACTTTTAAGACTTCTGATGCTCTCATGCTTATGCTGGGCAGTTTAGGTACTGCTTGGACAGGAATTATCGCTTTCTACTTCGGCTCCTCTGCCGGATCGCAAGCCAAAGATGACCTTCTCCACCAATCGTCACCCACAAAATGAAGCTAATTTCACTTGTTTTGTTGTGCCCAATACTGGTTTTTGGTGAGCCAGTGGTCTACGATGCGGTAATCAACCGTGTGATTGACGGGGATACTGTTGTCATTCAAGCCCCCTACCTACCTAAACCGCTCAAACCTGAGATTGCAGTGCGGATATTTGGTGTAGATACCCCTGAAAAAGGGTTCAGGGCTAAGTGTGCTGAAGAGGATGCCAAAGGTCATGCCGCATCAGACTTTACTAATGCTGCTGTAAAGGCTTCTGTCAAGCGACAAGTATCGCTTTTGGAATGGGATAAGTATGGTGGGCGGGTGCTTGGAGACATCATTTTGGACGGCAAAAGCCTTCGCAAGATGCTGATTGACCAAGATTTAGCTCGTGAATATTTTGGTGATGCAAAAAAACCGTGGTGTAAGCAATGATTCAGAACTTTGATAAAGCATTAAAAGCCGTCCTCGTCCACGAGGGAGGATACGTTTTTAACCCAAAAGATCCTGGGGGAGAAACAAATCTAGGCTGTACAAAAGCAGTCTGGGAAGAACATTGTGGTCACCCTGTAGACACTAAAACAATGAAAGCCCTAACCCCTGCAGATGTTGGACCACTGTACAAAAACAAGTACTGGGACAAAATTAAGGGGGATGACCTGCCTAGCGGGGTTGACTACGTTGTGTTTGATGCCGCCATCAATAGTGGGGCAGGAAGGGCCGCAAAGTGGCTACAAGCCTGTGTTGGGGTAGAACCTGATGGTGGTATAGGGCCAAAGACTTTAGCGGCTGTACGGGCGTTTAATTCTGAACAGCTAATCAAGGATTATTCCAAGCGGAGGCTGTCATTTCTGTCAGACCTCTCCACTTGGGAAACCTTTGGTAGGGGATGGGCTAAGCGAGTAGCTGAAGTTGAGGATGCTGGACTGAAGCTTCTTTGACAAAAATGCCTTCTTTGTTGAGATGGCCTTTGCGGTCCTTGATTTGCTCATAAGCGTGTTCAAGGCAGCTTGTCAGGTTTAGATCTTCGCAAGCACACCCCATAATGAGCGTTACAAGGATGTCGCCATAGGCATCTATCTTTGCTTCACGGTCATCTAAAAGCAGGGCATCTCGTAGTTCAATGACCTCTTCAAGGGTCTTGTTCCATTGAGCTAATCCAGTGGAATTTTGGACAATCTTTCTGGCCTCACCCCACTGGATAATCTTCATTTCAAGGTCTGCATAGCTCACTGAGTTTCCTTTAAAAGTATTTTCATTACACGTTGAGATCTACCAGAGGAGCCTTGTCTGCGCTCTCCAGTATCGTATATGTATCCTTTGCGGAGCAAGGGAGCATATCTAGGGGATATGGTTTGGACTCCATGCCCTGGGAAATACTTCATAATTTCATCTGAAGTACAGCCATTTGGATGTTTTGCAATAACTTCATAAACCATTTGTTCAAGCTTGGTAGAATCAATTTTCTCTGCAGCTTGGTGGCTTGTATCTGCATCTTCAGTACGAGCCATTTCTTTCGGATGCGTCCCAAATATTCTTTCAAAAAAAGACGTTTGTTTCATTTCATTTCCTTTAATGGTGGCAGACTTAAACCCGTAGGACGGTCTGCCAGCGCCCCCTTTTCCGCTGGAGCGGTCGGGTTATTCAGAATATTCCAAACCAAATGCCTGTACCGTGAATCCAAGCAATCGGGAATACTATTGCACCTGCCACTAGAAAGCCCCAAGAGGCAGTCTGTAGGCAAGTCACAACGTGTGTTATCCAAGAGAGTAGACCCCACACAATCAAGAGGACTGCAATAGTCTCGTCCATTTAGAAGTCCAGATCGTGAAATGGGTCTGGTTTTGCCTTCTTAGTAGGCTGGCTAGATTGACGGGTCTGCTCTTGTTTAGGGCGCACTGACAAGCTGATGAAGCCTGATCCCGCCTTGCTAACCTTTTTCCAACCAGAAATCCAGTATTCCACACCTTCAATATTGATTGAGCCGTTCATGTCGGGGTGCTTTTCCTCTTCCTTTTTGTCGTTTTTAAACAACGAACCCCTGTTTGTATTGTCAAATTCAGCCATTTTTTGCTTTCTTTAGTGCGGAGCGTGTTGGTGCATCCAATTGATTAGAGAGGTAAACCTTTTGATCGGCCTCTAGTTCTTGTTCGTCAATCATGGCAAGAGCATCAATAGCCTTACCATTCTTGACTAACTCGGTTACGGAGGATGCCATTTCTTGCAAGAACTCCTGAATATCTGTTGGCAGGTCATCGCCAATTCCACCCCTTGGAGAAATTATGGGGGAGGGTCCTTT
>Ga0209191_1000303_pt1 | contig 38917 bp, 29 predicted proteins | sample S_130626_EF_Meta_FD_187320 | JGI IMG/M metagenome (GOLD analysis project Ga0209191, IMG submission 187320) | Freshwater microbial communities from Lake Simoncouche, Canada to study carbon cycling - S_130626_EF_MetaG (SPAdes) (version 2) | ecosystem: Environmental > Aquatic > Freshwater > Lake ...
GTGACATCGCCAAGCGATCCGCCGCCGATGCCAATGGCAAAGCCGCTCGTAATGGCGCCAGGCCTGCAGGAATAATTCTGACCTGATCGAGAGAAAGTTGACGCCATGCCGCCGTCGCTGCCGCCACATGCCCAGCATGCGGAGGGTCGAAAGTACCTCCTAAAATGCCAAATGAGGGTGACACACGGCCATACTTGCAGGCTTGAGCCCGCTGGCAATCCAAAGCAGGCTTGAGCCCAGCCAAATACCGAGAAACACTCCACCCATGGCCGTTGCCACAAAATTTTTACCTGCCGGGTTTGACCTCAAAAAGCCCATCGCCGTTATCGCCGGCCAAGGACGCTACCCCGCCCTCCTCATCGAGTCTGCCCGTGCCCAAGGTGCCAATATCAAACTGCTCTCGTTTGAACAAGAAACGGATCCGAAATTAATTGAGACGTTTTCTGCAGAAGACCATCGCTCCATCACGGTTGGAAAATTAGGACAACTCCTCGATGCCTTAAAAGAAGTCGGCGCGGCGGGCGCGGTGATGGCCGGACAAATCACCCCGCGAAAACTTTTTTCAGGAATGATTCCTGATTTAAAATTAGTCGCCCTCTTTGCTAAATTAAAAGAAAGAAACGCCGAAACTATTTTTGGCGCGATTACAGAAGAAATTGAAAGCCTAGGTATCACGATGCTCGATGCCCGCGTATTCTTGGATGAACATCTCGCTTCAGCGGGCTGCCTAACGGGCTGGTCCTGCGGTGTTTCCGATGCAGAATTAGAATTCGGGACATGCATGGCGCGCGAAATGGCACGTCTCGATATCGGCCAATCCGTCGTCACCGCCAAAGGCACCGTCATCGCCGTGGAAGCTTTTGAAGGCACCGATCAAATGCTTCAGCGCTGCGCACAGACCGGCGGAAAAGAAATGCTTTTAATTAAGACCAGTAAACACGCTCAAGATTTTCGCTTCGATGTTCCGTGTTTCGGAATTAAAACTTTAGAAAGTATGGCCAAGGGTGGCGTACAAAAAGCGGCCCTCGAAGTGGATAGCGTGATTCTCATCGACCGCCCCGCCGTGATTGCTCACGCTAAAAAACTGGGTATCGATATTGTTGGCTTCCCGAAAAAATAATTTTAGCCGTCGAAAAAATTCCAAGCGAGAATTGACTCGGCGAGAATCCAGCCAGCTATCAGTGCAAAAACTAAAATAAAGAATCGGCGATAGCGGACCCAAAAGCGCGTAGGCTCTTCAGGCGTTTGTACGTAGCCTTCGGAGTCGAAAAATCTTTTAATCGTTTCCCAAATTGAGAAATTTTTCCCCGTATCAATCGTCGGATGACGATACCCCATCGGCCGATAATCTTTGGGTTTAAACCTCTTTAAAAGGTTGAATAGCATATTCTGACCCTAAAGGCATCTCTGACGCTTTACAAGCGACACCTCTCAGCCTAATGACATCTCTGTGAAGTCCACCACCCGGTCCATTCGCGCACTCAAAGGCACCCGTCCTATCGTATGCCTCACCGCCTATGATGCGATAACCGCAAGAATTGCTGATGAGGCCGGCGTTGACCTGATCCTTGTGGGCGACTCCCTCGGCAACACTGTACTGGGCATGGAAGACACGGTCGGCGTGACCCTCGAAATGATGGTCCACCATACAGCCGCCGTAGTTCGAGCCAAACCTTCCGCCCTCGTCATTGCCGACCTACCCTTCGCCCTCGCGCACGAGCCCTTCCCTAAACTTCTAAAATCATGCCGCACTCTCATGCAGAATGGTGGAGCTCATGGTGTAAAAATTGAAGGCGGTGCCACACTCGCCGTTTCCATTCTTAAATTAGTCGACGCTGGAATTCCCGTTATGGGCCACGTCGGCCTCATGCCTCAACGCGTTCACTCCACCGGTTACAAACGCCGTGGATTAAATTCTGCCGATCAACAAAAGATTTTAATCGATGCTCAATCCGTCGCCGCTGCAGGTGCCTTTAGCATCGTCATCGAATGTGTGGATGAAAAATTCTCTCAGCAACTAACCGACTCTCTCGAAATTCCCACGATTGGTATCGGCTCTGGCAATGGATGCGATGGACAAATCCTCGTCATTCATGATTTACTCGGACTCACCTCCAACCCTCCTCCCTTTGTTAAACCCGAAGCTCAGTTACACCGCGATGCCGTTGCCGCCGTTCAACGCTGGGCTAAAAAAGTACGTAAACCAGGACTAAAAAAATGAACTGCGTCATCTTTGGTGCCGGTGCATGGGGCACCGCCTTTAGTTTACACTTAAATCGTCAAGGCCACACGGTGACTCTCGTGCCTCGTCGCATCGAACAAGCACTCGAACTCGCTAGCTCGCGCGAAAATAAAGAATACTTAGCCGGATATAAATTACCTCTCTCCATTCAAATCGGACTCGAAGCTGTGCCCGCGTTAATGGATGCGGATATCGTATTCCTCGCCTATCCTTCCAAAGGTCTCGCAGATTTACTCAAGCAAATCGGCCCTTCGATTAAATCATCTGCAACCGTAAAGATGGTGGTTTCACTGACTAAAGGACTTGATCAAAAAACTTTAGAGCGTCCGTGCGAACAGATGTCACAGGCCTTCGGAAAAATTCCTGTCGGCACACTCAACGGACCCAGCAACGCACAAGAAGTCGCTCGCGCCCAACCGACGGCGATGGTTCTCGCATCCAATGCTGATGAAAAAACTTTAAGCGAAGTCCAAGCCGCCATCAGCGGACCTTCCCTTCGCACTTACACTTCAACGGACATCGCTGGTGTCGAAATCGGTGGTACTTTGAAAAACGTCTATGCTCTCGGGGCCGGACTTTGCGATGGCCTCAAACTGGGTGATAATGCCAAAGCCGCCTTTCTTACCCGCGCTCTCCAAGAAATGATGCGCGTCGGTGAAGCCCTCGGTGGTAAAAGCGAAACTTTCCTCGGACTCAGTGGAGTTGGAGACCTCATGGCCACCGCCCACGGCTCTTGGAGTCGCAATCGCGCCCTCGGTGAAGCTATCGCTCGAAATGCTCCACAGGCCTTAGCGGATCTCGCCTCACGTCGCGATGCCGTTGAAGGTCACCGCGCCACCGAAACAGTCAGTCGCTTAGCGAAGTCACGTAACGTCGACGCCCCTATTTTATTTTGTTTGAATAAAATTCTTTTTGAAGGTCTCGATGCTCGTGCCGGAGTTACCGCACTCATGACTCGCGATCTCAAATCTGAAATATGAGTAATGGGGACGTAGTCACACGCCCCTCAGCTATTTCGGGTCAAGGTCTCTTCGCCACTCGCGCATTTTCGCCAGGTGAAATCATCGCACCCTACTTGGGAAAAGTTCTAACTTCTCGACCGATAAAATCTTCGGAGTCATCCGCCACTTACATTTTGGAAATTAAACCCGGACTTTGGATTGACGGATCCGATATTCAAAATCCCGCTCGGTCAGCCAACCACTCGTGCGAGCCCAATGCTGAACTGGTGATGAGTGAAACCGGAACCTTTGCCAACCTCCGTGCCACATCACAAATTATACCCGGTGATGAAATAAGCTTTGATTACGGCTTTTCGCTCTCGGAAAGCCTTTTTAACCCTTGTACATGCGGAAAAATGAGCTGCCCAGGGAAAATCATCGCCGAACCACTGCGCCCCGCCCTCCGCCGCCACCTACGTTTTTTACGTCGAAGGGATTGACCAACTGCCCTCCGAGCCCCACTTTTCGAACTTCTATTTATACCCCCTAAATGAAAAAAGTAGCCATTACTGAACTTGATCCTCGCCTGCAGAAGCAAATCGCTGCCGCCGATCAACAGCTCAAGACCAACCCTCAATACGCCATGGAAATTCTTTCCGGCATATTGTCGCGCAATCCTGGTTGCTTGGAAGTACGTCGCTCACTCCGCCGTTCCCAAAAAGCAATTCTCGGAGTTAAGAAAGGTCTGTTCGACGGACTACTCGGAGGCAACGCCGATAAGGTAGCAGAAAAAGATCCCCTCGCCGCTATCCAAGCCGCTGAAGACACCTTCGCTAAAAAGCCTGGTGATATTGGTGCCAACAAATTACTCGCCGCGGCCGCACTCAAACTCGACTTCCCTGAACTCGCCGCTTTCGCCTACGAAGAACTCACACAAGTTGATCCGAAAAATGTTCAACACTTCATCGACCTCGCGAATACCTGGATTGCGGCACACGAATACGATTCAGCACTCAATGCTGCCGATGCGGGTCTGAAAATTTTCCCTGGAAACGGCGACCTCCAAGAAGCCGTGCGTAAAGCCTCCGTCAGTAAGACAATGCGCAAAGGAAATTGGGAAGATAAAGGTGACTTCCAATCCAAACTTAAAGATAAAGACGAAGCCCTGCGCCTCGAACAATCTGCACGTACGGTTACAGATTCTGGTACCGCACTCGAACAAGCCGCCGCGCTCGCTGTTAAAATCCAAGCTCAACCCGATAGCCTCGATCTTTACCGCGATATCGTTCGTCAATTCATCGCTGCGGGGGATCTCGATAGCGCCATCGCTTGGTTACAACGCGGACGTCTGACGACACTCGGCAAACAAGACTCCTCTCTCGAAAGTCAGGAAATCAGCCTCATCACTCAACGCTTTGAAAAGGCCTCCAAACTTCTTGCAGAAAAAGTTCAGGCAAATCCTGCCGATGCAACCTCTGTTGCCGAACTCGCCAAGAACGAAGCCGAGCTTACTGCCTACCGCTTACAAACTACCGCGAGCCTCGTGGAACGTTACCCGAACGATTACTCATTCCGATTTGAATTCGGTAACCTTCTCCTCAATGCCGGTCGCCTCGACGAATCGATTCAACAATTACAATACGCCCAACGTAATCCTAAATTCCGTCAGGCCTCCATTCTCGCCATCGGCAAAGCTTTCATGGCTAGTTCCAAGTTCGATTTAGCTGTCGATCAATTCAACTTAGCAAAATCTGAATTACAGGTGATGAATGACCTCAAGAAAGAAGTCATTTACGAACTTGCGAGTGCCTTTGAGAAAATGGGTCGTACCAAAGAAGCGATGGAAGAATTTAAGGCGATTTACATGGCTGACTCTGGATATCGTGATGTTTCGAAGAAAATTAACACCTTCTACGAAAACCAAAAAGGTCCTGCATCCTAATTTTGTTTTGTATTTTTTGCTGAGCAGGAGAATACTCCCTTTTTCTCCTTCTTACTGCCATGTCTCTGACTCCCTTTAAAAGCCTCCTCATTGCCGACGTCGGCATTAGCATGGGCGACGAGGGTAAAGGTCGAGTCATCCCGGAAATCGTCCGCGAATTACAACACCTCACGGGTCGCCGTGATGTCGTCGGTACCGTTCTCAAAGTTAACGGCGGTGCTAACTCAGGCCACACAGTTGCTGGTCTTAAATTGAATCTCCTTCCCGGTGGCGTTGCTGAACACGACGTTGGCTGCCTCGCATTGGGCTCTGGCGTTGTCGCCGACCCCCGTAAAGCCCTCTGGGAAGCCCTCCCAGTGGAAAAGCTAGGCTACCCTGTTCTTTCACGTCTCCTCATCGACGAGCGTTGTATGGTGAGCGATATCTCGCACCGCATTCTCGATCTCGCTTGGGAAGATTACCGCGTCAATGTTCTCGGACAAGAAGCACGTGGCTCCACGGGTCGCGGTATCACCCCCGCCTACGCTGATGAAGTTGGCCAAATGCAAATTCATTACTCGGAGTTTCTCGGTAATAAATCCGACTACGCTACGCGTCTGTCGGCTCGACTCAACCGTGCTGCCGATATTGTACAAAACGTCTGCAAACTGACTCCCGAAAAATGGTCAGCACTTTTCACCAAACTTACCGAAGCCGAACTGCGTGCTAATAAAGGCGCGATCGACGCCGGAGTTTTCACCGCAGCTGAATTTGATTTCACACGTTTTGCTGGAACCAAGCCTTTCACTTTTAATCATGAAACCGTTTTAGCCGTTTACTGGGAAGCAGGCTCAAAACTCGCGCACACCATCGGCGATGTTCGTGAACGCATCTTAAGCGACCTTTCAGCGGATCGACGAATCATCGGAGAATTTGGTCAAGCCTACTGGCTCGATAAACGTGCTGGCTTCGCACCCAACGTGACTGCCTCACACACTTACACCCCCGAGTTTTTTCAATCTGCAGGTATTCCCGTTCAAGCGATTCACACGGTCGGCTGCTGCAAAGCCTACGACACCAAAGTAGGCACGCACGTGTTCATCACTAAAATGGAAGAGTCTCACCCTCTCCAACGTGCCCTCGCTAAATTAGAATTTGGTACCAGCACCGGACGTCAACGTATGGTCGGCTGGTCCGACCTCGTAGAAAAAGCCGACACCCTTCGCTACGGCGGCTTCGATGATTTAGTGCTCAATAAACTCGACGCTCTTTCACCGCACGGAGAATGGACCGGCGGCGATCTCCAACTTTGCACAGGCTATCGCGATAGCTCTGGGAAAATCCATTTAGGCGTGCCGCGTAATGACGCCATTCGTCGCGCGCTCACCCCAATCTACGCTACTCTACCAGGTTGGAAGTCCGACATCTCCAAAGTCCGCTCCTGGGCACAACTTCCGGCCGAAGCTCGTCGCTACGTCTCCTTTACGATGTCTGAAATGGTCCGCCTAGCCTCACGCGGACATACGCTGAAAGCTATACCGAATTTAAGATACATCGGAGTCGGACCCGACCCCGATCAAATTATTTCCGACGTACCTGCTACCTCGGAATTAATTAAGCAGTAATTTAACCCTTGATGTGCGGGAGGAAAATAAGTCCCGCAATAAGGAAGTAGATAATCAATCCAGTAACGTCGACAATCGTCGCCACGAATGGTGCGGCTGCTTTGGCAGGATCGAATCCAAGTCGTCGTAAAATAAACGGCAACATTGCACCCGATAAACTTCCCCATAACACCACCCCAATCAGCGAGAAGAAAATAACGAGTCCTAATAAAAACCAATGTTCACCGTAACCTGGTGTACTGCCACAAAGATTAGGGAAGAAAAAGTGCCATATCGCAATTCGGGCAAAGCCAATGGTGCCTAAAATAACTCCGAGCCCCAGACCGCTCGTAATTTCCCGACGGAAGACCTTGAACCAATCTTTTAAATTAACTTCAGCCAAAGCCATCGCACGAATGACTAAAGCCGATGCCTGTGATCCGGAATTACCACCCGATGAAATAATCAGGGGCAGGAATAAAGATAAAACGACAGCCTTCTCAATCGCACCTTCAAAGAAACCCATCGCGGTGGCAGTAAACATTTCCCCGATAAATAAAATCACGAGCCAACCCGCACGTTGACGAATCAACTGTCTTAAAGGTGTATCTAAAAGAGGTTCTTCGGGAACTTCAACCGCACCTAAAAAGGCGATGTCTTTGGCGGCTTCTTCACTCGCCGTCTCTAAAACATCATCCACCGTCACAATACCCAGAACAATCATGTCCGCATTTACTACCGGAATAATCGTGCGAGAGTGTTTTCGGAATAGTTTTACGGCATCTGTCTGTGAATCAGTAACCTTTAGGTAAATGGGCGGGGCTGCAGGTAAATCCGAAACTTTTGAAGCGGCATCCGCGGTAAAAATATCACGAATCCGGTGCACACCTAATAATTTGCCCGACTCATCCACCGAGCAAACAACGTGAACGTAATAAACATCCTTTGCACGTTCCTTAACATAATCGAGCGCCTGTTGAATTGTCCAATTCTGACGAATCGAAACAAACTTCGTCGTCATCATTCGGCCGACACTGTTTTCCGGATATCCTAAAAGCTGTAAAGCAACTCGTTGCTGCGCGGGATCCAGTAGACTTAATAAACTTACGGCATGATCCGGACATTCTTCCAAAAAGGCGGTTCGGTCATCGTCCGACATCGCATTCAAAATCGACGCCGCATCTTTCTCGCCCAACGCCCGAATTAAATCTTCTTGGTGATTGGGATCAATGTATTCAAAAATTTCTGCGGCGACCGTCTTAGGTAATAAACGAAAACTCACCGCCATCTCGACCGGATCTAAATGCTCAAGTAAATCAGAAGCATCCGCATGCGGCAAACTCACCAGCAATTGACGTATCCCCTGGAAGTCACGCTTCTCGATAAGGAGATGGACGTTCTCAATATGCTCTGGAGTTGCCGTCATGCAAAGAATGTGCCATTGATGCCGAGACTTGGGCAAACCCTAAAATTGATTTTCACCACTTCGTAACCTACCCCTCATGCAACATAATTTTGCACTCCCCCTCTGGTCACTCGTCGACCAACGAAAAATTGAATTAGGTAAATCAGATATGCGCGGATTGGCCAAAGAACTGGGACGTTGGCTCAATCATAATTTCGATATAAATCACAAGGGGACCGCTATAGAAGAGCCGACTGACCCCACCGAATCCGGCGAACCGATGCTGATCATCGCAGGCGTCGAAGAAGCTAAGTGGCCCACCATGATTGCCCTTGCCCAAAGCAAGAAGACCAAACTTTACGTGGTACTCATTAACGAAGCCGGACAGTTCACCCTGAAGGAACTGATATTGCCCGAGAGTTAAGTGCACTTGCCCAACTACTTAGTTCTTAGCTTCCCGCACCAACCGCTTTAATAAAACGGTCGCATCCCCAGCTCCGTGATCGAAATTAAAGAAAACGTCCCCACCCGAGTCCTTACCGATTTCAATACCGTTATTGTATTCTTTGATATCGAGGACTTTGTTTAACTTGAAATTAAGATTCTTAAACTCGCCATTAAATATGACGCGCTGATCGGTAAAAATTGCCGTTCCGCTATCAATCTTAGTCAACTGATCCTTGGTCTCGCGCTGCACGTCGTAACTACCCACGCGATAACGCAAACTGCCAAAAATTTTGATACTCGACGAGAAACCGCCGTAATTTCTTCGGACGACCGTTCGCTTTACTTGGAGTAAATTCACGGGCTGCATCCAGTAACAAGTCTCACTGCCCAATTGCAGATCACATTCAATGGGAGTTAACTCTCCTTTAAGTAATTTATAATATTTCTGAGCCCGATTAAACGCAGTCTGAACCGCGGGATAATTTGCTAAGTGTAAATCGAGATCTAAAGCTACTTGATTATACTGTTTAACACCCTCAGGTGAGATAATCAATTCTCCGTCGAAAGTCTCACCGAGGAATTTAATCTCCTGCATTAAAATTTCACCCCAAATAATCGTGTTAAGAGGGTCCATCACAGTGCTCGGAAGTGGAATGCTTTGCGCTAAGGTTCTAATATTTTCTCTTTTCTCAGTAAACTCTCCCGGACCATTTAAAATAGCCTGAAAAGCTTTTTTGTAATATTCTAGAAAGACATCTTTCTGAATTTCATAAGCCCTCTCCTGCTTTAGACCCAAACTGTACATGAGGTTATTTAAATTAATCTTCTCCTGTGGTGTGAAAAGGTGGTCCTCTAAGTAAGCCTGCACCATCAAAAGATACCATTCCTCTAACTCTTTAGCACAGCGACGGTACAGATTAGATTGAGTCGCTTGATTGATTTGCTCAATATCAGCGACGGTTAACTGACACTCCTGCTGAGCCGCCGTCAACTTATCCCACAACAAAGCTAACATCGTCTGCTTACTCTCCCGGGATAGTAACTGATCCCATAGATTCGCTGATTTTTCTTCCGGACGCGGAAAAGGTAGTTTCCAAACTTTCTGGGTATTTACCAATTCATAAACTGGCTTCCAGGCCGTCATCCCTGGACGCCAGAAAAAATCTGTTTCAATTAACTGACCACTAGCAATGAGACTCGGAATTTCCTGAACGGTAAATTGACCAATCTCCTGCCCACTTCGAGCAATATGTACACGGTCAGCTGCCATACTAGACTAATAAAATTCTAAAAGATTTAATCAAGTTTTGGTTTGGTACTCACTCGCCCTTCTTCACTTCCCCATCCTTTTTTATGGCTTTGCCCGGAGTCACCATCACGGGGTGTATTTTTTTAATCATCGCCTTTAATTCGTTCATTTTTGAAGCAAACGCTGGGTCATTCGCCAAATTCTTTAATTCCTGGGGATCGGTATCGTGATCATATAACTCGCAGGACTTCTCCGCGTTTTGCCATTCGGTAAATCTCCAACGTTCGGTTCTCACACTGTAACCCTGCACCTTATCCTTACCCTTGGTCACAGTCTGTGTATACGCTGCTCGATTCCAGGCCGCGCTAGCATCAGCTAATAACGGACGTAAACTTACCCCCTCTAATCCCTCCGGTGCTTTCACTCCCGCCAAGTCCGTCAGTGTTGGATAAATATCCACCAATTCAATGGTGCGCTTCGAGGCCTGTCCCTTGGCCGCCGACTTCGGTGCGACAATAATCATCGGCACCCGCGCCGCTTCCTCAAAACAGGTCTGCTTCATCCACAGACCGTGCTCCCCTAAATGATAACCGTGATCACTAATAAAAACGATAATCGTATTATCTGCTAAACCTAATCGGTCTAACGCATCCACGACCCGACCAATCTGCGAATCCACATAAGAAATCGTCGCGTGATAAGCGCGGCGAGATTCCCGCGCCTGCTCTGCCGTCACCCCGCGGTATGGCCACTTCGCTCCCGTATCCAAAGCTGCTGCTGGCACCGTCGATTTCCAATCTGGGGCAATCGGGGGCAGAACTTCATCTTCCACTTTATACATATCAAACCACTTCTTCGGCGCCACCCACGGACAATGCGGCTTATAAAATCCAACCGCTAAAAAGAATGGCTTATCTTTATTCGCTTCCAGTAACTTAATCGCTTCGGTTGCAACTTTTCCATCCGTATGTTCTTCATCCGTACCTTTAGGATCTGCATACAATGACATGGATGAAGCCAATCCGGTTGTCGGTGGATAAACCAGAATATCACTCTCTAAAGAAGTCTTATCGAGACCTGCCGGATTAACGACCTGATTCCATGATGCCGGATCGTCTGCACCACTGGTACCGATGTCTCCAGGATTTCCGTAGTGATAAATTTTTCCAACGCGGGCTGCAAAATATCCAGCCTTCATAAAGGCCTGTGGCATCGTCACTACATTCGGCATACCCTGACGGAAGTGATAAGTTAAATCCATCACCTTGGTCGTGTCTGGACGCAACCCAGTCATAAAGGAGGCACGACTCGGGGCACACCAAGGAAACTGACAATAGGCCCGATCAAATTTCACCCCGCGCGATGCTAACTTATCTAGATTCGGAGACTTCACAAACGGATGACCATACGCACCCAAATCATTATTCATATCATCCGATACAATAAATAAGACATTCATCTTTTTGTCCGACTCCACTGCCCATCCCAGAGTCGTCATTAAAAATAATGCCAGCAGATTTCGCATAAACTTTACCTACCACATTGTGCGCTTATTCACCAGCAAGATTAGACTAACGCATCTTTGCACCCCCTTTGTCACCTTGCCCACTTGCCCTCTTGTCCCCTCGCATGCTTAGCACGCGTACTTGTCCCCTCAATTCGCTCCCCCTACCAAATATTCAACCTTAGTGATAGTGGGTAAATCTTCATACTTTGCAGCCAATGTAACGTAGTCTGGCTTTTTAAAGATAATCGAAGCCATACGTAGCTCAGGCAAAATCTCAGGGACTTCCGCCTTCTTGGGTACAATCTGCTTATACGGCCATGGCTTACGTGGCACATCGAGATAAGGTAAGAGGTAATCGAGAGCAATCGCGATGCATCGTCCGTCTTTGGTTTTATAATTCCATAAATCAACTCCCACGTACTCACCCATAATGGCTAAACTAGTGAGCGCCTTCAAATTAAACTGCGAGTAACTCAGACTATTTGTCCGAGCTAACTCCAGCGGTTGCTTACCGTCTGGCTCAATCTGCAATGCAATACGTTTCTCCTTCGCACGTTCTAAAATTTGCTTAGCCACATCCGTCTGACCCACATGCAGTGCCCAGCGCACAATCTGTGCATCATAATGTGTTCCGTGATTATTCTTAGACTCACCTTCTGCTTTTCCTAATTCACCCTTAAACATCCACTCAAAAAAAGTTTTGAACCAAACTTCCGCCGCTTCACGTTCACCAGCCTTCCAGGCTTTCGAATTAGCAAATAAAGCCGTTGCATCTGCGGCCATTGAAATGTGACGCCCATCCATCATTCCCGTGAATCGACCCGTCGACTCCCCTCTCACTCCTTGTGAAAATTTCATATGCGGATTCATTTTAGTTTTTTCATCCACAAACCAAACCCGGATCTGCTCGACCGCCTTCGCCCCATATTTTTCATCACCCGTAAAATAATAAGCTAATCCAAGAGTCTTCATGCGACGTGCCAAAGCCAACACGCGAGTATCATCTGCAAAATCAGTATTCTTACTCTCGGGATTCACTTCGCCATCTTTTCGAATATAAGGTAGGCCATCACTGGTATTAGGATTCGGCCAATAGTAAGGCGCTAAACTGACGTAGTCACGAATATCGCCACTCGGTCCAGCGACTTTTTTATCCGTCACGGTGAGTACCTTATCATCCAATGTTTTATCCGCTTCTTTGAGTAAGCTTTTTAAAACTGCTAACGCTTCCTTGTCGCCTTGAGCAATCAAAGCCTTCGTCTTCTCTAAGGCACCTGGACGGTAACCATAATAGGTCGACGTCATTGCTACTGGCGATGCCGCGGGAGCCGCCACCTCTGCAGCCACAAGCCCAACCGACATCCATAATAATGCAAAAAACCTCATAGTGTTTAGGTGTGTATTAAACACCCCTTTAACGCAATTGTTCCCATAGATAGGGGCGCGACAGCGTCGCGTCCTTACATCTCCCCTTGTCACCGTGTCCCCATGTCACCTTGTCCCCTCGCGTGCATTTGCACGCGTCCGTTGTCCTCTCAGTGCGGTGACTTCGGTAATATCAATAGGTAGGGGCGGCACTGCGTGCCGTCCTTCACTACCCCTTGTCACCTTGCCCACTTGCCAACTTGTCCCCTCAATTTACTGCCACAACACCGGCTGCGTAATCGCAATATTACGGCGTACTTCTAAATCAGTCGGATCGGTCGGCAACTTCTTCCAAAGTTCAATATACTTGGACTCATTGTAAGCCAGGCCCGCAAAGAGTAATGCCGGCTGACGCGAGGGCCAACCATCCCAAGCCATCACATCGGGCTTCTTCGGCCAGCTAGATTTATCTGCTAAATAAGGGTAGAGCCATGCTGCTGCTTTCTTGATGCTGCGACCTTCTGGTCCTTCATAGTTCCAAAGGTTTTCCTCAGGCGTCGATAATACCTTACACAGCGTCACCATATTATCCAATTGGAAAATAGAATACGCATAAGGCTTGGTGCGCGCCGTCTCACGCGGAAAACTTCCATCGGGCGCCATCTGTACATTTACAAAAGACTCTTTAAATTTTGTCCGACTTTTTGCTAACGCCTCTTTGTCTCCTACGAAATCTGCAAACACAGCAACTTGTAAAAAGTAAGCTACAGAGTGATTGTTATTCGACATGCCCTCGTCGATACCATTTTTGTGAGTTAACATCCAGGTGTTGAGTTCACCAAACCATGTACGAAGTGATTTCGCCAACTCAGGATCAAAGGATTTCGACTTTTCCAAGGCCTTAATCGCTACAGGAATTTCTACTAAATGGAGTCCATCAATCACACCAGTCTTTGAGCCGGTGTGACGACCAGGAATCGCCTGCGTGTAGGCTAAGTGGGGATTCATCCGCGTCTTCGCATCAACGAAGAACACTTTCAATAACTCGGCCGCCTTTACCGCATACTTGTCGTCACCAGTCACCTTATAAGCTGCAGCCAATGCTGCTACGGCATCCTTCGTGGTGCGCATCGCCATCCGGTGTGCTACGAAATTACCAGGATTAGTTTCACCATCACGTTGTTTATAAGGTAAACCATCTGGCTTCGCAGGATCTGGCCACCAGTAGTCACCATTCGAATAAAAATCGTTCGGCGTACCCGGTGAATACTTGGCTACATCGGAGGTAATCGTCAAAGGTGTCTGATTCAGCGCCGCATCGGCTAACTTCAAAATTCGAGCACGGTCATGCTCACCCACATTAACCTCTATCTTACTCGCGGCGGGTGCACTCGGCGTGCTCTGTGCATGACAAGCGGTAAGGCCCGACAGCGTGAATAATAAAACCGAACCGATCTGGTTAACTAATTTCATGAGGTTATTTTTTGAGAGTGAGGTACTGAGTTTCGAGGTCAGTACTAGACAAACTAAACACCGCCTGAGTTCCCAACATCTTAGCCTTAATAATGGCCCGGCCATTATAGAGTTGAACGGCACGTGAACCAGTCGATGTACCTAAATTATCCATAAGTTCAGCTTCACCCAACTTATCAAAGCGAACCAGCGTCGCAGAATCCAAACATGGCACACCGTTGGCATCGAAAATCTTAGCCTGCAATGTCACCACGCCATCCTTCCGCTCCAACTCAGTGAGAGCCAACTTCGCTGGCTTACCCCACGCAGCACTTTGATAGCCGACTTTAATTTCATCCGAAATTTTCTCCTTAACGGCTATAGCTTTTACCTGATTGGGACCTTCATTTAATACGACATCCCAACGTAAGCCCGCCGCCGGATAATCTTGGCTGTTACGTTTCTTAACACCCATGGATTTTCCATTCACAACCAATTCAACCTCAGAACAATTGGAATAGACTCGAATCTGTTTAGCCTCTCCTGGTTTACCCGAACGGGTCTGCCATTCGTGACCAAATAAACGGATCATCGGTTTATCCGACCAGAAGCTTTGGAAAATATAATAAGACTCTTTCGGCGTTCCATCGCGCTCAATTAAACCTTTTTGATTCATCCGTGGAACGGGATTCTCCGGACGCAACGGCGTCGCAAAATCCTTGAAGATCCACTGTGCACTACCCGTTAAATTGGGCATAGTCTCTTGCTCTTTTAAATGCCAATCAAACAGATTGGCCATATAACTCTCCGACCAATCGCCATCCTTTGACATGCGTACCTTTCCGCCCGTTCCCTTATACGCTTTTCCTTTTTCAGCAGTGCCTTGACCCACATCAATTTTTTCTACCATCGATTCGGGATTTTCGGCAAAGCGTCGTGCATGGCTGTCACCACCCCACTCGGCGTGGAAGAAATGATTAACTTTACCAATCCATTTATTAGTTGAATCTTTATATTCAGTATAACGACCGGAATACCAACCTGCCCAAATACTCGGCGAATAAACATCCACGATATCGCTACAGAAATCACAGCGACGGATGGTCGTCACACGCGATGGATCGAGTTTATGTGAATTGTCATTCAATACTTTCATGAATGCCCTGATGTTTTCTTGATACACCTTTTTTTCCTGAGTTTCAAAATCTCCGGTCCAATCATTCTCATTACCCAAACCCCACATAATAATCGAAGTGTGGTTGTAGTGCTGATCAATCATCGCCTTCTGCATATCTAAACATTGCTGCTTGTAGCGTTCACCACCTAATCCGCCACGGCACCAAGGAATTTCTTCCCACGCGAGCAATCCTAACTCATCGCAAAGTTCTAAAACGAGTGGAGCTTGTTGATAGTGACCTAATCGAATAAAGTTCGCACCCATGTCCTTAATCATCTGCAAGGTCTTGCGCACTTCTTCATCAGGCACCGCCGCCGCTACGCCCGCATGGTCTTCATGATAATGCGTACCTTTTAATAATAAACGCTCTCCATTTAATTTAAACGGACCATTCTTCACCCACTCAGCTGTGCGGAATCCTAATCGTTCAGTCACAACTTGTTCACCTGCAGCCGACTTAATAGTGACCTTACACTTATAAAGGTAAGGCGAGCTCGGCGACCACAGTTGCACACTATTAATCGCAAATGATTGAATCTCCTGCTCACCCGACCAAGGAGCTAACTTCTTCGTCGCACTCTGTGCGACTTTGCCGTCTCGATCCAAAATTTCGACCGCCACTTCAACTTCATCCTTGAGTGCCGTCGGATTTCCTAATCGAGCACGCACTTTAACTGTGCCGTTAGCACCCGTTAATGTGGGCTCAACATGCACACGCTCCAACGAAATTGCTGGAACATATTTTAAATATACATGGCGGTACAATCCGCCATAACGATTAAAGTCGCTGAGGTCCGAAGGAATGGTCTCTGCATCGCGTGAGTTATCGCAAAGCACCGCCACGGGTACTTCTCCATTCGCACCCTTGCGGGTTAAAGATTTTGCTGCGGCATCAGTGATGTCGACCTCCCACTGATCATACCCACCTAAGTGCTCACCGACTTTTTGGGTGTAGACAAAAACCTCGGATCTTTGTCCGGCACCATCAAAATGTAAAATCGTCCGACCATTCGGATACGGATTATTGATTTTTAACTTCGTGCGATACCAACCTGGACCTTGATAATAACGAACATCAGGATCCACCGAATCACGGCCGTTAAAACAATGCGGCAACGAAACACCATTCCAGGTGACGTTGTCGGAGGCAGCCTCGCCGCGCCAAACTTCCCACGCGCTACCGAGCGATCCTTGATAATACTCCCAACCCGTCGAGAGACGTTGGGTATTTGTTTCAACCGCTTGGGCCGTACCAAGCAATGCAACCAACATGAGGGCATTAAGCATCGAGCGCATAGACCTCTTAATTGACTGGTTTTGAGAAAATGTAAACCCCTAGCAATCCCCCTTACCCCCAAAAAATTACTTCCCCCCTTGTCACCCTATCCCCATGTCACCTTGTCCCCTCACGAACTTTGCTCGCGTGCAACTTCTTCATCTATCTGTAGTTAAATAATAGTACCATTACCCCATGGACCCCCAAGACCCATCCGAAGGAAAGCCTAACCCATTCTATAAAACCGCCTTCGGACACGTCCAACGTCGCGAATTCATCGGTCTCCTCGCCGCCACCTTTGGCTGGACCCTCCTACCCTCCGCCTCCGCCCAAGAAAAAAAAGGCGGCGGTGGTAAAGGTGGAAAGGACGACTCGTCCAAAGCACGGGGTCCGGTTTTCAAGGGCGACTACGTTCTGCCCGAAAATCTTTCGGAGTTCTCAAAACTTTCCCTGATCTTCGGTCGCGCTACCGATAAATCCATCACCGCAAGTCTTGTACCTGATTCATCGATGGAAGCATTTCTCGAAATCGGTACATCTAAAAATAAGTATATCCGCAAAACTGCCATCGCACAACTGACCTCCGGTAAAGCTACCGAAATCATCATCGATGGTCTCTCACCTAATACAGAATATTTTTACCGGCTCAACTACCGCAAACCAGGCACGAGCAACTTCACGCAACGCGCAGAGTCTCGATTCGCCACCCAACGCACTCCTGGCTCCACCTTCGTCTTTACCATCCAAGGCGACTCCCACCCCGAACGTCCTCAAGCCAGCCACCCAGATCTTTACTCGCGGACCCTCACCACCGCCGCCGCCGATAAGCCCGACTTCCATATCTGCATCGGCGACGATTTTTCCATCGAACGCATCCGCACCATCAACGACGCGAATTGCCAAACTCCCTACCTCCTCCAACGACCATTCCTCGGACTCATCGGCTCCGTCGGCCAAGTCTTCTTGATGAACGGTAACCATGAACAAGGCTCACTCTTTAATTTTTCACAAAAAGATGAACGTCACGACGTCGCGGTCGGCGTTCAAAAAGCCCGCAACTCCCTCTACCCCACCGTCGGCAACGAAGGAATCTACTCCGGACAAAAAGAAGTCTTCAAAGATATCGGACCTCTCAAAAGCTACAGCTCATGGACTTGGGGCGACGCTCTATTCATTCTCCTCGATAACTATTGGCACTCGACCGCCCTCGTCGACAGCGGCTTCGGCGGAAACAAAGATGACAAAGGCGCCGAAAAGAAAAATCGCGACTGGTGGAGCATCTCCATCGGCGACGAACAATATAAATGGCTCAAGCAAACACTCGAATCAAGTAAGGCTAAACATAAATTCGTCTTCGCCCACCACGTCCTCGGCACCGGTCGCGGCGGCGTCGAAGAAGCCGATCTCTATGAATGGGGCGGCCAAGCCCGAGGCAACGAGGGCACCTTCAAAGAAAAACGTCCAAACTGGGAACTGCCCATCCATCAATTAATGCTTAAACATAAAGTGAGCGTGTTCTTCCAAGGTCACGACCACCTTTACTGCCAACAGGAAAAAGATGGCCTGATTTACCAAGAACTTCCCATGCCGTCCGACCACGGATACGTCGCCTACAATGAAGAGCGTTATCAATCAGGTAAAAAACTTCCCAGCTCCGGCTATCTTCGTGTAACCGTCTCCCCCGCCTCCGCCAAAGTTGAATATGTGCGCTGCTTCTTACCTAAAGACGAAACACCAGCGACCAAACACGGCTCGATTGCCCACTCTTACGAAGTAAAAGCTAAAGCCTAAATTCGATGCTTAATTATTTCCGAGTTCAGTTGCTTTGGATAATCGCATTATTAGCACTCACGGTTAACGCCTCCGCACGTCAGCCTAATGTCGTGGTCATTCTCATCGACGACATGGGATATCGCGATACGGGCTTTGTCGGAAATAAATACATCGAAACTCCTAACATCGATAAAATCGCCAAGTCGGGCGCCGTCTTCAATGAATGCTACGCGAGTGCTCCCAACTGCGCACCCACCCGTGCATGCTTGTTGACCGGACAATACACCCCACGCCACGGCGTCTACACCGTCGTCGATGATCGCTACGCCCCAGGTCAGCCCCACATGAAAGTGATGTCCACCAAAGGAAATGATGAGCTACCTCCCGACACCAAAACCGTCGCCGACACCCTGAAATCCAACGGCTACGCCACCGCACTGGTGGGTATGTGGAACCTGGGTCGCGGTCGCAACGGTACGCCAGGCTCTCCCACGAGTCGTGGGTTCGACATCTATAAGCGCCCCGACGATGTAAATTTCGAGAAGGACGCCTACATGAACGCCAAGGGTCGCTATCTTTCCGACGCTCTCTGCGACGAGGCCCTTTCGTGGATCGACCAAAACAAATCTAAACCGTTCTTCTTATACTACGCCGAACATTCAGTCCACGAACCGTTCGACCCAAAACCCGAACTGCTCGCTAAATATAAATCCAAAACTCCCACGGGTCTCGATAAAGGAATCACTCCCGAATACGCCGCCACCGTGGAAGCGGTCGACACGAGTATCGGTCGCATCATGGCCAAACTCGAATCCCTTGGACTCACCAAAGATACTCTAGTCATCTTCACCTCCGATAACGGCGGATTACCTTACGTGGTTAACCCTCTGCGCGGCAGCAAGGGTCTACTCTATGAAGGCGGAATCCGCGTCCCCGGCGCCATCTCCTGGCCCGGAGTCATTCCCGCTGGCAAAAGCTTCAACGAACCAGTCGCGAGTATCGACTTCATGCCGACCATCCTTGAAGCCGCCGGCATACCCTTACCCAAAAACCAGCCCACCGATGGTATTAGCCTGCTAAATCAGGTCAAAACCGGCTCCCCGCTCAACCGTAACGCACTCTATTGGCACTTCCCCTGTTATATCGGCAAAGGCGAACCGATGAGTCTTCTACGTTCGGGTGACTACAAACTGATCCAGAAATTCGCTGGACCGACCTTCGAGCTCTATAACGTGAAGAAAGATCCCAGCGAAGAAACCGATTTGGCGAAAACCGAACCTGCAAAACTTGAGGAACTTAAAAAACTCCTATTCGCATGGCAGAAAGAAACCGGAGCATTCTTAGCGGACAAGAAAAACGAGGCCTACGACCCCACCGCCAAAGAACAACGCGGTAACAATAAAAAGAAAAAGTAAGTTCTCCCCTTGTCACCGTGTCCCCATGTCACCTTGTCCCCTCGCGTACTTCGCACGCGTCCGTCATTCTAAAATTATATAATAACCCCTTGCCAAGGGATACCCTCAACTGGTAAGTTCTAGAGTTATATTCTTAGAAAACATCTCACGACGTTAGCTCTAAAGATAACTCACATACCTATTCTACGCAACAGATGCCAAACCTCGGCATCTGATTTATCACTCCTTGATTTAATTTCACTCTATTCACTCAAATGCTCACTCACGTACTCATGGCGACTCAACTTTTTCTGGGCGCCACTTCAGTCTACACACCCAGCGACAATCCCGTTGCTAAACTAAAAACCCAACCAGCGAATTTAGTATCACAACTCAAAGCCAAAGCGGCTAAAGGCGACGGCGAAGCTGCTTTCAAACTCTATAAAATTTATCTCGAAGATCAAAACGAATCCGAATGGCGCGCGTGGTTACAAAAATCTGCCGACCTCAATAACGCCGAAGGACAATATTTCTCTGGGCTTCTTTTGTACGAAAATGAATCCGCCACCGAAGAAGACAAACAGAAAGCCATAAAGTATTATTTAAGCGCCGCCCAAAAAGGTAACGCCGATGCCCAAGCTACGATAGGCGACGGCTACTACCTTGGAACTATTGGTGAAGAAGACCACAAACAAGCTGCCGTCTGGTATCAACTTGCTGCAGATCAAAACCACGCCTTCGGTACAAACAACTTGGCAGTTTTTTATGCGAAAGGTTTAGGAGGTTTAAAAGCAGACCCAGAAAAAGCCTTAAAACTACACTCACGAGCCGCGTATTTAGGCTCTAATTTAGCCCAATCAGCTATGGGAAAATATTATCTAAAGGGAGATTTTGTAGAGGAAAATATGTCGGAGGGCTTTGCTTGGACCTGGATTGCTACCGAAAATAAAAGCGAATACGCCGAAAGAAAAATTGAGTTTCTTGTTCAAGATTTAACCCCAGAAGAGTACTTCAAGGGTAGAAAGAGAATCACAGAAATTAAAAAGCTAATGGCCGAAGGCAAAGTCGATCATTCTGTTATTTTTAAAAAAATCGACACTGCCGCTGTAGCTAAGCATGCTCAACAAGAGATTGATGAATTTAAATCAACCCTCGCCAAAGCAGAAAAAGGTGATGCCAACGCACAATGCGAAGTAGGTAGATTATATAAAAACGGAGATGGCGTAGAATCGAGTGACAAAGATTCATTTTATTGGTACGAAAAATCAGCAAAACAAGGCAACGCTGATGCCCAATCCGAGTTAGGATATATTTATATATTAGGTAATTCATTTGTTAAGCCCAACCCGGATGAGTCATTCAAGTGGTTCGAAAAATCTGCTGCTCAAAATAATATATATTCTATAAACGCACTCGGCACGTCCTACGAGTATGGTGCAGGAGTAAAAGCAGATGAAAAAAAATCCCTCGAGTACTATAAAAAAGCAGCAGACTTAGGCCATTCCAACGCGCAAGTATATTACGCCGACTACTATTTCAAAAAAAACCTTAATCATTCATCCACCAAAGCTGAAGATGAGATATGTCTTAAATATCTAAAAATGGCAGCTAAACAAATTAACCCCGAGGCGTTTCTAAAACTCGGGCTTTATTATTTCACGATCCAAGAAGACCGTGTTGAGGGTCTAGCCTGGCTTTACTTAGCACACAACTGCTTCAGTAGTAGACCAAGCAGACTTGAGTACTTCTGGAACAGGGCATCACCTGAAGAAATTGAAAAAGCCGAAAAACTTGGCGATCAAATCATCAAAGAACTCCTCCAGAAAAACAAAAAATAGTTAGTGTGTTTGGATTTGGTAAAGGCACGTGACCCCCGCGTGCTCGTGTATCTCTGCCTCTCCTCTTGCCCACGTGTCACCTTGCCAACTTGTCCCCTTGTGGTTTACGACCACGCTTGAGTTTCTGTCAAGGGGTCCAATCCCTACTTTTTGAAAGTATCCCTGCCTCTCCCCTCGCCAACGTGCTAACTTGCCAACTCGCCCCCTGAACTTGTTCCAAATTTTTTCTGGGGGGCCGAACCCTTGTCATAAACTCAGTGATATGATATAATTAACGGCTCCACCGATGACTATACCCTACGACTACCTCTGGAACCAAGTAAACGAAGTTCTCAAATCCCGCACGCACATTGATTGGGCCTTAGTTCAATCAATGCGAGAGGAAGTTCGATATGTTCTTACCTTAGGACCTGTTGCTGGAGAAAATATGCGTCTGTTTGTTACTGGACCTGACGATACAAAACCAGGTTACGTTGAAATCTCTCTTGGAGTTGGGCCCGAATATTTCAAACTCACCCAAGAATATTTCGCAACTCACCCCGGGATTGAATCAGACCCCGCTTTCACCAAACACTCTGGCGGACTTTACATATCCCCCACTGATCCACATGCGACTGGACCCGACAGCTGGAGACAAGGCGGCTATATCTACTTCGCAGCTAATTTCAGAGAACCCAATTCAGACAGACTCTTTAACATAATGGCAATATGGCTCATCGATAACCTCGAGTGCATTCTACTCCTCCGAGAAAAAATAGCCGAATGGCACGAAACCCGAAATTGTACTCTTTACGACTATCTATGGAAACAAGTAAGTCGCGTTCTTAAGTCCCGACCCTATCTTGATTGGGAGTTAGTTCCGACAGACCAGGAGGAATTAAATTATTTAATCGAGCACGGGCCCTTTGCATCGATTGTACGTCTCATGGTTACCGGACCAGACGACGTAAAAACAGGTTTAGTTGAAATCTCATTTATCGTTAGCCCAAGGAATTTCAAAATAACCCAGGAATATTTCGCAGCTCACCCTGGCATTGAATCGGACCCCGCTTTCACCAAACACTCTGGCGGACTTTTAATATCCCCTACCGATCCCCATGCCACTGGACCCGACAGTTGGAGAGAAGGCGGCTACATCTATTTTGCGGCTCATTACCGAGAACCCAATTCAAAAGCACTCTTCGACCGAATCGCAATTTGGCTCATCGATAACCTCGAGTGCATTCTAATCCTACAAGGAAAAATAGCCGACTGGCAGGAAACCAGAAATTAATTAGTTTGGGTTAATTACAACTTCTTCAAAGTTTCCTTCACCCTACCCTGAGCTCCTTCAATTTTTGTCCCCAAAAGTTGAAGCGAGCTCTTTAATTTCAAAACATCGATCTCACTATCCATTAACGTCAGTGGATCCACGCCCCTGACACAGAGTTGATCGTAAAGCACATCGAGACATTCCCGATAGCGCGGACCTAAAACCGCATGCTGCAGATAAGCGACCGCTTCAGCCTCATCAGCGATACCATAATAAATTGCGTTATCCGATGAGCCAAGCCCACGCATCTGTGGAAAGATCCACCACATCCAGTGCGTTCTCTTCGCCCCCGTCTTCAATTCAGCTAGAGCCTTCGCATACGAATTCTCCTGCGCCTTAACAAATCTCTCTAAAGACATCTTAAATTCACTTACCGCCGTGTCACCTTGCCCACTTGTCTCCTTAATTTGAAGACTTTGGATCTTCACCAAACTGATTCGGACCTTTATCGCCTTCAGCAAAATACATCCAGAGCCAGTAGAATGGGATAATTTGGAAGAACCCGGAATTACCACGATCATGACAGCGCTTGGCGTTTTGTGCTAATTTAAACCAAATTAGGGGAATAAAGCCTAAACCAAAAATATCGGATGAAGAAGCAAGTCCGGCAACAATGCCGATACCGATTAAAAAGATAATAGCTCCAATCCAAAGTTCTGATCTTCGAATTCTTCCTGCAAATGAAAAAGGTTCTTTAAACATGGGTTTTTTAGTTGGTCTTATCTTACGCCCGGCATCGATTTCTAGCAAACTATTTATTATAAAATATTAGTATAATTTTGGTCCTAGAACCTTGCTAGTTTTGCACCCAAGTCTTAGACTGCGGCTCATCATCACCGCACCACTAAATGCCCCCGCCTTATACCTATCTGTTCGATAAAATCAACGAGTGTCTCGAATCAAGGCCCCACCTAAATTGGGTTCTGACGCAGTCAGACAAATCCAATGTCGCCTACATGCTTCAACTCGGACGACACGGCAGCAATATGCGAGTTGTCATCTCACACCCTAATGAAAACAAAGAACCAGGCTGCGCAGAGATATCCTTCGAACTCGGACCAGAAGACTTCAAAATCGTACAGCAATACGTAAAAGCTCATCCCAAATTCAATGAGCAAGACCCGTTTAAGAAAGACAAAGGTATGATCTTCGTCAGTGCGCATGAAAAAGAATTACCCGAAGAAGATAGATGGACGAAAGGCGGCATGGTATTCTGGTTCGCCTACGTTAATAATCCAGCTAGCGAAGAACTCTACCAGCGTATGTCCGTATGGTATGTCGACTGCCTCGAATACATCTTCGACTTCTTGAAAATCGTCGCCCAGTGGAACCAAAACCAGAAATAATTTATTTCTTTAGGAGCGGGATAATGCTATCCGAGACGGCTTTGCCTAGGTACTCGTAGCCTTCTTCCTTAAAGTGGACGTCTTTGACGTTTTGGTATTCGGCAAGCTTAGGGGTGATGACGGTGAATAGGTCATCCACGGGTACATTATTCTTTTTCATAATCTCAATGGCGGCCTGATTCCGTTCAACTACGGCTGTAGCTGGATTCTTTTTCTTCGTAGGATCATCTGGAATCGGGGTAGTCGTTGCAAAAATAACTTTTGCACCGGTCGCCTTGAGTCGACCGACAATAACTTCCAGATTTTTCAAATAGGTCTCCGTTGAAATGGATTTTTGGACGTCGTGAATTCCAAAATTAAAGTGAATCACATCCCACTTACCCTGACCCAACCAATTATCCAACTTCTCAACTCCATTAACCGATGAACCACAATTGGTGGGCGCGCGGTGCACATTGGCCTTACCAGCCAGGTATTTGCGGGTCGATAAAGTGTATCCGCGGGAAACAGAATCACCAATGAGTAACACACGCGGTAAGGCTGGGTCATTTTTAACGTAATCCCATGCGGTAGATTTACCCGCGAGTTTATCTTTCTTATGATGCGGAAGATAAAACGATCCGAGGTTTGCTTGAAGAACCTTTTCCCAAGCTTGTTCATCAGGAGTGAGTGTTGCGACCAATGCCTGGTATTTCGCGTCGAGGACCTCGGCCTGTTTGGCTTTCTTTGCAAGTTCCTCAGGAGTTGGAACTTTTTTAGTTTCGGTAGGGACATCTAAGGCAGCCGTGGTTACGGGAGCTGCAGGCTGGGCCTGAGCAACAACAACACAGGCACCAAAGAGTAATGAGAGAAGATAACGCATAGAATTGTGGGGTGTTTCCAAATTTGCTTATCTGCCTTCAATGACAACCCCAATTAATCTAGGTACATACCACTGAGGCATTTCCTGAAGGGGTCAGACACCGTCGTCGTAGTCTGACCCCGTTTTTCCGGTCTGGGTGGGTTACTTGACAACCCCACCCCCCATTTTGGATAAGGCGTGAGTATGAAACATATCATCATGCTTCCTCTCTATATTCTGATAGCGACCTTCATCATAATTTTTGAGGTCACCATCGATACAGCTTGGGCGATCCGCTGCTTCGTCGTCGGGAGAGACGATTAATCTAAATCGACGGGACAGGTGGGCAAGGTGACATGGGGACACGGGGCAAAGTCAGGACGCGACGCAGTCGCGCCCCTACCCTTAGCCTGAGTATTTTAACTAGGTTATTTTCTAAAAAAAGGGTCAGACACCATCGGCGTAGTCTGACCCCTTTTTTTAGAAATCGAAATTAAAGTGTTCGGTGACGAGGCCGATGACGAGGCGGCATTCCTCGAGATCCCATTTGCAATGTACCGATAAAACTAATTCGCCGTCACCACTCGTGACCTGAATAATCTGATCAAGCACAACCTTTTGATCTTTGTACAATATAGTTTTAACGTAGGCAGGTTTGGCCCGATACCGATTCAAAGCCGCTCGATAGGTCGCTGCATGTGGAGGACTTTGCATTAACCATACACGCGTACCGTCGGTATCTGCAATCGCTACCGACAGCTGCTCAAAGTCCTGGAAGCAGCATTCGCGTGCTGATTCAATCGCCGACTCAGTCACTAGGCACTTTTGTTCAGAGTTTCTTGACTGCAGTCTTTCAAAAAATTTCGAGACACTTTCACAGAAATCCATAATATCCTGTTTAGACTCATTGCTTTTATGCTCTACGACTGCTGTACCGAACTTACTAATTAAATACTGTACCAGTTTTTTGTCACCCATGCGGTAATCAATCATGACCATGTCGAGATTGTTCATTTTACATTGATTGACGACGATCATGCCGGATTGGTTAAATCCATGAATCTGAAATTGGCTGGGAAGTCGGCCGGTGATAAACGACCCCGCAAAGCGCGGATCGCTGCCGACGAGCAACTCGACATGCGCACGAATAACCGAAGGCTTCAGCTTCGTTATATAAATACTGTTATCGAGGGTGAGTTCTTTAGATTTAGGTGAGTAGTAGAACATAAGGTTCCGTCCAAAACCCTGGTTGCGATTTCAATAAGCTCACGCACTCCGATAGCGGAGCGAATTAAGCCCATTGAATACCCACGAACTTACTTAAAAGTTTCGCAGTGAAATCACAGCAGAAGTTATGTAACGACGGGTAATTAGTTAGCGGTGCCGAGGGACTGGTTGACGTGGCGCTTGGTACTAATCACGTCCATGACACTAGAAATCCCTGCCCAGCTGACAAGAAAAATTCCTTTAAAACGGATGTAAAAAACTACTCCCTTTTGAGGGCTTCTTCGACGCCGTTACTGAGGACCATGTACAAGGCATAGCGGGCGCGTGACATCCCCACGTAGGCCTTTCGTCGATCGCGCACGGAGTCTAATTTATCGAAGTCGGTCAGGACCACGGCATGTGACTCCATGCCTTTAAATTTATACACCGTGGAGCATCGAATCGTCCCGCTCTCGTAAGGTTTCATCGGATCATAAGGGATTAATTTAAGTCCCGCGACCATATCTTTATCTTTGTACGACTCTCGGCCGGCACCGTGCATACTTATAATCACGATATCTTTAGGGTCAAAATCCTTGAGGACCACTTTCTGTATCAACGCATCGAGCATAGCGAACTCCTTCCCTTCTTTCAAAGGTGCGGTAGCAATGGCTGGACCAAAAATACGGGACGATTGCTTAACGGTCTGACCCATCACCTTGGCCACCTTCTGTGCAATCTGTTCGGTGTTACGCCAATTGTTATCCAGTTTCGCAAACGGAGCTTCGTCTAATATTTCTAATAATTCGGCGTGGTCGTGCAGTGGAGGCTGGGTGGGTTCAGGATTTAAATACTGATCAAGGTCTTCAAACCATCTCCAACGTCCGCGCTTCAATCCACCCTTCAATAAAGTATCCATCAACAACAGCATATCGCCGTCATCACGAAAATCCTGCCCTTCATCGACGACCAATAAATCATATTTATCGTCTTGGGAAATTTTCTTCGCAGCCACCAGAGCTTGGCGAACGCGTTGTGCATAATATTCAGGATTCGTCTCACGTTGATCACCAGGTGACCCAATAAGCGTATCACAAAATGTATAGAATGATCCAGCGGTTACTGTGCTGAGACTCTCGCGTTGAACGACGTCGTAAAGAAAACCTCCGAGATAACGGTTAAAACAGATTAAACCTATTTTTAACTGCGGTGACTTTTGTAATTCGCGGCGGCACATTTCCATCGCCAATAAAGTTTTACCTGAGCCTGGGCCGCCCGTGACACGAAGACGTTTATTCTCCGTGACCATGTCGAGGGCGTGTAATTGCGATGCGGAAAGACGGATTAACTCGATGTCCATTTCATCGGCTGTGAGATTCGCTGTGAGACGAAAATCGGGACGCAACTTTTGGGCGACGGCAACGAGTTGCTCGGAAGTCAAAGGCTCCGGTAATTTCTTTTCGGGAAATCTTTTAAGATAACGTTCAGCGGCATCGTCCAATAATCGTTCACAAATTTCGGCAAAGTCCGATTGAGCTAACTCCTTACGATCGACGATGCGACCCAGCGCGACTTCGATGGTTTCGACATTAAAATCTACATCAGGGAAAACAACCGCTTGGTCGAAGACCATACCACCTTCGGGAGATTCTTTTCCAAAAATCTTGGTAAGGTAATCTCGGATTTCGTAAGAGTTATCACGAGACTGATAGAATGGTGGCGTCATTTTTTCATAGCGTGAACCGCGCTCACGCATCCATTTACCACTTTCGCAGACGATTTGACCGCCTTTGACCTCGAGCACTAAGCGACCACGGGGATGTAGTATCACGAAATCAGCTTCGGAATCGAATACACCATTTTGACGGGGAATTTCTAAACACGGAATGACTATGTATTCATCGGGGAGTTCGAAACGCAAACGCTCCAAGATATCGCTTTCCGATTTCTCGTACTGTGCGGTGTGCAATCGATCCGGAATGCATCGTGCCATATCGCATCCCTTATGTCACTCGCCCCACCCGCTGGCAAGCCCGACCCTACTCCGTTACATAATTGTCGAAAATAAGGACTTGCTGCTGGGCGGTTCAACTCAGTGCGTGTTGTGAGTAATTTAATACAAAAAATTCTACAATAATTTGCATTTCGAATGTGGGTATGCATTATCGTGGTATGGCGATAAAAGTAGCACGTGGCGGAAAGGTGATTGGGGAGTTTGAAGCCAAAGAAATACGTTGGCGCATAGAACAAGGGGTCCTTCTGGACACCGATTACTATTGGACGGAGGGAATGAAGGACTGGAAGCCCCTCACTGAGCTTATCAACAAACCAACCATAGTGGAGAATAAGTCATCGGGCTACGGCCTACTGAATTTACTCACTTTTGGGCTATTTGCAGGATGGTTAGCGTCGGGATCGACCGGCGGCGGGGATGGTGGTGACGAGGGAAGCTTTTGGAGTCCCCGCCCGGGCCCCATGGACCTGGAAGAGGACGATGAAGAAACCAATGAGCGCCTGGAAGACATCGCCCAAGACGACCGGGACGATGGCGACTACGACAGCGACGCGTAGGGCTTTATAATTTTGGTGATAAATTATTGTTCGCGGAACTTGCCTACCCGATTCGCATCCGATATTAAAACGTCCCGCATTTTTAATGTCTATCAAACGTCAATTCATTGGTTGGAATGGAAGTTTAGCTGAATTAACAGCGAAAGCCATTTTAGTGGTAGGCAAACCCGTGCCTGGCATGAAGGCCATTGATTTAAGTTCTCATCGAGTGATTGTGCCGTCCCAGTTTGCCGGTCGCCTCATTCGCGAGCAACTCGCCATTCAATCTCCAAGCGGTGTATTACTACCCAAAATCGAAACCCCCGAAAGCTTTCTTAATTGGGGGGATCGAAATCTAGAAATAGCTAACAGCGAGGACACTTTGTTGGCCTGGATAGAGGTTTTAACGGACGAAAGTTTCGATCGCGAAGACTATCCTAATCTATTTCCAGACACCAAGAATCAAAAAGTTAAATTTGATTTTCACAGTGCTCAAACGTTTGCGCAGCAGTTAATCAGATTACGAGATCAGTTAGGCGGATCGCAAATTGCACATAATTTTAAAAAAGTGGCAGAGGTCTGCGAAGAAGAGCCCGAGCGCTGGGAGGATTTGGCAAAATTGGAGGATAAGTATCTAGCAGTCCTCAAAAAAATGGGGAAAGGTGACCACAATCAGATTCGTACAGCATTGGCTACAGGTGATGGCATGCCTGAGGGTGTTAATACTGTATGGCTAGTATCACTTCTCGATCCACAACCATTATTAATCGAAGCATTAGAACTCCGTAAAGATAAGCTAAGCATCAAGGTACTAATTGGCGCGGATGAAGGTGACCAAGCCGGGTTCGATCAAATGGGTCGGCCTATTATTGAATTCTGGAAGAACCGAGAAACTCAGTGGGATGATTTCGAGTCAAATGTTCACGTTGTACGCGATTCCGAACACGGTTTAGATAAATTAAGCGAATTGCTAAATAACACTAAGCCTGATTTTGGAACTTTAGCAGTCATACCTTGTGAGCGTGAGCGCTATCCAGCGATGATTAGTGATCGATTAAAGTCACTCGGCGCCGAGTCGCTCAATCCCATGGGCAAACTTCACGGCGACCATGCAATCCACCATTTGATGACAGCGCTGGTGAATTTATTAAAATCAAAAACTTTTGCTAACTTAAGAAAGGCATTACTCCACCCCACCCTCGCTAAGAATCTTATAAATAGTTCTGAAATTAAATTTGAGGAGATTAATTTAAGCTTAGATGCCCTGAGCTCAAGAAAACCACCACAAGACCTAACTAAATTAAACCATTACATTACTGAAATCGAAAAGCCAAAAAACGCTGATACGAGAATAACACGACAGATAGCTGAAATTAAAAGCTTACAAAAAACTTTTGATAAAATCATTAAACTACTTTTGGAGTTAGATGAACTAAAGACCAAGGAGTTAGGATTAGCACTATTGCAATTATGTCAGAACAAGAATCAATCTGATAATCAGTACGATCAGGAATTTGCGAGAGAGGTTTCTGAGAGCATCGAAGAAGTCTTAGCGTATCTTAATCCAGAATCACCCGAAGGCATAAAATTCAGTTCTACTGAATGGATTGAATTAGCACTCTCCATTTCACGAGAGGAACGATTCCGGAAAAACTTTACCGAGGCCCCAATCAATCTACCTGGATGGATGGAAGCCATGTGGGAGCCCGTACCACATCTAGTTATTTTTGGTTTAACAGATGATTTAATCCCTCAGTCACATAACGCGGATCCCTTCCTGCCCTCTCGTCTGCGTAATAAATTAGGTCTCACGACTTCGGAGAACCATTTCGCAAACGCTGCTTTTAGCTTGGAAAGAATCCGACGCTGCAGAACTGAAGGTAGAGTCGACATCATCGTACCCAGACACGACAGTGATGGTAACGGTTTAAGACCATCACGATTACTTTTCCTCTGCCCTAGCAACGAACTCACACAACGCGTGGGTTACTTATTTGAAAGCGAGCTTAATACTGAGGAACAACCCTACTGGACCATTCCACCAGAACTACGTTTAGCACCCGCAGCCACACCTAAACAACTAACGAGCGCGCAGAAAAGAATCTCTGCCACCGCCTTCAAAAATTATCTAAGTAATCCTGCGGAATTTTGGTTAACGAATGTTTTATATTTAAGAGAGACTAGCCATGAAGAGGTCGAACTTGATCGTGCTGAGTTTGGTACGCTCGTTCACGCTGTATTGGAGATGTTTGGCCGCGACTCAAACAATCACAAGCTCACAGATATTACCGAAATCGCTAAGAGATTATCACAGTATCTTGATGAGCATTGCGATGCTACCTATGGTGATGATTTAGAGCCTGGATTAATTCTTCAGATAGAAACGGCGAGAGACCGACTGATTCGTTTTGCAGAACTACAATCCAATTTAGTGAAAGAGGGATGGTGCATTAAAGAAGTGGAAGGCACTTTACCCACCATAAAAATTAATGATATGGATATCGGAGGAAGATTTGACCGCCTTGATTTCCACCCCGGTACAAATTCTTATCGAGTTTATGACTATAAAACTTTTGATGAAATTGAGAAACCCGAGATTCGTCACTTTGGCAAAGTTACCCAAAGAAATAGATTACAGAACGCTGACTTTCAATTTCAAGTAGAAGGTAAAAGAAGAAAAGATAAAGTAACAAGAACAAAGACTGTATTGGGCGAACCATACGACTATGTCTGGCGCGATTTACAATTACCAGTTTACTATCATAACCTAACTTCACAAAAAGATTCCCCCATTAATACATCAAACCTGCAAGTAGGTTATATTATTTTACCAGGAGATGGAATTGCATCGGCTGAGATTTGGAGCGAATACCAGAGTTACAGCACACAAGCACTCAAAGCGATTACTCTGATTACGCAACGGATTCGCGAAGCTAAACCAGAATTCTTTGCCTTTGAACATGATGCAAAATATCCCGTATACAAAAATTTCTCTAAGCGAAAGCCTGAGACCTATTTAGATATCAATAAACTTGGCACAACGGAGATACAAAGCTGATGAATGAAATTAAAAATATATCTATCTTAGCCTCAGCAGGAACAGGTAAAACTTTTCAGCTATCTGATCGCATTGTTCGTTTACTGGCCAGCGAACAAGTTAAACCTAGCGAAATTGCTGCACTCACCTTTACGCGTGCCGCTGCTGCGGAATTTATTATCAAGGTTATCTCCAAACTTAAGGGAGCAGCCGAAAACTCAAATGAGCATTTAGAATTATGTAAGCGAATTGGGCTGGATTCAAAAAAATACAACCAGGAGTATTTCTTAGATTTACTCAAAAAAACATTACTAGCCTCGAATCAAATTATGATGGGGACACTCGATAGTTTTTTTGCAAAGCTTGTTAATAATTTCCCACTAGAAGTAGGTTTGAACACCGGAGTTGCTATAACAGTACCCGATAACGAGGCAGACGCTCATCGGATTGAGGCACTTCAGTCCGTCCTAAAAGATCAAGGTAAAGCTGAGAGTATTTTTAATAACCTGAGAGAATATAGGGACAACAGCGATGTAGTTAATCCAATCGAGTCACTAGTAAAGATGGTGAAAGACTATCATGGCCTATTCATGATAGCCCAAGACGAAGAAATATGGGGAAATATTAGTCTCATTTTCGGTAAAGAAATTCCAACATGGTTCAACTGCTCCGAGAAATTTGATCCGACCCAGCACCTCGAAAACATTAATGATTATTTAGATAACCTAGAAAAAAGGAAACCTAAACCATTCACAACCCTGTTAGAAATTTCTGGAAGTATGTCTTTGAGTAATAAGGATGTAGATTTAGTAATTGAATTCTTTAATGTTATACTAAACGCATCGAGCGACCAAGAATCATTCTATGTATTTAGCGGCAAACCCGTCATTGTTTCAGCAAAAGTTGCAGAGTCTATTCGTAGATTAATTCATCGGGCAATCGATGTTCTCTTTAAAACAAGAATCAAACAAACAAGAGCGCTTTATCGTAGTCTCAATGAATACGAGAAGGTTTATGACCAGGCAATCCGTCGGATGGGTCTACTTGGATATAGCGACTACGTCACATTAATTACAGAAGCAGACCCATTTAAAAAAGAGCAGATGCAGTTCCGTTTAGATTGTACGATAAAACACTGGTTACTCGATGAGTTTCAGGACACGAGCACCTTGCAATATGGTGTGTTAAAACGAAACATAGATGAGATTATCGCAAGCCCTCCTGAAGATCGTAGTGTTTTTGTCGTAGGTGATTTAAAACAAAGTCTTTATCAGTGGCGCTCAGGAAATCTTAAGTTACTCTCTGATTTAAATGATCAGATTGGTAAGAATAAAGATTGGGGAGAAAATATTAAACTGAACAAAACACGGCGCTGTTCGGCGGTAGTACTCGAAATGGTTAATGCCGTACTCGGGAATCATGCGGGCAGAAAACTAGGTAGATTCTACTCTGAAATTGCCTGCCAGGTTTGGAGTAAAAACTTCCAAGAACAAGAAGCCGAAAATCAAAAGCAGGGCGAGTCGCTTTGGGTGGAACTAGAAATGCCGAAAGGATCAGACATAAGAGAACCCGAAGCTCAAGCTATCTGGATTGCTGAGCATCTTAAATCCACACCAGAAATTTTGACCGAGAAAGTAAATGGCAACCAAAGGCTTAAACCAGGGCTAACCTGCGCCGTATTGGTCTCGAAAAACTCACTCGCTGCCCAGATTACAGAAATATTAAGAAAAAATGGTATTGAGGCCACCGATGAAGCGAAAGCTTCTGTCATTAAAGATAACCCAGTCACATTTAGTTTAATCTGTCTGATCCACGCGACCATTCACCCGGATAATCAATTTGCCAAGGGAACCTGTGAGATTTCGCCCGCGTCCAAACAGATTATCCAAAACATTGGAGGTTGGGATAGAACTGCGGAGCTTATTGCCACTACTTTTAGCGAGAGCGGTGCTGAAGGTTTAATTAATTTCCTAATCTCAAAACTGAGTATAGATTCTACGAATAAATTTATTTTCAAACGCTTTGCGCAACTCAGATCTCTCGCCGTTCAATATGATGTGAAGGGCGACAGAGACTTACCGGGGTTTGCTGATTTTATAGAGAATACCGAAATGCGTGATAGTGCTGATCCACAGACCGTGCAGGTCATTACCATCCACCGCTCCAAAGGACTCGAATATGATATGGTCTACATGCCCTGTCTCAATGATAGTGACCATAAAATCGCAGAACTACGTCGGGCAGATTTACTTCAACTTTCCGATGCTGAATTCAAACCCAAGTGGCTATTAACCAACCCGGGTGAAGGTATTTGCGAATATGTTAGTCAGTTAAAAGGTCCCATGAATCAGGCTAAGGCTGAAAATGCCTATGGCAATTTGTGTCGACTCTACGTGGGCATGACCCGGGCGAAACATAGACTAGTGATGATCAGCAGAAAATTATCCGAAGAAGCACAAGAAGATTTTGATGGAGGAGTTGAAGGTAAACATGACTTTGCCTGCTTACTAAAATCTACACTAATCGGAAAAAATTCGTCTGATTCAATTTTTGAGAATACCTGGCCAGGCCAGATTATCTGGCGGTCCGACAAAAACTCTACTGATTGGATTCAAGTACGACTCAAAGAAGAGTCCAAAAAATCTACCGCCAAGTTGGCATTAAGAAAATTATCCATACCAAATTTTAAACCGGTGACTGCCATTGGAAAGCTACGGCCTTCACAATCAAAGCATGCACAAACATGGAAGCCTAGTAGCGATAAAGTAGGCGGGAAAGCTCTGGGATCTGTCGTTCACAGTCTCTTCGAACATCACACCAGTAATACCAAAAATTTCTTGGAAGAAATTAAAAAATCATCCAGTCATAACAATCCACTGCAGACTGCTGCCCTCAAACTCGTCTGCGATTGTCTCAAATCATCCACAGTAACCGATTTACTTGATAATCGTAGTGCCAATACCATTGTTTGGCGTGAGCAAAAAGCTGTCCTACAACATGAAGGTAAGATGATTGATGCGGTGTTTGATCGGGTGCATATCATTCCAGGCAAAGAGGCTATCATCATTGATTATAAAACAAATACCTGTTCGGAGGCCGAGCTGAGGGAATTATATGAGGGCCAAATGAATCTTTATCGTCAGAGCATTTCGAAACTATGCGGATTACCTGAGAATAAAGTCAGATGCGTACTTGTGCACGTTCGTAACGGTTCATTAGTTGAAGTTTAACTTTTAAGTGGAACTTAGGGCGGGGGTTGGTGTAGATTACAGGTACCCCACCCTCCTTATGAAAAAGTTTCTATTGGTATTATCCTTAGTGCTGGCTTCTGCATTACGCGCGGCGAATCTAGAGTGCTCCGGCCTATTCACCGATCACATGGTGCTTCAGCGCGAGAAGCCTGTCGCCATCTGGGGTTGGGCAGATGCCAATGAAACGGTCACTGTTGAATTTAACGGTCAGAAAAAAACCACCAAGGCCAGTGCCAAAGGAAAATGGATGCTCAAACTCGATGCCATGAAGGCGAATGCTGATTCCCAGAAGTTGGTGGTTAAAGGTAGCACACCCAGTACCGACCCCGCAAAGCCACGGCAATGCGTTTTTGAAGATGTCCTAGTGGGTGAAGTCTGGCTTGGATCAGGACAATCTAACATGAGTTGGCCGGTTGCTCGCGCGGCAAATCCTGAAGCAGAAAAGGCGGCCGCTAATTATCCTCTTATTCGTGAGTTCGGTGAAAAAAGTTTATCCCATGATAAAGCTAAAGATAATTGTAAAGGTAAGTGGACTGTGTGCTCACCTGAAACCGTCAGTGGTTATTCCGCTGCACTCTATTTCATGGCACGCGAACTCCACAAAGAGCTCAAAGTGCCTGTTGGCATTATTCAAAGCTCAGTAGGCGGCACGCCGATTGAAAATTGGATTGATGTAAATACTCAACTCGCGGTACCTGAACTTAAAGAAGTCACCGAAGCTAAAGTAAAAGCATGGAAGGCATTCGACGAAGTAAAAGCGCGAGCGAAGTACGAACAAGAATTAGCGGACTGGAAGGCTGCTAAAGAAAAAGCTAAAGCTGACGGTCAACCTGAGCCCACAGCTAAAGCACCGGCCGATCCGATTGTGAAACGCAAAGGCAGTGGCGGCCCTGGTGAACTCTTTAACGGAAAAATTGCTGGGCTGATTCCTTATACCATGAGAGGTATGATTTGGTATCAAGGTGAAGCGAATGCACACAGTGCTGAGCGCGGTAAACTTTACCAAACACAATTACCCACGCTTGTTAAGGACTGGAGAAAACTTTGGAACGAAGAGCTCCCCTTCTGTTGGGCACAACTTCCTAATTTTGAACGAAGTGATGCAAATTGGCCTTGGTTACGTGAAGCACAGTTGAAGTCACTGAGTCTTCCCAACACAGGTATGATTACGACGATGGATATTGGCGAAAAGGATGACATACACCCGAAAAATAAACAAGAAATCGGTCGTCGTTTTGCGCTATGGGCATTGAATACAGTTTACGGTAAAAAAGTAGAGTACAGCGGACCCCTTCCAACGGGTCGCGAGATTAGAGGCGATAAAGTTATCGTCAGTTTTTCTCATGCCAATGGTCTCAAAATCAGAGACGGGATTGAACTTAAAGGTTTTGAAATCGCTGAAGCCATTATCAAAACGAAAGTTTTGGACGAAAATAAAAAAGAGGTGGAAGTGAGCGAATATCAATATGTTCCAGCTCAAGCGGTCATCAAAGACAACAAGGTGGTGATCAGCGCAGCGACCATTACCAAGCCCATCGGAGTGCGTTATGCCTGGGCGAACAATCCTGAGTGCAGTTTAGTGAATCAGGACAACCTCCCCGCTTCACCATTCCGTTTCGAAGATAAGTAATCAGAAACTTTTAAGGTCTGGCGGGTTTTATATTAATGATGAAATCAGCCCTAAACCTATTAGCACTGGCTTTAGTTATTCAATTAAGCGCGCAGGATAACCCTGGGCGCCCAGCCCCGCGTTCCAAAAACCCCAAAGGCGGTGATCAAAGTGGTATCATTAAGCCAACATTGACTGATACCATTAAGCTCAATGTCTATGCCGATAATTGGTTCATTCTTTATATTAATGGGAAGTTACGCGTGGTAGATTCGGTCGATTTCCTACCGCACAATGTGGTGACAGTGGATATTCTACCCGAGTATCCGATGACGATTGCGATTCTAGCAAAAGATAATGCGAATCCGAAAACCGGATTAGAATATGGTAATCATATTGGTGACGCCGGATTGATTTTAAAATTTGCGGACGGCACAGTTACCAGTGCGAAATGGAAAGCGAAAAGCTTTTTCAAAGGTCCACTCAACCGCGACGTTACTAATCCTAAAGTTTCACACGAACCCATTCCGGCGAATTGGTACGCGGTTGATTTCGATGACGCAAAATGGGGCCAGGCAACGGAATATACAGAAGAACGTGTAAACCCTAAGGAGCCTTATTATAAAGCGGATTTTAAAGGGGCTAAGTTCATTTGGTCAGAAGACCTCGACTTAGATAATACAGTAATTTTCCGAGCAAAAATCGAAGCGCCTACGAGCTATAAACAACGCTGGAATACGAAGCCGGAGTTAGACAGTAGCGATTTAAATTAGCATGCCAAGTTGGTGTAAAAACTGAAAATATTTTGTCGATTTTACACTTAAATTTATTGCCACAAAGGGGGTAAATTTTATAGTGTTTGAATGCTATTAAAAGAAGCGTTCTGGATCACGGTTGCACAGGAATTCACGAAAAGGGGCTCAAAATTAAAGATCAGTGAAGTCAGCCCTTTTGAAGCTACCGTTACTGGTAGTACGCGTAGAAGCAGCGAGCTTCCGCCCCTAAAAATCAACCTCACCTACCAACCTAAAGAAGGAAGCGTAAAAGGAAGTTTTGTGGTTTCACTGACAGTTGAGCCCAGATACCGGAATCAAATTCTAGAATATATCAAAAAGAAGCCCAGCAAGTCCTTGGCCAAGATTATTCCCGGCCTTAACACTGCGCTTGAAATGACGCCTGAGGAGGAGCAGGCCATGCAGAGCTTGATGATATCGCCTTATGGCGAAGAAGATACCCCTGAGCCCTTGGGGCGGGCCTGGATTTTTACCGCGGCAAACGTCGTGTCACCCCACGGACAAGATTTTATGGATCGAATCAGCCCCTGGATTGCCGAATGGTGCGATAATATCAATCTACTCCATGGACAGCTTAATAAACACATCAAGAAACTCACGGAATAGGTTTGAGCGTCTTAGGGCATTAAAATCGGGGTCGGTTAGCGGGTTTAATACTTTTCTTTTGACCCTACCAAAGGATAGAACACCCCTATACCTTATCCCTTTTACCGTCCATGACCTCCGCGCAAGTCCGTCAATCGTTCCTCGACTTCTTTAAGTCCAAGCAGCACTCGATCGTTACCTCGTCGAGCTTGATGCCTGACTCCCCGAACTTGCTGTTCACGAACGCCGGCATGAATCAGTTCGTTCCCATCTTCTTAGGTCAAACCCAGTGCCCCTATAAACCTGGTCGCGCTGCCGATACCCAAAAATGTATTCGTGCCGGCGGAAAGCATAACGATTTAGAAGACGTTGGACTCGATACTTATCACCACACCTTTTTCGAGATGCTCGGAAACTGGTCGTTCGGCGATTACTTCAAACGCGAAGCAATTGATTTTGCCTGGGAGTTAATCACTGAAGTTTGGAAATTTCCCAAGAATCGATTGTACGCCACCGTCTACTCTCCGAATAAGGCGAACGGCGACCCTTCGGAATTCGATCAAGAAGCCTGGGATGCGTGGGCAGAAAAATTCCGCGCTGCAGGACTCGATCCCGCCATCCATATTGTTAACGGAAATAAAAAAGATAATTTCTGGATGATGGGTGACACCGGACCCTGTGGTCCTTGCACCGAACTGCACGTTGATTTAACGCCTAATGGTGACACCCAAGGCAAACTCGTGAACGGCAGCGACGCACGTTGCATGGAAATTTGGAATCTGGTCTTCATTCAGT
>Ga0209191_1000305_pt1 | contig 38764 bp, 40 predicted proteins | sample S_130626_EF_Meta_FD_187320 | JGI IMG/M metagenome (GOLD analysis project Ga0209191, IMG submission 187320) | Freshwater microbial communities from Lake Simoncouche, Canada to study carbon cycling - S_130626_EF_MetaG (SPAdes) (version 2) | ecosystem: Environmental > Aquatic > Freshwater > Lake ...
TCGTCGCATCACAGTCTCTGACGCCTCTGCTGCCGAGGCGATGTTTGAACTATTGATGGGTAGTGATGTTGCCCCACGCAAAGAATTTATTGCTAACGCTGAGATTGATCGCGAACATATCGACGCTTAGTCGATAGAAACTAAGTCGAAGTACTCTTCTTTCCACAGATCCTCATCGCCATCTGGCAACAAGATAACTCGCTCAGGTTTGAGTGATTGCACAGCGCCTTCATCGTGAGAAACCATGATGACTGAGCCTTGATACTCAGCAAGTGCTCCAAGAATCTCAGCGCGAGATGCTGGATCTAAGTTATTTGTTGGCTCATCTAGAAGTAATACGTTTGCAGCAGAGACAACGAGAACAGCTAGAGCAAGGCGTGTTCGCTCACCACCAGATAAAACCTTGACGGGTTTGTGAACATCATCGCCGATGAAAAGGAATGAACCTAAAGTATTACGAGCTTCTGGTTCACGCAGATCTGGTGTTGCAGACATCATGTTCTCTAAAACTGTGCGCTCAAAATCTAGGGATTCATGTTCCTGGGCGTAGTAACCAATCTTTAACCCGTGGCCTTGTTCAACTTTTCCAGTATCAGATTCAAGTTCACCGGCCAGAATTCTAAGAAGTGTTGTTTTACCAGCACCGTTAAGACCAAGGATTACAACACGAGATCCCTTATCAATGACACATGAAACATCGGTAAAGATTTCAAGTGAGCCATAAGACTTTGAAAGCTCTTCACCCGAAAGGGGAGTCTTGCCACATGGGGCAGGGGTTGGAAAGCGAAGTCGCGCAACTTTGTCATTCACGCGAACATCTTCTAGACCACTGCGAAGCTTTTCAGCTCTACGTAACATGCCTTGGGCAGCAGTTGCTTTAGATGCCTTTGCACGCATCTTCTCGCCCTGCTTCTGCAAAATCTCTGCGCGCTTTTCAGCATTTGCGCGCTCTTTCTTACGGCGGTGCTCATCTTGTTCGCGCTGGAGTAAATAAGCCTTCCAACCCAAGTTATAGACATCGATAACGTTGCGGTTGGCATCGAGATAGAAAACTTTATTAACAACGGTTTCAATCAAGTTCACATCGTGGGAGATGATGACAAGGCCGCCGGAGTATTTAGCTAAAAACTCACGTAGCCACATGATGGAGTCAGCATCTAAGTGGTTTGTTGGCTCATCAAGCAGCAAAGTTTCAGCACCACTAAAGAGGATGCGAGCTAACTCAATACGGCGGCGTTGACCACCAGAGAGAGTGGAAAGCTCATGTCCAAAGACTGCCTCTGTAACACCTAGAGATGTTGCAATCGCTTCTGCTTCAGCAGTTGCTGCATATCCACCTGCTGCACTGAACTCATGTTCAACGCGGGTGTAGCGATCCATTGCCTTTTCAAGGGCTTCCCCTTGGGCAGTTGCCATCTCTTCTTCAACGGCGCGCATGCGATGTGAAATCTGATCTAAATCACGGGCAGAGAGAATTCGTTCAATCACTGTGCCAGGTTCATCACCTGTGCGCGGATCTTGTGGCAAGTAACCAATTTTTCCTGTGCGATTGACCGCACCACCTGCAGGCATGGTTTCACCCGCTAATACTTTTGCAAGAGTGGATTTGCCTGCACCGTTTCTACCCACAAAACCAATGCGGTCACCGCTATTGATACGCACAGTTACGCCTTTAACCAGCAGGCGAGCACCTGCTCGAAGTTCTAGCGCTTGGGTTGAAATCACGCCGTAGTTTAACGCTTATAGCTTAGGCAGCGCCAATTCGAGTTTTTCTAGGTGTAGCAAATGACTTACCAACTGCGGTTAATTCATCTGAAACCTGTGCTTTGATCGCATCTTCGCTCTTTAGCAGTTTTGTCAGTTCTGCAATCGTTGCTTTTAACTCTTTTTGCTCTGTTTCAAGTTCAAGCTTGCTCATTTTCGTTAAACGACGAAGTGGCATATCCAAGATATAGGTAGTTTGTTCATCGTTTAACTTAAAGTCTTTCATTAACTTCTCTTTAGCAGCAGCTGCATCATCGCTGCCGCGGATAATCTTGATGACCTTATCGATATCGATTATCGCCTTTAAGAGTCCATCAACAAGAGTTAAACGTCCTTCAGCTTTAGCTTTGCGGAACTCAGAGCGACGACGAACTACTTCAATGCGGTGTTCTATAAAGACTTTAAGCAGCTCTTTTAAACCAAGAGTCTGTGGCTTTCCCTTAACCAATGCCACAGCATTGATGGAGAAGGCATCTTCCATTGGGGTTAATGCATAGAGCTGTTCTAGAACCGCTTCTGGTTCAAAGCCATTCTTGATCTCAATAACTACGTTGGTGCCAGTCTGGCCATCAGTTAAATCGATGATGTCACTAATGCCAGCAATCTTTTTAGCCTTAACTAGAGCTGCAATGCGCTCAACAACTTTTTCAGGCCCGATGGTGAAGGGAAGTTCTTTAATGACAATTCCCATTTTGCGCGTGGAGACCTTTTCGATTTCAACACTTGCGCGGACTTTAAAGGAGCCCTTGCCGGTTGCATATGCCTCGCGCACACCGTCAAGACCAACAAGTTCACCGCCCGTTGGAAAATCTGGACCTGGAACATATTTCATTAACTGCTTGACTGTGGCAGTTGGGTTTTCAATTAAAAACTTAGTTGCAGCGATAACTTCACCCAAATTATGTGGAGCCATGTTGGTAGCCATACCCACAGCAATTCCCGAACCACCGTTAACGAGCAAGTTTGGATATGCAGCAGGTAGAACAAGAGGTTCTGCTAATTGGCCGTCGTAGTTTGGACCAAAGTCAACGGTGTTCTCATCTGCTTCTGCAACCATTGCCATCGCAGCAGATGCAAGGCGGGCTTCGGTGTATCGCATCGCTGCAGGGCCGGCATCAAGTGAGCCAAAGTTTCCATGACCATCAATGAGAGGCAAGCGCATTGAGAAAGATTGCGCCATGCGAACAAGTGCGTCATAAATTGCGCCATCTCCGTGAGGGTGCAACTTACCCATTACTTCACCCACTACACGCGCACTCTTAACATGTCCGCGCTCTGGACGAAGTCCCATATCTGCCATCTGGTGCAAGATGCGACGGTGAACTGGCTTTAAACCATCACGTGCATCAGGAAGTGCACGTGAATAAATTACTGAGTATGCATACTCAAGAAAAGATTCAGAAACTTCCTTTGAAACATCGATATCAACGATCTTGCCTGGGTATTCACCAGGTTTTGGACCGACGGGTTTTTTCCCCTTTGCCGCTGATTTCGCGGGAGTCTTCGCAGTTGCCATTGGAGCATTGTGCCAAGAGAGTTGCTTAATCTAGGGGAGGGCGCGCCCCAACAGTTGCTACACACTTTGCCGCAAGTGCTGTTCCGGCTGAAAGGGCTGCTTGTAAATCATTTGTTTCAAGCCACTTTGGAATAAAGCCGGCGGCAAATGAATCTCCGGCACCTGTTGTGTCGACCACGTTGGTAGTGACGGCTGACACCTTTGCAACTATCTCACCATGCACTGCCATGGCACCACGTGAACCTAATTTGATGACAACAAGTGGTGTGTAAGCAGTTAAATTCTTTTCTGCGCTTTCAACATCTTTAGCAGCTCCTAGATAGAGAGCTTCTTCGGAGTTGAGCAAAATTCCATCCATAAGTTTGACCCAGGACAAAACTTCATCACGAGAAACCACCTTCATGGCCCCTGTAGTGGTTGGATCAAAATAGATTGGCTTTCCGGCAGCTTTGATCTTTGCAATCATAGAAAGCACGGCATCGCGGCTACGAAAATCTAGTAACGCATAGCCACTCAGATACACACCGTCCACATCATCTAAGGGCGGTAGATCACTTACTTCAAGATCTGCGTTAGCCCCGTTATCTGGAAACATCGTGCGCTCTCCATTGGAATCAACCAAAATAACGACAACACCGGTTGGCCGGCCCGAGTGCATCAAATTCATGTGTTCTACGCCGTATTTATCTAAATCTGAGATAAGAGCAAAACCAACAGGATCATTGCCAACGCGGGCAACTAACTGTGCTTTGGAGTGCGTGCGAGTAATCCACGTTGAAACATTTGCAGCTTGTCCGCCAGGGTGGCTTGAAATTCTGCTGGCAGTGTCATTGCCATAGTTGATCGGCTCTTTCAACTGTGAGATTACATCCAGGGCTAAATCCCCAATACATAAGATCTTTTTCATTTAAGCGCCATCGCAATATCTGCAGCTAGCGCGCAGTTGGATTTAATGATTTCGGTATTAATAGCAAGTGATTCACCTTTGCTGGCGGTATGAAAATGCTCAAGTAAGTATGGTGTTACATACTTTCCATCTATTCCATCACGGGCGGCATTTGCCATACCAGTTGCCAAGATCTCATCATGGCGCACTTTGTCCATCTGTTTTTCAACTGGGTTAGTAACAATCAATGCGTGATTAGAAGTTGCAACCTGGGTACGGGCCTTAATGATTGAGGCGATCTCTTCTGCCGAATCAACGCGGTGCTCGATCTCAAAACCAGAGTCGGTGAGATAGAAACCAGGGAAGCGGTTAGTTTTATATCCAACAATGCCGATCGCAAGTGTTTCAAGACGCTCTAAGGTGGCATGAACATCCAGAATTGATTTCACTCCGGCGCAGACAACCGTCATATCTAATTGTGAGAGCGCAGTTAAGTCAGCAGATTCATCAAAGGATTCATTGGCACCTCTGTGAACGCCGCCAAGACCACCGGTAGCAAATACCTTAATCCCTGCAATTGCCGCGATGTGAGCTGTGGCTGCAACAGTTGTTGCCGCGCTTTTGCCTTGAGCAATAATGATTGCTAAATCACGACTAGATGCTTTAGAAATATCATCACGATTAGCAATGGCATCTAATTCACTTGCTTCAAGACCGATATGAACAACGCCATCAAGGAGAGCGATTGTGGCTGGGACGGCTCCGCGCCGGCGAATTATGCGTTCGCACTCTTGGGCAACTTCAAGATTGGAGGGCCGTGGCAATCCATGGCTAATAATCGTGGATTCGAGTGCAACGATAGACGTGCCCGCTGCAATTGCAGCCGAAACTTCAGCTGAATATTTAATTGCACTCTTCATGGGTCAACCTTAGCCGATGTAATGAGAAGATATGAACGTGCATTTGTCCCAGATAACTCCATCGATCTTTACATCCTTGGGGCTATCGACTTCTGAAGACCTATTAGCGATTGGGCCTTCACCCAGCGGGCGGGAGCTTCTATTTCTTATCGATGGTTTTGGCGCAGATGTTATAGAAAAATACGCAGATGCTATGCCAACTATCGCCCGGCTCACAAAGTTCTCAACGATTAAAACTTCTTTTCCATCTACTACTGCCACATCACTTGCAACGCTAACAACAGGAACGTTGCCTGGCGTGCACGGCATGCTCGGTTATACCGTCCAAGTTCCTCGAAGTGGTGGTCGAATTCTCAACGCTCTTAAATGGGATGAGCGCGTTGACCCTATGAACTGGCAGCCAGTGCCCACTTTATTTGAACGTGCAGTTGCGCAAAACATTAACGTCACACACGTTGCCGCAAAGCGCTATGAGAATTCAGGTTTCACACGAGCAGTCTTTCGCGGGGCCAACTACAAAGGTGCAAATGTTGCAACAGATTTAATTGCAGAAACTAAAGCCGCACTGCAAAAGACGCCTTCTTTTGTTTATCTCTACGTAAATGATTTAGATGCAGCTGGACATAGTGATGGTGTTGGAAGTGATAAGTGGCTAGCAGCACTTTCCATGATTGATCAAATGTTTTCTAACCTCATGAAAGAGATGCCACATGGCACCCGCATTTGGCTCACTTCAGATCATGGAATGGTTAATGCAAGTGAAAAGATAATTATCGGACAAGATAATCCGTTATTAGAGGGTGTGGCCGTTATTGGGGGAGAGCCAAGGGCAAGACATCTTTATCTCTCGCCAGAATATGAGAGCGCGAGTGCGCGAAAGGAACTTGCTAGTAGATGGCAAGAGTATTTAGGGGAGAAGGCAACAGTTCTGACTCGCGAAGAAGTGATTACAACAAAACTCTTTGGTGATGAAATTAGTTCCGATGCACTTGATCGCATGGGCGAGGTAATAGCTATTGCCCAGAGTGGAGTTGTTCTACTTGATCCAGAGCGCGCTGATAAGGAAGGTGCGATGGTGGGACATCATGGTGGAGATAGTGAGATTGAATCTGAAGTTGGATTGCTAACTACAACGCTTAGTTAATTACTAATCTTCAGTAGGTTTGATGCCGAACATAATTTCATCCCAGCTTGGAACCTTTGCTCGTGCAACAACACCATCACGCGCAGCCTCATCATCTGGAAGTTCACGAATAACTGCCAAGCGTGGAACTTCTGGCATAGGGGTGAGCTCTTCTCGCAAGGAAGGGTGATTTGCATCTGAGTAGACAAGGCCAGGTGCGCTCATCACACGTGCAGCTGGTTCATCGCCCATCATCCAACGCGCATTCTCATCCATGGATGTGAGCACTCGACGAGTTGTGTCAAAGTTCCATTGCGCAATTCCCACACCACTGGTGTTTGGGTAATGCAGTTCAACTGTCCATGTCGAATCTTCATGGCGCCATGTGTTCCACGAAAGATCTGAAAGATCGATATTGCGAGGAGCAAGGCGAGAAACAACAACGCCTAACAAGTTCACTGGGTCGCGGCTTCCTTCTTTGCGCACTGACACTTGTTGAGCTTGATCGATGATGTAGATGCGCTCTTGCAAGATTGGACCAGAGAAGCGCTCGATTTTTTCAATCGGAATATTATTCTCGCGTGCTAACTCTTCAGCTAACTCACCAGCACGCAAACGTCGCTGAATCTCTTTGATAGAAATTGTGTCCGCTTCTTGTTCTGGAACTGCAGAAAGACGAGGTTGATTAACTGTGGCACGCAATGTGTCGCTGATTCGAACGGTGAACTCATTGCCATCATTATCATGCAGGGACAAGTGAGTACCGTCCTCACTCTTGCCGTTTAATCGAAGCTCAGTCACGGTTCAGAGAGTAATGGATGAGCCCCTTATAAACGCGAATGTAGGGCAGTGTGGCTAATAATGCTGCACACATAAATCCCAAGGGCACCCAGAATGCGCTTTGCGCCCCGTAGGTATCGATGACCCATCCGCCAAGGGCGCTAGACATTGCACCTCCTAATGGCATCCCTGCCACTACCCAAGTAAAAGATTCGGTGATCTGTTCACTGGGCACGACTTCTTGCACAACACCATAGGCATTAACAATCAAAGGAGCGATTGCAAAGCCATTAAAGAAGAGCGCAACAGCTAGCCAGAATATTGAATCGACAAAGATAAATGGAATTGAAAGAGCTGTCAGTGCAGTTAAAAAGATAAGGAATCGTCCAACGTAAGGGGTTTTCCATTTTATTAGCCCATTAATAATGGCCATGACTGCGCTGCCAGATGCCCATAGGCCCAGAAGTAAACCAGAATGGGATTTCTGTCCTTGGCTTTCTGCGAATCCAACAACTGTAATTGAGATGGCGCCAAAGAAACCACCAGTAAAAGTTGTGGCAAGTGCGATCGCCTGAACAATGGGAATTCCAATCACTGGAGGATGTGGATCTTTAACGCGTACGGGTGAGGGTGGTGGCTCAGTTGCGCGTTGCATGGCAAAGAGCGGTAATCCAATCGACATCAAAATCATTCCTGCAATTAATCCAGCCGCTGGTGCAATTGAAGTTGCGCACGCCGTTGCAGTGATGGGACCAACGATAAAGACAATCTCATCCATCAAGGCCTCATAAGAGTAAGCGGTATTAACTACATGCTTATCAGCCTGATCTTCAGCGGTTGTAGATTTATCTGGACTCAAAACATGTAACCAGCGACGTCGCACTAAGCCACCTGTATTAATTGAAGCAAGTTCGGCCACAACAATAGAAACAAACCATGTCCAGATTGGCGCATGATTCATCACTAGGCCGATAAAGAGTGTGAGGCCAGCAATTTTGAGTGGGACAACTCGAAGCAACATTTTTCGTTGTCCGATGCGATCAGCAATACGAGACCAAAAGGGTGTTGCAATAGACATAACGATAGATGCAACCGCGCTCAAGGCCCCAGCTAATGCATAGGAATCACTCACGGCAACAACAATGAAAATAAGGGCTAGCGAATCCATCGATATTGGCATGCGGCCAATCAAGGCTGGAATAGAAAATCTCATCGCTCCCGGTGTGCGAAACAGGGTTGTATATGCCGAGAACATGTCGCTCATCCTATGACACGGTTATGATGAGCAAGTGAGTATTAATGATGAACTCTTAGCGCTGGCTTTGGATATTGCCGGCCAAGCTGGCTCTCTATTGGTTGATCGCCCAGCATCATGGGAGTTAACTTCTAAATCAACGGCAATCGATATTGCAACTCAGATGGATCTTGCTAGTGAAAAACTCATAGTTAACGCCATTCTTCTCGCCCGTCCCGATGATGGAATTATTGGTGAAGAAGGTGCAGATAGGGTGAGTAAATCCGGTTACACCTGGGTGATTGATCCAGTCGATGGCACAGTTAATTATTTCTACGGCCTACCTGGCTGGAACATCAGTATTGCTGTTAAAGATTCTCAAGGAACAGTGGCAGGTGTTGTGCATGCACCCACAATTGATGCCACATGGCATGCAAGCCGTGGTGGCGGTGCATTTCTCAATAATGTGCCTATTTCATGTAATGAACCCATTGAATTAAACCGAGCTTTAATTGCAACAGGTTTTGCCTATGAAGTTAAGGATCGCATCAATCAACTTGATTTAGTGAATCACTTGCTTCCAAAGATTCGAGACATCCGCCGGATGGGCGCTGCTGCAACTGATCTATGTTGTGTGGCTACGGGAATGGTGGATGGCTACATCGAAACTGGATTAAAGGAGTGGGATTTGGCAGCCGGAGCTCTGATTGCCACTGAAGCTGGGGCAGTTGTCACCACGCATTCATGGCGGGGGATGGAGTTAACCGTGGCAGGTGGTGCCCACCTACATGCTGGGCTTATGCGGGAGATTCCCGCCTAGATTTACCCGATTTACGCTCAAGGCCCCTTCTATGGCAAGATACGCAGTCTGCACCTGCCAAAGCCGGTGCTTAATAGATAAAGATAAAAAAGGACGAATTCCATGAACATTCTTGACGCCGTAGATGCAGCATCGCTGCGCAAAGACATCCCACAGTTTCGCGCTGGTGATGAGCTCAAGATTCACGTTCGTGTTATCGAAGGTAGCAAGAGTCGTCTTCAGGTATTCCAGGGAATCGTTATCCGTCGCCAAGGTGATGGAGTTCGAGAGACTTTCACAATCCGTAAAGTTTCTTACGGCGTTGGTGTAGAGCGCACATTCCCAGTTCACACACCAGTTATTGAAAAGATTGAATTAGTAAAGAAGGGCGAAGTTCGTCGCGCCAAGCTTTACTACCTACGCGATCTTCGCGGTAAGGCTGCAAAGATTCGTGAAAAGCGCGATGGCGTTGAAGGTTACGGTGATGGAATTCTTTCAACACCAGAGGCAATTGCACCAGTAGTTGTTGCAGCTGCAGTTGTCGAGGAAGTTGTTGAAGCGCCAGTAGTTGAGGCAGTTGTAGAGACTCCAGTAGTTGAGGCAGTTGTTGAAGCCCCTGTTGCTGAAGTTGCAGTTGAAGAAACTCCTACAGCCGAATAATCAGCTCAATGCGTCGTAAGGGTTCCCTCCTTCGGGAGCTCCCAATCCTTGTTGTAGTTGCACTTGTTGTCTCCCTGCTTATAAAGACTTTTCTAGTCCAGTTTTTCTATATTCCATCTGGTTCGATGGAAAACACTCTGCAGATTAAAGACCGCGTTGCAGTAAACAAAGTCCCATTCCTTTCGCGCAATATTGCTCGTGGCGATGTGGTTGTTTTCCGCGATCCTGCTGGCTGGCTACCTGAAATCACTGATTATTCAACAAACAAATATGTTGCAAAGCTAAAAACTGGCTTAGTAGCAGTCGGAGTATTACCTAACCCAGCTAAGCAATATTTGGTAAAGCGCGTCATTGGCGTTGGGGGAGATCGAGTCGTTTGCTGTGACAAGGCAGGGCTGTTAACTGTTAATGGAACAGCAGTAACTGAGCCCTATATCTTTGCTGGAAATAAGCCTAGTGACATGAATTTTGATGTCACAGTGCCAAAGGGAAAAGTTTGGGTAATGGGCGATCACCGAGGAGCAAGTGCCGATTCTAGATATCACCAAGAAGATATCAACAAAGGATTTGTTCCATTATCTCGCATTACAGGCCGAGTAGTTGCAGTCATCTGGCCTTTCAAAAACATTACTTATGTTCCACAAATCAACGTTTTAAAGTAGTTTCCCAATGAAGGTTATTGAGCAACTGCTCATCCAAGCAGGAATCTCACCTATTGCCGGGGTTGATGAAGCTGGACGCGGGGCATGTGCTGGTCCGTTAGTGATTGCAGCTGTTGTTTTAAATGACCCTTTTGCACCAGAGCTTTCACTTGTGCGGGATTCAAAAGAAATTAGTGAAAGTAAGCGAGAAGAAGTCTTTGAACTCATTGAATCTATTGCTGCAAGCATCAGCGTTGTGATTGTGCCAGCCGAAGAAGTTGATTCACGTGGCGTGCACGCAGCAAATCTTGATGGTATGCGCAGAGCAGTCAATGGCCTAGCAGTAACCCCTGCCTATGTATTAACCGATGGTTATGCCATTGAAGGTTTAGGTTTTCCTAATTTGGCGGTATGGAAAGGTGATCAAGTAGTTGTCAGCATTAGTGCTGCATCTGTGGTTGCAAAGGTGACTCGTGATCGTATTATGCGAGAAATGGATAAAGAGTTTCCGCTCTATGGATTTGCTGGACATAAGGGATACATCACCGCTGCTCACACACAAGCCCTGAATGAACATGGAGCTTGTGCACAACATCGTCAGTCTTTTTCAAATGTAGCTGCACTTATTCACAAGCAATAGTTTTTCCACGATACTTATCACCTGCCAGTTTTAACGTGGCGCACTATGTACATACAAACTCCTGCATTTCTCACTCCCTTTGAAGCTCGTGCCATTCTCTTTTCATGTATTGAACCTGGTCATTTCTTTTGGAGCGCTGAGATATCCCAGCATGGTCCGCTTCATGTTTTGGAATCCATTCTTGCAGGCGACTATCCGGCTGAAAAAGTGAAGGCCATCATGACTTCCATTCGTTCGGCTGAAGTGGGCCAGATTCTCTATGAGATAGAAAAAGCTGGAGCGCAGTTCTTAACGCCTGAACACGAGCATTGGCCACAAGGAGTCAATCAACTCATCAATCCACCTATTGGATTAATTGTGGCGGGGGATTCAACCTCACTGATAACTACATCATTAGCAATTGTGGGGTCACGCAAGCCGACTAACTATGGGGCACAGGTTGCTAGTGAGTTTGCTAGAGCTTTTTCAGATTTAGGATGGACGATTATTAGTGGTGGAGCATATGGAATTGATTCCTATGCCCACCGTGCAACGCTGCAAGCTAACGGAAGCTCAATTGCAGTATTGGCAACTGGCATAGAAGTTGCCTATCCAAAATCAAACCAAAAGCTCTTTGATCAAATGCGAGTCAAGGGTGCTTTGATAAGTGAGCTCATGCCATATGAGAATGCTATGCCCTCTAGATTTTTAGTTCGGAATCGATTGATTGCAGCAATAGCCAAAGCAACGTTGGTGGTTGAAGCAGCTTTTCAAAGTGGATCACTGCGCACTGCCAGAGATGCTGCAGAACTTCTCCGCCCAGTCATGGCAATTCCTGGACCAATCAACTCAGCAATGAGCCAGGGATGTCATCGTTTAATTAGTGAACGCGCTGCTGAATTGATCACATCAGTTGCAGATGCAGTGGAGTTCATAGGCATAAATCAATGAGAGAATATGCCTATGAGTGATTTCCGTTCGGGCTTCGTTGCCATTGTTGGCCGCCCTAACGTTGGAAAATCCACTCTCATTAACGCTTTAGTTGGTAGCAAGATTGCAATTACTTCACATCATCCCAACACCACCCGTAGTGCTATTCGCGGGATTGTCCACGGAGAGAATTTTCAAGCAGTTTTAGTTGATACTCCAGGAGTTCACAAACCTAAAACACTTTTGGGCCATCGCTTAAACGCAGTTGTTGATCAATCAATGGATTCAGTCGATGTAGTGATTCTGTGTATTCCAGCCGATGAGACTTCAGGTGCTGGTGATGTCTTTATCGCCCAGGAAATTGCAAAGCACCCAAGAGCAAAGAAATTTGCAGTGATCACTAAGACTGATTTATTGTCCAAGGAAAAGCTGGCACTTCGCTTAACTGGGATTATGGAGTTAGCCCAAGGCTTTACATGGGATGAAATTATTCCGGTTTCTGCAGCTATTCACGATCAAATCGATTTACTCAACCAACTCATAGGTGCCGCACTTCCTGCCGGTCCTGCTTATTACCCTGAAGGCACTACTAGCGATCAAGCAATCGAACAGTTGATTTGTGAGTTTATTCGAGAAGCTGCCCTGCAGGATGTTCGAGAAGAACTACCTCACTCTATCGTTGTGACAATTGATGAGTTTGGCGAGCGAGAAGAAAAAGGTTCTCGCCCTTTTTATGACGTGCATGCAACTATCCACGTTGAACGCGACACCCAACGTGCAATTCTGCTTGGTCACCAGGGAACTAGATTAAAGGAAATTGGAATCAGAGCTCGAGCAGATATCGAGCGCGCTCTTGTTGCCAAGATATTTCTAGGCTTACATATTAAAGTTTCTAAAGAATGGCAGCGCGATGCAAGGATGCTAGACAAACTAGGATTTGAAGAGCGTCGTTAAACTTTCTCTTTACGACTTGCTAGATAAGAACCTAAAACAACCATAGGTAGACCTACGATAATTCCCAATGTAATCGGCTCGTTTAAGATGATAATTCCAAGAACCACTGCAAATGCAGTGTTTACATAGGTAGTGAGCGAACCACGGGCCGGGCCGATTTCAACAATAACAATGAAGAAGAGCATAAAGGCGATGGCTGTGCTGAAGATGCCCAACGCAACAAGAGCTGTGATTGCTTGTGCTGAAACTGGATTACTTGGCCACACTGCAATAGCAATCGGTGTGTAGAAAAGACAGGTAATTCCCATTGCCACACCATTGATTGCAATTCCATCAACTCCTGGCAAATTAGTAGTGATCATTAGAACTGCGTAGGCATAGAGAATTGAAGCCAGAATCACCATGGCAATGGCCTTTGGATTGCTACTTCCGGTTATCGATTCAATTCCAACCAGAGCAATAATTCCAATGAATCCAACAACTAGGCCAAAGATTCTCTTTGGTTGCCAGACGCTGTGGTCTCCGCGAAGAGAAGAGAAAATTGTTGAAAAGATTGGGACTGTTGAAACTAGCAATCCGGCAAGTCCTGAGGAGATCTCCTTTTCAGCACTTGTTATGAGAATCCATGGACCAATCATTTCAAGTGCTGCATAAGGTGCCACATACTTAATGCCCTTAATCGCATCCTTTAATGTGTTTTTTCGCATCGCTATAGGAATCAAAATTGCAGCACCAATAAGAGTGCGCCCAGCAACGATGAGGGCAGGTGGAATATCGGCAACAGCTACCTTCATTAATAGGTAAGGAATTCCCCACAAAAAGCCGACAATGCCGAATTGGATCCAGGATTTACGGGTCATTTATGCAATCACACGGCGATAGAGAGCAATAGTTGCAGCAGCTACGGCATCCCAACCAAATTCGCTCATGGCGCGTACTCTGCCAGCAGTTCCATAGTTTTTTAGCAGTTCTGGCTGTGACATTAAACGCGTAATGGATTCTGTGAATGCAGCTTCAAAAGCTGGGCCATCACCGTTGTAGTCAACTAATTCGCCGGTTTTTTTATCTGCTACAACTTCTGGAATTCCGCCCACGCGTGAAGCCAAGACTGCAGTTTCACAGCCCATTGCCTCTAAATTAACAATTCCAAGTGGTTCATAGACTGAAGGACATAGAAATAGTTGAGCTTGAGTCAACATTGCAGTGAGTTCAGAGTGAGGAAGCATTTCTTTAATCCACCAGATGTTGCTGCGGGTTTCTTGAAGTTCTTCGATCAAATCAGCAACTTCTTTGCCAATTCCTTCTTCATCTGGACTACCTGCAGCTAATACCAGGCCGTACTCGACAGGAACCTCTTTCCATGCACGCAGCAAATGCGCCAAACCTTTTTGACGAGTAATGCGACCAACGAAAATCGCATACGGACCAGTGACGCCGTATTTAGCGGGAACTGAAGAATCATTATTTGGTGCAAACTTTGCTGTGTCCACACCGTTTCTAATTGTTACAACTTTGCTGGGATCAACAGATGGATAGGCAGCTAAAACATCTGCGCGCATACCATCGCTGACGGCAATGATTGCTGCTGCACCTTCATAGGCAGTTTTTTCTGCCCACGATGAAATGGCATATCCGCCACCAAGTTGTTCAGCTTTCCAAGGACGAAGTGGTTCAAGTGAGTGGGCGCTAACAATGTGGGGGATTGAAAACTGCAAGGCTGCAAAGTGACCTGCCATGTTTGCATACCAAGTATGTGAGTGAACTAAATCAACATTAGATAAATGCGTTGCAATTTCAAGATCAGTAGCAATTGCTTGGACTGCAGGGTTGGCTGATGCAAATTCTGATGGAGTCTCATATCCAAAGGCATCATCGCGTTTTCCGCCAAAGCAATGGACATCAACATGAACATCTTTGATTGTGCGAAGAGCTTGCGTTAACTGGAGTACATGGACACCAGCCCCTCCATAGATTGCAGGGGGCCATTCTTTGGTAACGATGCCAACTTTTAGCTCGCTCATATCAACCCCCTACCCGCATCAAGAGGTACAGGCTATCGTTAGCACATGGCAAAACTTAAACTTCCCCTTGGAATTGTCCTTGCCGGCGGTGAGGGAAAGCGTTTAATGCCTCTAACTGCAGATCGCGCAAAGCCTGCAGTTCCATTTGGTGGTTCATATCGCCTCATTGATTTTGTTTTATCTAACCTTGTAAATGCCAGCATGCTAAAAATTGCAGTGCTGACTCAATACAAATCTCATTCTCTTGACCGACACATCACAACAACATGGCGAATGTCGGCTCTTCTAGGCAACTACATCACTCCAGTTCCTGCCCAGCAGCGCTTAGGTCCACGTTGGTACACAGGTAGTGCTGATGCAATCTTGCAGAACTTTAATTTAATTCACGATGAAGATCCTGAGCATGTTTTGGTCTTTGGTGCAGACCACGTTTATCGCATGGATCCAGGTCAGATGTTTGTTCAGCACGTTGAAACTGGTGCGGGAATTACTGTTGCAGCCATTCGCATGCCACGATCTGAAGCACATGAGTTCGGAGTTATTGAACTAGCTGAAGATGGAATCACTATTAAGGCATTTCATGAAAAGCCTTCCGATCCACCTGCCATGCCAGGACATCCCGATCTTTCATTGGTATCTATGGGTAACTACATCTTTAAGCGCAGCGTCATGGAAGAAGCGTTGATTATTGACTCTGAAGATATTGAGTCCCGCCATGATTTGGGTGGAAACATCATTCCGTTCTTAACTAAAAATGGTGAAGCAAAGGTTTACGACTTTGCCAATAACGTTGTCCCAGGAGAGACTGAGCGCGATAAGGGTTACTGGCGCGATGTGGGTTCTATTGATTCTTACTATGACGCACACATGGATTTAGTTTCAGTTCATCCAATCTTTAATCTTTATAACCGTGAATGGCCTTTGCTGACAAACCCACCATCACTACCACCTGCCAAATTCAGCGAAAGCGGCGGAGCACACGATTCAATCGTTGGAGCTGGCTCTATTATTGCTGGAGGAATCCTGCATGGCTCAGTTGTTTCCTATGATGTTTCAGTCGGACGTGGCGCAATAGTTGAAGGCTCTGTCTTGATGCCTTCCGTTCGAATTGGTGATAAATCAATCGTTCGCAATGCGATTTTAGATAAGAACGTTGTAGTTGAGCCTGGTGCACAGATTGGTGTTGATTTAGAGCGAGATCGTGCCCGATTCACAATCAGTCCTGGTGGAATTATTGTTGTTGGTAAAGGTGTTCGCGTTACAGCTTAGAGCTCTACCAATTCGCGGTGTTATCTCGCAAAGTTCGATACTTATCCATTACATGTGGCGTGGCTTTAGATTCATGATGTGAAACTTTTCCTAAATCCCATGTCGGCATCTGCCCTAGTAGCGCCCATGCTGCTTGTTTAGCTGCGCCATCGGCAACATATTCTCCAGCAGGTGGCACAAGAACTTCACGGCCAAAGAGTGCACTAGCAATTGTTGGAATGGCAGGATTCTTGGCAGCTCCACCGATCAGAAGTATGCGATTGACGTTGACTCCTAGTGCAATCAGAGAATCAACGGCATCTGCTAATCCGGCCAACATTCCTTCAATCATTGCGCGTGCGATATCGGCAGGATTGGAGTTATTCAGATTCATCCCAGAAAAGACACCAGTGGCATCTGGGCGGTTAGGGGTTCGCTCACCTTCAAAATATGGCAAGAGCGTTAAACCATTAGCACCAGCTGTTGCAGATAGTGCAAGTGCTCCGACTTCATCGTGAGTTTTACCAAGAATCTTTGTTGCAGCATCCATGATGCGTGCGGCATTTAATGTGCAGACTAGAGGTAAGAAGTGACCAGTTGCATCAGCAAATCCTGCAACTGCGCCAGTTGAATCATGAGTCGGAGTTTGTGAAACAGCAAAAGCGGTGCCTGAAGTTCCAAGTGAAACGATTACATCTCCTGGCTGTGCCTGAACGCCTAATGCTGCCCCGGCATTATCACCGGCACCTGCAGCGATTGGAATTCCTGAAGTAGTTGTTCCGCCAAAAGAGTCTGGTGAAATAATTTTTGGCATAACTAGTTCAGAGTCATGGCGCAGTGCAAGGCGCAAGATGTCTTCGCGGTAATGAGAAGTTGTGGGATCAAAGTATCCAGTTCCAGATGCATCACTTCGATCTGTGAAAAGCGTGGAGAAATCTTTACCGCCTTGTAGTTGCCATGAAAGCCAGTCGTGGGGAAGGGCCACAGATGCAACTCGAGCGGCATTTTCTGGTTCGTTATCTGCCATCCAGCGAAGCTTTGATGCAGTAAAAGATGCAACTAATACAGATCCAACTTTGCGGGCAATTTCAGAGTTTCCGCCTTCTTCACGATTTAAATCTTCAGCAGCTTTAGCAGAACGCGTGTCATTCCATAACAGTGCTGGTCTAATAACTTCACCATCGCTATCAAGTGCGACCATTCCATGTTGTTGTCCTGCAATAGAAATAGCGCGGACATCTTCAAGCCCACCAGCATCTTTTATTGCACTATCTAGGGCATTTTTCCAATGACTGGGATCAACTTCAGTGCCATCAGGATGTGCGGCCCGGCCTTGGCGCAGCAATTGTCCCGTGTGGGCATCGCGCATCACTACTTTTACCGACTGAGTAGATGAATCCACGCCGGCGATAATTTGTTGATTGGCCATGGAGCAAGGCTAGACTGTTCCAGTCAGCGTTGACCACAGGCCGGGCGCTTTTGATAGCTCGAGCCCTTCATCATTTTCTTTTTAATGGAGTTAATAATGCGTATTGGTGTGCTTACTGGTGGCGGAGATTGCCCAGGTCTAAATGCTGTGATTCGCGCCGTAGTTCGTAAAGGCGTAAAAGAGTACGGACATGAATTTGTCGGTTTCCGTGATGGTTGGAAGGGTCCACTAGAGGGCTTAACAATGCCTCTAAATATTGAGACAACTCGTGGCATTTTGCCTCGCGGCGGAACAATCCTGGGATCTTCTCGCACAAACCCTTTCAAGATTGAGGGCGGCGTTGAAAAGATCAAGGACAATCTAGCAAAAGCTGGAATTGATGCACTTATTGCAATCGGTGGCGAAGATACTTTGGGTGTTGCAACAAAGCTTGACTCACTTGGCGTCAAAGTAATTGGTGTTCCAAAGACAATTGATAATGATTTAAATAACACTGACTACACATTTGGTTTTGACACTGCAGTTAATATTGCAGTTGAGGCAATCGATCGTCTACACACAACAGCAGAGTCACATCACCGTGCCTTGATCGTTGAGGTTATGGGTCGTCATGCTGGCTGGATTGCACTGCACTCAGGTCTTGCAGGTGGAGCAGCGTGTATTTTGATTCCAGAACAAAAGTTCTCAATTGAGAATGTATGCGAATGGGTTGAATCTCGATTCAAGTCGCACTATGCACCAATTATCGTTATTGCTGAAGGTGCTATTCCTCAAGAGGGTGACATGGTGACAAAGGATCAGACACTTGATTCATTTGGCCACGTGAAGCTTTCAGGTATTGGAGATTGGCTAGCTAGTGAGATTGAAGCTCGCACAGGCAAGGAAGCACGCACATCTGTTTTGGGTCACATCCAACGTGGTGGATCTCCAACAGCATTTGACCGTGTTCTTGCTACGCGATTTGGTCTGCAGGCAATTACCGCAGCTCATGAAGGTGACTGGGGCAAGATGGTTGCACTTCATGGCACCGATATCGTGCGTGTTCCGCTGGCATCTGCCACAGAACAGCTCAAACTCGTTCCCCTAGAGCGCTATAAGGAGTCAGAGATCTTCTTCGGATAATTGCGGTACGCGATTATCAATTGATTCTCTATCCTTAACCCATGACTTCTTCTCTGGATAATCTCTTCACGCCTGGCCTTGTGGCTGCCCAGCAACCACAGTGGCCTGGCGGTCCAGAGGGTGCTCCTATTAAGGCAGCAGTTGCCGAACTTAAATCATTTCCACCACTTGTCTTTGCTGGTGAATGCGATGATCTAAAGGCACGCATTGCACTTGCCGCAGAGGGAAAAGCTTTCTGGTTACAAGGTGGAGATTGCGCAGAAACTTTTGCCGCAGCTACAGCTGATTCAATTAGAAACCGTATTAAAACCATTTTACAAATGGCTGCAGTTTTGCAGTACTACTCATCATTGCCAGTTGTAAAAGTCGGACGCATGGCAGGTCAATTTGCTAAGCCACGCTCTAATGACATGGAGACTCGTGGGGATGTAACTCTTCCTGCTTATCGCGGAGATGCAGTTAATGCTATTGAATTCGACGAGAAATCAAGAACTCCAGATCCGCATCGTTTAGTCCGTGTTTACAACACTTCAGCATCAACTCTGAATTTAGTTCGTGCCTTCACTCAAGGTGGTTTTGCCGATCTTCGCCAAGTGCATGAATGGAACAAGGGCTTCATCCGTGATTCTTCAGTGGGTGAGCGTTATGAAAAAATGGCAAGTGAAATTGGCCGTGCACTTTCATTTATGAAATCTGCAGGAGTAGATCCTGAATCATTTAAATCTGTTGATTTCTTCTCAAGCCATGAAGCATTAATTCTGGAATATGAGAAGGCGCTCACACGTATCGATTCGCGTACAGGAAATCCATACGATGTATCAGGTCACTTCATCTGGATTGGTGAGCGCACACGTCAACTAGATGGTGCACATGTTGATTTCGCATCCAAGGTTCGAAACCCAATTGGTATCAAGCTTGGACCTAAGTCCACTGTTGATGATGCACTTGCTCTCATTGACAAGCTAGATCCAAACCGCGAACCAGGTCGAATAACTTTTATTACACGCATGGGTGCAGGCAAGATTCGCGAAGCCCTACCAGCTCTAGTAGATGGTGTTACTAAGTCTGGGGCAAAGGTTTTGTGGGTATGCGATCCAATGCATGGCAATACCTATGAGGCACCTACTGGCTATAAGACACGTAAATTTGATGATGTTATGGATGAAGTAAAGGGATTTTTTGAAGTCCATAAGGCGTTAGGTACACATCCAGGTGGCATTCATATTGAACTCACCGGCGATGATGTCACTGAGTGCGTTGGTGGTGGAGAGCAGATTTCACATGAAGATCTTGCTTCTCGTTATGAGACTGCATGCGATCCGCGCTTAAATCACTCCCAGTCCTTAGAGCTTGCCTTTTTAGTTGCCGAGATGTTGAGAGACCGCTAATTTTCTCCTTGTGACATTATTGGTAACCACCCACAATACACCCGTGGGAAATCTGAATCTACTAGCTGATGATCAGATTTTAATTGGAGCCAATCTTTCAACAATCAGCGCTTTTAAAGCTGGTAAAGATTTGAAGATTGTAAAATCCATCCCAGTCATTAGTGATTTAATCAATGATTATTTCGACGGGGATATAACCGCCATTAATGGCATCAAAGTCAGCCAACCAGGGGCACCCTTTTCTCAAGCTGCTTGGAAAGCCATGCGCAAGATTTCAGGCGGAAAAGTTCTCTCGTATTCAGATATTGCAGATAGGGCGGGATCTCCGGCAGCCGTACGCGCAGCAGGAAGTGCATGTGCAAATAACGCCATTATGTTGGTTGTCCCATGCCACCGAGTTGTTAAAACTGGGGGAGCACTAGGAAATTATGCTTACGGTGTTAATAAGAAAGAGTGGCTATTACGCCACGAGGGCTACCTTTAAAATTTCAATAGCTTCTTTGCATTGAGCATCATCAAAATCTAAATGGGTCACAAGGCGTGCATACTTTGGTCCTAGTGCACTAATCCATAAACCTTTTTCACGACAACGTTTTGCTAGTTCTGCAGCTGTTATAGGTAGGTGAGCTAGATCTAATCCCACAATGTTTGTTTGAACGGTTGCTGGATCAATAAGTGAAGAATCAATAGCGGCAATGGCAAGAGCAATCTCTTTAGCTCGACGATGATCTTCAGATAGGCGATCGATGTTGTTATCAAGTGCGTAATGCGCACCAGCAGCTAGTAATCCGACTTGTCGCATACCTGCGCCATAACGTTTGCGCCACACACGTGCCTTAGCAACGCGCTCTTTAGTTGAAAGCATCACTGAACCAATGGGAGCACCCAGGCCTTTAGATAAACAGACACTGATGGTGTCAAAATATTTTCCATATTCGCTAAATGCAACACCACTTGCAACATGTGCATTCCAAATACGGGCGCCATCTAAGTGAAGGGCCAATCCCATTGCATCTGCGCCTTTGCGCAAAGCTTTGACTTCATCTATCGGTTGCACAGTTCCGCCACCAAAGTTATGAGTATTTTCAACAGCAATTGCAGTGGTTGAAACTAGATATGGGCCAGAATCTGGACGGGCAATCTCAAGTGCGTCAGCTGCCTTGAGTAATCCATGGGTTGCTGGCCATGTGCGGGTAGTGATGCCGCTAAACACGGCAGCTGCCCCAAGTTCGGCGCGAACGATGTGTGAATTAGTTTCGGCAATAATCTCTTCGCCAGGATTAACTAGCATGCGAATTGCTAATTGATTTGCAAGAGAGCCAGTTGGCGTGAACAGGCCTGCTTCTTTGCCAAACATCGCAGCCACACGCTCTTCAAGAGAGTTAACTGTTGGATCATCGCTATAAACATCATCACCAACAGGAGCAGATGCAATTGCCTCACGCATCGCCTGTGATGGACGGGTGACTGTGTCTGAGCGAAGATCGATTGCCATAGCAGTGAGCCTACTTTGATTCTTTAATAACTATCAAATACATAGCGCTCACAACAAGGATTCCACCGAGGGCGCTCTGCAGCGTTAGGCGCTCACCACCAAAGATGATTGCAAAGACGGCGGCAAAGACAACCTCCATCGTCAAAATGACGGCCACTTTAGTTGGACTCATATGTGCCTGGGCCCACGTCTGAATAATGAAAGCTATTGCGGTTGCAAAGACTGCCGTGAAGATAACAACACCCCACACGCCTGCATCAGGTGGTGGTGAATAACCTTCTGGAATAGATGCGATGCCAGAGAGCAGGCCGCACATAAACAACTGCACAACTGTCATGGCATAAACATCACGGCCAGAACTCCACTTGCTTAAAGCAATGATGTGGCAGGCATAGAAGATCGCACTAATAAATACAAGAAATTCACCGATACCAACAGAAAAGCCATGTATTGATAACAGCCCAAGACCAACGGTTGCAACGGCAATGCAGCTCCAAGTGAACTTGTTGATCTTCTCTTTTAAAAACAGCCAAGCAAAGAGTGGAGTGAGAACAACGTAAAGGCCAGTGACGAAACCTGTAATTGCCGCCCCTGTGCGAGCAAGGCCAAGTGTTTGAAAGATGTAACCCAAGCCTAGAAAAATACCTGCAGAACCGGCACGTAGGAGCAGATCCTTGTTAAGAAGTTTTAATACCTTTGGGCGGATGAGCACCATAACAACTGTGCCAAGAAGGAATCTGGTGAAAAGAAAATTGTTCACGCTCTGGCGCTCGATTGCATCCTTCATAATCACAAATGCCCAGCCCCATGCCATCGCCACAGTAAGAAGAGCCCATGGGGCCAGCTTCATCTTAAAGAGATGTTTTGAATCGCTCACTTCTTATCTCGAAGCTTCTTCAGTAGCGCAACTTCAGGCTTGTGTTTTTCCTCCATGCCCGGTGTTTCAAGAATTAATGGAGCGTTAGCAATAGCTGGGTGAGCCAGCAATTCAGCAAAAGGTTCTACACCAATGTGGCCATCGCCAATATTTTGGTGGCGATCCTTGAGTGCTCCGCACACATCCATGGAGTCATTGGCATGCACTAATTGGAAACGCTCAACGCCAGCGATTTGAACGAGTAAATCAATAGTTGCAGTCATTCCGCCTTTAACGGAGATGTCATGGCCTGCGGCAAATACGTGACAGGTATCAAGACAGATACCGACCTTAGGGTGATACTCCAGAGCCTTCAAGTAGTTTTCAAGATCATCTAACTTTTTAACGAGTGATTGGCCTTGTCCTGCAGTTGGTTCTAATAACAAATACGGAGCATCATCAGGCAGAGCATTAAGAATGGGCATCATTCCTTCGTGAATCTGCTTCCAAGCTTTTGCAACGTGGTTTACATCCACAGCAGATCCAGTGTGGATAACAGCGCCTAACGCTCCAATATCTGCAGCACGTTGGAGTGAATACTTAGTAGAAGCTAAAGAGTTCAGGTAAGTGGCTTCGGTGGGTGAGCCTAAGTTAATAAGAAATGGTGCATGGACATAAGTTTCAAGATCCATTTCAGCAGCTTTGATTTTGTACGCCTCATCTAGTTCAGGCTTTGCTGCTGGCATTGCCCACATACGTGGACTTGATGCAAAAACTTGAATAGCACTTGCACCAATTTCTTGGGCATATTCAATGGAACGCTTTGCCATTCCGCCAGTAGTTGGGACGTGGGCACCAATACGTGGCTTCTTGGACTCCTTAGGCATTGGCTTACCCTACGGTAATTGTGACTGTGCTGCCACGTTTAACTTTCGTGCCCACCTTTGGAGAGATATTTGTAACCTTCTTGACCTTCTTACTTCCCAATTTCTTCACTACAACCTTGAGCTGTAGATCCTGCAGGGCTTGTGTTGCCTTGAGTTGATCAAGTGAAAAAACGTTAGGGATAAACACGTACTGTGAACCCTTTGAAATAACCAGAGAAATAGTTGAGCCCTTAGGTGCAACGTCCACACCGCTTGGAGTTTGGGAAATAACCACACCTGATAAAACCTTTTCATTAAAGGCATAGCTAGATTCAACGTTAAAGCCCAGATCATTTAATTCATTGAGTGCTTGTTCACCACTCTTACCTGAGTAAGAGGCAAGTGCCACTGTCTCAACACCTTTACTTACAACAAGTGAGACTGGCGTATCGCGTTTAACTTGCGTGCCTGATTCAGGCGATGCTGAGATGACGAAACCTTTAGGGATTTCTTTGTTAAATACTTCAGTACTTGCTCCAACTATCAATGGGAATTTCTCAAGGGCAGCTGTGGCAGCCTCTGGCGTGAGTCCAGTTACTTGCGGAATTGTGTATCGCTCGGGACCTTTGGAAAGGATTAACTTAACTTCTCCACCTGATGCAACACGTCCACCACCAGGGGGATCTGTTTCAATGATGGCGCCCTTAGCAATATCTTCATCAAAGCGCTTTTCTAAAATAACTGTAGTTAAACCAAGAGGTGAAAGTGTTGAAACAGCTTCCTCATAGGTGCCACCGACAACTGAAGGAACTACCACGCGCGAACCAGGCCCCACTAATGTGTACCAGCCACCAACTCCAAGTGCGATTGCCAAAATGATGGCAACTTTGCGGTTGCGGCGCACGCGCTTACTAGCCTTCTTTTTCTCTTCCTTGGCAGCTCTAATCTCTTTTGTCGTTTCTTTTACTTCAATACTTTCTTCTTTTTCTTCCTCTACCTGCTTCTTCATCTTTCCTCGTGGCTTTTCCTTAATGGGCTCCACAGGAAGATCAAGAGCTAACTTCATCTGGTTTGTTTTAGGGTCGATCTCATTTTGAATAGATTCCAAAGCTTTAAGGAATTCTCCGGCTGTGCGCGGGCGCTTATCTGGATCACGGTCAGTTGCTTTAAGAATCAATTCATCTAAAGCCTCTGGAATGTCTTTGCGCTTAGTGCGAAGGGAAGGTATCTCTTGATTCACATGCATATAAGCAATTTGAATGGGTGAATCACCCAGAAAGGGTTTCTCACCTGTGAGCATTTCAAATGCCACGATGCCAACGGCATAGACATCACTTCTAGAGTCTGCAACACCGCGTTGGACTTGTTCGGGAGAAAGATATGAAACTGATCCCAAGATGACGCTGGATTCAGCTGTCATAGTCGAACCAATGAGTTCACCTCGAGCTAAACCAAAATCTGCAATCTTTACGCGGCCTTCTTTTGAAATCAAAATGTTTTCAGGTTTCATATCACGATGAACGATTCCTAAATCATGTGCTGCTGCAAGTGCACTAAGAATGGGCGTCAAGTAGTTGATGGCATCCTTGATTTCAAACTTGCCGCGCTCATTGAGATATTCACGAAGAGTGTGACCTTCGATTAACTCCATAACAATAAAGACGGCCGGGACACCGTTTTGATTCCACCCTTGGTCCTGGACGGCAACAATGTTGGGATGTGAAAGTGCAGCAGCAGCTTTGGCTTCTCTAATGAAGCGGTTAACGAAAGCTTCATCTTGAGCTAAATGCGGGTGCATAATCTTTACCGCAACTTTTCGATCTAAGCGGGTGTCGATAGCCTCATAGACACTGGCCATTCCACCATTGGCAACCTGGCGGGTGAGTTGATAACGCCCATCAATGAGCTCACCCGATAGATCTGACATGTGGGCGATTTTAGGGCTTTTAACCTTGCGAGCTTTGAATGTGTTCCGCGTTTTCGCGTGTCTTATCTCGCAGAAAATGTCTTTCTTGCGCAATCTGCCACTGCTTCATTTGTGATGCGATCTGGAAGCCATCTCGATTCAAAACCCGTTGTATTCCCACTTCGGCATCAATATCTAGCCAATACAAGGTTGCACCAGCATCACGCACTACTTTTTGCCCAGCCCCCACGCCTTCTAAAATCAAGATATCAACAGGAATAATCTGCCTTTTTGAATCAAAAGACATTGATTGCCAATCAAAGATATCTATTTCAAAAGTAGCGTTGTTTTGATGTGACTTCACAATTGATTCTAAGCTTTGAGTTAAACGCTCACTCAAAGCATTTTCCCAGCCGTCATAGAGATCATCCATATGAATGACTTCAACGGTTTTAGAAACCGATAGTTCGTCAAATAAACGGGCAGCTAAGGTTGTTTTACCAGCACCAGCTCTGCCATCAATTGCTATTAAGGACATACCAACGCTTCCAGCCGATGATTGCTACAAGTGTGAAGAGGGCATACAAAACGGCAGTGAACCAATAACCCAGATAGGCGTATTGAATTGTTCCTGCAGCATCAATGATGAGCCATAGGACCCACGATTCAACTTTTTGATACACCATAAGAATTTGAGCAACTAAAGAGCCGACAAGTAGAAATGCATCAGACCACGTTGCTGCAGCCCCTATTCGAGAAAGCAGGGGAGTCAGAAGTGAAACTAAGACTATTGTTCCAACGACCCAATACATACGATTGCGGTGATTTAAATATCCTGGTGCAGCACCCGTTGGTGCCCAATCGCGCCAACCCCAAATGGCAGCAATAATAAAAACTATTTGTAGAGCTGCACTTGCAAAGAGATCTACTTGATAGAAAAAGAGCATATAAAGCGCACTACTCAGAGCCCACCAAGGCCAGGTAATGCGCTTTCCAGTTGTGCCAAGCCAAACTCCAACAAATGAAGTTGTGGCTGCGATGAACTCTAGAACCGAGACTTCATAGCCCCAGGCGCTAAAAATGATGGATGACATAACTTCCTTTCCACATCCGCATTACCGGACGGGTCAATCGGTCGGTTTGAATTTCAAACCCTCTCAGCCGCATGCGGCTCCCGTGGTTATTAGAGTAGCGTTATCTCGTGCAAAAGTATGGATACCTAGCAATGATTGTTTTCACCGTCATTGGCTCATTTTGGCTAGAAGTATTTTTAAAGGTTGGAGTTCTCAAGCAGATTAAGCGAGTAGCACTAGCTATTGCCCCAGTAGCTTTTCTCTTTATCGCTTGGGACAAGTATGCAGTCAGTCATGGCCACTGGTTCTTTGATAGAGATCAGATCCTTGGAATATATGGACCTTGGTGTATTCCACTAGAAGAGTATTTATTTTTCATAGTCGTACCCATTGCAGCTTTAATGACTATCGAGGCTGTGCGCACAGTTAAGAAACATTGGAAGGTCTACGAATGACCTACACACAGATTGCAATCTTTGCGGTGCTTTTTGCTATTTCTTTTGATCTCTATCTTTTCAATACGCAGCTTCTAAAGCGCAAAGTCTTTTGGACTTCTTACGCAATCATTGTTGGTTTCCAACTACTTACCAACTGGTGGCTTACTTCAAGAAATATCGTGATGTATAGCCCAGATGCAATCATTGGCTGGCGGATAGCATCGGCTCCAGTGGAAGATTTACTCTTTGGTTTTGCGCTAGTACTTGGCGTATTAACTAATTGGATACGGCTAGGCGCTTCAGATAAGCGCTAATAAAGACGCGTAATCTGCGGGCAGTTGAAGTCTTGGCACGCTTATTGAAGATGTCATAACCAATCTTTTCAACTTCATCAACAATGCCGCAGTAGAGCTCACTTGCTGCCTCAATACATGGACGACTAGATGCTGCCAGCATTTGAATTCCTGGAGTTGCCTCTTGTTGAAGTTGTCGCACACGAGCGATTTGGAACTTAAGTGCGCTGATGATTTGAGGTGTTAGGACGCGCTCCTCAAGCATTTGCCGTGTAACGCCGTGCTCGGCCAATTCAGTACTGGGCAGATAAATACGGCCACGATCTAAGTCTTCTCCCACATCGCGGATGAAGTTAGCTAATTGGAAAGCAATACCAAGCTTCTTGGCGCATTCATAGGCACCGTCTTGCAGAACTCCCAACACTGGCACCATCTCAAGGCCGATAACTGCAGCCGAACCATAGACGTACTCCAGAAGATCTTCATAGGTTTGATATTCCTGCACGGTTAAATCCATTGTCATTGAGTGAAGGAAAGCTTCAAAGTGCTCGTGGGGGATTTCAAATGTATTCACGGTGTCAATGAGTGCTCGTCCGATTGCATCATTACTTTGGCCGCTCTTGAGGTCTTGAAGAATCTTGGCACCCCACACACCTAATGCATCCGCCTTTTCCTGCACAGTAAGTGTTGAAGCAAGATCATCAACGATTTCATCGGCATAACGGGCAAAACCATAGAGTGCATGAACGTATTTTCGTTTAGCTTTGGGTAGCAGGAGTGTGGCTAAGTAATAAGTTTTACCGTGGAGAGAATTTAATCTTTTGCACTCGGCATAAGATGCCTCTAACTCATCCATTTACTTAACAGGTCCTACAATTCGCTCTGCAGCAAGGCGTCCAGAGATTAAAACCATTGGAACGCCAACACCTGGCTGTGTTCCAGATCCGGCAAAGACAACGTTTTCAATTCCTTGGGCCATGTTGCGTGGTCTAAATGGACCAGTTTGGAAAAATGTATGTGCGCTAGCAAAGGGTGCACCCATCTCCATTCCCTGATTTTTCCAATCAAGAGGAGTGGTCATGACTTCAGTTTCAATCGAGTCACCAAAACCGCTGTAACCGCGCTCTTCAATGGTTTTAATCATTTGATCGCGGTAGGGACCAGCCTGTTTAGTCCAATCGATATTGCTATCTAAGTTAGGAGTTGGGAACAAAACATAATAAGAATGCTTACCAGGGGGAGCTAAATTGGGATCATCGTGGGTTGGAATGGTGACCAAGATGCTGGGATCACTCATTAACTGCTTTTTATTGATCAGTTCATCAAAGACACCATCCCAAGAGTGACCAAAGTGGATGTTGTGATGGGCGGCAAAGTCATATTTTTTACTTGAGCCAATTAGAAGAGTCACACATGATGGTGAGTACTTCAAGCGCTTAATTGATACCGGTGATTTACCTAGTAACTCGCGATAGGCCACAGGTAGGTCTGGATTCAAAATAACGGCGTCGCACTCATAGCGCTCACCTGATTCAGTAATAACTGCTTTTGCACGGCCATTGCTCACTTCAACATTTGTGACCGTGGTGTTGTATTTAAAGACCACACCATGCTTTTCGGCAGCTGCAGCTAGTGCGCGTGGAACTGCATGCATTCCACCCTTAGGGAAGAAAACACCATTGACTGAGTCCATGTATGCAATGACTGCGTAGATAGCTAGAGCTTGTTGTGGGCTCACACCTGCATACATAGCTTGGAATGAATAAACCTTTTGCAGGCGAGGATCTTTCATAAATTGATTTACTTTAGGAGAGAGTCTGCGAAAGCCTCCGAGTGCAATTAAGCGTGCAAGGTTGGGGGTGAGCAGGTTCAGAGGACTATCGATATTTCTATCGATGAAATCATTCATCTCATACTTATAGAGTTTTGTAACAAAATCTACGTATCTACGGTATCCGGCAGCTTCAGTGCTACTAATGTGTTTAGCAATCTCAGCTTCCATCTCATCGGTATTTGCATGAACATCTAGCTGTGAGCCATCTGCATAGAAAGCGCGATAGAGAGGTGTGAGTGGAGTGAGCTCCAGCCAATCTTTCATATCTTCACCGACACAGTTAAAGGCATCATTGATAAGAGATGGCATTGTTAGAACTGATGGTCCAGTATCAAATGCATATCCATCTTTGTTGAGTAGACCATTGCGACCACCAGGAACACTTTCGCGCTCTAATACGGTGACTTTTCGACCAGCACCAGCAAGGCGAAGTGCGGCGCTTAATCCAGCAAGGCCTGCGCCAACGACAACAACGTGATCGGTGGGGCCTTTAACTCGGGCAACCATTTACATACTCCGCTTCGTTGCAATCAGGGCTAGCTCATTGAGTAAATCACGTCCAGCGTTGTCGATAACTGGATTTTCAATAGCTTTGAGCGCCTTTGAGGTTAATTCATCAATCATAGTTTCAAGGGCTGCTTTTGCGCCTGTTGAAACAATCATCTCCTGCAAAATAGCCACACCTTTTTCATCAATATCGTTCTTGCCAAAGTACTTTCGGCTCTCGGCCTTCATTGCATCTGTGCATTTGGCATCGGTCATTGCGATAAGGGCTGTGCGCTTTCCCTCACGCAGGTCATCACCGGCAGGTTTTCCCGTAATAGATGGATCGCCAAAAACTCCAAGTAAGTCATCACGAAATTGGAAAGCCTCGCCTAGAGGTAATCCGTAGTTAGAGAGAGCGGTGAGAAGTTCAGGGGAGGCTTCTGTGGCTAGGACGGCGCCCATGTGAAGAGGTCGCTCAATTGTGTATTTACCTGATTTGTAGCGAGCAATCTTCATTGAACGATCAAGATCTGTATATTTTTGTGTTTGTTCATGAATATCTAAGAATTGTCCTGCCATTAACTCAACACGCATCTCATCAAAGATAGGCATGACGCGGCGAAGTTCATCGCTTGAAATCCCGGATGTATTAAGGAGTTGGTTAGACCACACAAGTGCCAAATCACCCAATAAAACTGCAGAAGCTAAACCATAAGCAGGTGCAAAACCTTCTAACTCATCTTGCACATGGATAGATTCAAAGTGGCGATGAATAGATGGTTTACCGCGGCGTGTATCAGATCCATCCATCAAATCATCATGAATCAGTGCGCATGCTTGGAGTAGTTCAAGGCAGGAGATCGCTTTAGTTGTTGCAGGAGTTAAGGATCCACCTGCGCTTTTGATTCCAGCATAGGCAAAGAGGGGGCGCAAGCGCTTACCGCTATCAAGAAGAAAAGATGAGAGAGCAGAGGAAACTGGTTGCAATTCAGGGGAGATTGAAAGTAGGTATGCGCTCTGATCACGCATAAACTGAGTGAGTTCAATCTCTACGCTATCGCGCGTTTCTTGTAACTCTGACTTAGTCGCTGAACTCACAGCGCAAAGGTACTCTCACCCAGTTATCTTTGCCATTCTTGCCGCTCTAGCGAGCCTGCACTTCTATACTATGAATACTGCACAGCCAGAAAAAGGAAGAGAGAAAATGCTCAGTAAGCAAGAGTTCACCGCTACGTGGAGTTCGTTGCATAACGATGCTCCTGTAACTGGAGTTGTTGCTTGGTGGCTCAATATTTCCTATCGATTTGGTCTAGTTGCGACTCTGCTGCGCATTTCACCCAATGTTTTAACAATGTTAGGTCTTCTTTGCGCCGCTGCCACAGCTCTAACTGCAACCTCATGGTGGGCAGTTGGTTTTCTAGTTTTCTCACTCTTTTGTGACGGCATTGATGGAAGCGTTGCAATATTTCAAAAACGTCAGAGTTCATGGGGCGCAACCCTTGATTCAGTAGTTGATCGCGTGAGTGAAGCGCTCTGGCTCTATGCCCTTTATGTCATCGGTGTTCCGGCATGGCTAGTTATAACACTGTGGTGTGTTGCCTCTTTCCAAGAATATGCACGAGCCAAGTTAGTCTCACTCGGTGTTGAAGATATCGGTGTTGTCACACCAGCAGAGCGACCAGTTCGCGCATCATTCTTATTTGTAGTTTTGATTATGTGGCAGTTAAATCTTCCAGGAGTTTATGTACTCTCTGTGGCTTTCTTAGCACTTCAAATTAGTGGCTTTTTAATGGTTGTCCGCTTTGCGCGCTCCCAATTGCATTAGCAACTATTTCAGCGCTCAAGCCAACTAAAGGTAATCCGCCACCAGGATGGGCTGAACCACCAACACAATACAAATTCTTAATAGGAGAGCGATTCTTTGCTCGCATAAAAGCTGCGCGCGGGCCATTACTTGAAGTTCCATAGATAGAACCACCAGGTGCTCTAACAGCGTTCTCTAAATCTGCAGGAGTTCTAATGGTCATTGATTCAAGGCGTGAGCGAACTGGGATACCTCGTGCTTCTATCTGATCAATAATCCTGTTGGCATAGCTGCGTGCAAACTCTGCATTGTTCCAATCAAAGCCATGAGCGCCGTGGGCAGGTGCATTCACTAGAACAAACCACCCTTCGAGTAGTTCATCTTTCGACATCGCTTCATCACCAGGAGCACAGATATAGATGGTGGGTTCAGTGACTGGTTGCTTGTGAGTAAATATCGCATCGAATTCTGCGTCATAGTCCTTAGGAAATAGAACTGTGTGGTGATTAAGAGGGACCAAATCATCTTTTCGCATACCAAGAAGTAATGAAAAGCCAGCAAGTGAGGCATCAGCTTTCTCTAGATTCTTTCTCACCTTTTTAATCTTTCTAATCTTGCCGGTGATTAATGTGTTATAGATCAGTGATGCATCAGCATTTGCAATGACTGCATCGGCATTAATTACTTCACCGTTTTCTAGAGTAATTCCCTTAGCTTTTCCCTTTTTCACATTAATCGATGCAACAGCCGAGTTCAGGTGGAAAGTAACCCCCACTTTCTCAGCACGCTCATGCACCAGAGTTGCTAGCGTTCCAAGACCGCCCTTGATATGCCAAGCACCAAAAGATTCTTCAACATAGGCAATGGTGGATAGAACGGCAGGGGCTTTGCGTGGATCAGATCCGCTATAGGTTGCATAGCGATCAAGGATGTATCGAAGATGTTCATCGGCAAGTTCTTCGGTCGCAAAATCTCTCAAAGTTTTCCAAGGCGCAATAATCTTTAGATCTCTTATGAGTGAGAAGCGCTTGAGCAATGAGAGCGGTGAACGAAGTTCATTTTCAATAAATGGTTCGCGCGAAACATCCCACATCTTTTCAGCCCTGCGCATGAGTTGATCCCATTGTCTTGCAACTGGTTCACCATAGGCAGCTCGCAGATTATTGAGCGTGTGATGCCTAGAAAGATTAGCGAAGTTAACGCTGGTGCCATCGGCAAATCGATAATCAAAAGATGGATCAACAGCCTGTATTTCACAGAGCAGTCCTAGGTGTTTGCCAGTTCGTTGAAAGAAATCTTTATATACGGCCGGCAGAGTTAAAAGAGATGGCCCTGTATCAAAGGCAACTTTGCCAATCCATTCGGTATGAAGTTTTCCGCCCACACGATCTGATGCCTCATAGAGGCTAACTTGATGACCAGCTTTAGCTAAGCGCGCAGCTGACATCATGCCGCCCATGCCTGCGCCAATGACAACTATCTTCATAGCGTGCGGCCTTTCCATTGCACTTGCCCACGCATTAGCCAGGAGTAAATGATGAGGTAAATAAGAAGCGCAGAAGAAATGGGATGCAAAAATGCATCCACACCATTTTTACCCGTTTTAATTGAACTCATTGCACGGGTAAGAGTAACTGCGGCATAGGCATACCAGGCCAGATAAGAACCTGTGATACCTGCGATAAGAGGAGCGATTCCTGTAAGAAAGAGGAATGTGATTGCAAGTGCAGAACCAAAAACAGAACCAAAAGCTGCATGCAGAGATTTACCGTAACCTGCTTGGATTTCACCCCACGATGAATACATTCGAGTGGAAGCAATTGATGCCCCATTTGCCACACAGCCATGTGAGCCTTGTTTGACAAGGGCCCTTGCTAATTCCACATCATCTAAAACTTTGTTACACACTGATTTATAACCACTCACTTGAGCAAGAGCTGCGCGTCTAACAACAAAGAACTGACCGTTTGCCACAACCATTGAAGAGATAGAGCTCTTTTCGGCGATTCGCAAAATAACTGTAGACATCCACGACCATTGAAGCAGTGGCTGAATGAGTCGTTCAGACCAAGAATGTGCCAGCTGTGATGGATAAGGGGAGAGGAAATCTAATTGTGCGTCCTTTAAAAGAGTAACTGCAGCACTTATTGCATCTGGAACCAATCGCACATCAGCATCGATGGAGACGATAATTTCACCGCTAGATCTTTCGAAGAGTTGTTGCAACGCCCAGGTTTTACCAATCCAGCCCTGCGGCAGCGTGGATCCATTTAAAACATGAAAGTTAGATAGACCAGATGTGTGTTGGTGCAAGAGAGTCAGAGTCTCATCCTCAGAATTATCATCTAAAAGTAAATACTCAACATGAACCAGGTTCTTTTGAGCGCGAAGTGAGTCAATGAGTTGTGCAACATTTGTAGCTTCGTTACGAAGGGGAACAACTACTGAGACCGATTCTTGAATTTGAGTGGCTGTGTTTGGGTTACGAATAGTAAGGAAGTTGATCAAGGAGATAAAGAAGATAAAACTGGAAGGAATGATTAAGAGGTAATCCATGGACTCTAAGGGCGTCCTAACCAGCGGTTAAAGAAATAAGGAGCAAGGACGATGCCAAAGATGGCTCCGGCAAAGAATGCAACACCTGGGCGGCTAAAGAAGAATAAGTTGCCGACGATTCCAGAGAACAGAGTCCATAAAAGGAATACATCAGTAGTTAAAAATGTGGCGCCACCCTTTCGCTTATCCCGTGGGGTGATCAGATGCAATACACCGATTAAAAACATTCCCGACAGCAACCAACCAAAGGTGTTTGATAAAGGAATTTCAGGTTGGAAGGGAACATGAGCGCCAGTAACAACCCACGTCCAATTACCTTCTGCAACCATTAGTGGATCAAGAAACAGGTCCCATGCAGCAAGAACAATTCCACCGTAAAGAAAAACCCAGTTACCTGCAATGCGACGAGCTGCAGTCAGAACTGGGTGCGCCATCATGATCCAAGCAAATGGCACAACAAGAGGTACTTCAAAAATCTTTAAACCTAAATTGCCAGAGTATGAATAGTTTCCAAATGGCCACTGCGTTAAGAGCCCAACGTGTTCTATCGCAAGAGCGAAGAAGAAAGTGAAGACGAAATATGTGATTGCATAACGCGTGCCATAAGCAAGGAATGCATGTAGCAACATTGCGGCTGCGCCCCAGTAGATAACATTGAGTGTGAGTAAGCGCAACACTTCACCATTTACTAATGGATACATAACTTGAAGCAAGATTGCGATGGCAACAACAGAGTTGAGCAGGCCATTTACGCGAGGTGATAACTGCCCATAGCGGCGCCGTCTAGGAGTGTAATGACGGATCGACATGGCTCAAGTCTGCCCTAAAAGCCTTGCTAACTATTAATCGAACCGCGAATATCTTTGAGCGCAAAGCGTGCAAAGAGCTCTTCTGAATACCATTTATAGGTAGATGTGTCAGCAATCGCCTTTTGGTGGGCTGCACCCTTATATGCAAAGTTCTTTATTGCATCCCCTGACTCCCACAAAGAGAATGTGCCTTGCAAACCAATAGGGGCTTCACCAATTCCAATTGCAGATATCAAGCCAGGTGCTGATTTCAATGACATTGTCACGGGTGGCACGGAGCTCCAAAAGCGAAAGTTTTGATGCCACTTAATGCGCGCACGTGTAATGGCTGCAACAGGTCCAGTCCAGTCTTTTGCGCTTGCAACAAATGGTTCCTGCTTTGCCCATTGGCCGTGAGATGAGATTGGTTCAAGAACGGCACGAAATTCACTCACACTGTTTTTGCGCCATTGCTTCACAACGAAAGATTGATCAAAGGCATCAATGTCGTGAACTTGTGCAATCAAACCCCACCGCAAAGTATTGGCATCAGAAGGCGTGAAAGTCTCGCCCTTGCCTGTGCCAAGTGATTTGAAGAAGCCAACATTTCTAGAGCGACGCAAAACAAAACGATCCATTCCCATAGCGACGAGAGCAAAAGGAATACGGCTAGGAGTAATTGTCCAAAAGTAGGCAACGATCATTTAGAACCAGCGGATCATTCCAATAATGCCAGCTGCAGCATAGAAGAACTGCAAGAAGAGAATTCCTTTGTGCTTTCCTAGGTATGCCCAGATACCAATCAGGGCAGAGGATGTGAGGAGTAATGTAAAACCAATGAACTCAGCACCAATATTTGCAGCAACTAGAAGTGAATAAACAATTGCAGTTGCAACACCTAGCCATTCAAAGATTCTTGCCTTAGAGGCATCGCTATTTCTGTTCAATTAAATCCCACTTATTTCCATATTTGTCTTTGAAAACCACCACTTGACCATAGGCCTCTTGACGGGGAGTTTCAATGAACTCAATGCCTTTTGATTTATAGCTCTCATAAGTTTCATTAAAGTTGGTTGTATACATAAAAAACCCCACGCGACCACCAGTTGAATTACCGATTGCTGCTACCTGCGCCGCATTGGCAGCCTTTGCCAGCAGTATTCGAGCACCTTGTGAGCTAGGTGCAACTACTACCCAACGCTTTTCAGGAGATAAAACAGTGTCTTCAATAAGAGTGAAATTAAGATCATTAACGTAGTGAGAAATAGCGGAATCGTAGTCATCTATAACAATGGCAATCATTCCTAAAGTGTTCATGGTTAGTCTCCAACAACCATCGGCGTGGCACCTGTTACGCGTGCTAACTCTGAAAAAGAGGTTGGATATACAGAGTGCGGATGTCCAGCTGCAGCCCAAGCAACGTTGTAATCGTTGAGAGCTTGATCAATCAAAGTGATCTCTGGCTTGTTCACCCAACCAACAGGGGAGACGCCACCGATTGAAAAGCCTGAGGCGGTTTTCACAAAGTCAGCATCTGCGCGGTGAAGTTTTTCAACACCTAAGTTCTTAGCAACAAGTTCTGTGTCCACACGATGGCGCCCACTCGTAATAACTAGCAGTGGATTGCCACTAGGGAGTTTAAAAACAATGGAGGATGCAACTTGTCCTACTTCAATGCCTAGGGCATTGGCAGCATCGAGTGCTGTGCGAGCAGAGTCAGAGAGAATTGTTACTTCACCAGAACAACCCAGCTCTTTGAGCAGGGCAGTTACTCGGATAACTGAAGGGTTATTGAGAACTTCTTCCACTGTCTATGCAACACGGCTTTCAAGCTTTAGCGCTGACATAAATGCATCAACTACCTCTTGCTTGCTCCAAGGCTTTGGAGCTTGTGTAATAAAGAAGTCTTTAAGTGCGATTTCAGCTAGTTCATCTATGTCGCCTTCAACAAAGCCAAGGGATGAAAGCACAGGGAACTGCAGCTGGGCAAGAATCTTTCTGACAGCATTCACGCAGCGAGATCCATCCTTCGTGCCATCTTGTGGCACGCCCATCGCATCTGCAACGCGCTCCATCTTTTCAGGAACAATCTTTGCTTCGCGTGTGAGAGTTTCAACTAGAACTAGACCAATTGTTAGACCGTGTGGAACATGCTTGAGGCCACCGATTGCTTGACCTAGTGAGTGCTCTGCTGTGCAGTCAGAGATATTCATTGTTAGACCAGCCATCATGCTGCCTGATGCCATTCCAGCACGGGCAACTTTGTCATTGCCATCTTTAAAGGCAGCAACTAGAGCTGGAGTCATCATGCGCACTGCTTCATAACCAATGGCATCTCCAATAGGAGTTGAACACTTAGCGATGATTCCTGCGATTGCTTGAGCAAGAGCATCGATACCTGTGTTTGCTGTCATTGAAGGTGGCATTGAATATGTAAGAACTGGGTCAACTAGTGCAACTTGTGCACGAAGGTTTCCATTAGCAATACCTGCTTTACGCCCAGCTTCTGGATCAGAGATAACAGAACCACCAGATACTTCAGAGCCAGTTCCAGCAGATGTTGGCAGAGCAACAAGTGGAAGCGTTGGTGCAGGATAAACAGGTGGCTTTGATTGGAATTCACGGAATGTGCAGTTGAGTTGGGCGCACAGACGCGCAGCTTTAGCTGTATCAATAACTGATCCGCCACCGAGTGCAACAACAACATCAGAGCCTGCTGCCTTAAGTGCTGCGATTGAATCATCGACCATTTGAATAGTTGGCTCACCTGCAGGCTTTTCAAAGACAGTAACAGTGATGCCTGAAGCTGCCTTCATTTGATCAATGAGCTTTGCTGCTGCTGGATTAAACTTCTCAATATCTTTATCAACCATCAAAAAGACTTTGCTGGCACCAAGTTCTGCAACAACTGCGGGCAACGTCTCTGCCACACCTTCTCCAAAGCGAACCTTGACTGGAAGGTGATTATTAAAGGCAGTGATGTTGTCCACGGAGAGCTCCTTGGTGAGTTGGTATGGGTTTGATTCTATATCGCCCAAGGCTTTCTAGAGTTCGAAGATTAAGAGGAATAGGGTCAGTGTAAGCAGACTAATGGGGCATTCTCAGTTACCGTTATCACCTTATGAGCACTGATTTATTAGCCATTGCAACGCGTGCGCGCAAAGGTCTATTGGCAACCTTTTTCTTTATGGGTGTTGTCTCTATGGCATGGGTTGCTCGCATCCCTGAGATCCGCGATGCCAACGGGTTAAATAATGGACAGTTGGGGTTGATCCTTATTTCCAGCACAGCAGGGGCAATCCTAGGAGCGCAGTTAGCTGGACGCTTAGTCCATTCCTATGGAACCAAAGCCGTTATTCGAGTTGCAATCATCATTATGCCTATTGGTTTGATGTTGATGGGTTTTTCAACTTCACCCATTACTTTGATTTTCGGTCTTTTCATTATGGGCCTTGGATATTCCAGTATGGATATTGCATCTAATACCCAAGCAGTTGTCATAGAAAAGCTTTTGGGATATCGAGTCATGTCTTCATTTCATGCCTTGTGGTCATCAGGTGCCTTTGCAACAACGGTTTTAGGTGGCTCAATTGCTAAGCATGTTTCACCTCGCGATAACTTAGTGGGAGTGGGCATCGTTTGCTTTTTCTTATTTATTCCAGCTGTGCGCATGCTGCTATCTGCAGATTTAGATGAACACAGTGGTGGAGAAGAAGAGACTGAAGCCAAGATTCCGCTATTTGGAAAATCAGTTCTTCCACTATGGGGGATGGGCATTGGCCTACTCGGTGGATTAATTGCAGAAGGTGCTGCAAGTGATTGGGGCGCTATCTTGCTGCGAGATGACATGGGCTTTGGTATAGGTGTGAACGCTTCAGCTTTTGCTGTCTTTTCACTAGCGATGATCACAGCCCGCTTTATGGGCGATAGAGCACTTGATCACTTTGGACCACGAAAGACAGTGCTCTACGGTGGTTATTTAGGTGGCCTTGGTTTAGGTGCTGGCATTGCTATTGGCGTTCCGCTTTCTGACTCACACCCAATTCTGGCTTTGGTAATTGTAAATATTGGTTTTGCGTGTGCTGGAATTGGAATTGGTCCAATGTTTCCTGCCTATATTTTGGCGGCCTCTGAAGTTCCAGGGATTGCTTCATCTATTGCAATCGCACGTGTGGGAGTAATTGGTATTGCTGGATATTTCATTGGGCCGTCTGTAACGGGCGCCCTTGCTCAACTGACTTCACTTCCAGTTGCAATGATGTATCCGGTGCTCATGCTTTTACTTGCTGGGTATCAATCACATGTCATGAAGAAATAATCCAGGTTTGGACCAAAG
>Ga0209191_1000307_pt1 | contig 38539 bp, 40 predicted proteins | sample S_130626_EF_Meta_FD_187320 | JGI IMG/M metagenome (GOLD analysis project Ga0209191, IMG submission 187320) | Freshwater microbial communities from Lake Simoncouche, Canada to study carbon cycling - S_130626_EF_MetaG (SPAdes) (version 2) | ecosystem: Environmental > Aquatic > Freshwater > Lake ...
AGCCTAATCGCAGCCAAGATAGGCTGAACTCATGGTTGATAGAAGCAAAATCACTACTTGGCTCACTGACATGGATGGCGTTCTCGTTCACGAGGGCAAGGCCCTCGATGGAGCGGCGGAACTCATCAAGCAGTGGCAGGACTCGAACACTCCTTTCTTGGTGCTAACCAACAACTCGATTTACACTCCGCGTGATCTTTCGGCCCGGCTTCGCGCTGGCGGCCTTGACGTGCCAGAGGATCGCATCTGGACATCAGCATTGGCAACAGCTGACTTTTTGAAATCGCAGAACCCAAGCGGAACCGCCTATGTAATAGGTGAATCAGGTCTAACCCAAGCTCTTCATGAAGTTGGCTACGTTCAGACCGACACCAACCCCGATTACGTGGTTCTCGGCGAGACCCGCAATTTCAGTTTCGAAAACCTAACCAAGGCGATTCGCTTGATTAACGCGGGTGCTCGCTTTATTGCGACCAACCCCGACGCGACCGGCCCGTCTGCCGAAGGTGTTCTGCCAGCAACCGGTGCCGTTGCAGCACTTATTACTAAGGCAACAGGCAAAGACCCCTACATAGTTGGCAAGCCAAACCCAATGATGTTTCGCTCGGCGATGCGCAAGATTGGCGCGCACTCGCAGTCGACTGGGATGATCGGTGACCGCATGGATACCGACGTGGTGGCCGGAATCGAAGCCGGACTGCACACGATTCTGGTGCTAACCGGCATCTCTGATGAAGCCGAGATTCAGAAATACCCGTTCAGACCAACCGAAATACTGATGTCGGTTGCCGACCTCGTCAAGCACTAGCTGCTGGTGCGTTTAGGTTTAGTAAGTGAGCAATCCGAAGGCCTGGCGGGCATTTAAGCACCGCAACTACCGCCTTCTCTACCCGGCGAGTGCCATGTCGAACATTGGCACCTGGGCACAGCGCGTTGCTCAAGACTGGCTAGTACTTGAACTCACCGGTAGCGCACAAATTCTGGGAATCGTGACCGGCCTGCAGTTCGCGCCGACGCTGTTCCTGAGCCTCTGGGCTGGTTCGCTTGCCGACAAGTTTGACAAGCGCAAACTGCTTTACATCACCAACTTTGGTGCCGGAATTGTTTCGGCTTGGCTCGGCCTGCTAATTGTTTCTGGTTCGGTCGAAATCTGGCACGTTTACGTTGCAGCGCTCTCGCTTGGTGTCTTCAGCGCACTCGATGCTCCGGTGCGCACCAGCTTCACAAGTGAACTTGTTGGAAGAACCGATCTGCCGAATGCCGTTAGCTTGAACTCCGCGAACTTCAATGTTGGCCGCTTGGTTGGCCCAGCGATGAGCGGTTTCTTGATTCTGCTTTTTGGCACCGGCCCTTCTTTTCTAATAAACTCTTTCTCGTATGTTGTGATGATTGTCACGCTAACCATGATTAACGCCGATGAGTTGCACACGCAAAAAGGCGCAGAGCTTGGAACCAAGATTCGAGACGCCCTGGTTTACATTCGCTCGCGGCTCGATCTAACCCTGGTGATGCTCACCGTCTTCTTCAGCGCAACATTCGGTTTGAACTATCAAATCTTTAACGCACTGATGGCGACACAAGAATTCAACAAGGGGCCGGCAGAGTTTGGTGGTCTCGGAACCTTCTTGGCGATCGGTTCGCTATCGGGTGCTCTCATCGCTGCCCGCCTCGAAAGTTGGAGAGTGCCAAGACGAATTATGGCTGGCGCAACAATCTTCGGACTTACTCTGGTGGTGCTTTCCTATGCACCGAACTATTTGGTCTATTCGATGCTGTTGCCGTTCGGCGGAGCGATTGCACTTATGTCGTTGGTATCGGCCAATAGTTATGTTCAAACCAGTGTCGATCCGAACATCCGTGGTCGCGTTATGGGCGTCTACCTGCTTATTTTCATGGGTGGAACTCCGATTGGTTCACCCATGATCGGCTTTCTTGCCGGTGAAATTGGCATCAGAGCGACAATCACCGTTTGTGGCGCTCTGACCGCGATTGCGGCGGCAACCCTGTTCTGGGTCTACACCGTCAAGCGAGGCGCTATCGCCGAACAGAAATCGAGGATGGCGCGATGACCAAACAGGCGGTTTCTTTGCTGGCATGGCACCGATCGGTTATTGCGATGTTCGCCTTGCTCGGCCCTCCAAGCATGTCACTCGTAGTGCGACTCCCTGAGATCAAAGAGTTGCTTGGCGTTTCAACCAGCGAACTAGGTCTCTTGCTGTTCTGTGGCGCGATTGGTTCAATCTGTGCGCTATCGATTGCGGCTCGGGTGATAGCCAGGCTCGGAACTAGACCGCCAATGTTGGCAGGATTTTATTTGGTTGCCTTTGGACTCATAGTGCAGGCTCTCGCGGCAACCACGGGTTCGGTTTTGCTTTTTGCCATTTCAATTTTCATCACCGGCTTTGGTTTCGGCATAATCGACGTTCCAATAAACGTTGATGGCGCAAACATCGAAGGCAAGCGCGGCCGTTCAGTGCTGCCGCGCATGCACGCAGCCTTTTCAGTTGGAGCACTAAGTGGCGCCGCGATCGGAACGCTCTGCATTGCACTATCTGTTGATCTGGTAACTCAGATGCTGGTTCTCTGTTCGACGCAGCTGCTGCTGCCAATATTCGTTCGCAGGTTTGTTCCGCAGCACACCGGTCAAGATGAACATCATCGCAATGCGGAAATTGAACGACCAGAGAAGATCAACCTCTTCAAAGATAAGCAGATTTTGTTTCTCGGTATCGGCATTCTATGCATCACGCTCGCCGAAGGTGCTGCAGTCGACTGGTTGGCACTCACAGTTGTAAAGGATTATGCAGAGACCGCAACTAACGCCGGTGTTGCGTTTGCAATCTTCAACATCACTATGACGCTTACAAGATTCTTTGGCGGTAATATTTCAGATCGCTACGGTCGGCGTCTCACTTTGCAGGTGATGGCCATTACGGGTGCGATTGGATTGCTGCTCGTGATCTTCGGCACATCCGTGATTTTTGCATGGATGGGTGCCGCCCTCTGGGGCATCGGTTCGGCACTCGGGTTTCCGCTATTTATTTCAGAAGCTGGCGAAGGTGAAAACTCGGCCCGCAGAGTGACACTGATAACAACATTCGGTTACATGGCGTTTTTGGTTGGACCACCGACGCTCGGATTTGTTGCAGAAGTCACCGGTCTAAAGACGATGCTGTTGTTAATCACCGTCGCATTGTTTTCGGCGGTGTTCTTTGCGAAAGTAATGAGCAACAAAAAGACCGTCAAGGCCTAGCGAAGCAAGTCAACTGCCGCCTGAAGTTCAGGGGCCAAGAAGCGATCTGGGCCAACCCCGGCAACCCTCGTGCGAAGTTTCGCCAACCATTCACCGGTGACCTTTGCCGGCTTTAGCGGTGCTCGTGAGTCAAGGGCGCGACCGGCAGAAACCCACTCAATGGCAAGAATCATGCGCAGGTTATCGACCACGCGGCGAAGTTTTCTGGCCGCGTGCCAGCCCATCGACACGTGATCTTCTTGCATTGCCGAGGTAGGAATCGAGTCAACCGAGGCTGGAACAGCAAGTCGCTTGTTCTCAGAGACCAGCCCGGCAGCCGTGTATTGGCCAATCATCATGCCGCTATCGACACCGGCGTCACCAGCCAAAAACGGTGGCAGGCCAAACGAGCGGGCCTTGTCGAGCATGTTGTCGGTGCGACGTTCAGAAATCGAACCAAGGTCGGTTGCTGTTATCGCCAAGAAGTCGAGCACATAGCCAACCGGTGCTCCGTGAAAGTTTCCGTTCGAGGTAACTTCTCCCGATTCAAGAACCACCGGATTATCGATTGCCGAAGCGAGCTCATTCTCGGCTACCGACTTTGCGTACGCGATCGAATCGCGTACCGCTCCAGAAACCTGCGGTGCGCAGCGAAGCGAGTACGCATCTTGCACGCGGTTGTCGCCCTCAAGGTGCGACGCAACAATTTCAGAACCCTTTAGTGCAGCAAACATGTTTGCTGCCGATATTGCCTGGCCGGCATGCGGTCTAAGTGCATAGTGAAGTTCGGGGCGATAGACCTGATCTGTGCCAAGCAGACCTTCGACACTCATTGCCGCAATGAAATCGGCAGAGTCATTCAACTTCTCTAGATCGTGAACCGCGAGAATTAGCATTCCCAACATTCCGTCGGTTCCGTTGATTAGCGCGAGTCCTTCTTTTTCTCGCAGCTCAACCGGCTTGATGTTCGCCGCTGAAAGTAATTCTGGAACTGGCTTTTCTATTCCGTCAGCGCCGAAGGCGCGACCCTCACCCATCGCAACCATCGCACAGTGCGCGAGTGGCGCAAGGTCACCGCTGCATCCGAGCGAACCAAACTCGTGAACGATTGGCGTGATGTTTGCGTTCAGAATTGCCGCGTATGTCTCTGCAAGTTCTGGGCGAACACCGGTGCGACCCGTGCACATGGTCTTTAGTCTGAGAAACATGAGTGCTCGAGTAACTTCAGTTTCAACAATCGCACCCATACCTGCGGCGTGCGAACGAATCAATGACTTCTGCAACTGCACACGATCTGCGATGTCGATGTGACGGTTTGCCAGCGCACCGAATCCGGTAGAGATGCCGTAAACAGGTTTGTCTGCCACAGCCAGCTTCTCGATATGGGCGCGGGTCTTGGCCATGGCCTCGAGTGCCGGCGGCGAGATGTCTACCTTCGCAGAGTGTCTAGCGACCGCGACGACCTCGTCTTGGGTTAGACCAGATGTGCCAAGGGTTACTGTTTGCGTCATTGCTTACCTTTGATAGACGGTCTTGCCACCCACCCAGGTTGAATCGACTATGTCGACTCCAGGGCGGTAACTGAGGTGAATGTAACTCGGTGCGTTCAGAACAACGAAATCGGCTCGCATGCCAACGCTAAGGCCTCCGACGTCGCTTCGGCGCAGGGCTTTGGCCCCACCGCCAGTTGCTGCCAAAAGGGCCTGCTCAGGGCTGAAACCCATGTCGCGAACGGCAACCGCCATGCAGAACGCCATCGAGGTGGTGAAGCTTGACCCCGGATTGCAGTCGGTTGCGAGGGCAACCACTGCCCCAGCCGCAAACAGCCTGCTCGCATCTGGGTAGGTAGAACGGGTTGAGAACTCGGCTCCTGGCAGCAGGGTCGCCACGGTGTTGCTGCCAGCCAATAGTTCGATGTCTTCATCGGTGATGTGGGTCAGGTGATCTGCGCTCGCGCAATCGAGTTCGACGGCAAGTTTCACGGCACCGATGTTTGCCAGTTGATTTGCATGGATGCGCGGCTGTAGCCCGGCCGCGACACCTGCGCGCAATACGGTTCGTGCCTGGTCTACGTCGAAGGCGCCTTTATCGCAAAAGACATCAATCCACTTCGAATAACTTTTGGCGCGCTGCAACATCTCACCAACAACTAGATCGACATAGTCGTCGCTGCGATTTGCGAACTCGGCCGGCACAACGTGCGCACCCAAAAAAGTTGTCTCGTCGGTGAACTCCTTCGCGATTCGCAAGGTGCGTGCTTCGTTCTCAACGTCGAGTGCATAACCAGACTTCGATTCAAAAGTTGTCACACCACCGCGATGCAATTCAGAAACAAGACCTGCGGTGCTTGCTCGAAGAGTTTCATCGCTCGCCGCACGTGTGGCTGCCACTGTGGTTTTGATTCCGCCGGCCGAATAACTCTCGCCACTCATGCGTGCCGAGAACTCTTCGCTGCGATCGCCGGCAAAAACCAAGTGCGCGTGCGAATCGACAAAGCCAGGAATAACGGTTTTGCCAGCAACAGAAATTCGATTATCGGTAACACCGACTGATTGGCTGTCACCTATCCATGCGATTTTGCCGTCGACAACAACAATTGCTGCGTCACTGCGAATACCGAGAGCGCCATCGCCAACGCTCGAATCGTTAGTGACTAACGAACCGATGTCGGTTATTGCAACGCTGCTCATGAGTCGAATTTATTCGATGTCGAGCATCGGCACGTGCACGTGCTTGTGACGAGCAACCGCGATGGCATCGCCATAGCCCGCATCGGCGTGACGAATCACGCCCATGCCCGGGTCGTTGGTTAGAACGCGCTGAAGTTTTTCGGCAGCGAGATCGGTGCCGTCGGCAACGCTCACCTGACCGGCGTGAATCGAGCGACCGATGCCTACGCCGCCACCGTGGTGAATCGAGACCCAAGAGGCACCAGAAGAGATGTTGAGCATGGCGTTCAGCAGCGGCCAGTCGGCGATGGCGTCCGAGCCGTCGAGCATTGCCTCAGATTCGCGGTAAGGCGAGGCAACCGAGCCGCAGTCGAGGTGGTCGCGGCCAATAACAATAGGTGCCGAGACCTCGCCCTTCTTGACCAGGTCATTGAAGACCGCACCGGCCTTATCTCTTTCGCCGTAGCCGAGCCAGCAGATGCGGGCCGGCAGGCCCTGAAACGCAACCCGCTCCTGGGCCAGTTTGATCCAGCGGTGCAGATGCTTGTTCTCAGGAAACAGCTCGAGAATCGCCTTGTCGGTTCGGTAAATGTCTTTCGGGTCGCCCGAGAGTGCTACCCATCTGAACGGCCCTTTGCCTTCGCAGAACAGCGGACGAATATAGGCAGGAATGAAGCCTGGGAACGCAAACGATCTCGAATAGCCACCTTTGCGAGCTTCATCACGAATTGAGTTTCCGTAATCGAAGACCACGGCACCCTTATCCATGAAACCGACCATTGCCTCAACGTGCTTCGCCATCGCAGCTTCGGCGCGCTCGGTAAATTCTTGCGGCATCTTCTCGGCATACTCGCGGGCGTCGCGCAACTCGATACCCTCAGGAATGTAATACAGGGGATCGTGCGCCGAAGTTTGGTCAGTCACGATGTCAATCGGAACTTCGCGCTTGAGCAATTCGGCAAAAACTGTTGCGGCGTTTCCGACTAGTCCAATCGAGATCGCCTTTCTTGCATTCTTTGCCGCCACCGCGCGGTTTATGGCATCGTCAAGATTGTCTGCGACTTCATCGAGGTAACGATCAACAACACGACGACGCAAACGCGATTCGTCGATGTCAACAATCAAACAGGTGCCCTCGTTCATCGTTACGGCGAGGGGTTGCGCGCCACCCATGCCACCGCAACCGGCGGTGAGAGTTAGTGTGCCGGCGAGGGTTCCGCCAAAACTTTGTTCGGCAACCGCCGCAAAAGTTTCATAGGTGCCTTGCAGAATTCCCTGGGTGCCGATGTATATCCATGAGCCAGCAGTCATCTGCCCATACATGGTCAAGCCAAGTTGCTCGAGTCTGCGAAACTCTGGCCAGTTGGCCCAGTCGCCAACGAGGTTAGAGTTTGCGAGAAGTACGCGAGGTGCCCACTCGTGCGTGCGAAAAACACCAACCGGTTTTCCAGATTGCACCAGCATGGTCTCGTCGTTCTTGAGGTGCGTGAGGGTCTTCACCATCGCGTCAAAGCTCTGCCAGTTTCGCGCGGCCTTGCCGTTGCCGCCGTAAACGATTAGCTCTTCGGGGTGCTCGGCAACCGCCGGGTCTAGGTTGTTATGCAGCATTCGCAGGGCAGCCTCTTGGGGCCATCCCTGTGCGGTTAGTTGTGATCCTCGAGCGGCGCTGAGCGGGCCGCGAGTTACACCAGTCGTTGTGTTCATTAGGCTATTCCACTTCACATCTGCGTTCGGCGCAACTCAAGCAGCCGGTGCTTCGAATCATTTGGGCCTCCGATGGCAGCAATGGCTCTAACATTTAGACAGAGCGAGTTAGATCTGCAGCCGAAGAGTTGTCAAAGAGATTAGGAACCCCGTGAGCGAAGACGCCCTTTGGCCGAGAGCCGCCTCCTGGTTGCAATCGAATTCGTCAAACCCTGACATCAGCGTGTTTGGTGTTCCAGCTCACAAGACATCAATTTCAAAAACCGGAGCACACAAAACCCCAGCAGCGATTCGCAAAGCCCTGCTGCGCTATTCAACATACAACGCAACCCGACGTCTAGACATCGCTGACTTGAAGGTGAAAGACCTCGGCGATGTGAAGGCACCAGACTCGCTAGAGGGCGAACAGCGCACATCTTCGATGGCCTCCCTGGCCGCCGCGAAGTCGGCACTAACAGTTGCTCTTGGTGGCGACAACTCAATTACCTTTGCCGTTGCCCGCGGTGTCTTCGGCGCTGACCTCTCGAGCGCCGGGCTGATCACGCTAGATGCCCACCACGACCTTCGCGATGGAATCAGCAACGGTTCGCCGGTTCGCCGACTAATCGAGGCCGGGCTAAACCCCAAGCGAATCGTGCAGATTGGCATCGCCGACTTCTCAAACTCACCGGCTTACGCTGGGCGCGCGCAAGAGCTCGGCATCCGTGTGATTGCAAGAAGCGAATTGCGCAGGCGTTCAGTTGAAGACATCTGGGCAGAGGCAATTTCGATCGCCGGTGCCGGCACGGGCTCGGTGCACGTTGACTTCGACGTTGACGTTTGTGATCGCTCGGTTGTGCCAGGTTGCCCAGCTGCGGCACCCGGCGGAATCAGCGCAGACGAACTTCGACAGTTCGCCTACCTTGCTGGCTGGAGCAACCTCGTCAAGTCGATTGACATAACAGAGGTTGACGCAACCGCCGATGCTCCTGATGGTCGCACAGTCAGATTGGCCGCTTTGCTCTTGCTCGAAGCAGCGGCCGGCCTCGCCTCACGCTAGCTCAGTTTGGCGAACGCCAAATAGAACGCGATTGAAAACATCACAACCGCAATCAAACTATCGAGTACGCGCCAGAAAATCGGCTTGGACATAAATCTTGAGGCAGCCCTAGCGCCGAATCCAATTGACGAAAACCACACGACGCTAGCAGTCATTGCACCCAAGCCAAAGACCCAGCGATCTTCAGCAAACTGGTTGCTGATGCTGCCGAGCAATATGACGGTGTCTAGATAGACGTGCGGGTTCAAAAGTGTGAAACCCAGCACCGCTGCGACGACTTTCTTTAGTGAAGTGGTTTGTGCACCGGAGATAACCATCGCGTCATTTTTGAAGGCCGAGCGAACACTCTTGATTCCGAACCAGGTGAGGTAGGCCACGCCAAACCAGCGCACACCCTCGAGCAACCATGGAAGCCCCTGGATGATCGCGCCGAGACCGGCGATTCCCAAAGCGATTAGCGCAGCATCGGCAATCGCGCAGATTGCAACAACAACGAAAACGTGTTGACGGGTTAGTCCCTGCCGAATGACGAACGCGTTCTGTGCGCCGATTGCGACAATCAGACTTAGGCCAGCCAAGAAGCCGGGTAGAAATGCAAACATCAGTTCAGCCTAGGGTGCTAGGCGAGACTCACCTGAGAGCAAAACCTAATACAACCAGAACCCATGCAAACGCGATGATCCAAACAACCATGCCGACAGTAACAACAATCGATGCCTTGAGTGGTTTCACACCGGCGGCTACAGCGCCTAAAGCAGCAAACTGGGTGCCTATCAGCGCCGGCCCAAGAAGTGCAAGGCCATAGATTCCGTACTTGTCGAAGGCTTTCAGGGCTTTCGCCAACCGTGGCGACTCTGGCTCTTTGCCTTTCTTCTCGCGCTTTTTCATTATCCAGTTTCTTATTGCGTTAGCTCCGTATGCGAAAATCACGATGGTTATGGCATTGCCGAGCACGGCAAACAAGACAGTTAAAACCGGATCAAGCCCAAAGAGAATGCCGGCAATTACCGCCGCTTCTTCCATCCACGGAATAAGCCCCGCCAAAAATACGCCAAACAGACCAAGGTGTTCTATGTTCATGTTTTAGATGTCCTTCTCGCGCCAGGCGAGAATCATCGAGGGTGCAGACGCGAACGCAAAAAGCGCGGCAATCCCTAGGTAGCTACCGTCATTTCCTTGAGGTTGAAATAGTGAGACCTTCGGGCCAAAGAAAAATAGAAGCAGTAGCGCGATAATCAAGTAGCCCATGGACAGGTAGGCATAGCGATAAGACGTGTTACGAATCTGTATTTGACGCTCGTCGAGCAACTCGTCTGGTGCATCCGCTATGCCTCTGACACTTACACGCAGGAACGAGTATCCCAATAAAACAGCAAAGATAATGAAAATGGCCGTGACGCTGTAGATAACTAATTCAGTACCGCTATCTAAGGTCAAACCTCCGATTTTCAAAGTTGGCAGATAGCTTCCCATCGACAATGCAATTAGGCTCAGCGCGAGCAGTACTACGAGAATTCTGCGGTTTCTCTGAGGTCGAAGCCATCTAAATTTTGAGTTCTCGTCAGTGAGTAAAGACCTCACACCCTGTTCGGTGACGCCTTCAAACCAATAAATCTTGTTTTTTGGTTTTACAGTTATCCCTAAAACCTTTACTTTTTTGGCATCCTTCAGCTTCCTCATTGCTATTTTCCTTTCTTGAGCGGGGTGAGAGAGAACAACTCTGAGACTTCTCGATTGAGTGCCTTTGCAATTCGCAGCGCTAGGACAAGCGATGGGCTGTACTCGCCGCGCTCTAAGTAGCCGATCGTCTGATAGTGAACACCCACCAAGTCGGCTAGTTCTTGCCTGGTTAGGCCAAGGGATGTTCGCACCGCTTCAATTTGATTGAAAACCGGATCTTCAGAATTTCTACTCATGTTTGTAGCATACATACTACATAGCATTAATGCAACATCAGATTCACAAAGAAAAAACTCCCCCTATTTCTAGGAGGAGTTTTTGTGGAGACTAGGGGGGTCGAACCCCTGACCCCCTGCTTGCAAAGCAGGTGCTCTACCAACTGAGCTAAGTCCCCTTGCGGGTTTTGTTGCTTGCTTCACAGTCTGTTTCTAGACAATGAAGCGGCTGCTTGGTGGGCCTAGGAGGACTTGAACCTCCGACCTCTTCATTATCAGTGAAGCGCTCTAACCACCTGAGCTATAGGCCCAAGAGCCTTGTTAAGAATAGTCGTTAACAGCGCTTGAGGTCAAACCCAATTACTCGTTGGTGAAACCAACCCTGATGCCACCCGAGAGGCGAGCAATGATGTTGAAGATCAGCGCAGATACTCCAGACAAGATTGTTCCGCCGACGATGTTAACAATTGCCAGAGTTCCGGCAAATGAAAGCACGCGTGGAAGGCTCAGTGTCTCAGCTACGTCAACCTGCTGAGCGTCGCCACCGGCAGCGGTGTTGAGCAAGCTATTTAGTGAACCGAACAACCCGGTGGTGCTAATGACCAACCAGATCAACGAGAAACCCGCGATAGTAGCGATTCCCATTGCGAGGGTGACCATGAACCCGTTGCGCACAGCAGACCAAAAGTCGATGTGAACGAGTTTGAGTTTGACTTGCTTCACCGGCGAAACGTTTCGCTTGGTTGCTCTAGAGATGAAATTGCTCATTCTGCTTCTTCCTTCGCTACTTCAGTTATGTCTAGGTTGCGTTCGGTGTTGCGGGCTAAACCAAGAATGCTGTCGCCTTCTTCGAATCGTGCAAAGACGACTCCCATGGTGTCTCGACCCTTTGCAGGAACCTCGGCCACCGCGGATCGAACTACTCTACCGCTCTCAAGAACCACGAGAACTTCGTCGTCGTCTGAAACGATTAGTGCGCCAACCAGGTCGCCGCGCTTCTCTTCTAGCTTCGCAACTTTGATGCCGAGGCCACCGCGGTTCTGTGCGCGGTACTGATCGACAGAAGTGCGCTTTGCATATCCGCCCTCTGTGACCACAAAGACGAATGCGCCTTCGACGTCATTGATTACCGATGCGCTGAGTAGAGCATCTTCTTTCCTGAAGCTCATGCCCATCACGCCAGAGGTGTCGCGACCCATTGGACGCAGACTCTCGTTAGATGCCGAGAATCGAACCGACATACCCTTGCGAGAGACCAGCAAGATGCCGTCGTTTTCGTTTACCAGCATCGCGTCGATTAGTTCGTCGTCTTCGCGCAGTTTGATGGCGATGATTCCGCCACTTCGTGCGGTGTCGTACTGAGTGAGCTCTGTCTTCTTGACCAGACCCTTGCGGGTTGCCAAGACCAGGTATGGCGCTTGGTTGTAGTCCTTGATGTCTAGCACCGAGGCCACCTGCTCGTCTGGCTGTAGCGCCAAGAGGTTGGCTACGTGCTGACCCTTGGTGTCGCGACCGGCCTCGAGCACCTCGTGAGCCTTGGCCCGATAGACACGACCCTTGTTGGTGAAGAACAGTAACCAGTGGTGAGTTGTGGTCACAAAGAAGTGTTCAACAACATCGTCAGCGCGCAGCGATGCGCCCTTTACGCCCTTGCCACCGCGGTGCTGCGAGCGGTAGTTGTCGCTCTTGGTCCGCTTGATGTAGCCGCCGCGAGTTAGCGAAATGACCATCTCTTCTTCGGGGATCAGATCTTCTTTTGTGACGTCTCCGTCAAGGCCGGCGACAATCTTCGAGCGGCGCTCGTCGCCGTGCTTTCCAACAATCTCGGCCAGCTCTTCGCTAATGATGTTTCGCTGACGAATCGGGTCGGCGAGAATCGCCTTGTAGTCAACAATCAGCGCTTCGAGCTCGGCTGCTTCGTCGATGATCTTCTGGCGCTCGAGCGCTGCGAGCTGACGAAGCTGCATGTTCAAGATTGCGCGCGCCTGAAGCTCGTCAATCTTTAGCAGGTCAATCAAACCATCGCGCGCATCTTCGACAGTTGCGCTCTTGCGAATCAACGCAATCACGGCGTCTAGTGCATCGAGTGCCTTTAGGTAACCGCGCAGAATGTGTGCGCGTTCTTCTGCCTTCTGCAATCTGAACTGAGTTCGACGAACGATTACTTCAACCTGGTGGTTTACCCACTCGCGAATGAATCCGTCGAGGCTAAGCGTGCGAGGCACGCCATCGACAATCGCGAGCATGTTCGCAGAAAAGTTTTCTTGCAGCGGAGTCATCTTGAATAGGTTGTTCAGAACTACCTTCGCTACGGCGTCTTTCTTCAAAACGATTACTAGACGCTGGCCGGTTCGACCCGAGGTCTCGTCACGGATGTCTGCGATACCGGTCAGCTTTTGCAACTTGACTAGGTCTGCAATTTTCTCTGCGAGGTTATCTGGGTTCACCTGGTAGGGAAGTTCGGTTACCACCAAGCAGGTGCGATTGTGAATTTCTTCAACGTTGACAATCGCACGCATGGTGATCGAACCGCGACCGGTTCGGTACGCGGCTTCGATTCCGCTGCGACCGAGAATTTCGGCGCCGGTCGGAAAGTCTGGTCCGCTGACAACTTTGAGCAACTCTTCGAGCAGTTGCTCGTTGGAGGCCTCTGGGTTTTTTAGATACCACTGAGCGCCGGCGGCAACCTCGCGAAGATTGTGCGGGGGAATGTTAGTGGCCATGCCCACGGCAATACCGATTGAACCGTTGACCAATAGGTTCGGAAAGCGGCTCGGCAAGATAGTCGGCTCTTGCGTGCGGCCGTCGTAGTTGTCTTGAAAATCAACGGTGTTCTCATCGATGTCTCGAACCATCTCGAGGGCAAGGGTGGCCATGCGGCACTCGGTATAACGAGGGGCAGCGGCTGGATCGTTTCCTGGCGAACCAAAGTTTCCTTGGCCGTTCACCAGCGGGTAGCGAAGGTTCCAGTCTTGAACTAGGCGAACCAGGGTGTCATAAATCGCGCCATCGCCGTGCGGGTGAAACTGACCCATTACGTCACCGACGACACGTGAGCACTTGCTGAACTGCTTGTCTGGGCGATAGCCACCGTCATACATCGCGTAAATGACACGACGGTGCACCGGCTTGAGACCATCGCGAACATCAGGCAGAGCACGCCCAACGATGACGCTCATCGCATAGTCGAGGTAGCTTCGCTGCATTTCGACCTGGAGGTCGACCTGCTCGATGTTGTCGTGTGGTGTTGTGGTTACTTCTTCGTCTGCCATTAGTCGTCTGCCTTTATCGCTTTTTAGATGTCGAGGAAGCGAACGTCTTTTGCGTTCTGCTGAATAAAGGTTCGACGCGCTTCTACGTCATCACCCATCAGTGTGCTGAAAATTGCGTCGGCACGCGCTGCATCATCGAGAGTTATCTGAAGCAAAGTGCGCTTCGCCGGATCCATGGTGGTGTCCCATAGCTCGTCGTAGTCCATTTCACCAAGACCCTTGTAACGCTGAATCGAGTTTTCCTTCGGAATTTTCTTTCCGGCTTCTTGACCCGTGACTAGTGCGCGGTCTCGCTCTTCATCGCTGTAAACATATTGGTGCGGTGCGTTCGACCACTTGATGCGAAACAACGGTGGCTGCGCGAGATAAACGAATCCGTGATCAATTAGCGGACGCATGTGGCGATACAAAAATGTCAACAGCAAGGTGCGAATGTGTTGACCGTCGACATCGGCGTCGGCCATCAAAACACACTTGTGATAGCGCGCCTTGTTGATATCGAACTCTTCACCGATGCCGGTTCCGAAAGCGGTGATGATCGCCTGAACTTCTGTGTTGGCAAGCATGCGGTCGAGACGGGCGCGCTCAACGTTCAAGATCTTTCCGCGCAGCGGCAAGATCGCCTGGGTCTCTGGGTCACGCCCGCGCATTGCCGAACCACCGGCCGAGTCACCCTCAACTATGTATATCTCTGAGCGAACCGGGTCGCGGCTCGAGCAGTCGCGCAGCTTGCCGGGCATGCCGCCAGATTCGAGCAGTCCCTTGCGGCGAGTGGCTTCGCGGGCCTTTCGGGCCGCTTGGCGAGCCGAAGCGGCCTGAATTGCCTTGCGCACGATGTCTTTGGCAACGTTTGGGTTGCGCTCTAGCCAGTCACCGAGTTGCTCGTTGACTACCTTCTGCACAAAAGCCTTAACCTCGGTGTTGCCCAGCTTGGTCTTGGTTTGACCCTCGAACTGCGGCTCTGCGATCTTCACCGAGATTACGGCGGTCAAGCCCTCGCGGCAGTCGTCTCCGGTTAGGTTTTCGTCTTTTTCTTTCAGCAGGTTTGTCTGGCGAGCGTACTTATTCAATAGCGAGGTTAGCGCCGCACGAAAACCCTCTTCGTGGGTTCCACCCTCATGAGTATTAATTGTGTTGGCGTAGGTGTGAACCGACTCGTTGTAACCGTTTGTCCACTGCATCGCAATTTCAACCGAGAGATTCTTTTCTTTGGTTTCGGTTTCGAAAGAAATGATCTCTTGATTAACCACGTCAGACTTTTTGGTCGAGTTCAAATATTCGACGTAGTCTTGCAAACCGCGCTCGTAAAGATATGAATCTTCGCGACCGCTGCGCTCATCGAACAAACTGATCTGCAGACCCTTGTTCAAGAAACACATCTGCTGAAAACGTTGGCGCAGTGTTTCATAGTCGTATTCGACTGTTTCGAAAATATCTGCGTTAGCCAAGAATTCGATTACGGTTCCGGTGGTGTCTGACTTCGGGCCCTTTTTGATTGGTGCTGTTGGCACACCCATCTTGAACTGCTGCGTCCAGAGGTGACCCTCGCGAGCAACGACCGCGCGAAGCTCAGTTGAGAGAGCGTTAACCACCGATGCGCCCACGCCGTGCAATCCACCCGATACCGCGTAGCCACCGCCGCCGAATTTTCCACCGGCGTGAAGAACAGTTAGAACAACTTCGAGTGTTGAGATGCCCTCGGTCGGGTGAACCGAAACCGGAATTCCTCGACCGTTGTCGGTTACGCGAATCCAACCATCCTTGGTGATGGTGATGTCGATCGCGTCACAGTGACCGGCGAGTGCTTCGTCAACAGAGTTATCGACGATTTCATAAACGAGGTGGTGAAGACCACGGGGACCAGTGGAGCCGATGTACATTCCGGGGCGTTTGCGAACGGCCTCAAGCCCTTCGAGAACTTGGATGTTGCTTGAGTCGTAAGTATTTTCTGGGGTCGACATATCGGTTTGAAGCTCCTTTTTGCTGGATTAGGCCCACAGAAATGCGCTCAAAAAGCGACTAACTTTCGGGGTTGCTAACGCTTAAATTCTACCTCCGAATTTCGCAAATTCCTGACCATCCACACGGCTGTCGCGCCCTTTATTTATGCGGTGTTCAGCCGCGTTTAACTTTCAAGAAAGAGTCGAAACTTGAGCGTGTTTTTGCTGTCGATTTAATGCAAAAAACGGGCCCCGTTGGGAGCCCGTTTCTTGTCGAGTTTTGGTCGAAGAATTACTTCTTGCCGACAACCTGAAGAGTGATCTTTGCAACCACGTCACTGGTCAAACGAACGGTTGCGATGTGCTCACCGGTCGAACGAATTGGTGCGGTGATTTCAACCTTCTTCTTGTCAAGCTCACCGATGCCAGCGGCAGTTACTGCTGCTACAACATCTGCGGTCTTAACTGCGCCGAACAAACGACCACCGACGCCAGCCTTGACGACAAGGCGAATTGCCTTCTCTTCTAGGCGTGCCTTGAGGGTCTGTGCTTCTTCAACGGTTGCTAGGGCGCGAGCGCTGCGAGCTGCCTTGATCGAATCGACCTGCTTCTCGCCACCCTTGCTCCATACGATTGCGAATCCGCGAGGAAGAAGGTAGTTACGTGCGTAACCGTTCTTTACCTCGACGACATCGCCAGCTGAGCCGAGGCCTGTTACCTCGTTGGTCAGAATTAGTTTTGACATTCTTTTACTCCTTAGCGGCCCGCACCGGCGTATGGCATTAGAGCCATCTCGCGTGCGTTCTTTACGGCCTTGGCGATGAGGCGCTGCTCTTGAACAGAGACGCCAGTGATGCGACGAGAACGAATCTTGCCGCGGTCTGAAACGAACTTGCGAAGGGTTGCGATGTCTTTGTAATCGATTAGTCCAACCTTGATGAACTTAACCGGTGCAAGTTTCGCGTTCTTTGCATTGCGATTTGGCTTGCGCTTCTCGCCTTTTAGAACTGCCATTTGATACTCCTAAATTAAAAAGTTTTGGTTAGAAAGGGGTTTCGTCTGCGCCTGCTGAACCGGCGCCTGGGTTTGCCCAGCCTCCGTCAGAAGATGCTGGCGCTGACTTTGGAGCGTCGCCCCATGGGTCGTTTGAGGTCATGGCTGGTGCTCCAGCTCCACCGGCTCCTGCTTCGCGAGCGCGGCGAGTGATGGCTGTGGTTGCGTAACGCAACGATGGGCCAATCTCATCGATCTCGAGTTCGAGCGAAGCGCGAGCCTCACCCGATGCGCTCTGGTAAGCGTTAGGTGCCTTTAGGCGACCGGTAACAACTACGCGGGTGCCCTTGGTTAGCGACTGCGCCACGTTTTCTGCTACTTCGCGCCAAGCGGTGCAGCGAACCCATACGGTCTCGCCGTCTTCCATGACGTTGGTGGTGCGGTTGTATGTGCGAGGAGTCGAACCGACGTTCACACTTACCACTGCGATTCCACCCTGGGTGTAACGCAATTCAGGGTCGCCACCGAGGTTTCCAACGATGGTTACGACAACTTCACCGGCCATGACTAGTTAGCCTCTGCTTTAGCCTTCGCAGGAGCCTTGCGTACTGGCTTCTCTGCTGCTGCTTCTTCGGCCGAAACCTCAGGAACCTCAACTGGCTTGATGCTGAAAACGGCTTCATCGGCACGCAACACCTTGGTGCGCATGACTGCCTCAGAGATCTTCAACTGACGGTCGAGCTCGATTACGTCTGCCGAGTTGGCGTGCATGTTGACGACGACATAGATGCCTTCGGTCTTCTTGTTGATTTCATATGCCAAGCGACGACGGCCCCAGATATCAACGCTGTCAATGGTGCCTGCACCATTGCGAATTACGTTGAGGAACTTGTCGAGACTTGGAGCTACAGTGCGCTCGTCGATTGCTGCATCGAGAATTACCATTAGCTCGTATTTGTGCATGACTAACCCACCTCCTTCGGACTAGAACGGTCATGGCATTTCCATGACAGGAGGGTTTTGCACGTTGCCACAGAGGGCAACCTGACTACTCTACCTTGCCGACCACCAAGCGAGCAAGCGCTTTTCTGCCTCATCAGGGCCGAGCGGACCCTCCTCTATGCGAAGTTCGAGCAGGTAGTTATAGGCCTCGCCAACATCGCGAGACGGCTTCAAATCTAGGATGCGCATGATGTCCTCACCGCTCAGGTCTGGGCGCATTGAATCGAGCTGTTCCTGTTCGGCAAGCAGTGCGATGCGCTGCTCAAGATCGTCATAGGCATGCGACAACCGGTCGGCCTTGCGCTTGTTTCGAGTGGTCACATCGGCCCTGGTCAGGGCGTGCAGGCGCATTAGCTGATCGCCGGCGTCGCGCACATAGCGACGGATAGCCGAGTCAGTCCAGGCCTGGTCGCTGTAACCAAAGAAGCGCAGGTGCAGCTCAATTAGAAGCGTCACCGACTTGATGGTGTCGTTATCGAACCTGAGCGCCTGCATGCGCTTCTTAGCGAGTTTCGCGCCAACCAAATCGTGGTGATAGAAGGAGACGCCGCCACCCGGTTCGAGTTTGCGGGTTGCCGGCTTGCCAATATCGTGCATCAGCGCCGCGAAGCGCAAAACGAAGTCGGCTTCGAGACCGTAATCCTTTTCATAGTCAATCGCCTGATCGACAACGGTGAGGGTGTGCTCAAACACATCTTTGTGGTGATGGTGTTCATCGACCTCGAGTTTGAGCGCTGGCAATTCGGGCAGAACTAGCGCAGCCAAACCCGAGTCAACCAAAACCTCGAGGCCGAGGCGCGGGTTCTTGCCCTTGATCAACTTGACGAATTCATCATGGATGCGCTCTGCGCTGATGATTTCGATGCGGTCGGCCATCGAACGCATGGCGTCGAAGGTCTCGGGTTCGATTTCAAACTCGAGTTGCGCGGCGAAACGAGCAGCACGCATCATGCGCAGCGGGTCGTCGCTGAACGAGTCTTCTGGCTTACCTGGGGTGCGAAGCACGCCATCCATGAGGTCTCGAAGCCCGTTGAACGGATCGACAAAAACCTTTTCGGGCAACCGCAGCGCCATCGCGTTGACGGTGAAATCACGTCGAAGCAGATCGGCGGTGAGGTCTTTGCCGAAAGCAACCTCGGGCTTGCGGCTATCGGCCGCGTATTTGTCAGCTCGATAGGTCGTGATTTCGATCTGGTCGTCACCAACTCGAGCGCCGATTGTGCCAAATTCGCGTCCGATATCCCAGTGGGCATCGACGATCGGCTTGATTATTGCCAGAATCTCGTCTGGGGTAGCCGTGGTGGTGAAATCGAGGTCTGGCGAGCGTCGGCCGAGAAAGGCGTCTCGAACCGGGCCACCCACCAGCGCGAGCTCGTGACCGGCAGCGGTGAACCTTTCGCCGAGCGCGACGAAAAGTGGCGAATCGACTGTCTTCTCTAGATTCGCCAGGGCTTCGGCCACAGACTGCATGCTGTCAATCGTGCCACAGGGTTCGCTCTGGCCGAAGGCTTAAACTTTGCTTTATGAGCGAACGGCAGCCGGGCACCCCTCGACCGAGGGTCGCCGAAACGTCATCCGGGGGATTCGTGCTCTGCTCAGACGGCAGCTTTCGCGTTGCACTCATCGGTCGACTAAATCGCGGTGGGCGAATCGACTGGTGCGTTCCGAAGGGTCACCCCGAGGGCGACGAAACAAGTGAGCAGGCCGCCGTTCGAGAAATCGCAGAAGAGACCGGGCTCGTTGCCGAGGTTCTCGAACATCTTGGCGATATCGTCTACGAATTTCAGACTCCAGAAAAAACGATTGTAAAAACCGTGCACCACTTTCTGCTTCAACAAATCGGTGGCGAACTCTCAATCGAAAACGATCCCGATCACGAGGCTGTCGATGTGCAATGGTTTGCACTCGACGAGCTCGAAAAACAGCTCACGCATGAAAATGAAAAGAAGCTCGCACGCAAGGTAATCGAGTGGGCGAGGGCCGAAGAGTGATCAGAAAAACTCTAGCGATGCTCGCAGCGCTTTCGATTCTGCTGTTCTCTGGTTCGGCAGCTAACGCCACACAAGTAACCACAATGCCAACCGCAATACCGACCGACTATCCGAGGGTGCACTTCGTGCCAGGCTCGGCAATCAATCTGCTTGCCACCTCTTCAAACATTCCGGTGCGAATTCAAAACGATTACGCCGAAGACGTGACCGTGCACATGCACGCGATTGCAACCAACGGTCGACTCGTCATACCGGCGGCAATCGAAGTGAAGATTCCGGGGCTAACCACCGTGACGGCAAAACTTCCGGTTCAAGCAACCGGCGTTGGCAGAGTCGATCTTGTTGTTTGGCTCGAGAGTTTTTCTGGCGTTCGACTTAATGAACAGGCGTTTTTAAAAGTTAACGTCAATGCTGATGTCGAGACCAACATCATCGTTGCCTTCACCGCGATGGTTTCAGTTTTGACAACGCTGGGTCTGGTTCGAACTCTGGCCAAGCGTCGCAAGAATCGAGTAACCGATTGAGCGTGGTTAGGTCTTCGCTGGTAATGGCCAGCGGCACCGTCATCTCGAGAGTTCTGGGTTTCGCTAGATCGGTGATGCTCGCGATGGTTATCGGTGTTACGACCAACGCAGCCGACGCCTTTGGCGTCGCCAATCAGCTGCCCAACAACGTTTACGCAATCATCGTCGGAGGAGTGCTTCAGGCGGTGCTCGTGCCCCAGATTGTGCGGGCTAGGGCCCACCTTGACGGCGGTAAGGGCTATGTCGACAAGCTGTTGACCTTCATAATGACGGTCTTTTTCTTCACCACTGTCATCACGACCCTGGCCGCCCCGTTCTTGGTTTCGCTCTACACGAGCGGCTGGAGCAGCGAGCAACTCGCTCTTGCCACGGCCTTCGCTTACTGGTGTTTGCCGCAGCTTTTCTTCTATGGCCTCTACTCGTTGCTCGGCGAAGTTCTGAATGCGCGCAGCGCGTTCGGCCCATTCATGTGGGCGCCGGTATTAAACAACGTGATGGCGCTAATCGGTCTGGTTGGTTACGTCATGGTTTTCGGTACCGACGCAACGGGCGAGCAGAGCGTTGCATCTTGGTCGCAGTCACAGATTTCATGGATAGCCGGAACGGCCACGCTCGGCGTTATTGCGCAAGCGTTGATTCTCTTTGTTGCCTGGAAGCGCATTGGCATGAAGTTGTCGCTCAACTTCAAATGGCGAGGCTTTGGTTTGCGCCCGGCACTCAAGGCAGCTTCTTGGTCTTTGGGAATGGTCGTCGCAACCCAAATCGGTGGGCTGGTTCAAACGGTGGTTGCATCGACCGCCGTTAGCGCGCGCAGCGATTCGATTGCGGTCGCATCGGTCGCGGCAGCGGCAATCGCTTGGCTGATCTTTATGTTGCCGCATAGCGTCGCAACGGTTTCGATTGCAACGGCCTACTTCACAAAGATGTCTGCGCACGTTCAAGAAAATCGCACCGACTTATTGAAAGCTGATCTCGCGCAGGGATTGCGAACTATTTCACTAATTTCGGTTTTTGCGAGTGCACTGCTAATTGTGCTTGCCTATCCGGTGTCACGAATATTCATTGGCGAGTACGTTGGCACGGTTGCTCTGGCAAATGTTCTTATCGCTTTGATGATTGGCTTGCTGCCATTCAGTTTCGTGTTCATGATGCAACGCGCTTTTTACGCACTCGAAGACACGCGCACACCTTTCGTCTTCACCTGCATTCAGATTGCGCTGCACATTGCCGGTTCGATCACGATGTCGGTTTTGGTGCCGCGCGAGTGGTTGGTGGTTTCGCTTTCATTGGTTACGAGCGTGACGGTTTCGATTCAGGCGATTGTTGCCTACCTGTTCTTGCGCCGTCGCATCGGTTCGCTCGGTGAGCACAAGATTGCGTCGAGCACAATCAAATTCACTTTGGTTGCCGCGATTGCCGGGCTAGCCGGTTGGGGCACTCTCGAGCTGCTCGGAGGAACCGGCGAGGGCGCGTTCGCCATGAAGACGATTCTGAACTCTCTGGTCGCTGACGTTCTGGTTGGCCTGGCGATGCTGACCGTTTACCTGCTGTTGCTCAAGCTTTTGCGCGTTCGTGAGATCGAGGGTGCGGTGGCGAAGGCCATGGGAATACTGCGCCGCTAAAATTGGCTTTATCTAAGGGCAATCGCCCAATTCAAGGAGACCTCTTGCGCGACGTAATCATCATCGGTTCTGGGCCGGCGGGCTACACCGCAGCCATCTATACGGCTCGCGCGGGGCTAAAGCCGCTCATGATCGCTTCTTCGGTAGAAGCCGGTGGCGAGCTCATGAAGACCACCGATGTCGAAAACTTTCCGGGCTTTCCCGATGGTCTGATGGGCCCAGATCTGATGGCCAACATGCAGGCCCAAGCCGAGCGATTTGGCACCGAAATTCTCTTGGATGACGTCGTCGAGGTTGACCTCAAGGGTGACATCAAGATTGTGAAGACCGGCGCTGGCCAGACCTTCGAGGCCAAGACCGTGATTTTGGCAACCGGAGCCGCCTACCGCGAACTCGGTTTGCCAAGAGAAAAAGAACTCAGCGGACACGGTGTCTCGTGGTGTGCCACCTGCGACGGCTTCTTCTTCAGAGAGAAGCTCATCGCGGTTGTCGGCGGCGGAGACTCGGCCATGGAAGAAGCGATGTTCTTGAGTCGCTTCGGAAGCAAGGTTTATCTGATTCACCGTCGCGATTCGTTCAAGGCATCGAAGACAATGCAAGAGCGCGTCATGGCGAACCCGAAAATCGAGATCGTCTATAACTCTGCTGTAGAAGAGCTTCTGGGGTCACCTAACCTAACCGGCGTGAAGCTTAAGAACACCGTTGACGGATCTGTCAGCGAACTTGCCGTAGACGGCCTCTTTATCGCCATCGGCTCTGACCCTCGCGTCTGGTTGGTTGAGAACCAGCTCAAGCTGAGCGAAGAAAAGTTCATCGAAGTCGATGGTCGCACTTCACTGACCAGCCTGCCTGGCGTTTTTGCCTGCGGCGATGTAATCGACCCGACCTACCGTCAGGCAATCACGGCTGCCGGATCGGGTTGTGTCGCGGCCCTAGATGCAGAACACTACCTAGCCGACCACTAGGTTTAAAAACAAGTTTCAAAACACGCTTCACGAGAGATCGAGGATAAAAATGGCAAAGAACGTAACCACCGCAAGCTTTCAAGCAGATGTGCTCGACAATGCCAAGCCGGTGTTGGTTGACTTCTGGGCCGAGTGGTGTGGACCATGCCGCCAGGTTTCGCCAATTCTCGACCAGCTATCGGCCGAATACGGTGACAAGATCGAGATCGTCAAGGTAAACGTTGACGAAGAGCCGGGCCTTGCCCAGCAGTATGGCGTCACCGGAATTCCTGCTCTGCAGGTCTTCGAGGGTGGTCAGTTGGTCAAAGCTATGGTCGGTGCCAAGCCTAAGTTTGCGCTTGAGCAAGACCTAGCTCAGTGGCTACGCTAGGTCGATGCCAGAAACAAGTCCCACCCGCAGCAATAACTTTGACGGCTGGCTAGATTCCTATTCTGAGCGCGCCCACACCCTCTCGGTTTCTGAGGTTCGCGCTCTTTTCGCAGTAGTTTCGAGGCCCGAAGTGGTCTCGCTGGCCGGTGGCATGCCATACGTCTCGGCCCTGCCCAAAGAGCTGCTGGCCAAGGCTTACGAGTCGATGATGGCAAAAAAGGGCGATCTGGCCATTCAATACGGCGGCGGCCAGGGCGATGCCGAACTGCGTGAGCAGCTGCGAGACATCATGGCGATCGAGGGCATCCATGCCTCACCAGACGATTTGGTTGTTACCACCGGCTCTCAGCACGCGCTAGATCTGGTTGCCGGCCTGTTTCTCGACAAGGGTGACGTGGTTCTCGCCGAGGGTCCTTCTTATGTTGGCGCTATCGGAATCTTTAGGCACTACGAGGCTCACATCGAACACGTCTTCACAGACGACGACGGCATCTCGCCGGTGGCCCTGCAAGAGGCCATCGACAGAATGAAGGCTCAGGGTCGACGAATTAAGTTTCTCTACCTCGTGCCAAATTTCGCTAACCCGTCGGGCGTAACCCTCGCCAAAGAACGTCGCCCGCAAATCATTGAGATCTGTCAGCGCGAGCACATTCTGATTCTCGAAGACAACCCATACGGCCTGCTCTATTTCGACAAGCCGGTGCCAGACGCTCTTCGAAGCATGGATGACAACGTCATATACCTGGGCTCATTCTCAAAAATTCTTGCCCCCGGTTTTAGAGTCGGTTACGTGTTAGCTCCGCCAGCGCTGCGAGACAAAATTGTTTTGGCTCAAGAGTCTGCACTTCTTTGCCCGTCGATGTTTTCTCAGATGATGATCAGTGAGTATCTATCTGTCGCCGACTGGAGAAAACAGGTTGACACATTCCGCGGGGTTTACCGCGAACGCCGCGACGCTGCACTAGATGCGATGAACGAGTATCTACCAAATTTGCGAACCACTAAACCCGACGGCGGTTTCTACCTCTGGGTCACTCTTCCCGAGGGAATCGATTCGAAGGCGATGCTTCCGCTCGCGGTTAAGGAACTTGTCGCATACACACCCGGCACCGCATTCTTCGGCGACGGCACCGGCCAGCAGCACTTGAGAATTTGCTATAGCTATCCGACCCCCGAACGCATCAAACTGGGCATCAAGCGTTTGGCCACAGTGATCAACTTGCAAACCGAATTAATCGAAACGTTCGGCAAGAAGAAGTAGGCAGAGATGATTTCAAAGAGTAAGTCGAAGAGCAAGCTCAAGATTCAAATCTTGGCTGGGGGCATTTCACACGAGCGAGACATCTCACTTAAGTCAGGTCGTCGAGTCGCAGACGCTCTGCTCGAAGCCGGTGCCGACGTGATAATTCGAGAGCCAGACGAAAACTTGCTATCGAACATAAAGAAAGATAAGCCCGATGTAATCTGGCCATGCCTTCATGGCGCTGGTGGTGAAGACGGTGCTTTGCGCGACATCCTTGCGCTCACCGGCGTTGCCTTTGTAGGAGCAACCGCTAATGGCGCGAGACTCGCCTGGGATAAGTCGATCGCCAAGGTTCTGGTTTCACGTGCAGGTATTCAAACTCCAGCTTCGGTGACCCTGCCAAAAGAAACATTCCGCGAACTCGACGCCGATGGTGTGCTGAAAGCAATTACGCAGACAATCAGCTTTCCGCTGGTTGTTAAGCCAGCTCGAAGCGGAAGCGCTCAGGGCGTATCCGTGGTGAAGAAAGCAGACGAACTGGCTCGCGCAATGGTTGACGCATATGTTTACTGCGACGTTGCGATCATCGAGAAATTCGTCGACGGAACCGAGCTTGCAATTAGCGTTGTCGATCTCGGCTCGGGACCGATTGCACTTCCGGTTGTTGAGGTCGAACCGGTGTCTGGCCGTTTCGGTTATCAGGAGCGATACACCGCCGGTGAAACTAACTACTACGCTCCTGCGCGAATCAGTCGCGCGGTTGCAGAGCGCGCAGCAAAAGTTGCGCTCGATGCGCACGTTGCGCTTGGTCTTCGTCACCTGTCACGCATTGATGCAATCGTTGACAAAAAAGGTGTGGTCTGGTTTCTCGAAGCAAATGTTTGCCCTGGCATGACAGAGACCTCGTTGTTGCCTCAGGCAATTACCGCGGAGGGTTCGTCGCTTAGCAGTGTTTATCTCTCAATTGCAGAAGCGGCGCTGCGCACTCGATAAAAGTGTTTTAGAGATTTCTCTTGATGCCGAACTTGTCAAGAATTCTGAACAGGTCACCCATGGTTGCGAATTCAATTTTGATTTCGCCATTCTTTTTTCCGAGTTTGATTTTTGCGCGAGTGTCGAGCGCGTCGCCTAGCAGCTGAGCAAGTTCATCGAGAGCTGCGGTTTTCGAACCGGCTTTGGTTTTGCCCTTTTTCTTTGTAACGCCGTCGGTGTCGATTGCGATCTGTTCTTCGAGCTGACGAACGGTTAGGTTTTCGTTGATTGCTTTGTTTGCCCAGTGCTGCATGCGCTCGTCGCTCTTTGCGGCGAGGATTGCACGTGCCTGACCCGCGCTCAATGCACCGCCGGCAACTTTGAGCTGCACGGCACCTGGCAGGTTTAGCAAACGGATGGTGTTCGAAATCTGAGGTCGTGAGCGACCGATTTTTGCAGACAGTGCGTCTTGAGTGATTCCAAAGTCGGCCATCAACTGCTGATATGCGCTCGCTTCTTCGAGCGGGTTCAGGTCACTTCTGTGCAGGTTCTCAAGCAAAGCGTCGCGCAACATGTTTTCGTTTGCCGTTTCACGCACAACCACCGGAATCGTGGTCTTGCCAGCTAGGCGCGAGGCCCTCCAGCGTCTTTCGCCCATGATTAGTTCGAACTTATTGTTTTCGTTAGGCAACGAACGAACAACTATTGGCTGCAAGACACCAAATTCGCGAATCGAGTGCACCAGTTCATCCATGTCGGCCTGGTTGAACTCTGTTCGAGGCTGATTGTGGTTCGGAACGATGGCGTCCAGGTCTAACTCTCTGAAAGTCATGCCGGGAACAGGCATTAGGTCGGTCGCACCCGATGGAGTGTTGGCGGGTGTGCCGCCACCAAAGAAGATGTCGCTTGGGCGAGACGTCTCGGGCGGAGCCGTCGGGATCAAAGCGCCAATGCCGCGTCCGAGTCCGCCTTTTTTATCGGCCATTCTGTGCTCCTCTGTTAGCAATTTCGCTGGCTGCCTCAAGATACGAGATGGCTCCCGAGGAGCTACCGTCGTAGGTGATTATGGTCTTTTGGTAAGAAGGAGCCTCAGACAGCTTTACCGATCGCGGAATCACGGTGTTCAGGGTGATTTCGCCGAAGTGGGCGCGCACATCGGCGGCCACATCGGCGGCCAGGCGGGTGCGGCTGTCATACATGGTGAGCAAAATGGTCGAGATCTCGAGAGTTGGGTTCAGGTATTGCTTGATTCGTCCAATGTTTTTGCGCAGTTGGGCAAGACCCTCGAGAGCGTAGTACTCGCACTGAATCGGGATGAGCACTTCGGTCGCTGCGGCAAAGGCGTTCACGGTTAGCAGGCCGAGGCTAGGCGGGCAGTCAATAAACACGTAGTCGGGAGGAGTCACCGAGGTGTTGATGTAGTGGTCTAGTGCGTTCTTTAGTCGAGTTTCTCTGGCAACCACCGAGACCAGCTCGAGTTCGGCCTGGGCTAGGTCGATTGTCGCTGGAACACAGGTCAAACCTGGCCCCTCGGTGCTTATCTGCACAACATCTTCGATTGGAGTGCCTTCGAGAAGCACCTCGTAGATGCTCGGGGTGCCTTCGCGGTGATCGATGTTTAGCGCAGTCGAGGCGTTTCCCTGGGGGTCCAGATCGATGACCAGAACCCGAAGGCCTTTGCTGGCAAGGGCTGCAGCCATGTTTACGGCTGTCGTGGTCTTACCGACCCCGCCCTTTTGGTTGGAAATCGTGAAAATTCGGGTCTTTTCTGGCTTCGGAAGACGCTCTTCCCGCACCCGACTGAGTCTGCTGTTGTTTTGCGATATTTCGCGTGCGAGGGGCGTATCCATTAATCCACCGAGGATGTCCTGGTTTTCGCCTTCTTGTTTCACGTGAAACATCTCCCCTAGTTCTGGTCTTCGGCTTGTGGTTCAACCCAGCCGGTTGGTTCTGGGCTGACTTCTTTACGCTCGGCAGGATAACCCAAACCGGCGACAACTGTCGCTGCGGTTACCGAGGTGTCCTCGAATTTAGCATCTTTAGACAAAGAGTCTCCTGTTTCTGAAATCAGACTAACTTAGTTCGAACAACCAAAGTGGGGTCAGTCAGAAACTCGCTGCCGACACGCACGATTTCGAAACTGGCAATGCCCAACTTCTTTTGTAGCTTTTTTGCCTCTTGGATCTCTTCGGCGGCTTTTGACCCCTTGAGCGCTATGACCTCACCGCCGTGCTTGGTCATTGGCACGCACATTCTCAACAGGTTGGGCAAAGCCGAGACGGCCCTGGCCGTAACGATGTCGAAAACCTCTGCCACTTCTTCCGCCCTTGCCCGCTGTACGCGGACGTTGCTTAGCCCTAGGTCTTGGACTATGGCTTTTAGCCAGTCCGACCGACGCTCCATGGGTTCAATTAGGGTGAATTGGGCTTCGGGTTGCACCAAAGCCATCGGAATCCCGGGCAGTCCGGCTCCAGAGCCCACATCGGCCACGGTTTGGCCCGGGACAACCAGCTCGGCAACCACAGCAGAGTTCAGAATGTGTCGAGTCCAGAGTTTCGGCATTTCGCGGGGGCCTAGTAACCCAAGCAAATCGCCGTCTCGCACTAGAGCTTCGAAATAGAGGCGAGCCTTGCCAATTTGGTCGCCAAAGATCGATTCGGCTGCTGCCGGTTCAATTTCTGGGGTGAAGTCACCCTCAAGATTCTCCATCTGGAGCCCCTAATGTTTCACGTGAAACTATGCAGGCTTTATGACAATGTGGCGCTCTTTGCCTTCGCCCTCAGACTCAGAAACGAGCCCAGCTTCGCTAACCAAATCGTGCACGATTTTGCGCTCATATGAGCTCATCGGCTTCATCGGAATGGCCTCGCCGGTGTCTTTAACCTTGGCAACCAGCTTGTTTACGATGCGAGTCAGGTCGTCAACACGGGTCTGGCGAGAGCCGCCAACGTCAAGAATTAGGCGGCTGAACGAGTTGGTTTTGACCTGAACGGCAAGGCGGGTGAGCTCCTGAAGGGCCTCAACCGTCTCTGGGTTCGAAATGAGCTTCAGGTTGCTGTCGTTATTTGCCGTGATCTCAAGGTAGGCGCGGCCTTGGCGCACGTCGATCTCGATGTCACCATCCAGGTCATAGATGTCGAGCAGCTCCTCGAGGTAGTCGGCGGCAATCTCGCCCTCTTCTTCGAGCTGCTTTGGGGTCTCGGCCTGCTTGCGCTGGTCTCCCTCGGCGCTCTCGACTTCTTCGACTTCTGGGGCTTCGTTTAGGGTTTCGTCAGTCATGTCTACTTCTTCTTTTTCTTAGAGCGCTTCTTGCCCTCGGGCTGTGTTCGCTGGGTTGAAACTGGAGGTTCTTCTTCGATGGCCTTCTCGGCGGACGGCTGTGGGAGTTTGCCCTTCTTGGCCAGGCGCTCATCACGCTGGCGAGCGGCAATCGAGCCAGGAGTTGGCATGTTGCGAATCACCAAGTACTGCTGGCCCATGGTCCAGAAGTTCGAGGTTAGCCAGTAGAACATGACAGCAAGCGGGAACGAGACACCTGAGATCATAAAGAGAACAGGGAACACGTACAGCAAGATCTTCTGGGTCTGCATATACTGGCTGTTCTGAACGTCAGGGTTTTGGTTCTTTGCCATAATCTGGCGCTGGGTAATGAACTGGGTTCCAGTCATAACAACGACCATCACAGCGGCCATGATTTGAACGGCCGTAGTGCTTGCGGTTAGGAAAGTTTCCGATAGTTTGGCCCCGAACAAAGTTGCTTCGCTGAATGAGCCCGCCAAATCCTTAGTCATGAAGGCCACGCCGGCGGTCTTGTGCTGGGCGTCGTTCAAGGTCAAGAAAAGTCCACCGAAGATTGGCATCTGAAGAAGTAGGGGAAGGCAAGAGCTCAGCGGGTTTGAACCGGTCTTCTTGTAGAGAGCCATCTGCTCGGCGGCAAATTTCTCGCGTGACTCGCGGTCGGTCTTGCCCTTGTACTTTTTCTGCAACTTCGCGAGTTCAGGCTGCATGACAATCATGTTGCGCTGGCTCTTGATCTGCTTCACAAACACTGGGATAAGTGCCGCACGAACCACGAGCACTAGGCCAACGATCGACAAGACCCAAACTGCACCAGCATTAGCGCCCAGCGGATCGGAAAAAATCAGGCTGAAGAGGCTGTGAAAACTAACCAGTATGAGCTCGATAGCCCACTTAATTGGCCAAAGAATCGCACCAATGATGTCCATAACTAACCCTTCTTAGACTTCGGCAAAACAAAACCTTTTTCGGTCACCTGAAACATCCCGCTGCCAGGCTTCACCTGGTCGACTCCCCCTTGAGCCCACGGATTGCAGCGAAGAATACGCCAGGCCGTGACGGCCGAGCCATAAACCACACCACGCTGCTGAAACTGCCCCAGCCCATAGGCCGAGCATGATGGGTAATAGCGGCAAACGTCGCCGTATAGCGGCGAGATTACCTTGCGATAACCCTTCACAAGCAGGATCAGAAGGTTTCTTGGTGCCAACCAGATGAACTGAAAAATCCAGCTCATGCGGTCATTTTCTTGAGTGCGGTGTTGACCGAACCCAAAAGCTCTGACTTCAACTCTTCAAAACTGGCCTTGGGTGCTCCCTCGAGCGCCCTGACCACTATCGAAAGGTCTTTGGCGGAAGGTTGTGTTTGAAGAAACTCTCTGGCGATTGCCCTGAGCCTTCTTTTCACTAGGTTGCGGATAACCGCCCCTCCCACCGATTTTGCCACCACGAATCCGAACCGGGTTTCGCTTAGAGAGCTATCCCGATGGATGTAAGTGACGAGGTGGACGCTGGCTAGCTTTCGACCATGCTTCATAGTCGAGCGAAAATCATCGGCTTTCAAAAGCCGGTTCTCGCGAGCCAGCAAGTGGCTAGGCCGAAAGCTCGGTGCGGCCCTTGCGGCGACGTGCGGCCAAGATCGCGCGACCAGCGCGAGTCTTCATGCGCTCACGGAATCCGTGAGTCTTTGCGCGGCGACGGGTGTTTGGCTGAAAAGTACGCTTGCTCATAAACAATTCTCCGATTGAAAAATTTTGGGAATCTCGTTGGTGTCGAAGACGACTTGTTGCTGCGGCCAATTCCAAGCCAGACAACCTGTCAAATCTAGGGCAAAGTCAAGGTTTCGGTCAAGTTTTTAGCAAAGTTTTCGAAAGTATTTTTCGAGGTTTAAAAAGAATTTTGCGCGACACTCCGTTTCGATTTGCTTTTAATCCAACTTTGTCGACAGAATTCAATTCGCTGAGTTTTGCACAGGCCAAATTGTTGGGGAAAACTTATCCACAGGCTATCCACAGGGCCTTTGAATTGTGGAAAACTGTTGGCGCATCGAGTAAATCAAAGGGAATCGGGAGGGTGACATGACTGCAACCGAAGCTATCTCAACCCTCTGGCAAGACATTGTTGCTCGACTTAGCAAAGACGATCGTCTCGAAAGAAACATCCTGGGCTTTCTCGCTTTGGCCGAACCCCAGGGAGTGCTCGGTGAAACGCTCTACATCGAGGTGCCGAACGATCTAACCCGGCAGATGATGGATCAGCGCATGCGCCCAGCGATTCTAGAAGCCTTGAGCCAGGTGGAGAAAAACGAGGGTGCCGTCAACTTCGCCATCTTCATAAACCCAGATATCGCACCGGCGCTGACCAACTCAGAACCAATCGACGAGCCTTCGGCTGTCGAAGTTCCAAGCTATCTGAGCACCTCGGTGTCTTCTGGCAGAGGGCACGACCACAAGCTGAACCCCAAGTACAACTTTGACAACTTCGTCACCGGAGCCTCGAACCGATTCGCCCACGCGGCCTCATTCGCAGTGGCCGAGACCCCGGCAAAGGCCTACAACCCGCTGTTTATCTATGGAAACTCGGGGCTGGGCAAGACCCACCTCTTGCACGCGATCGGCCACTATGCGCTGAGCCTTTATCCAAGAATCAAGGTTCGCTACGTTTCGAGCGAAGAGTTCACAAACGACTTCATCAACGCCATTCAGAACAACCGCACCAGCGCATTTCAGGCCGAATACCGCGAGGTAGACATCCTGCTGATTGACGACATTCAGTTCTTGCAGGGCAAAGACCAGACCCAAGAGGCCTTCTTTCACACTTTCAACACCCTGGCCAACCACAACAAGCAGATTGTGATTACCTCAGATTTGCCTCCAAAGATGCTCACCGGTTTTGAGGAACGCCTCACCAGCCGCTTCGAGTCAGGCCTAAGCACCGACATTCACGCCCCTGAGCTTGAGACCCGAATCGCCATTCTGCGCAAAAAGGCAGAAAACGAAAAAGTAAGGGTTCCAGAGGACGTTCTAGAGTTCATGGCCACACGAGTCTCGTCGAACGTTCGCGAGCTCGAGGGTGCCCTGATTCGCGTGACCGCCTTTGCTGCCCTGAACCGCAACGCGGTTGACATGCAGTTGGTTCAGACGGTGCTGAAAGACACGGTTCCGCTTGGCGATGACACTGTTGTGACAGCGGTCGAGATCGTGAACGCCGTTTCGGCCTATTACAAAATCTCCGCGGATGAGCTCTACGGCAAGACCCGCACCTCTGCCATCGCAATGGCCAGGCAGATCGCTATGTACCTGTGCCGCACAATGACCAGCCTTTCTCTGCCAAAGATCGGTGAGATTTTCGGTGGCAAAGACCACACCACGGTTCTGTATGCCTTTAACAAAATCAGCGTCGAGATGAAAGAGCGCAGAGAGCTCTACAACCAGGTGACCGAGGTCATCAACAAGATCAAATCCGGCCGCTAAAGCAGCCTCAAACCTGCCTTCTGGCCTGTGCCTAAACCTGTGGATAACTCTTTATAACCCCTGTTTTTAGTGGATTATCCGGCTCAACTTGTTAGCCATCAAATTTCGTTCCACAAAGCACCGAGTTATCCCCAGATTTACTAACAGCTGTGTAAACAACTTACAGCGTTGTTATTCCCTTTTGAATACTGGTGACCAGACGATTACTCACAGTATCCACAGCTGTTAATAATGTTGTTAATTAAAAAGAGACTTAGAGAGATCCGATAACCCTTAAGCAATCCCTCAAAGCGCAATGTCAGTGATTGTCTGCTCTTTGTGCCAAGATTATTACCCGAAGCGAATCTCGCTCATCTTTTCAAAAGTTAGGCCCATCCTTGAAATTTCAGGTCAATCGCGACGTCCTAAGTGAAGCTGTTTCCTTCGCTGTTCGACTATTGCCGCAGCGCACCACAACCCCGGTTCTCGGTGGAATTCTGATCGAGGCAGATGCCAACACAGTTCGCTTGTCTGTATTCGACCACGAGGTATCAGCTCAGGTTGAAATCATCGCTCAGGTAGAAACCTCTGGCCGAACACTGGTTCCCGGTCGACTACTTAGCGATATCGCCACCAAATTGCCGAATGCCCCTGTCGAATTCAAACTCGAGGGAACCAAGGTTCATGTGGCCTGTGGAACCACCAAATTTGCCCTTCCAATCATGGATGTCGCTGCCTACCCGACCCTGCCCGAGATTCCAGTTGTGTCTGGCGTAGTTGCCGGAGACGTACTTGCAACCGCAATCAACCAGGCTGCCGCAGCTGCAATGAAAGACGACGTTCAACCGATCTACACGGCAATTCAAATTGAAACAACCGGCGATGAACTCTCGTTGTTAGCGACAGACAAATACAGAATGGCACTTGTCGAAGTTGCCTGGAAGGCAAACCCGGGCGCCGAGGGAGCAAGCGTTTTGGTTCCGTCAAAAACCCTGCAAGAGGTCGCAAAGACTTTTGCGAATCAGGGTGAAGTATCTCTTTCAATCATCAACAACGAAGAACGCCAGATGGTTGCTTTTCAGGCCAACAATCGTTCGGTGACAGCTTTGTTGATTAAGGGAAACTACCCTCCGATCAAGACCATGTTCTCGACCGAAGTGGAAAACTATTCTGTCGTTTCGAAGCAGGACCTTCTCGAATCAACCAGGCGAGTGATGCTGGTCGTGCAGCGCGATCACCCGATCAAATACACATTCGGTGAATCAACTATTTCACTCGAGTCAATCGGCAATGAAGTTGCCGAGGCATCTGAGAGCATCAGCGCAGAACTAAACGGAGAAGAGAACACCCTTTCGCTCAAGCCTCAGTATTTGATTGATGGCCTGGCCGGTGTGCACACCGAGTTTGTGAAAATCGGTTTCACCAGAAACCACGAGAACCCAAACAAGCCAAGCCCGGTTTTGATCACTAGCCACTCGGCAAAAGAAAAATCTGACGCAGACAACTATCGCTACTTGCTGCAACCAAACCTGCTAGTTCGCTAGTAAATCGAAAGGCAACAAATGACTCACATCGGACTAATCGGTCTTGGCAAGATGGGCGGCAACATGCGCCAGCGTCTTCGCAATAACGGAATCGAAGTTACCGGTTACGCGCGTTCACGCGACGTTTCAGACGTCGACACAATCAAAGATTTGGTTGAGGCGCTGCCAACCCCTCGCACCGTTTGGGTAATGGTTCCTCACGGCCAACCAACCGACGATGTAATCAACGAGCTGGTTAAGCACCTAGAAAAGGGCGACCTAATCATCGAGGGTGGCAACTCGCGATTCAGCGAAGACATTCGCCACGCTGCCGAGCTCGCAGAGCACGGCATCGCCTATCTCGACTGTGGTGTATCTGGCGGAGTCTGGGGACTCGAAAACGGGTACGGACTTATGGTTGGTGGCGAGAAGAAAAACGTTGATCGCGCAATGCCAATCTTCGATGCCCTTCGACCAGAGGGTTCACGCGAAGAAGGATTCGTGCACGTCGGCGACGTTGGCGCCGGCCACTACGCCAAGATGGTGCACAACGGAATCGAGTACGGCATGATGCAGGCGTTCGCAGAAGGTTACGAACTGCTCGCGAAGAAAGACATCATCAAAGACGTTCACGGAACCTTCGCCGCTTGGCAGCGAGGAACCGTTGTTCGTTCATGGTTGCTCGACCTTCTAGTTCGCGCTCTGAAAGAAGACCCGAACCTAGAACAGATCAAGGGCTATGTCGACGACTCGGGCGAAGGTCGCTGGACTGTCGAAGAGGCAATCGCGAATGCCGTGCCAATGCCGGCAATCACCGCTTCGCTTTTCGCACGCTTCGCGTCACGCCAGGATGACTCGCCGGCCATGAAGGCTGTCGCCGCATTGCGCAACCAGTTCGGCGGTCACGCCGTGAAGAAGGCAGAGTAACTTCGAAATCAACTTCGGTTGATTAGTTCTCGATTGGCGGTGACAAGTGTTTATCAAGCATTTATCGCTCGCTAATTTTAGAAACTATGAAAACGCTGAGGTTGCGCTCGAGCCCGGAGTAAATCTGTTTGTCGGCCCAAACGGTCAAGGCAAAACAAATCTCGTTGAAGCAATTCGATATCTCTCGACGCTTTCGAGCCACCGAGTTTCGGGTTACCTGCCACTCATTCGACACGATCAACCCGAGATAGACCAGGCCATCATCCGTGTTCTTGCACACCACGATTCGAGAGACGCTCTGCTAGAACTCGAGCTAAATCGCCACACACCTAACCGCGCTCGTATCAACAAGGCGAACTCAGCGCGCGCTCGAGACATTCTGGGCTATGTGAACACGGTTACTTTTGCACCAGAAGATCTAGACATCGTTAAGAAAGATCCGTCGAATCGGCGCGACTTCATCGACGAGCTTTTGATTCAGGTATCACCTCGATTCGCTGGTGTGTTCACCGACTACGAGCGAGTACTCAGACAGAGAAACACCCTGTTGCGAACGGCAAGACAAACCGGAGCCAAGGGCACCTCGCTGAGCACGCTCGATGCCTGGGATGAAAATCTGGTGAAATTCGGCAGCGAAATCGTTGCCGCTCGAGTGGCTTTGATTGAACGACTTCGCCCGCTGTTGACCGAGGCCTATCAGGCGATTGCAATCGCAAACAACGAACCGCGCATTCTGATGAAGAGCTCTTTGATGGGGGCAACTATCTCAGAAGATGACGACGCCGAGGCCCTTGAATACATTGACGACGTCTCGGTTGCCGAAGTCGAGGCCCTGTATCGGGGCAAACTGCAGTCGGTGCGATCAAAGGAACTCGAACGCGGCATCACCATGGTTGGACCTCACCGAGACGACCTGGTTCTTTTGCTTTCGCAACTGCCGGCCAAAGGTTATGCGAGCCACGGCGAAAGTTGGTCTTTTGCTTTGGCCCTGAGGCTGGCTTCAATCAACTTGCTTAGAGCCGAGACCCGAAGCGGCGACCCGGTGCTGATTCTCGATGACGTTTTTGCCGAACTCGATGCCGGCAGAAGGTCGCGACTGGCAGAGCTGGTGTCGACGAACGAGCAGGTTCTGATCACTGCGGCCGTAGGCGAGGATGTTCCGTCTGAACTGAGGGCTAGAGTATTCAACGTGAAGGCGGGTGTGGTGTCAGATGGCGAATGATTTTGCGCAGGAGTTCTATTTCAGAATGCGCGAGGCCGTTACCGGTCGCCTGTCTCGAGACGCAAAACGCATCTTAGAGAAGACCAAAACCGCCAAGTCAAAGCCTTTCGACCGCGGACGTGACCCACTGACCGCCGGTCAAACCCTAGATGGCGTGCTCAAGGAGTTTCGCTGGGAAGCTCAGCTAGCTGAGGCCGACCTGTTCAATCGCTGGACCGAGTTGGTCGGCGAGCAAAACGCGGCCAACTCTCACCCCGAAACCCTAGTTGGCGGGGTGTTGACTATTCGCTGCAAGTCAACCGCCTGGGCAACCCAGTTGCGCCTGATGCACACGGTTTTGCTGGCAAAAGTGAACGAAGCACACCCAGACCTTGAAATTTCAAGCCTTAAACTGCTCGGCCCCGACGCACCAAGCTGGAAAAAGGGCCCAAGATCGGTTCCCGGCCGAGGACCAAGGGATACCTACGGGTAGAAAAGGCACTCTAAGGCTCAAAAACCTGTGGATAACTTGTTAGCAAGTGGAGAATTCTTACCCATTGGTTGAAGGTTATACACAACCCTAATTGGCAGGTTTAGGGTTTCGGGTTTTTTCTTGCTAACAAGCCAGAGTCCCCTGTTTCGTTGGTAGGTAGCCCGATTGAGACAACTTATCCACAGAATTTCTAACAGATTTGCAGAAGTTATTAGGCGTGTCAAAGAAGTTATCCACAGATTGCTGCACAACTCGTTTTGGTGCATTGATGTCGGATGACCATGCTAGACATACAATCGAATTCACCGCTGGAGGTTTTTATGACGATGATTACGAATCAATCGGCCGATCAAGGTCGTCCGACCGAGCAGCGCAGCTTGCCGAACGACCTCCTGGCCGAACAGTGCACGCTCGGTGGCATGCTTCTCTCGCAAGAAGCGATCTCTGAGGTCTACGAAGCCGTCAGGGGAGCAGACTTTTACGCCCCAAAACACGAAATCATCTTCGATGCCATCCTCGAACTTTTTAGCAGGGGCGAGCCCACCGACGTAATCACTGTCACAGATGAACTTTCAAAGACCGGCGACCTGGTCAAGGCCGGTGGCGCTGATTACCTTCACACACTCACCTCGATCGTTCCGACCGCAGCCAATGCGGCCTACTACGCCGATATCGTGCAAGAGAAGGCCACTCTGCGCCGACTCGTTGAGGTGGGCACAAAGATCGCGCAGATGGGCTACAAGGCGGAGGGCGACATAATCGAGCTGGTCAATCAGGCCCAGCACGACGTTTATGCGGTTAGCAAATCAGGTTCTGGTGAAGACTACGTTCCGCTTTTCGACTCAATCGAAGACGCCGTAAAGATGATGGAAGTCGCACAGAAGCGCGGCGGTGAGATGGTTGGCGTGCCAACCGGCTTCTCTGAACTAGACGACATGACCCACGGATTGCACCCGGGTCAGCTGGTTATTCTGGCCGCTCGTCCCGCGGTCGGAAAGTCGACGCTCGCCCTAGACATAGCTCGAAACGCAGCAATCAAGCACAACAAGCCCGTGATCTTCTTCTCGCTAGAAATGGGTCGCGCCGAGATCGCAATGCGCCTGCTTTCAGCTGAGTCGAGAATCTATCTGCAGAGCATGCGAAAAGGAAGCCTCAGCGACAACGACTGGTCGCGAATTGCCTCGGTTCGTGGCGAAATCAACTCTGCCCCGCTCTACATCGACGACAGCCCAAACATGACCCTGGTTGAAATCAGGGCAAAGTGCCGCCGTCTGGCGAAACTTGTTGGCCTCGAGATGATTGTCATCGACTACATCCAGCTAATGACTTCGGGCAAAAAGGTCGAGTCGCGCCAGCAGGAGGTTTCGGAGTTCTCCCGAGCGCTCAAGTTGCTAGCAAAAGAACTTGGCGTTCCGGTCATTGCGATCTCGCAGCTAAACCGAAACAGTGAAAAGAGCGAGAACAAGAAGCCAGAACTTTCGCACCTTCGCGAGTCTGGATCGCTTGAGCAAGATGCCGACGTTGTTGTGCTGCTGCACCGCGAAGACATCGGCAACAAAGAACACGAGCGCGCCGGCGAAGCCCAACTCATAGTCGCGAAGCAGCGTAACGGACCAACCGGAACCATTGTGGTTAACTTCTTAGGACAGTTCTCAAAATTCGAAGACATGAAGAAGTAACAGCATGAGACAAAACAACGCGCTAAGAGCAGCAGTTAGCCTTGCCGTTGGCTTCTTCATAACTTTTTCTCAGTCACACGCCGCATCGATCGGCCTTCTAGCTCTTGCCATCTTTTCAATTGCGTTTGCAATCACAAACGCGGGCGCAAGCGCGATTTGGGGAAAGGGCATTGCTGCAATCGAGGCAATGCCGCTAACGCTCGTCTCGTTGCTAATCGGAATCTTTTCGTTAATGGCTTTGAGCCTCGATAGCAATTTGTCAAACCAAGGTGCACAGACCGCGTTCATCGGCCTGGTGACTGTTTGGGGTCTAGTCTCTGGCGCATTCGAGTTGTATCTTGCACGAAGGGCTTCTCTGAAAACTTCACACGGTCGTGAATTTTTGATGAGCGCGATACTGAGCGCGGTTCTCGGATTGCTCTTCTTGGTTGCTCCGCTCGACATTGTTTCGGCGGTCGGCTTCTTCGGCGCTTACCTGATTGTCAGTGGTGTGCAACTCGGCGTCGCCGCAGCTACTCCATCGTCAAAGTAGACT
>Ga0209191_1000308_pt1 | contig 38460 bp, 12 predicted proteins | sample S_130626_EF_Meta_FD_187320 | JGI IMG/M metagenome (GOLD analysis project Ga0209191, IMG submission 187320) | Freshwater microbial communities from Lake Simoncouche, Canada to study carbon cycling - S_130626_EF_MetaG (SPAdes) (version 2) | ecosystem: Environmental > Aquatic > Freshwater > Lake ...
CATTGATAAGAAGTATTTATTTGATAATCAATATGTCGAAAACGAGAACGAGTATAACGCCATGATTGGAGAACCCAATATTAACCATATTTTGGATGAAAAAGTGGGTGGATTTACACCCGGTACAAAAGTCAGTATTTTACTCAACCCCAAACTATTATTGGATCGCGAAATTGAGGGCCGCGTAACTGCCATAGCGGGAACCAAAACAGAGGGCGACGATTTGAAAAATTATTATTGGGTGGAATGTTTCACCGATGGTGCAGCACAACCAGATTATGGCGATGGAGTTAATCGACCCGATGCAACTACCACTGGTCACGTTGTCTATCAATTCCCTATTTTGGAAGATCGTTTGAAAATTGTCAATACTACCACATTTTATAAATTAAATGACCAGAAGAACGTACCCTTTACCAATATCAAACTCTACGAATTTCTTCATATGTATAAACACGTATTGAAAAACGCGTTCGCTAAAATGCGTATTAGTTTGGTATATAATGTTCTCGATTTACTATCGCGTTCGTTAAATGTAAAAGAGTTTGAAAAAAATGCTTTATCCGCTGATCCATATTTCAGTACCTACCATTATTCGGTAACCAGTGTATTGAGTAAAGATTTGAAGGCCGCATTTGGAAGTAATGATACCTGTGGTAATGAAAACCCGGAACAAAACGCAATGGTCTCTATCATACAAACTGCAGCAAATGCAAAAAACATGAAACCCGAAGAACAAGAGAAAATGTTAAATGAAGCGATCGATAAACAAGCCGAAGCCGATACGAAAGAAGAGAATTCCCCGGAAACAAGCGTTCCTCCTACGAATGAGCCGGTGCCGCCGGCCCAAGGTGGTGGTAAGAAGTCCCGCCGTAATCATCAAGGAAATAATAAAACCCAGAACCGTCGTAAGAATAAGCGTTCTAAGAAACAAAATAAGTTGAAGAAGGGCGGTAAAAAGACGAAGAAAATCCGTGGTGGCGCATTCTCTGTACCAAATATGGGTATAGTCAGTACACTTACGCAAGGTTCCAAAAATGCAGCATTATCTATGAACCCCGTTTACCGTAAATTATCCAAATACGTAGATACTTGGAATATTATGAATAATACGGATACCAACGCCGATATCCCATACTTGATCCCTGAGCAAAAACGATTTTTGGCTCTTGCTATCATGTATTTCAAGAGACAGGCAGGTGATACCACATTACCTCGTATTATTGTAAGCCAAGCGGATGAACAGGCTCCTTCTGTAGAGGGCGAAACCGTGATCAATGTCTTCGATAAAAAGGTTTTCGAATTTACAACCGAGAACAAAGTATCAAATATCACGACCATCATTGATGATTTCATTGCCACAACGGAGTATACAGGAAACGATATTGCTACCATAAAGAAAATGATCGACTATGTCTATGAATTAGGTAACGGAAAGAAAGCTTGGATACAACAAGGTGGATTATTTGGTCGTCAATTGATCAGTGACGCACGTAAACAGAGCCTCAAAACCGGCTTTAATAAAGCAACGTTGGGTGTTCAATCTATGGCTTCTTCAGCAGCAAGTAAGATGTCGAACGCCGCATCTAATGCAGCAAGCTATGTGGATAATAAACTAGGTGTTACATCGGGTATCAATTCCGCTAGTAAATATACTTCAGATAAGATTAAATCGGCTAGCGAATATTATGATACAAATGCGCCCGGAAAGTGGAAGCGCGATCTTGAAAAAATATTCCACTTTTCATTCAAACGCATGACATTTGATCTTATTCAAGGATTATATTCATCTGAAGATAAGAAAAGTACTGTTCAATTTATTGAAACTTTTACTTGGTGTAACTTGATGACGCCTCATTTCACATGTAATAATGTGGCGAATTGGACACTCGGATTTTTTACCCCTCCTGGTGTTCAAACCCCCCATTGTTATATTTCCACTATTATAACCTTGATGGTCATCATGACAATTAACCCATTCTCCTTGAATGAATTACTCGGAAAGAACGATGCAGCATTGAAAAATGAGAACATTCAGAACGCAAAACAACAGTATATTCAAATGCAAAAAGAGAAGGAAGGGCCACCGGTTGAAGCCGTCGCTGCGCCTATAGATAGCTCTATTGTAAACCCCGAGGATGTCGCAATTTCCGAAGTGCCTCCTGAACAAACAGGTCCCACTGCTGCACAAGTATAATATTCACAAACAACCTTCGTATAAAGTAAAACATTACAAAAATATATTTTACTTTATGCTATAACCTACGAGGTGGGTCCTGATCCACATTGATATTAAAGATTTCTTTATTTGGAATTAAGTCGTTTAATGGAGATTTTATAGGAGGTTCAATAAGTTCCGTTGTTTTCGGAATAACATCTTTCGGTCTCCTAATGTTTTTATACACAAGAATGACAAACGAAACGAGAACAATAACAACAATAGGAAGTAATATCGCACTCAACTTAGAATTTTCTGTAGAATTATTATCCGATATTATGCTAGCTATAACACTTGTACCATTCGTAGAACGATTTATTGGTCTCGTAGGGGAAACAGTTGGTGACATCGTAATTATAATGTTATAATGGGTATTTGTAACGTTACGTGTTGGACGAACCGTAGGAGAAACAGTTGTAAATAGCTTTGGCGATGGGTTGGTTGGATGCGGCGCCGTGGTCGTTTTAACTGGCGATGTAGGTGGATATGTTCGTTCGATATTTGAACTATATTTAACGGATAAAATAGACATTTTACCGGACCCGTATTTTACACCATTACTATGCATATTTTGGGACCCGCGATAAGAAATTACGCCAGAGGAAGAATACGATCCGTGGCTACTCATGCCACTGTACATTCTTTGAGATCCGCGATGCGATCCATAATTAAAATACCTACCACTATGGGATTTCATAGACCCGGCGTATCCGTTATATCGATGTTTTATAGAAGAATGAGAACCACCACTACGGAATTTCATAGAACCATAGTGCACATTTTTTCGGATCGCTACGTTCAAATTATGGACACTGATACTATGATCCAAACTATAAGTTCCGGAAAAAAATGGCCCACTGCTTGCTAAACACCCTACAAAATTTAACAAAAATAATAGAATTGCCTTCATTTGTTTATAAATATATTAGAATATGACAACCGAAAGGTTGTAATTTATGGCCCATTTTCTTTAAGTACTCTTTTCAATTTATTATATTGGACTCCAAAATCCGGAAAAAGAATCGGGCTCACTTTTGGAAATTGGACATTTATAAATGTCCAAAATGGGAATCTGCGATCCTAAATTTTCGGAGAAAATCACTGATTTTTGATTTCAAAGCATAATGCACTGAATTTCGTTTTATGAAAATCAACATGACTGCATAAAATTTTCGCGAAAAAACGACATTCGTTGGTTTAGGAAGAATATTGTATTTCCATTTTATAAGAATGTCCGGAAATAAAGGAAACGAAAAATCTTCTAAAATCGAAACGAAAAATTATTATTGTGAATATTGTCACTATAGTACGTCACAAAAACAAGATTTTGCGAAACATAATCTCACACGTAAACACGCAGGAAGAGTTCCAGGAAATAATGGAAATAATACGGAAATTGACAACTCTTCTTCAGACCATATTACGTCAGAGTGTTGGTGTGTTTGTTGTGATTATCGTACATTCTTGAAAAGTGATTTCATAAAACATCAAAATAGTATGAAACATAAAAAGGCGGTCAAACTATTGAACCCCGACTTTAAAAACGAGAAAACGGAGAACAAATTACAATGTAATATATGTGATGCTATTTTTATGACCGCAAGCGGAATATGGAAACATAAACAGAAGTGTAAACGCATTGAAACAAGGCTGTTTGCTCCCCAACAATACGAAGAACCAGAACCCAAAATTGTTCTCGAAAAACACGATCAAACTGTATCTTCCACCGCCATGGTCTGTGAAATGTTTATGGAAATGATGAAAACGAATAAGGATATGCAAAACTTATTTATGGAACAACATAATTCATTGATTGAGCAAAACAATAAGCTGTTTGAACTCGCCAAGAAAAACACCGAAACCCCCTCTATGATGAACTCGAATAATACAAACTCCAATAACACGAATAATCAGTTCAATTTGAATTTTTTCTTGAATGAGACATGTAAGGACGCGATCAATTTGACCGATTTTGTGAATTCCCTGAAACTACAAGTAAAGGATTTCGAGACCACGGGTAGGATCGGATATGTGGAGGGTATTTCGCGTATTATTGTGAATGGTCTGAAACAGATGGATGTATCCAAACGCCCTCTTCATTGCACAGATATCAAACGCGAAACTGTCTATGTCAAGGATAAAGATCTATGGGAAAAAGAGAACCCGGAAAAGAATAAACTGAAAAGCGCGGTAAATCGTGTCGCCCAAATGAATTTCAACCAACTGAAAACATGGCAGGAAATGAACCCGGATTGCGTCAATATTAATACCAAGGAAAACGATGAATATATTCATTTATCGTTGGTGGCACTGGGTGGAAATTCGCAAGAAGAGGAGGAAAAATATATGGAAAAGATCATGAAAAATGTTCTCAAAGAAGTAGTTATAGATAAGACCAAATAATTTTAGTAATAATATATTTTTATAGTGTATACAATGGCAGAGATCAAAGAACAAGAGATTATAATCAAAGAAGAGAACCCTATAGAAATTGATTTGAATGAAATGCCCGAACCGGAACCCGAGGCGGAGACCATGGAGGAAAGCGAGGCACCGGCTTCCATTGAATTCGAGAAAGAGACCGAAATCGAAGAGGAATTTGAACCGGAAATGGTTTTGGTTCCTACCGTTAAGAGAACTCGTAAGGTTTCGGATAGCGCCACCAAAAAGAGAAAGCGCTGTAAGAAGGGCCGTCGTAGAAACCCGAAGACACGCCGTTGTAATAAGAAGTGCCCTCCGGGATTTAAAAAGAACGCGACGAATAAACGTTGTATCAAGATCCGTGGTGGTAAAAAGAAGTCCGCTAAAAAATAAATGAAAAAATTGATTTTGTAACGAGCAATAAATAAATATCAAATTCCCCCCAGTTGATATTTAGTAGAATGCAAACACGAAGTCAGACAAAGAAGCCTCGCGTTGAGTTCTCCCAGAACATTGATTTTGATGAGGCCAGCCGTGCATGGTTGGCAAATAAGCGTAGACTAGGAAATGGAACCTATGAATATAAGAAGATCGAAACCCCCGCCGTTCAAAATAGATATAATCTACGTAGTAGAGAGGTAGCATTTTAATCTACACCCAAAAAAATAATAAATATTATTTTTTTTTATCAAAATAATATATACATGTCAGAAATTCCTGTTGCACAACCAGCACCAGCACAAGGGACCGTAGTTGGAGTAACACCTCCTCCTGTTCCTCCCGCTATTTCCTCACCTGTGGCTACACCCCCAGCTGCGCCTACAGCTAACTTCGCCGCACCTACTACAGACGATGACGAAGAAATTGATACTTTGATCCAGAACAAAAGATTATATTTTTTTCAATATGCGCCAGATGAAATTGTCAAGTATATTTCACGCAAAAGGAAAGATTACTCATTCGAAACAACTAAAATATGGGTCATGTTGGTGAATTCCCCATCTAGTGTCACACCACTAATATCTATTGCGCCTGTTGAAGATTGGAGAAATCCGGTTACTGGATTTATCCGATATAATTATGTAAATTGTGGCCCGGATGGATATCAGAATTATAAACCAACTTTGCATTATGAGACAACCAACGTGTTAACCGATCCTCGATATACGCTTATTAAGTTTCGATTTCAAGTTCCAATAGAAGCATGGGCGAAACTGAATATTACAAGGTTATTCAAGTTGGGTAAGTTAGGAAATAACATATTACGATCACCCCTTATGGCAGCAAGCGCTCTTGGAACAGGCCTGTCTGCCGTTGGAAATGCAACAGGCCAAGTTATAGGTGCCGTAGCAGACAATACAATTGGAGCCGCGGTCAGGACTTTTATTCCGGGATTTAGTAGATATGGTAGAGGCGGCGCTCGAAGTAGAAAACATATCAAGAATAATAGAAGTACGCGAAAACATATCAAGAAAAATAAAAGTATGAAAAAACATTAATGGATAGAGTGTTCTAGAACTTTAATGTTGCTTTCTTGTTCGCTTTGAGGATCTCTTTATGACCCTTTTTGTACCCTTACGGCGCGCCGTCTTTCTCTTTTTCGAAGAAGATTTCTTTGCCTTTCGCGTGCGTTTACCACCTAATTTATAATATTTCTCCTTTTCTTCATCAAATACGTCTTGTCCTGTTTTATTCCACCACTTACGATATCCCGTTCTAATTGCGGTGTCGACTATAGGAAAACGGCCGTTTCTTAATTCCCCAAGGGTTGAATTATAGCCAATTTTGGCTGCTTTTACTGCCAAATTTTTTGCACGTTGGTACCGGCTAGGTTTGGGTGTTTCGGGTGCAGGAGGTTCATGTAATGATTTGTCAGATATGGATCGTTCGCTCGCATCCGAAACAGTGGGAGCTTCAGTTTCTTCGTACTCTTCTTCGTACTCTTCTTCATACTCTTCTTCTTTCGGAGGCAACTTGCTCATGCTATATAATATTTATAGATATTATTAGCTAAATCATAAATAGAAAGACAAGAAAACGATATAAAAAATAATCCATTTAGAATGTATAAAATGGAGAACATTACCACCTCGATGCCAGACATGACGCCCAGCCCTCTTCCTACTGATGCTCGTAGTGCTATTGTGAATAACGACTTATTGAACGTGGAGATTGTCAATGAGAACGTAGCTCTCAATGTTATGGTTTCGTTTTTGAATATTGCACAGAAGCGTGGTGTCTACTCGTTTGATGAGAGCGCCAAGATATGGGAGTGTATTCAGAAGTTTATTGCTCCTCGTTAATATAAACCGGCAAATAAATAATATCTATGGGTATTCGCAGATATTATTATCAACCTTCCTCTAGTTCAGGGAGGGGGCGTCCGGGGGAACCGTAGGTTCCCTGGAACCCCGGATGAATTCCTCATCGGTTTTTGGTTCATGTTCCAAATACTTACCCTGTAAAATCGATACCACAATATGCGTCAATTCCTCCATCGTCGCATTCAATACCATGATTTCGCCCGTTTTGATATTCAATAATTTGAATACTTTTTTCTCATCGCGTGTCACATTCCATATCCATGCATAAATGACCACCTGGATCATATGATCCATCGATAGTTTACTCGTACATTTCAGCTCCCAGATCGTACTTTCCGTATTCAAATCGATACGGGCGGTGAACCGGAATTTCTTGTTCTCAAAATACGGCGCCAAACACGCATCGATTTTGGCATGTTCATCGTCCATACCCGGATGAATGATCGTTTCCTCAATCTTGGGTCGGTTAGTCATTTCTTGCCCAATAATCGAATGAATACGCTCTTTACATTGATCGAACATCGAATTCGTCAACCATCCATATTCTTCGCGATCGATCTGTTTCAACTTAAAATATAGTTTTTCTTGGGTTGCCACATAAACATTCGCCAAATATAAATAATCAGAGATGGTTTCGTTCTTTTCGGGGAGGCCATCGACAATATCACGTAAAAACTGGTGTTCATGTTTTTTCATGTTCTCGATATTTTCATGGATGAGGCCCAATAAGATATTCGATTTTGGTGTGGCCGGATCCGCAAAAAGCTCCTCGATCCAATGATAATACATGATGGGTATAGCAATCCCATTCAAATCACTCACTTCCTCGAAATATCCGCGTTTGGTTTCTAGGATGGCGGGAATATCCAAATCGATTTGTTCTCCATTTTCGAGAACAAATATACGATCCACAATGGGCGAAATATCTTCTACCACGGATTCGGGAATGAATTTGATCATATTGGTAGGTGTTTCATAGTGTTTTTCGATCAAATTAATACTCTCGGGTACCACGCGGTCATCTGAATAAAATATCGACCGGGGTTGACCTTTGAACTGAACATAAGGTTCCGCTTTCATCTCATGATGTGTCATATGTAAAAAAGGTAGCGGCCGATCTGTGGTATAGTTATCACTCTCCAGTAAAAACAGCTCATGTGTTGCGCGTGTGGCACCTACATATAGAGTGTTCGGACAGCGGTCTTTCGGTAAATTACGCGCATAAAAGTCCAAATAACTATTATCGAACCCGACGATGAATACATAGGGTCGCTGTCGCCCCTTGACACAGTGAAATGTGGTGAATACCACCTTTCCACCGATGACACGGTCGTCGCCATTTTCGTTTTCTAACATAGGAACATGGCATGGAATTCCTTGAGAAACGAGAACATTTTCCATTTTACGGACATTGCTTTTGGCGCTTTTTGTGGAGGCTCCAATAATAAAGAAATCACTGGGTTTTGCGCCAGCCGCTAAGAGACGGTTGACCTCATAGATGACACTCTTCTCTAGATTTGTTCTCGAATTTCGGATATATTTTACGACAGGTCCGTCGCGACAGGCATCCATCCGGGTCTCTCCTAACATGACTTGATTGACAAAAGAACAGATCTGGTTGGTGATACGATACGACATCCGCATGGTACAGTGTTCGAACTCCCGTGTTCTCAAATACGGGTTATCGCGCCATATTTCTTCGGCGAGGGTGAGAAAACGGGCGTCCGCACCCTTGAATTCATAGAGAGATTGTAACTCATCTCCGAGTACCAAAATCTGTATTTTATGATCTGACGCCGAACACATATTTCGGATGAATTTTCGCGCTAATTGAAAATATAGTAGGGTCATATCTTGGGTTTCATCGATGACAATAATATCATACTTGGGAATATCATAGCGCGCTGGTAAATCATAGTATAGGATACGACGGATCCCGGTATCGGTATAGGAGGTGGGTAAATAATACCGGACGGATAAACTATGGTAGGTATGGATGGTGATGTTTTTTAACTCCAATTTGAGAACCTTTTCCTTGATTTCGGTCCGTAGAGACGAATTATAGGTTAATTGTAGGATCTTTTTATCGGCATTATCGGCGGCGATCGAAAGCACTGTGGAACTTTTACCCGAGCCGGCGACGGCCTGAACGACCACGTTTTTACCGTTTTTTACCGAGGCTAAAATATGTAATTGTTCTCCACTGAGTTGCATTTATATTAGATTTCCAGTTAATTTGTTCTCCAAAATACTATTTATATTCATTTTATCATAACAAAATGAATATAAAACTTGAAGGGCCCCCTTCGACCCCTCCTTTTTATTATCATAAAATGAATATAAAATCAACTTGACATAATAGTGTATAAATGAAAGTCCAGCTCATCAGTTACTCTCAATCCACAGACCCCGATCAATCGCTTCAAGACATGGTTGCCTATTGCGCCCGTGTTTCTAACCCCGCCAATCAAGGAAACACTGAAACCAACGAGAAACTGATCCGTTATTTGATTAAAAACCATCATTGGTCTCCCCTCGAAATGGTATCGGTTTGTTTGGAGATCGAGACAACGCGTGATATCGCGCGACAGATCCTACGCCACCGCTCGTTCTCATTCCAGGAGTTTTCACAGCGTTATGCTGTTGCCGATCTTGGGTTCGAATATAAGGAAGCAAGAATACAGGATGCCAGAAATCGTCAAAATAGTATAGAAACGAATGATGTCAGTCTACAAAGACAATGGATAACGATGCAAGATAAAGTGGCGGATACCGCGGAAGCCGCTTATGAATGGGCGCTGGAAAATGGTATTGCTAAGGAGCAGGCCCGTGCCGTACTCCCGGAGGGAATGACAGTTTCACGAATGTATATGAACGGAACACTCCGATCCTGGGTACATTATATTCAACTCCGCTCGGGAAATGGTACGCAGAAGGAGCACCGCGAAGTTGCTATGGCATGTATGGAGGCGATTGCGCCGATTTTCCCGATGATTCGCGAGTTTTTGGCAAAAGAATAGGTATAAATAACATATAAATATTTATCGTTATAAACTATAAATATGTATTCGTCTATCAATAGTTTTAGTTCAATACATACAAAAAATTTGAAATATACAACCCCAACAGTAAAGAGTATTGATGTGGGAACCATTTTAAATTTAAGTCCTGTTTGTAATTATGATGGAGGTGCAGCACGTCAAAATTGGTATATATCAGGTTCAATGAGCACAGATGAAACGTGGGTTGTTTTATTTGCTCAGGCTAGTTATTCGGTTATTTCTACTGACGGTGGTTCCACTTGGCAAATGCTTATTCCTATTTATTGGAATATAAATATTAATGCATATGTGCATCCTGGTGCCACTGGAGCAGTGAGAAACATTTCAGATAATAAACAAGTACTTTTCTTTGGTAAATATTTAAGTTCAAATGGGGGCAGCACATGGACAACATTAACAGCCACTTTATCTTCAACAACAATGAGTGCAGACGGCACCTATTTATACTATACAGCAACGTCCGGTACTGGTGTAAATTTATTTCAATCCACAAATTCTGGAGCATCTTTTACGCAACTAACCGGAGCCACTATAAATCTAGGCAATGGGTTTCCTGCAAATACAGATAGAGGATTTCGTGCAGTAGCGGCATCAGCTTCAGGAAGCGTTGTGGCTGCTCATTGCTCTCTCGCTGTTGCTTCTGGTGGTGGAATGTACGTAAGTACAAATTACGGCGCTACATGGTCATTCGCTTCATCGGCTTTTATAGCGCCAACGACAAACTATTGGTTATCGGTAACAGACACAGGGACATTTTATGGATTTCAGACTGGATCTGCAAATTTATACATAAGCACAAATTATGGTGCAAACTGGACAAACTTAGGAACGATAAATTCACAGTCGCCCGTACGTCCAAGCATAGATGGAACTACTTGGATAACTGGTATGGGTACAAATAATAGAGGATTTTCTTATTCTAACAACAGTGGAACGAACAGAACAAACTTTAGTTTTTTTAATAACCAAGGCAATATTTTACATGTTCCGAACGGTAATGCGAGTGGTACTGGTGCATATAATTGTATAGGTATGTGTACCACACTAGGTACTTATAATGGTAGTTTAATATGGAAATTATCAAACGATCGCAAGACTCTTTCTTATCTTGGACCATCACAACTTAATAACAACGGTATGATATATGTTAACTACGGATGTAATTCCGTTTCTATGTCTTCTACTGGCCAATATATATTAGCAGGCTGGAACCAGGGTGGAGCAAATAATATTCTTAGTATGTCGAGCAATTATGGTGTTAGTTGGAAGGCTTTAAATTGGAATAATCCAACCGGAGGATGGCCGCTTTCAACCGTGTCTACTACATTTCCAAGCACATCGTATACATGGCAAACTACATGTATGTCTGGTAATGGGCAAATAATGATAGCCTGTACTGCAGCATCGACGGCCTATGTATTTTTATCTACCAACTATGGTAACTATTTTACTAAAATTAGCGGTACAGGAAACACTACTGGTTTGCCAACAACAATCGTGAATACATGGTCATGGTGTTCCATTTCCAATGATGGAACAACAATTTTGTTAGTCGCAAACGGTCTTACCGCTTATGTATCAACGAATAGTGGAACAACCTTTACTACATTAGGTACTTCTAATGGCTTACCAACAGCAACATCAACTTGGCTCTTTTGTGCGATGGCGTATAATAGTCCGAATTATATGTTAATATCATCATCAACCGCCGGATTATACTTAAGTACAAATACTGGAACCAATTGGACACATATAGACGGACCAGGAAATAGTATTGGTTTACCTACCGTAAATGCAAATTATACTTCATTATCAATATCAAATAATGGTGACAGAATGTTGGTTGTCCAATCCGGACTTTATTTTACTACAAATTATGGAGTATCTTGGTCCAGATTAGATGGTCCAAGCGCCACGAATGGACTTCCCACTACAGCAACATCTAATTTCAATGTAACATCAATGTCAGGAGACGGAACAGTAATTTTTTCAGGAGTAAACGGCGGATCATTATATTTATCAAGAAATACAGGAGCAACTTTTACAGTAATAAGTTCCGCAACATCTGCAAACGGATTTGTACAAGCAGCAACAGGAGGATGGTCGCAAACAGTGGTTTCAAATGACGGTAACACGCTATACGTAAATTTAGGAAATGCCTTATGTTTTAATTATAACGGATTAGGGAATTGGTGGTGTACTACAAATTGGAGAACCGATTTTACTTTACCCGCACAGGGGTTTGGGGCTTTGATGTTTGGGTATGCGTCGTATAATGTTGTAAAATTTTCAGGAGACGGAAGTATTGTTTTAGCTGGAACCGGAACATATACGGGAGGCGGGCCAACATTGGTTATATCTTATGATGGAGGATATACATTTAACTTTATACAAAATAGAGGACAATTTTATGGGACCTCAGCAGCAAGTTTTCAGATTAATTGGTTGGCAGGAAGTATATCATATTCTGGACAATACATGTTTATGTGTCAAACAAACGGCGTATATTTAACCACAAATTATGGATTGATATGGTTATGTATCGCGGGTTCATTGGCGCCAACCGCGGCGATATCAACAGGTCTTCCTACAACAGCTCAAACATGGTCATGTTCGGCAATGTCCTCAACAGGAACAGTATCCATTCTTGGCATTACGGCAGGCGCGTTGTATTTATCTACGAATAGTTTTGTTACTTATTCAATAATTAGCGGACCCACTTCTCAATTTACAACAAACGGATTACCGGTAACTGTACAAAATTGGAATAAATTAGAGTGTTCCTATGATGGATCTAAAATATTAGCATCAATATCTAGTGGAGCACTATATTTAAGCACAAATAGTGGTGCATCATGGACGGTGATCGGGGGTGCCGCAAATACCGCCGGATTACCAACAGCCGCAACCGCTTGGAGTTCATTATCTATAAGTGGAACAAGCGGCAAATATATGTTAGTTAGTGTAAATAGTGGGGGGCTATATTTATCCACAACTACTGGAACTTCATGGACACAAATTGCAGGAACAACAAATTCATATGGTTTACCCACCGTTGCAAGTGCATGGACATGTTCCGCGATTAGCCAAGACGGGTTGATAATGTGTGCCGCAATTAATAATGGAAATTTATATTATTCAACAAACAGCGGAGCCGCCTGGACAAATTATGTTTATCCCTATAAATGCTCAACTCAAAATTTTCCTTGGTATTCTTTGTCGATGACCTCTGATGGATCAAAAGTTTTTGCCACATTAAGCGGTGCCGATTATTTTATTATTACGTTTACCAAAAAATATTAGAACAATTATAATTTATAATTTATAATAATTCATTCTTTTAATACCAAGCAGTAACAGAGCTTAATACTGTAACATTTGCTGCCACATCACCGGCAGTTATTCTCTGAATACTAATAGATTGAGTAATTACGTTTCCGCTAGTTATAGAAGATGGTATACCTCCTGCATAGTTTGGAGTAATAGCAGTATTTCCGTTAACTTGTAATGAATTACAAAAAGTTTTATTTGTTGTTGCCGTAATTATCAATGTCATAACATATGTGCGATTAATATCGGCAGGAACATTAGTAATATTTACTGTAAAGTTTGATGCGGGCGGCGTGGTAATATAAAATGTCGCTCCTGATAAAAAACTTAAAGTATATGGAGATGAAGTATTCGTGTTAGTTGTAAACGGTTCACTTATTGTTGTGGGTTTAAATACTTTTGATGTGAACAAATTACCACCGAATGAGGCATCCGATCCGACAAAGAGACGATAGTTCATGGATACATCTGTCGTGAAAGTTGATCCGCCACCGCCACTAAATGGCGCACCATTGACAAACAATGAGTTCGAGTTCAAATAGAGACGTCCATTAAACGAAGCATCGTTCGCCAAAAACAAGCGTCCTCCCATAGAAACATCCGATCCAACATAGAGACGCGAGTTCATCGAAACATCACCCATAAGAACGGAACCATTACTTATCGCCAAGTTCGAATAAGGCGTGGTGAACACTAATAAAACACCGCCCGTGGTTATCGCCGTAATATATTGCGCGTTACCCGACATGGATATAGAGTTCAAGTTCAAGCCAGTAGATAAAGTTTGTAACCAGGTAGTACCAAAGTTCGTGCTTGTGAAAATATAGCCGGTGCTCGTACAGGCCACCATAAATTGGCCACTCGATGAAATGCTTATACTAGTAAAACTTTGACTGGTTCCTACTTGGGTCCAACTCGCGCCAAAGTTCGTAGAAATATTGATATACCCCGTGGTCGCATAAATGGCCTGGTATTGACCCGTCGATGACATCGCGATAAACGTACCTGTTATTGAGGCGGCCGCAAAGGAGGCACCAAAATTACTCGAGTAGTTATATGCACCCGCGGCACCATTATTATTTGTTCCTGCCTGGTATTGACCCGTCGCGGATATAGCCAATGATCTTGCCTGGTTCATAGTTGAACCACCACCCCATGAATTTCCATAATCACTCGAAACATAAGTACGGTTATAACCATCCCAGGATACCATTTGATATTGACCCGTTGCCGAAATAACCACGCTAGTAATCGTGTTATTTGTAACAGCTGCATCTGTTGTCCAGGTAATACCGTAGTTTGATGATTTAAAAAGACCACCCGATCCGGCTTGACCACCGGTTACATATTTTCCGTTACCGGAAGTACCAATGCCACTAATATTACCTGGCGTGGTTACTTGAAACCAGGTCGCACCATAGTTATACGAAGCGTAGATATAGGCAGCACCAAAACTGGCATATTGATATTGACCCGTAGTGGACATGGCAATTTGATAACCACCACCACCAATCGTTAGCTGTTTATATGTAACCGCAAAGTTATTCGAGAAATCCAGGGGAAGAGTATTCGATAATAATACCGAGCCATCGATCAAGGTTAGGGGGTTGACTGCACCACGGATATTGACTGTCCCGCTGATATCTACGGGGTAAAGATTACCGGAAACACCGATATTGAGATTTTTACCGACATAGGCGTTTGCGTTCATGGAAACATCACTGGTGAAGAAATTCGATCCTCCGCTAAACAGTGTTCCGTTCACAAACAACGAGTTCGAGTTCAAGTAGAGGCGCCCCCCGAAAGAGGCGTCCGAACCGACGTTCAATCGCGAATTCAATGAAACATCACCGACGGCGTAGATACGCCCTCCGAAAGAGGCATCCGAACCCACAAATAAGCGCGCGTTATGTGATGTGTCACCTACAGTAAACAATTTACCTCCCATGGAAACATCCGAACCCACAAATAAGCGTGCGTTATGCGATGTATCGCCCACAGTAAACAATTTACCTCCCATGGAAACATCCGATCCAACGAAAAGACGCTGATTAAACGATGCGTCTCCCGACAAAAATAAACGGCCGTTCATGGAAGCATCATTGAAAAGTGATAGTCTACCACCTAGCGAAATATCCGATCCAACGAAAAGACGCGAATTCATCGAAACATCTCCTACAGTAAACAAACGACCTCCCATAGAAACATCAGCACCTACATAGAGACGATTATTGAAAGAAGCATCACCCACTAAGAATAAACGACCGCTTGAAGAAAGATCCTCAGCAAGTATCAATTGGTAGTTAATCGACGTCACAGTCTGTTTTGTAGTATAGTTATTGACGTATAAATTACCACCAATGGTGAGATCCTTGGCGAGGGATACATTACCATTCAAGGATGCGTCGTTTGTCAAAAACAGGCGTCCGCCGAACGAAGCGTCTGATCCCACGAAAAGACGATAGTTCATGGAAACATCTGCGGTAAAGTTATTCGACCCACCCGTAAACAATACGCCGTTAACAAAAAGCGAGTTCGAGTTTAAGTAGAGACGCCCCCCGAAAGAGGCGTCCGATCCGACGTTCAATCGCGAATTCAAAGAAACATCACCAACAGCATAGATACGGCCCCCGAAAGAGGCGTCTGATCCCACATAAAGGCGTGAGTTCAAGGAAGCATCACCAGTCAAAAACAAACGCTGATTGAATGAAGCATCACCTACCACAAATAAACGCCCACCAAGAGAAATATCTGATCCCACAAAAAGACGCGAATTCAATGAAGCATCACCAGTTAAGATCAAACGTTTATTGAATGAAACATCTCCAGCGACGTAAAGACGTCCACCCATTGAAACATCCGATCCCACGAAAAGACGCGAGTTCAATGAGGTATCGTATGCAACAAACAGGTTACCACCAAATGAGGCATCTGATCCCACATAGAGGCGATAACTTAAGGACGCATCCGTGGCCGAAGCGATCAAATAGTTACCCGACGATGCCGACGTATAGGGCGTGAGCGATGCAATCACATTGACGTTGGCGGCAACATCGCCTGCTGTCACACGCTGTATCGCAATCGATTGTGTCATAAGCGTACCGAAGTTCATCGATGTGGGCATACCATTGGCGAATACCGGCGAAATTGCGGTATTACCATTGATCTGAACCGAATTACAGAACGTTTTATTGGTCGTCGAGTTGATGATGACTGTAATCACATAATTTCGATTGATATCCGCAGGAACATTGGTGAAGTTACATGTGAAATTGGTCGATGGAGGCGCAGTAACATAAAAGATGCCGCCCGCCGAATAGTCAAAGGTATAAGAAGTTGCGGTGGTCGAGTTCGTGACAAAGGGTTCACTAATTGTAGTAGGTTTGAATAATTTAGTGACTGATAAGTTACCGTTCATAGAAACATCACCGTTCACATAAAGACGCGAGTTCAAAGAAACATCACCCACGGCGTAGATACGGCCCCCGAACGAAACATCCGATCCTACATAAAGACGATAGTTCATGGATACATCTGTCGTGAAAGTTGATCCTCCACCACCAGTAAATAGTACACCATTCACATATAACGAGTTCGAGTTCAAAAAGAGACGACCTCCGAAAGAGGCGTCCGATCCGACGTTCAAGCGCGAATTCAAGGAAACATCGCCCACGGCGTAGATACGGCCTCCGAAAGAGGCATCCGATCCAACGAAGAGACGCGCATTATGTGATGTATCACCCACAGTAAACAATTTACCTCCCATAGAAACGTCCGATCCGACCAAAAGACGCTGATTAAACGATACGTCTCCCGACAAAAATAAACGGCCGTTCATGGAAGCATCATTGAAAAGTGATAGTCTACCACCTAGCGAAATATCCGATCCAACGAAAAGACGCGCGTTCAAAGAAACATCCCCCGCGGAAAAAAGACGACCTCCCATGGAAACATCCGAAGCAACATAGAGACGATTATTGAAAGAACCATCACCCGCCAAGAATAGACGTCCACTCGAGGAAATATCCTCAGCAACGATCAACTGATAACTGAGTGTGGTAATTGTCTGATATGTAGTATACGATTTCACATATAAATTACCACCGATGGTGAGATCTTTGGCGAGGGATAAATTACCGTTCAACGATGCGTCATTCGTCAAATAGAGACTATTATTTATAACGGTTGGAGTTCCGAAAGTAATATACCATTGACCAAGGATAAGGTAACCAGCCGTCGCGTTAAAATTAGCAGTGGGTATAATTCTAAAATACGTGTAGGAATTGGTCGTTGTTGAATAAGTCGTTGTTGTAACAGTAGACGATCCTATGGTTTGTGTGCTCGCAGAATTTATAATTATTGTTCCGGGTATCAATGCAGTTCCTGATGCCACCGGAACCGCGGCCACTGAGCCATATTGGATAGGATACCACGTAGAACCATCATTCGAGCCTACAATATAATAAGTTTTGGGTAAGCTCGTTGGTGGCGTTGGAGCAAATTGGTAAGACGACATAGGAACCGACACGCTACTTTGAATTTGTAACCATTCTCCTTGTATGCTTCCTATTCCGACAACAGTCGTAGTAAAACTACTTGTATTACCAGCTGTAGTATAATTCGCGGTTGAGGGAGCCCAACCCCCACCCACATAACCCACATTGAATGCACCGTAAGCAGGTAATCCACTAAAAACGGAACTCGCACTGGTTGTCCAATTTACTCCATTTGCTGTCCATGAATTTGATGTGGCGTTTGTGCTATTTGGTACATAAATTACGCCTAGTATTGTCGAATTCGTCAATAAATTAATTGCGGATTTTACGTATAAATTTCCTCCTAGAGAAACATCCGATCCCACGAAAAGACGGGAGTTCATTGATGCGTCGCCGCTCAAAAACAAACGCCCTCCCATGGAAATATCCGATCCCACAAAAAGACGCGAGTTCAAGGAAGCATCACCTGTCAAAAACAGACGGTTATTGAACGAAGCGTCACCCGCGACAAATAAACGACCGCCCATAGAAACATCGGTTCCTACATATAATCTCTGTGTCATGGAAACATCTGACGTGAAATAATTGGTTCCTCCCGTAAATAAAGCACCATTTACATATAACGAACCCGAGTTCAAAAATAAGCGACCACCAAACGAGGCATCCGATCCCACAAAAAGACGCGCGTTCAACGAAGTATCACCGACAACAAATAGTTTACCTCCCATGGAAGCATCCGACCCCACGAACAAACGATAGTTCAACGATGCATCCGCATTCGATGTCAAAACCGTATAACCCGCCGTAGTTGTCGTATATGGTGTAATCGAAGAGAAAAGGTTTACGTTCGCCGCCAAATCGCCCGTGGTCACACGTTGGATCGCAAACGACTGTGTAATCAAGGTTCCGAATGTAACAGCAGCAGGTGTTCCGTTAGCAAATGAGGGCGCAAACGCGGTATTACTATTGATTTGTACCGAGTTACAGAACACCTTATTGGTCGATGAATTGATAATGACGGTTAACACGTAGTTACGGTTGATATCCGCGGGAACATTGGTAAAATTACAGGTGAAATTCGTGGTTGGAGGGGATGTAATATAAAATACGGAACCAGCGGTATAATCAAACGTATACGATGATGCGGTGGTTGAGTTCGTTACAAATGCTTCACTAATGGAGGTGGCCTTCAATACTTTCGATACGTTCAAATTGCCTCCCATGGATACGTCTGAACCCACATAGAGACGGGAATTCATGGAGACATCTGCAGTGAAATTATTGGATCCGCCCGTAAATATAACACCGTTCACATAAAGTGAGTTCGAATTCAAAAAGAGGCGGCCACCGAACGAAGCATCAGAACCGACATTGAGACGCGAGTTCAAAGAAACATCACCCACCGCGAATATGCGACCACCGAACGAAGCATCCGATCCTACATATAAACGCGCGTTATGGGATGTATCGCCAATAGTAAAAAGACGACCTCCCATAGAAACATCACCACCCACATAGAGACGCTGGTTCAAAGAAGTATCACCCGCCGCGAATATACGACCACCAAACGAGGCGTCTGATGCGACATATATACGTGAGTTCAAAGAAGCGTCGCCCGCCAAGAATAAGCGTCCACTCGAAGAAATATCCTCTGCGACGATCAACTGGTAGTTTATTGCAGTAACGGTCTGTCTTGTGGTATAATTATTCACATATAAGTTACCACCAATGGTGAGATCCTTGGCGAGGGATACATTACCATTCAACGAAGCGTCGTTCGTCAAAAATAAACGTCCTCCTAACGAAACATCTGAGCCCACAAATAAGCGTGCATTATGTGATGCGTCGCCAGCGGTGAATAAACGTCCTCCCATGGAAACATCCGATCCGACGTAAAACCGCGAATTAAAAGAAACGTCACCAACAACAAATAAATTATCTCCCAATGAAACATCCCATGCCACATATAAGCGATTATTCAAAGACACATCGCCCATCGCAAAAATACGACCACCAAAAGAGGCATCGCTACCGACATAAAGACGCGAGTTCAGTGATGCGTCACCAGTAACATTCAATCTATTTAATATTGAATTGGCGGTTACCGATAAAGATCCACTGATATCGAGTTGATTTGTGTTATTTGTATTCAAACTCATATTTATGGCGGAAGTGGTCGAACTAAGCGCAAAAACGGGTATCCATTCACTTAATTCTGTTGTTGAAGTATTACTAGGCCAAAGGGTTGAAAAAATAAGTCTAAAATAAGTATAGGTTGCGGTTGCATTAGTACCATAAGTTGTTGTGGTAACTGTGGTCGATCCGGCGGTTTGAGAACCAGTCGTATTTGTGACAATCGAAGAAGACAATGTGGTTCCCGAAGTAAAAGGATTTGTGGTAAACACAGCAGACTGAATAGGATACCAAGTAGTTCCATCATTCGAACCAACAATAAAATATGTTTTGGGCATATTATTGATATTTCCACCGGCGGAAAACTGATAGCTACTCAATGTTACGGCAGACGATGATTGTATCTGTAACCATTCTCCTGATTGGTTGGATTGACCTATTACTGCGGTTGTTGCAGTACCAGGATAAGCTCCTGTGCTCGTTGTATAGGTAGTGGCCGACGCCCACTGACTTGTACCAGCTGTATTCGTTGTATTGAATGCTAGATAGTTATATAATGTCGAAAATGAGGTACTTGACGATACAGTCCATGTTATATTATTACTGGTCCACGACGTTGTTGTTGCTGATGAAGAATTTGGCGTAACCGTTGAATATGCAATGGATGACATACCCAATGACTGATTTAGAAGGGCGTTTCCATAGACATATAGTTTACCCCCAAAAGAGGCATCCGATCCCACAAAGAGGCGCGAGTTCAACGATGCGTCACCACCGACCAATAAACGGCCGTTGAGTGAACTATCACCACCAGTCAAATAGAGGTTATTATTTCGTACGATCAAATTACCACCACTGATATCGACGAAACCTTGCACATAAGTTCGAACCAATAAATTTGTAGTCGTAGCATTGGATAAATCTAACCAATTCGTGCCAAATGTTCCTCCGCTCATTGTCTATTATATAAGATGCCTATAAATATTTATCGTGAGCCTTCGTTATTGAACGAAGGTGAAAAGAATACAAAATGCCTAAAATTTTGTATTCTTTTATGTAGCCTAAGTTTTTCTAAGCAATTCGAAGAGCAGTAAATGGGCCATTATATGTTGTAGATACGGCTGAATTTGCCGCAAATAATAAATTATAAGTGGTTGTTGTTGTCACAGTTGCGACACCAGTAATACTAGGATAATAATAAGAACCATTAAATGCGATTGCGACACAACCGCTTCCTGATCCTGTGGAAAAATTAGCACCGGATGTTATAGCGGCTTGACCACCTGTTCCAGTATTAATTGCTATTGATGCTGATAATATCCATACGCCTGGCGTAAGAGAAATACTCGATAACGTAGTTATGCTTGTACTGTTTGTACTTGCCGATAAGTTTACGGTAATAACATATCCGACTTGATTACTTGATAAACTGGGAGCCGAATAATTTGGTGTAATTCCGCCACTTAAAAATAAACGTCCGTTTAACGATACATCCGTAAATCCCGTATTCGAATAGGGAACATAACTATTCATATTATAGTATCCCAATGCCTGAGTAGGAACAGCTGAAGATCCAGCACCGAACTGTTGCACACCTCCTGACATAAATATGGTGGCCGTGTTCACGTTATTCACCAATAAACGTCCCGCCATGGAAACATCATTTGCGACAAACAGGCGCGATCCCATAGAAACATCTCCCGATACGTTCAAGCGTTGTGCCATAGAAACATCCGATGTAAAGTAGTTGGTTCCGCCAGTAAACAAGGCGCCATTTACATACAACGAATTTGAGTTCAAGAAGAGACGACCGCCAAACGAGGCGTCCGATCCAACATTAAGACGCGAGTTCAACGAAACATCGCCCACGGCATAAATACGGCCACCGAAAGAAGCGTCCGACCCCACATAAAGACGCGAGTTCAGAGATGTATCGCCTGTCACAAAAAGACGGTTATTGAGAGACGCGTCACCCATGACAAACAATCGCCCACCCATGGAAACATCCGATCCCACATAAAGACGACTATTCACGGAAACATCGCTGGCAAAATAATTCGAACCACCTACAAAGAGAACCCCGTTCACATAAAGCGAGCCCGAGTTCAAGAAAAGGCGGCCTCCAAATGACGCATCCGATCCCACATTCAAGCGCGAATTCAAGGAAACATCACCCGCGGCATAAATGCGACCACCGAACGACGCGTCGGATCCAACGTATAATCGCGCATTATGAGAGGCATCGCCTACCGTAAACAATTTACCACCGAAAGAAGCGTCGGATGCAACATAGAGACGCGAATTCAAAGAAGCATCGCCAGCCAAGAATAAACGACCACTCGAAGACAAATCCTCAGCGACAATCAATTGGTAATTAATCGCGGTGATGGTCTGTCTTGTAGTATAATTGTTTACATATAAATTACCACCTACAGTCAAGTCCTTAGCAAGAGATAAATTTCCGTTCAATGATGCATCGTTCACCAAAAATAGGCGTCCGCCCATAGAAACATCCGATCCCACATATAAGCGGTTATTTAATGACGTATCGCCGATGGTATAAAGACCGGCGCCTGCTGTCAATAATCCAGATGTGGTTATCGTCTTATTTGTAAGCGTCTCGGTTCCCGCCAATGTGGCCAATGTATTTGTACCTGTGGGAATAGTAACGGTTCCGCTATTCGAAATTGATGAAATCACAGGTGTTGTAAGTGTCTTATTGGTCAATGTCTGAGATCCAGCCAAGGTGACAATATTGGAGGAAAGCGCACTATCCGCGATAGATGCAGCGGGCAATGTCACTGTTCCCGAAGATACAGTGAAACCAGCCGAAGCCGTCAACAATCCAGATGTGGTGATGGTCTTATTCGTCAACGTTTCAGTTCCCGCTAATGTGGCGAGTGTATTCGGGCCTGTTGGTAAAGTTATAGTACCGCTATTTGTAATCGTCGCGATCGTTGGCGCGGTCAACGTCTTATTGGTCAACGTTTGAGATCCAGCCAAAGTGACAATATTGGAAGAAAGCGCTGCATCCGCAATCGACGCCGCGGGTAGTGTGACCGTTCCTGAAGATACAGTGAAACCCGCCGACGCCGTCAATAATCCAGACGTAGTGATGGTCTTATTTGTAAGCGTCTCGGTTCCAGTCAAAGTTGCCAACGTATTCGGGCCGGTCGGTAAAGTAAGAGTTCCGCTATTCGTGATCGTTGCGATCGTAGGCGCGGTCAACGTCTTATTGGTCAAAGTCTCAGTTCCCGCTAAGGTGGCCAATGTATTCGTGCCGGTGGGAATAGTAACGGTTCCGCTATTTGAAATGGACGAAATCACTGGCGTGGTGAGGGTCTTATTCGTAAATGTTTCCGTTCCAGCCAATGTTGCGAGCGTGTTCGGACCCGTAGGTAACGTAAGAGTTCCGCTATTCGTGATTGTCGCGATTGTGGGCGCAGTCAACGTCTTATTGATGAAAGTTTCCGCACCAGCCAACGTGGCCAATGTGTTCGGACCCGTTGGTAGTGTAAGTGTGCCACTATTTGTTATCATAGCTATCGTAGGAGCGGTCAATGTCTTATTGGTCAATGTCTGTGAACCGGCTAACGTGACAATATTAGCAGAAAGAGCAGCATCGGCAATAGATGCCGCCGGTAAGGTCACTGTTCCGGCAGAAACGGCCAAACCATTACCCGATGTCAATTTACCATTTAACACCACGTTACCGTTCAAGGAAAGATCACCCACAACAAATAATTTACCACCCATCGAAACATCCGATCCGACATATAAACGAGTATTAATCGATACATCATTCGATAAAAATAAACGCCCATTCACCGACATATCTTCGGCCACGATCAATTGGTAATTCACGGAAGTCACTGTCTGTCTTGTGGTATAATTATTCACATATAAGTTTCCACCGATAGTAAGGTCTTTCGCGAGGGATAAGTTTCCATTCATAGAAGCATCATTGGTCAAAAATAAGCGTCCACCGAATGAAACATCCGATCCAACATATAAACGAGAACTCATGGAAGCATCACCAATAGTATAAAGTCCAGCACCCGCTGTCAATAAGCCAGATGTGGTAATAGTCTTATTCGTTAAGGTCTCCGTTCCTGCCAAAGTGGCCAACGTATTTGTCCCCGTAGGAATTGTGACAGTACCGCTATTCGAAATCGATGAAATCACTGGCGTGGTTAACGTCTTATTAGTCAACGTCTGAGATCCGGCCAAAGTAACAATGTTTGCCGAAAGAGCACTATCCGCAATAGATGCCGCGGGTAAAGTGACCGTTCCGGAAGACACGGTAAAACCAGCCGAAGCCGTCAATAATCCAGACGTAGTAATGGTCTTATTGGTTAATGTTTCAGTTCCCGCCAAAGTCGCCAATGTATTCGGGCCAGTGGGTAGCGTCAATGTTCCACTATTGGTTATCGTCGCAATCGTGGGAGCAGTCAGCGTCTTATTTGTCAAAGTCTCCGTTCCCGCCAAAGTGGCCAACGTATTCGTTCCAGTGGGTATAGTGACGGTTCCGCTATTCGAAATCGATGAAATCACTGGCGTGGTTAACGTCTTATTCGTAAATGTTTCCGTTCCAGCCAACGTTGCGAGCGTATTCGTTCCTGTGGGAATTGTCACAGTTCCACTATTTGAAATCGACGAGATCACTGGAGTAGTAAGCGTTTTATTGGTTAATGTTTGAGATCCGGCCAAAGTAACAATATTCGCAGAAAGTGCTGCATCCGCAATAGAAGCAGCGGGCAATGTTACTGTTCCCGCAGAAACAGCCAAACCATTACCCGATGTCAGTTTACCATTCAACACCATGTTTCCATTCAATGACGCGTCACCAACAACAAATAATTTACCGCCCATGGAAACGTCCGATCCCACATATAAACGGTTATTTAATGATGTATCTCCTATGGTGTAAAGACCCGCCCCTGCTGTCAATAACCCCGATGTAGTAATCGTTTTATTGGTCAACGTCTCGGTTCCAGCCAAAGTGGCGAGCGTGTTCGTACCCGTGGGAATAGTTACAGTTCCACTATTCGAAATCGACGAAATCACTGGAGTAGTAAGCGTCTTATTGGTCAATGTTTGAGATCCAGCCAAGGTTACAATATTAGAAGAGAGTGCGGCATCCGCGATAGAAGAAGCAGGCAATGTTACCGTTCCAGAAGAAACAGTAAATCCAGATGAGGCCGTCAATAATCCAGACGTAGTAATCGTCTTATTCGTCAATGTCTCAGTTCCCGCCAAGGTGGCTAATGTATTCGTGCCTGTGGGTAATGTAAGAGTTCCGCTATTCGTGATTGTAGCAATCGTGGGCGCAGTAAGCGTCTTATTGGTCAATGTTTGTGCGCCGGCCAAAGTAACAATATTGGAGGAAAGCGCGCTATCCGCAATAGAAGCAGCAGGTAAAGTCACTGTTCCAGAAGACACTGTAAATCCAGCCGAGGCCGTCAATAATCCAGACGTAGTAATCGTCTTATTTGTTAACGTCTCGGTTCCTGCTAATGTAGCCAATGTGTTCGGACCCGTAGGTAATGTAAGAGTTCCACTATTTGTGATGGTTGCGATCGTGGGCGCAGTAAGCGTCTTATTCGTCAACGTCTCTGTCCCTGCCAATGTGGCCAATGTATTCGTACCCGTGGGTATGGTAACTGTTCCGCTATTTGAAATAGACGATATCACTGGCGTAGTAAGCGTTTTATTCGTAAAAGTTTCCGCTCCAGCTAAGGTGGCCAACGTATTTGGACCAGTAGGTAACGTAATCGTTCCACTATTCGTAATCGTTGCGATCGTAGGAGCGGTAAGCGTCTTATTGGTGAAAGTTTCCGCACCAGCCAACGTGGCCAATGTGTTCGGACCCGTTGGTAGTGTAAGTGTGCCACCATTTGTGATTGTTGCGATTGTTGGCGCGGTCAATGTCTTATTCGTAAGCGTCTGACTTCCAGCCAAAGTTACAATATTCGCGGAAAGAGTGGCATCGGTGATCGACCCGGCTGGGAACGTTACCGTTCCTGCAGAAACCACCAAACCATTTCCCGATGTCAATTTACCGTTCAATGTAACGTTTCCGTTCAATGAAAGGTCACCAACAACAAATAATTTACCACCCATGGAAACATCCGAGCCAACATATAATCGAGTATTAATCGAGACGTCATTGGATAAAAATAATCGCCCATTTACGGACATGTCTTCAGCAACGATCAACTGATAATTTACCGATGTAACAGTCTGACGAGTTGTGTAATTATTGACATATAAGTTACCACCAATAGTAAGATCTTTTGCGAGAGATAAGTTACCGTTCATGGAGGCATCGTTGGCTAAATACAGGCGACCACCGAATGAAACATCCGATCCAACATATAAACGAGAACTCATGGAAGCATCACCAACGGCATAAAATCCTGTGCCAGCGGTCAATAACCCAGACGTGGTGATTGTTTTATTTGTTAAGGTCTCAGTTCCGGCCAACGTAGCTAATGTATTCGTTCCCGTAGGTATAGTAACGGTTCCACTATTTGAAATCGATGAAATCACTGGCGTGGTCAACGTTTTATTGGTCAACGTCTGAGATCCGGCCAAAGTGACGATATTGGAAGAAAGCGCTGCGTCAGAAATAGATGCTGCGGGTAATGTTATGGTTCCAGAAGATACTGTAAATCCTGAAGCGGCCGTCAATAAACCAGAGGTAGTAATCGTCTTATTAGTAAGCGTTTCGGTTCCAGCCAATGTGGCCAAGGTATTCGGGCCCGTGGGCAACGTAAGAGTGCCACTATTCGTGATCGTCGCGATCGTAGGAGCAGTAAGCGTTTTATTTGTAAGAGTTTCCGTTCCAGCCAAGGTGGCCAAAGTATTCGTTCCCGTGGGTATAGTAACAGTTCCGCTATTTGAAATGGATGAGATTACAGGTGTCGTCAACGTTTTATTTGTAAATGTTTCCGTTCCAGCCAATGTAGCAAGTGTATTCGGACCCGTAGGTAATGTAAGCGTTCCACTATTTGTTATCGTCGCGATCGTAGGAGCTGTCAACGTTTTATTGGTAAGCGTCTGAGTTCCCACCAAAGTGGCGATATTAGAGGAAAGCGCGGCATCGGCGATAGATGCAGCTGGGAATGTCACTGTTCCCGCAGATACAGCCAAACCATTAACCGATGTCAATTTACCATTCAATGCCACATTTCCATTTAATGAAACATCGCCAACAACGAATAATTTGCCACCCATCGAAACATCCGATCCAACATATAGTCTCGAGTTTAATGAAACATCTCCTACGGTGAATAATCTACCTCCCATCGAAAGGTCACTTGCTATAAAAACGCGATTATTCAAAGATGCATCGCCCCGAATAAATAAACGACCACCTGCCGAAATATCGGTCGTAGTATCGACCTTCAAATATTTACTATTATTTGCATCAATGCCCGACGAAATAACGATATTATTGCCCGCGACAAAAGTCATTCTATCTAAGCCATTTGCAGTGAGATTTCCGGTACTGTTCGATGTGGAAGCGGCGCCGGTTTGTCCACTGACGTCCCAATATTTAAAAGTACTATTCATACTCACCAAAACTGCACCGTTTCCAGAAGAGTCTATCGTAAAACCAGCTTCGCTATCGAAATTAAGCGCCGAAACATTGGTGTAGGTGCGAGACGTAACATTTGTATACGCGTCGATCAAATTCACACTTAACGGTGTTCCAATGAGCGCCGACGTGGGAATACTCGATGTCGGGTAATTTGCGCGAAGATTTCCATTGATGGATACGTCTCCGGCGACATATAGTCTTTTTCCAAACGAAACGTCAGATCCAACGTATAGTCTTGAATTCAACGAAACGTCTCCCGCCGTGTATAAACGACCACCCATTGAAAGGTCAGTGGTCACAAATACGCGGTTATTCAAAGAGACATCACCGGTTACGAACAAGCGGCCTCCGGCAGAAACGTCCGATGCTACAAGTAGACGAGAATTCATGAATGCGTCTCCGGCCGTGTATAAACGACCACCCAAAGAAACATCGGATACGACAACTAGGCGGTTATTCAACGAAACATCGCCTGTCACAAAAAGGCGCCCTCCTGCTGAAATGTCCGTACCCACAAATAAACGGTTATTCAACGAAACATCGCCTGTCACAAAAAGGCGCCCTCCTGCTGAAATGTCCGTACCCACAACCAATCTTTGGTTCAACGAAACATCGCCCGTAACAAAAAGACGAGAACCTAAAGAGGCATCCGATAAGACAAAAAGACGATTGTTGAGTGAAGCATCACCTGTTACAAAAAGACGGCCTCCCGCCGAAACATCTGTTGCCACAAATAAACGGCTAGCTGAAGCATCGCCTGTAACAAATAGGCGTGAATTCAATGTGGTGTCACCAGCAACATATAAACGGGCGCCCAAAGAAGCGTCCGACCCAACATAAAGACGTTGATTAAATGACGCATCGCCGACTAAAAATAAACGCCCACTCGATGAAATATCCTCAGCAACGATTAACTGATAGTTGATCGCGGTGACTGTTTGTTTTGTAGTATAATTATTTACATATAAGTTACCACCAATAGTGAGATCTTTGGCGAGCGATAAATTACCCCCCAAAGATGCATCATTTACCAAATACATACGACCTCCAAAAGAAACATCCGATCCTGTATAAAGACGATTGTTTATAGAGACATCGCCCGTAAAAACAGCGATAGCCGAATTAAATCCAGATGAAATGGCAGTTTTCACATAAGCCGTTGTGGCAACTTTGCTTGAATTATCGCTATTGGGTTGAGTTGTAACAGAAACATTTCCGTTTAATGAAACGTCGCCCGCTACAAACAAGCGCCCTCCGAGTGAAACATCAGATCCGACAAACATGCGCGAATTCAATGAAGCATCGCCCGCTGTAAATAAACGGCCTCCCATGGATAGATCCGTTCCCACATAGAGACGTTGGTTCATGGAAACATCGCCTGTCACAAATAAACGGCCTCCGGCCGAAACGTCGGTTCCTACAAAAAGACGGTTGTTCAATGAAACGTCGCCCGTGACAAAAAGTCGAGAACCCAAAGAAACATCCGACGTCACATATAATCGGTTGTTCAATGAAACATCGCCTGTAACAAATAAACGGCCTCCTGCGGAAACGTCCGTACCAACAAAAAGACGGTTGTTTAATGAAACATCTCCTGTCACAAATAAACGAGAACCCAGCGAAACATCCGACGTCACATATAATCTGTTATTAAGAGAAGCGTCACCTGTTACAAATAAACGGCCTCCTGCTGAAATATCCGTACCCACGTAAAGACGGTTATTCAAAGAAACATCACCTGTCACAAATAAACGAGAACCTAGAGAAACATCCGATGTTACATACAAACGGTTGTTCAATGACGCATCACCTGTAACAAACAAACGGCCTCCTGCTGAAATATCTGTGCCGACAAATAAACGTTGGTTCATGGAAACATCGCCTGTTACAAAAAGGCGCGATCCTAACGACGCGTCGGATAACACATACAAACGGTTATTCAATGAAGCATCACCTGTAACAAATAAACGACCTCCCGCGGAAACGTCGGTACCAACAAAAAGACGGTTATTCAAAGAAACATCTCCTGTCACAAATAAACGAGAACCCAAAGAAACATCTGACACCACATATAATCGGTTATTTAGTGAAGCATCGCCCGTGACAAATAATCGCCCACCCATAGATACATCTGTTCCATGTAATGTTCTACCTGCATTATAAAAGGTACCACCTAATGATACGTCGCCTGCGATCAATAAACGTCCACCGGCCGAAATATCCGTCGAAACATATAATCTGTTATTCAATGAAGCATCACCTGTAACAAATAAACGACCTCCTGCGGAAACATCCGTGCCAACAAATAAGCGGTTGTTCAATGAGACGTCTCCGGTTACATACAAACGAGAACCCAGCGAAACATCCGCAGTCACGTAAAGGCGGTTATTCAACGACGCATCACCTGTAATAAAAAGACGGCCTCCAGCGGAAACATCTGTACCAACAAACAAACGCTGGTTTAATGAGACGTCGCCCGTAACAAATAATCGCGATCCAATTGAACCATCCGATGCCACATACAAACGATTATTTAATGAAGCATCACCCGTAACAAATAAACGACCACCCGCGGAAATATCGGTTCCCGCTAATACGCGATTATTCGTAGAGATATCACCGGCCACCATTAAACGCGAACCCAATATGGTATCATTTACAACATATAAGCGCCCGCCAAATGAAACGTCAGACCCAACATAAAGGCGCTGATTGATGGAAGCATCGTTCGATAAAAATAATCGGCCGTTTGCCGAAATATCCTCTGCAACAATCAACTGATAATTTACTGATGTTATAGTTTGTCGAGCGGTATATGTTTTTACGTATAAATTACCCCCCACCGTCAAATCGTTTGCCAACGATAAGTTTCCACCCATAGATGCATCATTTGCCAAATACATACGTCCACCTAAAGAAACATCTGACCCGACATATACGCGTGAACTCATGGAAACATCTCCGGCAACATATAACTTCCCCCCGGCCGAAATATCAGACCCAACAAAAAGTCGAGAGTTCATAGAAACATCGCCGTTATCGATTGTTCTTCCATTGGTGTATAAATTTCCGCCGAGCGATAAATCGGATCCAATATATAAGCGCGAATTCAAAGAAACATCTCCAACAGTAAATAATTTACCGCCCAGGGACGCATCAGAACCAACAAATAAACGAGAATTAAATGATGCATCTCCGGTGGTGGACATACCGGTTGTTGTAATATTTGCAACATTAAAGGTACCACTCATCTTCTAATAATATATTCGTATAATTTTATTTTTGTAAATCATATGAATAACAGTATATCAAACAACTAAATGACCTATTGCATCAATTAATAAGAATAATTTGTTGTGCTTACGCCAGACGTGTTATTATTCACCATTGTAATACTATTCAAGGATGGAATATTAGTGGCTGAATTATTTGTTTGTATCACTTCTAAGCGAGCGGTATAGGAAATGGAAACGCCATTTATCGAGCTCGATGTTAAATAGACATTATTTTTGTCATACGTTGGAATATTCCATGTACATGATGAATTGGAGGAATATATTCTCGAAATCTCTGCAATATTAATCGTTGGGGTGGCGCCGGTTGTCGTTCCGCCTTGTAATTCAAGGATCATGCTTGATACATTATTTGTAGTTGTGTCCGATAAGAAGCAGTGTAATTTGGCATAAAACGAATTATTACCGAAGGTAAATGTTAATTTCGGTGTCGTGATAACGTTTGTCGCGGGAGCACCTGACCAATTATAATATTTGGTGGTGGGTGTTGTGCCGAAAATAATCGTATTTGTTGTTCTCGAAATACCCGAAATATCGATGTTATAAGAAGGGGTGGAACCGATACCCAAGTATTTTCCTATAATCAAGTTACCGGCCATGGATGCATCATTTGCCACATAGAGACGACCTCCAAGAGAAAGATCGGATCCAACATATAAACGTGTGTTCAACGACGTATCGCCTGTCGTGAATAAACGACCGCCAAAGGAGACATCCGAACCCACATAGAGGCGTGTATTCAAGGAAACATCACCAGATAAGTATAAACGGCCTCCCGCTGAAACATCCGAGAACACAAAGAGGCGGTTATTCAAGGAAGCATCACCTGTCATAAAAAGGCGACCACCAGCTGAAACATCTGTTCCTACAAATAACTGACCATTAAAACCTGTGGTTCCTGCCACGAAAAGGTTTCCACCCAATGAAGCATCGGATCCAACGTATAAACGTTGGTTCAAGGAAACATCTCCTTTTGTGAATAAACGTCCTCCCAATGAAGCATCGGATCCGACATAAAGACGCAAATTCAAGGATGTATCTCCTGATGTATAGAGACGGCTTCCCATAGAAACATCTCCGCGAACGAATAGTCTACCTCCCGCTGAAATATCGGTTACCACAAACAGGCGGTTATTGAAAGAAACATCTCCCGTGGCGAAAAGGCGACTTCCGAGTAAAGCATCAGATCCCACATAGAGGCGTGAATTCATGGAAGCATCTCCTACCACGAACAAATTACCACCCAAAGAAAGGTCCGATCCCACGTAGAGCCGAGCGTTCATGGAAGTATCGCCAGTCATATATAGGTTTCCATTGAGTGACATATCCTCGGCCACAATGAATTGGTAATTCACTGAAGTTACTGTTTGACGTGTTGTATAGGCATTCACATACAAGTTTCCAGTAACTGTCAGGTTCTTTGCGATAGAAACATTACCGTTCATAGAAGCGTCATTGGTCAAATACATACGACCACCAAAGGAAACATCAGACCCCACATAGAGACGCGAGTTCAAGGAAGTATCTCCTGCTACCCATAAGCGTCCTCCCATCGAAAGATCTGTTCCCAAAAACAAGCGGTTATTGAGGGAAACATCTCCGGTGACGAATAAACGACCTCCCGAGGAAATATCCGAAACCACAAACACGCGATTATTGAGAGAAGCATCACCTGTCACAAAAAGACGTCCTCCTGCGGAAATATCCGAAACCACAAACACGCGGTTATTGAGAGAAACATCGCCCGTTACGAATAAACGGCCTCCAAGAGAAACATCGGTACCAACATATAAACGCTGGTTCAAAGAAACATCGCCTGTCACAAATAAACGCGAACCGAGTGAAACATCGGATAACACATAGAGGCGGTTATTCAGGGAAGCATCTCCTGTTACGAAAAGGCGACCGCCCGCGGAAATATCCGCGCCCACAAATAAACGGTTGTTCAATGAAACGTCGCCTGTCACAAATAAACGCGATCCGAGGGAAACATCCGATAACACATAGAGGCGGTTATTCAGAGAAACGTCTCCTGCAATAAATAAACGTCCTCCTGCTGAAATATCAGATACAACGAATAAGCGATTATTGAGAGATGCGTCTCCCGTGATGAATAAACGCCCACCCGCCGAAATATCACGTGTCACATAAAGACGCGAACCGAGAGAAACATCGCCTGATACCAATAAACGAGAACCTAATACTGTATCCGATCCCACATAGAGACGCTGGTTCAAAGATGTATCTCCTACCACATAGAGACGTCCACCTAATGAGGCATCTGATCCCACATAGAGACGCTGGTTCAAGGAAGCATCACCGGTCATATATAAGTTTCCGTTCAAAGACATATCCTCTGCAACAATGAATTGGTAGTTCACAGATGTAACAGTTTGGCGCGTGGTATAGGCATTTACATATAAGTTTCCAGTAACAGTCAAGTTCTTGGCGATCGAAACATTTCCGTTCATAGAAGCATCATTGATTAAGAATAGACGACCACCAAACGAAACATCCGATCCAACATATAAACGAGAACTCATAGAAGCATCGCCCGCTGTGAAAAGATTACCACCAAGAGAAACATCCGATCCGACATATAAACGAGAACTCATCGAGGCATCGCCTGCTACGAAAAGATTACCACCAAGAGAAACATCCGAGCCGACATATAAACGAGAACTCATCGAAGCATCTCCTTTCACATATAATCGGTTTCCGAGAGAGGCGTCTGATCCAACATATAAACGCGAGTTCATGGATACGTCTCCGTTATGCGCGGTTTTACCGTAGGTGTAAAAATTGGCTCCCAATGAAACATCCGACCCAACGTATAAGCGCGAACTCATAGAAACGTCTCCTGCTGTAAATAAGCGACCACCAAATGATGCATCCGATCCCAAATATAATCTAGAATTCATTGAAACATCACCTGTTGTCAAAAGACGGCCACCGATCAATGTATCTGAGCCCACGAATAAACGAGAGTTCATCGAAGCATCTCCCGCTGTGAAAAGACGACTTCCTAGTGAAACATCGGATCCGACATAGAGACGAGAATTCATGGAAACATCTCCCGCCACAAATAAACGGTTTTGTAATGAAACATCGCCTCCCACATATAAGCGCGAATTCAACGACGCATCACCCTTGACAAAGAGACGAGTTCCCAAAGAAACATCCGATCCCACGAATAAGCGAGAATTCAAAGAGGCGTCGCCTGCTATATATAAACGTCCGCCCGCCGAAAGATCTGTTCCTACAACCAATTGGTTATTAAACGCAATAGTTCCTGTTACAAAAAGGTTTCCACCCAAGGATACATCCGAGCCAACATAGAGACGCGAATTCATGGAAACATCTCCATTGTTGGTCGTTGCCGCAAACACATATAAATTGCCACCCATTGATGCATCTGATCCAACGTAGAGACGGGAATTCATGGAAACATCGCCCGCTAAGAAAAGACGGCCTCCGAGAGAAGCATCTGATCCCACATAGAGACGTCGATTGATAGAAGCATCGCCGGTCATATATAGGTTTCCGTTCAATGACATATCCTCAGCCACGATGAACTGGTAATTCACGGAAGTAACTGTTTGGCGCGTGGTATAGGCATTTACATATAAGTTTCCAGTAACAGTCAAGTTCTTGGCGATCGAAACATTTCCGTTCATGGAAGCATCACTTGCCAAAAACATACGTCTACCAAAAGAAACATCCGATCCGACGTATAAACGAGAATTCAATGAAGCATCTCCCGCCGCGAATAGCCGGCCTCCGAGCGAAACATCCGATCCCACATAGAGGCGAGAGCTCATCGAAGCATCTCCGGCAATAAATAAATTACCACCTAACGAAAGGTCCGAGCCAACATACAGTCTTGAGCTCATGGATGCGTCGCCCGCCACAAACAAATTACCACCCAATGAGAGGTCCGAGCCAACATAGAGGCGAGAACTCATTGAAACATCTCCCGCAACGAAGAGGCGTCCGCCCAAGGATACATCCGATCCAACATAGAGACGGGAATTCAAAGAAACATCGCCTTTCACAAATAGACGACCACCGAGAGAAGCATCCGATCCGATATAAACTCTGGAATTCATCGAAACATCGCCATTTAGTGCCGTTCTTCCATATGTATAAACGTTGCTACCAAAAGAAACATCCGAGCCCACATAGAGGCGCGAGTTCATTGAAACATCGCCAGCAGTGAATAAACGAGATCCGAATGAAACATCTGAGCCGACGTATAATCGAGAACTCATGGAAGCATCTCCGATAGTGTAAAGACGGCCGCCCAAAGAAACATCGGATCCCACATAAAGCCGGGAGTTTAATGAAACGTCTCCGATAGTGTAAAGACGGCCGCCCAAAGAAACATCGGATCCAACGTATAAACGCGAACTCATGGACACATCTCCGGCCACATACAGGCGGTTTTGAAAGGAGACATCCCCGCCAACATAGAGGCGAGAATTCAAGGAAACATCTCCTATTGTGAAGAGGCGGCCTCCCAAGGAAACATCCGAGCCCACATAGAGGTGAGAGTTCAATGAAACATCGCCCGCAGCGAACAGGCGGGATCCTAACGAAACATCGGATCCGACATAGAGACGCGAGCTCATTGAGACATCGCCCGCGGCAAAAAGACGGTTTTGTAATGAAACATCGCCGCCCACATAAAGACGGGAGTTCAATGAAACATCGCCAGCCGCAAACAGGCGGGATCCTAGCGAAACATCTGAGCCTACATAGAGACGAGAGTTTAATGAAACATCTCCTATTGTGAAGAGGCGACTTCCAAGAGAAACATCCGCCCCCACATAGAGACGCGAGCTCATCGAAACATCTCCGCTGGTGTAGAGGCTACCCCCCAAAGAAACATCGGATCCCACATAGAGACGGGAATTCATGGAAACATCGCCCACATTATTTGTTCTCGAAATTACATATAAATTACCTCCCATGGATAAATCCGATCCCACAAAAAGTCGCTCATTCAACGAAACATCGCCTGTTACGAAAATACGTCCGCCAAAAGACGCGTCCGAACCCACATAGAGACGCTGATTAATTGACGCGTCACCGGTCATATATAAATTTCCATTGAGTGACATATCCTCCGCAACAATAAACTGATAGTTCACTGAAGTCACGGTTTGGCGTGTTGTATAAGCGTTCACATAAAGATTTCCTGTAACGGTAAGGTTCTTTGCGATAGAGACATTTCCATTCATTGACGCGTCGTTCGTTAAAAACATACGTCCACCAAAAGAAACATCCGAGCCGACATAGAGACGCGAGTTCAACGAAACATCGCCCTTCGCGAATAGACGGCGTCCGAGAGAAACATCCGATCCGACGTATAAGCGAGAACTTAATGATGTATCATAAGCAACATATAAATTACCGTTCAATGATGTATCAACCGCAACATAAAGGTTTGAGTTCAATGAAGCATCGCTATTGAGTGTCGTTTTTCCGTTAACATAAAATACTCCTCCGAACGAAGCATCCGAACTCACATAGAGACGTGAGTTCAACGAAACATCTCCTATTACAAAAAGACGGCCTCCCAAAGAAACATCCGATCCAACATACAAACGGGAGCTCATGGAAGCATCTCCAGCAACACAGAGGCGGTTTTGTAATGAAACATCCCCGCCCACATAGAGACGGGAATTCAATGAAACATCTCCCACTGCAAAAAGACGATTACCAAGAGAAAGATCTGAGCCAACATATAAACGGGAGCTCATGGATACGTCTCCCGCAACATAGAGGCGGTTTTGTAATGAAACATCGCCGCCCACATAGAGACGCGAATTCAACGAAACATCTCCCACTGTGAAAAGACGTCCTCCCAAGGAAACATCCGAGCCGACATAAAGGCGGGAGTTCAAAGAAATATCTCCTTTTGTGAAAAGACGCCCACCCAAGGAAACATCTGAGCCAACATACAAGCGCGAGCTCATTGAGACATCTCCGGCTACAAAAAGACGGGTTTGTAACGAAACATCGCCACCCACATAGAGACGGGAATTCAAAGAAACATCTCCTATTGTGAAAAGACGACCACCCAAAGAAACATCCGAACCCACATATAAGCGAGAACTTAATGATGTATCATAAGCAACATATAAATTACCACCCAATGAAAGATCCGATCCCACATACAAGCGCGAATTCATCGAAACATCTCCATTATTTGTTGTTGTTCCAAAGGTGAAAGAGTTGGCGCCGAAGGAAACATCGGATCCCACATATAATCGAGAACTGAACGATGCATCGGAAGAAACAAATAAATTACCACTCATGGAAACATCCGAACCCACATAGAGACGCTGGTTCAAGGAAACATCGCCCTTAACGAAAAGCCGTCTTCCCAATGAAGCATCAGATCCCAAGTAAAGACGGGTGTTTAATGAAACATCACCGTTATGGGTTGTTTTTCCAAATGTGTAAAAGTTGGCACCGAAAGAAACATCAGACCCCACAAATAAACGCGAGTTCAAAGAAACATCTCCCACCGTAAAAATACGTCCGCCAAAAGAGGCATCGGATCCCACATAGAGGCGTTGATTTATTGACGCATCACCGGTCATATATAGGTTTCCATTGAGAGACATATCCTCGGCGACAATGAACTGATAATTCACGGAAGTGACAGTTTGGCGTGTGGTATAAGCGTTTACATAGAGATTTCCCGTTACCGTCAAATTCTTTGCGATAGATACATTTCCGTTCATTGACGCATCGTTCGTTAAAAACATGCGGCCGCCGAGAGAAATATCCGATCCCACATAAAGTCTTGAATTCATCGAAACATCTCCTCTATTATTTGTTCTCGAAAATACGAATAAATTTGCGCCAAGAGACACATCCGAACCAACATATAATCTCGAATTCAACGAAGTATCATAGGCCACAAATAAATTACCACCAAGAGAAGCATCCTGGCCGACAAATAAACGCGAATTCAATGAAGTATCATAGTCCACAAATAAATTACCACCGAGGGAGAGATCCGAGCCTACATACAATCGCGAATTCATCGAAACATCGCCGTTATTTGTCATAACACCCGATGTATAAAAGTTGGCACCGAAGGATACGTCTGATCCCACATAGAGACGGGAATTCAACGAAACATCTCCTTTTGTGAAAAGGCGACCACCGAGAGAAACATCCGATCCCACATAAAGTCTAGAATTCATGGAGACATCTCCACCGTAACTTGTTCTCGAAAATACGTATAAGTTTCCACCCAAGGATAAATCCGATCCAACAAAAAGACGGGAATTCAAAGATACATCTCCCTTTGCGAAAAGGCGACCACTGAGAGAAACATCGGATCCAACATACAAACGCGAGCTCATGGAAACGTCTCCACCAACAAAAATACGGGTTTGTAACGAAACATCGCCATTGACATAAAGACGAGAATTCAAAGAGACATCTCCCACCACGAAAAGTCTACTTCCAAGAGAAACATCCGACCCAACATAGAGGCGCTGGTTCAAAGAAACATCTCCCGCCGTAAAAAGCCTACCACCAAAAGAAACGTCGGC